>NNBT01002197.1_pt1 | contig 34460 bp, 29 predicted proteins | sample 1173831 | NCBI WGS metagenome assembly NNBT01 (sample SAMN07173936, study PRJNA388173) | plant metagenome | isolation source: symbiotic tissue sample KVJ10 | place: Norway: Troms, Kvaloya island | reverse complement strand
CATGGCCGTCTACATGGTCAAGTGGGCGACCGAGAAGCAGAAGAAGTTCGACAAGAAGGGCGTCGCCGACACGCTGCGCGGCGCGACCATCAAGCCCTCCGAGGAGCCCGGCATCCTGATCGAGACCACGATCGAGGCCAATGGCGACCTCGACCGCGAGAGCTTCCTCGCCGAGGTCCAGAACGGCAAGCAGGTGATCACGGCGACGCTGCCGAAGATCAAGCCGTAAGGTCTCACGCTTCGCCGTCATTGCGAGCGTAGCGAAGCAATCCAGAGCCGCGTGCTCTACGTCCTCCTAGATTGCTTCGTCGCTTTGCTCCTCGCAATGACGGTTTCGTCCAGAGATGGTCGGGTCAAGCCCGACCATGACGCCCCATCGCGAGGCACATCCATGGCCGAATTCATCGCCTATCTCATTGCCGGCATCGCCACGGGCGCGATCTATGCGCTGGCTGCGATCGGCTTCACGCTGGTCTGGCAGACCTCGCAGACGATCAACTTCGCCCAGGGCGAGTTCGTCATGCTGCCGGCCGTGCTGGTGCTGCTCGCGATCAAGCTCTTCGGGGCGCCGGTCTGGCTGGGCGCGCTGATCGGCATCGCCGCCTTCATCCTGATCTTCGGCGTCGGCTTCAAGCTGACGGTCGTCGACCCGATGATCAAGCACGGCGTGCTGCCGCTCGCCATCGCCACCATGGCGCTGTCGATCATCATGAAGGAAGGCGCCAAGGACGGCTTCTCGGCCGAGGCGCAGAACTTCCCCTCCTTCGTTCCGACGCAGACGATCGAGGTCTTCGGCGCCGCGATCTCGCTGCAGCATCTGGCGATCATCGCCTGCGCCTTCGCAGTCATCGGCCTGCTGCAATGGTTCGTCGGCGGCACGCGGCTCGGCCGGCAGATGCAGGCGACCGCGCAGAACCCCACCGTGGCGCGCATCCTCGGCATCCCGGTCGAGCGGATGGTGCTCCTGACCTTCGTGATCAACGCCGCGCTCGCGGTTGTCGCCTCCGTGCTGATCTCGCCGATCTATCTGGCGAAGTTTTCGAATGGCGAGGTCATCGGGCTGTTCGCCTTCATCGCGGCCATCGTCGGCGGCTTCAACCAGGTCCGCGGTGCGCTGGTCGGCGGGCTCGTCGTCGGCGTCGTCGACTCGATGGCGGCGGCCTATGTCTCGAGCTCCTACCGGCTGGCCGTGCCGCTCGTCCTGCTCGTCGTGATCATCCTGCTCAAGCCCGAGGGTCTGATGGGCCGCAAAGAGGAGCGCCGCGTATGACCGTGCAAGCGACCCGAGAGTCCATGACCACCTCCCCTCGCCTCGCGCGACTGCCGCTCGGCGGCACCTTCGACGGCGCCTTCCTGACGCTGCTGGCGGGCGCCGTGATCCTCTGGTTCGCGCCGGTCGGCATGGGGCGCTACGGCACCTATGTGCTCTCGCTCTGGCTGGTGATGAGCATCGCCGTGATGGGGCTGAACCTGACGCTGGGCTATGCCGGGCTGAAGTCGCTGGCGCAGGCCGCCTTCATGGGGTTAGGGGCCTACACCACCGCGATCCTGACGACGAAATACGGCGTCTCTTGGTATGCCGCCTTCGGTCTCTCGGGCTTGCTGACCTTCGCGGTCGGCATCGTGCTCGGCTTCCCGGCGCTGCGGGTGAAGGCGCATTACCTCGCCTTCGTGACACTCGCCTTCTCCACGCTGATCTGGCTGATCCTGCGCAATGAGCAATGGCTGACCGGCGGCGTCTTCGGCATCTCCAACATCAACCGGCCGGACTTCTTCGGCATCAAGCTGTTCGGCGCGCTCGAATTCCATCGCTTCGTCGTGGTGGTGACGCTCATCCTGGCGGTGGCGCTGTGGTGGCTGATCCGCAGCCCTTGGGGCCGCGCCTTCACGGCGCTGCGCGAGAACCCGATCCGCGCCGCGAGCCTTGGCATCGACACCCGCGCCTATACGCTGCTCGCCTTCGCCATCGGCTCCGCCTATGCCGGTTTTGCGGGGGCACTCTATGCGCCGCTGGTCGAGTTCATCGACCCCTCGCCCTTCTCGCTGTCGCAGAGCTTCTTCCTGCTGCTGATGGTGGTGGCCGGCGGCTCGGGCTATCTGCTCGGGCCTTTCGTGGGCGCGCTGCTCGGCGTCGTGCTGCCGGAATGGCTGCGCTTCGCCGGCTCGCTCTACCTGATCATCTTCGCGGCCATCGTGATGCTGCTGCTGATCGCCTGCCCACAGGGGGTGAGCGGGCTGATGGAGCGGGCCTGGGCGAAGCTCACCGGCAGGCGGGGAGACGGCCGATGAGCACGGTTCTGGAAGTCGACAATCTCCACAAGGCCTTCGGCGGCATCAAGGCCGTCAACGGGGTGTCCTTCTCGGTGAAGGAGGGCGAGATCCTCGGCATCATCGGCCCCAATGGCTGCGGCAAGTCGACCCTGTTCAACTGCATCCTCGGCCAGCTCGAGCCGACGGAAGGGAGCGTGAAGCTGGATGGCCGCGAGGTCACCAACATGCGCCCCTCGGAGCTGAACCGGCTCGGCGTCAGCCGCACCTTCCAGCTGCTGCAGGTCTTCCCCGAACTGACCGTGCGCGAGAACCTGATCCTCGCCGGCCAGGAGCATGAGGGCTCGATGCTGTCGCGCCTGTTCGGGGCGCGCGATGCGGGACTCACCGAGAAGGCCGAGCAGATGATCGGCTTCTTCAAGCTCGGCCATCTCGCGGACGCCAAGGCGGGCGGGCTGTCCTACGGCCAGCAGAAGCTGCTCGACGCGGCGATGGCCTTCATGGCGGGGCCGCGCCTCGTGCTGCTCGATGAGCCGGCGGGTGGCGTGAACCTCACCATGCTGGGCGACCTCAAGGAACGGCTGCGGGCGATCAATGCCGAGCAGGGCGCGACCTTCGTCGTCATCGAGCACAACATGGATTTCGTGATGAGCCTGTGTTCGCGCGTGATCGTGCTGGCGGAGGGACGGGTGCTAGCACAGGGAACGCCGGCCGAGGTCCGCGCCAACCCGGCCGTGATCGACGCGTATCTGGGGCATTAAAATCCGTCATGCTCGGGCTCGACCCGAGCATCTCCTGCAAGAGATTCTCGGGTCTGCGCTGCGCTCCGCCCGAGAATGACGCGGAAGGGAATGGAGACCGGAATGACCACCCCCATCCTCGAACTCGACGGCGTGGTCGGCGGCTATGGCGCCATGACCATCCTGAACGGCACGACGTTCAAGGTGCCGCGCGCCGCCATCACCACCGTCATCGGCCCCAATGGCGCCGGTAAATCGACCGTGTTCAAGGCGATTTTCGGCCTCCTGAAGGTCCGCGAGGGCGCGATCCGGCTGGAAGGCACCGACATCACCAACTGGAACCAGCGCAAGCTGCTGGAGGCCGGCATCTGCTATGTGCCGCAGGGGCGCAACATCTTCCCCGAGCTGTCGGTGCGCCACAATCTCGAACTCGGCGCGGTGGCGGCGGGCTCGCACATAACCGACATGCCCCGACGGATCGAGGCGGCGCTCGACCGTTTCCCGGCGCTGCGGGCCAAGGCCGATGTCCAGGCCTCGACGCTCTCTGGCGGGCAGCAGAAGCAGCTGGAGATCGTGCGCGGGCTCCTGCTCGACCCCAAGCTGGTGCTGATCGACGAGCCCTCGATCGGGCTCTCGCCGATGCTGGTGCAGGAGACCTTCGCCATCCTGATGGAGCTGCGGGCCAAGGGCGTCACCATCCTGATGATCGAGCAGAACGCCCGCTCGGCGCTGGAGATTTCCGACGAGGGCCTCGTGCTCGAACTCGGCCAGACCCGGATGCAGGGACCGGCGGCGGAGATCCTCGCCGATCCGCGGGTGGCGCAGCTCTTCCTGGGCGGCGCCCTGACGGACGCGGCGTGATGGCGCCCCTCAAGATCGCCCTCGTCGGCGCCGGCCTGATCGGACGCGCGCATCTGGAACGGCTGGACGCCTCCGGCGATTGCGATTGCGTGGCGATCTGCGATCCGACCGATGCGGCCAAGACGCTGGCGACTGAGCGCGGCACGCCCTGGTTCGCCTCGATCACCGACATGCTGGCGGCTCTGAAGCCGGACGGGGCGATCATCGCGACGCCCAATGCGCTGCATGTGCCCGGCGCGGTCGCATGCCTGGAAGCCGGCGTGCCGGTGCTGATCGAGAAGCCGCTGGCCGAAAGCGTTGCGGCGGCGCAGCGTCTGGTCGCGGCCCAGGCCCGCACCGGCGTTCCCGTGCTCGCCGGCCACCACCGGCGCCATAACCCGATCGTCAAGGCGGCGCGCAAGCTGGTCCGCGAGGGCGGGATCGGCCGGCTGGTCGCCGTGACTTCGCTGTTCCTGATCCGCAAGCCGGACGACTATTTCGACGTCGCCTGGCGGCGCGAGCCCGGCGGCGGGCCGGTGCTGATCAACCTGATCCACGACATCGACAATCTCCGTTTCATCTGCGGAGAGATCGAGAGCGTGCAGGCGATGACCTCGAACGCGACGCGCGGCTTCGCGGTGGAGGACACCGCCGCCCTGATTTTCCGCTTCGAGAACGGCGCGCTGGGCACGGCCACCGTCTCGGACGTGACGCCGACGCCCTGGAGCTGGGAGCTGTCCTCGGGCGAGAACAAGGCTTATCCGCAGCGCGACGGGCTCTGCTACCTGCTCGCCGGTAGCGAGGGCTCGCTGTCTGTGCCAGCGCTAGACCGCTGGCATTATGAGGGCCGCCAGGGCTGGTGGGAGCCGCTGCTGCGTGAGACGCTAGCGCTCGCGCCACTGGAACCCCTGGCCGAGCAGATCCGTCATTTCTGCGCCGTGATCCGGGGCATGGAACAGCCGATCACCACAGCCGCCGACGCCGCGCGAACGCTGGCGGTGATCGAGGCCGTGGCGGAGGCGGCCCGGCGGGGCGGGCCCGTCAGCGTCAGCCAAGCAGGAGACGCCGCATGAACCCGACCTCGATCGCCACCGTCTCGCTCAGCGGCGACCTCGCGGAGAAACTCCAGGCGATCGCGGCAGCGGGGTTCGATGCGGTCGAGGTGTTCGAGAATGATTTCCTCACCTTCGACGGCGGGCCGCGCGAGGTCGGCCGCATGGTCGCCGATCTCGGCATGACAATCTGCGCCTTTCAGCCCTTCCGCGATTTCGAGGGCATGCCGGAGCCGCTGCGGGCGCGCGGCTTTGCCCGGGCCGAGCGCAAATTCGCGATCATGAACGAGCTCGGCACCGATCTGATGCTGATCTGCTCGAACGTCTCGCCGCAGGCGCTGGGCGGGATCGACCGGGCGGCGGCGGATTTCCACGAGCTCGGCGAGCTCGCCGCGCGCTTTGGCGTGCGCGTCGGCTACGAGGCGCTGGCCTGGGGCCGGCACGTCAACGATTACCGCGACGCCTGGGAGATCGTGCGCCGGGCGGAGCATGAACGGATCGGGCTGATCCTCGATTCCTTCCACACGCTGGCGCGCCAGTCGCCGCTGGGGCCGATCGCGTCGATCCCCGGCGACCGCATCTTCCTCGTCCAGCTGGCGGATGCTCCCAAGCTCGACATGGATGTGCTGAGCTGGAGCCGGCATTTCCGCTGCTTCCCCGGCCAGGGCGATCTGGCAGTGGCCGATTTCGTGCTGGCCATCGCCCAGACCGGCTACAGGGGGCCGCTCTCGCACGAGATCTTCAACGACCAATTCCGGGCGGGCTCCGCGCGCCGGCTGGCGAGCGACGGCATGCGCTCGCTGATCGCGCTGTCCGACCAGACCACGCCCCATCTGCCGCCGCGCGCGCCGGTGCTCGGCGTCGAGTTCATCGAATTCGCGCTCGACGAGGAGACCGCCGCCGAGCTCTCGGGCCTGTTCCACGCGCTCGGCTTTCGCCAGACCGGCACGCATGTCAGCAAAGCCGTTACGCGCTGGAGCCAGGGCGACATCAACCTGCTGCTCAACACCGAGAAGGACGGCTTCGCGCAATCCCACGCCATCATGCACGGCCCCGGCGTCTGCGCGATCGCGCTGCGCGTCGACGATGTCGGGCAGGCGATGGCGCGTGCGGCGGCCCTGAAGATCCCGAGCTTCGAGCAGCCGGTGGGGCCTGGCGAATTGCAGATTCCCGCCATTCGCGGCGTCGGCGGCGCGCTGATCTACTTCACCCAGCCGACCGGCGACCTCGGCCATATCTGGGAGAAGGATTTCGCGCCCGTGGGAGGCGACGACGAGCACCGGCCCGCCGCGCTGCTCCAGCGCGTGGACCACATCTCACAGTCTATGGACTATGAGGAAATGCTGTCCTGGTTGCTGTTCTACTCCTCGCTCTTCGCGCTGGAGCGGATCCCGCAGCTCGCCATCGCCGACCCCGGCGGGCTGGTGGAGAGTCGCCCGCTGGTCAGCGGCAACCAGACGCTGCGCATCGTCCTCAACGGCTCGCAGGCGACGCGCACGCTCTCGTCGCGCTTCGTCTCCGAGCATTTCGGCTCGGGCGTGCAGCATATCGCCTTCGATGCGCCCGACATCTTCGCGGCGGTCGGGGCGATGCGCGCGGCGGGGCTCTCCTTCCTCGATATTCCCGAGAACTACTATGAGGATCTCGAGGCGCGGCACGGGCTCGATCCGGATTTCATCGACCAGCTGCGCGACCACCACATCCTCTACGACCGCGACGGCGAGGCCGAGTTCCTGCAGGTCTACACCCATGTCTTCGCGCAGCGCTTCTTCTTCGAGATCGTCGAGCGGCGCGGCGGCTATGCCGGCTTCGGGGCGGTCAATGCGCCGGTGCGGCTGGCGTCGCAGGCGCGCGAGGCGCGGCCCGTGACGATGCCGCGCTCGCTGCGGGAGGTCTGAGGCGCGCGCGCCCATGGTATCGGCATTCTGGCTGCGGCTCTCGGTCGTCGCGGCCTAACAGGCAGAGGTCGATCTCCGGGATGTCATCGCCGCGCCGCAATGCTAGCCTCGATCTGGCATCGAGCAGCAGGAGCAGGCGATGGCGAGCGAACCCCGTTTCACCCGGCGCGAAACGCTGACAGCCGCGGCGGTCCTGGCCGGTGCAGCTGCCCTCCCCGGCGAGGTTGCCGCGCAGGAGCTGGCAAGGCTGAAGCTGCGCGTGCTGGAGACGACCGATCTCCACGTCAACGTCGTGCCGTACGACTATTTCCGCGACGGCCCCGACGACACGGTCGGCCTCGCCAAGACCGCGAGCCTGATCAAGGCGGCGCAGGCCGAGGCGAAGAACAGCCTGCTCTTCGACAATGGCGACTTCCTGCAGGGCTCCTCGCTCGGTGACTATGTCGCCTACAAGAAGGGGCTGAAGGCCGGCGAGACGCATCCGATGATCGCCGCGATGAACGCCCTGCCCTATCTCTGCGGCACGCTCGGCAACCACGAATTCAACTACGGGCTCGAATTCCTCGAGAACGGCCTCGCCAAAGCGGAATTTCCGCTCGTCTGCGCCAATGTCGAGCGCGCCGGCGGGGCGCCGCTGATCGACCCCTGGCGGCTGTTCGAGCAGAGCCTGGAGGACGAGGCGGGCAACCCGCAGGTGCTGAAGATCGGCGTGATCGGCTTCGTGCCGCCGCAGATCATGCAGTGGGACAAAGCCAATCTCGACGGCAAGCTCGTCGCCTCCGACATCGTCAACGCCGCCCACAAGCACCTGCCCGAACTGCTGAAGGCGGGGCCCGACCTCGTCATCGCGCTCTGCCATTCCGGCATCGCAGGTGGCGAGCGCAGGGGCATGGAGGAGAATGCGGCGCTGCATCTGGCAGCGCTCGACGGCATCGACGTGATCCTGACCGGCCACCAGCATCTCGTCTTTCCCGGCGGCAAGGCGTTCGACGGGATCGCGGGAGTCGACAACGTCAAGGGGACGCTGCACGGCAAGCCGGCCTGCCAGCCCGGCTTCTGGGGCTCGCATCTGGGCATCGTCGATCTCGAACTGGAGAAGCGCAGCGAGCGCTGGCAGATCGCCGGGTTCAAGGTCGATCCGAAGCCGATCTTCGAGCGCCTGCCCGACCGCAGGATCGTCCCCAAGGCGGCCGCCGAGCCCTCCATTCTGGCGGCGGTCAAGGCCGATCACGAGGCGACGCTGGTCTATATGCGCGAGCCGGTGGGCAAGACGGCCTCGCCGATCAACAGCTTCTTCGCGCTGGTCGCCGACGACCCCTCCGTGCAGATCGTCGCCGAGGCGCAGATCGCCTATGGCAGGGGGCTGATGGCCCAGACGCCGTGGAAGGACCTGCCGGTGCTCTCGGCCGCCGCGCCGTTCAAATCCGGCGGCCGGGCGGGGCCCGGTTTCTTCACCGACATTCCGGCCGGGCCGATCGCGATCAAGAACGTCGCGGACATCTATCTTTACCCGAACACCGTCCAGATCGTGAAGGTCACCGGGGCTCAGCTGCGGGAATGGCTGGAGCGGTCGGCCGGCGTGTTCAACCGGATCGACCCCGGCAAGACGGGCGAACAGCCGCTGATCAATCCGGGCTTCCCGGCCTTCAATTTCGACGTCATCGACGGCGTGACCTACCAGATCGACGTCACCCAGCCCTCCCGCTACGACGGCGACGGCAAGCTGGTGGCGCCGGACGCCAGGCGTATCCGCGATCTCGCCTACCAGGGCAGGCCGATCGACGAGGCCGCCTCCTTCATCGTCGTCACCAACAATTACCGCGCCTCCGGCGGCGGCAATTTCCCGGGCACGAAGACGACCGTGGTGCTGGAGGCGCCCGATCTCAACCGCGACGTGATCGTGCGCCATATCCTCGCGAAAGGCACGATCGAGCCCAAAGCCGACGGCAACTGGTCGCTGGCGCCGCTGCCGCCGGGCGTGGAAGCGACCTTCGTGACCTCGCCCGCCGCGGCCGGGAAGCTGCCGGAGGGCTTGAAGGCGGAGCCCGCGGGCGATGGCGGCGAGGGTTTTGCGAAGTACAGGCTGAGGGGGTGAGGTCAGGCCGCCTGTGCGGTCTTCTGGACGACCTGGCGAAAGGCGCGGACGAGATCCATGTCGAGCTTGCCGCCCATCAGCACCAGCAGGTCATAGGCCTGATCGGGCGCCATCGGCGGCTTGTAGCTGCGGCGTTCGATGAGGGCGGCGTAGATGTCGCAGATCGTGATCATCCTGACGATGTCGGAGATCTGGCCGGCGCCGAGCCCGTCCGGGTAGCCGGACCCGTCGAGATATTCGTGGTGGGAGCGCACGGCGGCGAGGACCTGCGGCGGAAAGCCGCCCTGGGCGAGCAGCATGTCGTGGCCCAGCACCGGATGCGTGCGCATCACCACCTGCTGCGCCTCGTCGAGCGCGCCGGGCTTGTGCAGGATGTCGAGCGGGATGCGGGCCTTGCCAATGTCGTGGAGCACGGCGGCGCGCGTCACCGTCCGGCGATCGCCTTCGGAAAATCCGAGCTGATGGGCGAAACTCGCCGCAAGGCCGGCCACCAGCATGCAGTGCTGGTAGGTCAAATCGTCATAGCTCCAGACCACCTGGAGCCAGTCGCCGATGTCGCTGGCCCCGGCGGCCTGGTCGATGGCCTCGACGGAGGCGTCCACCGCGCGCAGCGCGATCGGCCGGCCGGCCGCCGCGGAGCCCAGCATGTCGGCGAGCGACGCCGCCGCCGTCGCCAGATGTGCGCGGGTGAAGGCGATCGTGCCGCGGGCGGCTTCCGCCCCGTCCCGCTCATGCAGCAACTGGTCGATCGTCGCCAGCAGCGCCGCCGTGGTCGTGTCCACGGACAAGACCTCGGTCGCGCCGATGGCGCGGGCCTGGATCGTCGAGCGCGCGGTCATGTCGCGCAGCAGGCAGAGATAGGGCGCGCCCTTGCCGCGGTGACGGGCCAGCGCGGCGCGCATCGCCTCGACCGTGTGACGGTTCGCGAGATCGACGTCGCTGATCACGAGGGGCGACGGCGCGCAGTGCTCCGCCCCGTCCTGACCGAGAACGACAACCCCGCATGACCCCGCCAGGCCAAGACGGCGGGTCAAATCGGGGCTTCCGTCCGATCGGTCGGTGATCAGGATCATTCGGGCGGACTTCTGTCGCGGCACATTAGAAACAATCCAGACACGTAAAGGGTGAAGATTGTGTTGGAACCGCCATCCAAAACAGCACGTCAGAGCGGCGATCCGCGCATGCCGCGCGCCTATCCTTCGATCAGCCGCCGCGCGATCACCTGTGCCTGGATCTCGGCGGCGCCCTCGAAGATGTTGAGGATGCGGGCGTCGCAAAGCACGCGGCTGATGGCGTATTCGAGCGCGAACCCGTTGCCGCCATGGATCTGCAGCGCATTGTCGGCCGCCGCCCAGGCGACGCGGGCGCCGAGCAGCTTGGCCATGCCGGCCTCGAGGTCGCAGCGGCGCTCGGCATCCTTCTCGCGGGCGGCGAAATAGGTGAGCTGGCGGGTGATCATGATCTCGGCCGCCATCATCGCCAGCTTGTCGGCGACGCGCGGGAAGGCGATCAGCTTCTTGCCGAACTGGACGCGCTCGCGGGCATAGCGCAGGCCGAGATCGAAGGCCGACTGGGCGACGCCGACGGCACGCGCCGCGGTCTGGATGCGGGCGGCCTCGAAGGTCTGCATCAGCTGCTTGAAGCCCTGGCCCTCGACCCCTCCGAGCAGGTTCTCACGCTTGACCACGAAACCGTCGAAGGCGAGCTCGTATTCCTTCATGCCGCGATAGCCGAGCACCTCGATCTCGCCGCCGGTGAGGCCTGCGACCGGGAAGGGGTCCTCGTCGGTGCCGCGCGGCTTCTCGGCGATCAGCATCGACAGGCCCTTGTAGCCGCTCTCCGTGGGATCGGTGCGCACCAGCAGCGTCATGATGTCGGCGCGGACCGGGTGGGTGATCCAGGTCTTGTTGCCGGACACCTTCCAGACGGCGCCCTCCCCTTCGCCCTCGCGGACGGCGCGGGTGCGCAGGCTGGCGAGGTCGGAGCCGGTGTTGGGCTCGGTGAAGACGGCGGTCGGCAGCACCTCGCCCGACGCCAGCTTCGGCAGCCACTTTTCCTTCTGCGCGGGCGTGCCGCCGCAAAGGATCAGTTCGGCGGCGATCTCGGAGCGCGTGCCGAGCGAGCCGACGCCGATATAGCCGCGCGACAACTCCTCCGAGACGACGCACATCGAGACCTTGGTCAGGCCCATGCCGCCGAACTCCTCGGGGATGGTCAGGCCGAAGACGCCGAGTTCGGCCATCTTCTCGACGACCTCCATCGGGATGTAGTCGTTCTTCAGGTGCCACTCATGGGCGTGGGGCGTGACTTCGGCAGCGCAGAAGCGGCGCATCTCGGTGCGGATTGCTTCCAGGGTCTCGTCGAGCCCGGGATCGCCGACACCGGCGGCACCATCATCCTGGCTGAACAGATCGACGAGGCGGGCGCGGTTTTCGGGCGTGTTGCCTTGCGCGATCAGCGCCTGGGCGGCCTGCGTATGAGCGGCCGCGATGGCGGTGTCGGAGAGGCCGAGCGCCGGCAGGCGGATGACCTCGCCCTGGCTCATCGGGATGCCGCCCAGGATCTGCGCGGCATATTCGCCGGCGCCGATGCGGATGGCATAATCCTCGATCGCGCCGTAGCGGTCCTCCGCCGTCAGCCGCTCGCCATAGGCTTTGAGCTCCCGCAGCGCCATCACATAGGTCGCCAGCCAGGCGAGGCCATGGGCGGCGTGCTGCTCGGCTTCGAGCCGCGCCGAGGAAATCCGGCCGTCGGCGGTGACCTTCTGGCGGACAGCGGCGATCGCCTCCTGCAGCAGGGTCTCGAAGCCCGGCAGGGCGGCGGCTATCAGCGCGATCGCATTGGCCAGCGCAGGCGATGGTGCGAAGGCGGCAGAGGCGGCTTGTGCGCTCATGGTTTTTGCTCCCTTGTGCGACGCAGCATAGGGCGAGATTTTCAAAGGCGGAATGCCTCTTTCGGCGCAAGAATGCCGCAGCGGCGCTATTTGCGGCTGGCCAGCGCAACGCCGATGATGGTGAGCGCCATGCCCGCGATCTGGATCGGCGTCAGCGTCTCGCCGAACAGGATCCAGGCCTCGACCGCAACCAAAGCGGGCACGAGATAGAGGAAGGTCGCGATGCGCGAGACCTGGCCGCGGCGCAGGATCAGCAGATAGAGGCCGATGGCGCCCAGCGAGAGCGCCAGCACCGACCAGGCCAGGACCAGCGCCATGGTCAGGTTCCACTCGATCCGCATCGGCTCGAGCGCGACGGCGAGCGGCAGGGTGAAGGCGAAGGCCGCCGCATACTGGATCGTCGTCACGGTGCGCAGATCGCCGGAGACGATACGGGCCTTCTGGAAGAAGGAGCCGAAGGTCACCGCGACCATGCCGACGATGTTCACCGCGACGGGGACGAGGATCCCCCAGAGCGCAACCGGATCGACCCCGACGAGCTTGGGCTCCAGCACCAGCGCTATACCGAGGAAGCCGCAGGCGATGCCGGCCCAGCGCACTGGCGAAATCCGCTCGCCGACGAGCGCGGGCGCGAGCATCGCGGTCAGGATCGGCTGCAGGCCTGCGATCAGGCCGGAGATGCCGGCCGGCAGCCCGTGGCGCACCGCCCACCAGACACCGCAGAGATACAGCGCATGCAGCAGGACGCCGGCGATGATGCAGTCCAGCCAGGCGCGCGGCGTCGCCGGCCAGGGCGCGTTCACGGCGAAAGACAGCGCCGCCAGCAGCACCGCCGCGCAGGCGAAGCGCACCGACAGGAAGGTCAGCGGGTCAGCGTATTGCGCCGAATAGCCCGCGACGATCCACCCCGACGACCAGAGGAAGGTGAAGACCAGCGGGATGACGCGCAGGACGAAGGGCGATGTGAGCATGGTGCGCCTGTTGAACGCGATGCTCTACAGGGCTTCGCCGGCGCGCGACAGCACGGCGACGCGCCGCCGCCATGCCGGGCTCGCGGGAGGGCGCCGGCCGCCGCCTCAGTCGCGCTGCGGCGCGCCGAGCGGGAAGAGGTGGCGATAGGGCCGCGCCCCCTCGACGGCCCGCGCGACGGAGGGGCGCGCCAGCAACCTTGCCCGATAGGCGCGCGTGTTGGGATAGGCCGCGTCGATCTCGTGGACCCAGTCGGCGTAGAACAGCGAGGGCGCGGCGGCGCAATCGGCCATGGTGAAATCGCCGCCGCAGGCCCATTCGCGGCCGGCGAGCTTGCCGTCCAGCCAGTGATAGGCGGCGTCGAGCAGGGCGCGGGCATCGGCGACGCCCGGAGGATCGCGGTCTTCCGCCGCCCGGATCCGGTCGAAGACGATCCGCATCATCGGCGTCATGACATAGCTGTCGAAGAAGCGGTCCATCAGGCGCACGGGAAGCGCCTCCTTCGGCCGGCGAGGCAGCAGGGCGCGCGCGCCGGGGTGGTTCAGTTCGAGATGTTCGATGATGATGCTGGATTCCAACACCGTTTCACCGCCATCGACCAGCAGCGGGAAGCGCTTCAGCGGCCACAGCGCCGCGAATTCCTCGCCCGCCTTCGGATCGTCGCTGCTGAGCAGCCTCATCGTGAAGGGCGTCTCGTTCTCGTCGAGCGCGATCAGCACCTTCTGCGAATAGGAGGAGAAGGGGTGGGCGTAGAGCTGGAGCGACATGGGCACCTCGTTCGGCGGATTACTTTACCAAACGCTTAAGTGTTATCGCTCCAGCGCGCAAGCCTGACGCCCTCCTACCCTGCCAGCGCCTCGGCCACGTCCTCATAGGTGCGCAGGCCGGTGCGCGGGGCGTAGACCAGCACGGACATGTTGCCCGGCGCGTGCTCGTTCTTCCACATCTTGTGATGGGCGAGCGGGATCTTGTCCCAGGGGAAAACCTCGGACATGCAGGGGTCGACGCGGCGGTCGATGACGAACTGGTTGGCCGCGCTGGCCTGCTTGAGATGGGCGAAATGCGAGCCCTGAACGCGCTTCTGCCGCATCCAGACATAGCGCGCGTCGAAGGTGATGTTGAAGCCAGAGGTTCCCGCGCAGAACACCACCATGCCGCCGCGCTTGGCGACGAGGCAGGAGACCGGGAAGGTCGCCTCGCCGGGATGCTCGAAGACGATGTCGACGTCCTTCTTGCCGGTGATATCCCAGATCGCTTTGCCGAACTTACGGGCCTCCTTGACCCAGGCGTCGTATTCCGGGCTGTTGACGGTGGGCATCTGACCCCAGCAATTGAAATCCTTGCGGTTGATCACGCCCTTGGCGCCAAGGCCCAGCACGTAGTCGCGCTTGGTCTCGTCGGAGATCACGCCGATCGCGTTGGCGCCCGAGGCCGCACAGAGCTGCACGCCGAAGACGCCCAGGCCCCCGGACGCGCCCCAGATCAGGACGTTGTCGCCGGGCTTGATGGTGTGGGGACTGTGGCCGAACAGCATGCGGTAGGCCGTCGCCAGCGTGAGCGTGTAGCAGGCGGCCTCCTCCCAGGCCAAATGCTTCGGCTTGAGCATCAGTTGGCGCGACTGCACCCGGCAGAACTGGGCAAAGGAGCCGTCGGGCGTCTCGTAGCCCCAGATGCGCTGGGAGGAGGAGAACATCGGGTCGCCGCCATTGCACTCCTCGTCGTCGCCATCGTCCTGGTTGCAATGGACGATGACCTCGTCGCCGACCTTCCAGCGCTTCACCTTGGAGCCGACCGCCCAGACGATGCCCGAGGCATCGGAGCCGGCGATGTGGAGCGACTGCTTGTGGACGTCGAAGGGCGAGATCGGCTGGCCGAGGCCGGCCCAGATGCCGTTGTAGTTGACGCCGCCGGCCATCACGAGGAGCAGCACCTCCTCCTCGCCGATCGCCCAGGTCGGCACGACCTCGACCTGGAAGCTCTCCTGCGGCGGGCCATGGCGCTCGCGCCGGATGGTCCAGGCATACATGCTGGCGGGGACATGGCCCAGCGGCGGCAGTTCGCCGAGTTCGTAGAGGTCCTTGAGCGGTGCGGCGGCCTGCGTCTTCGACATGGTCGTCTCTCCCCTGCTTGGTCTGCCGATTGACGGTCGCCTGGGCGGCTGCGGCAGATTTGACCGAGATCATGCACGATATGCTGCGGCGCGCCATCAGCCGATCGGACTATGCTGCGACGCAAAATCAGCCGGGATTGCGACGAGGCTCGACCTGCCCTTCCCACGCCGTCCCGGCGTCGCAGCATCCCCTTAACGAGCCGATGCTATAGAGTTGCAGGAGCTTTTCGAGGACTTTCCATGCGCGCCCTGATCCTGATGCTCGGACTGCCGGACATGTCGACGCCGCAGCTCGTGGTGTTCCTGGCGATCGTGGCCGTTGGCGTGCTGCTGTTCGGCTGGATCTCGGACATGCTGCTGCGCGACGGCGGCTTCGGCATCATCCTTAACGGCTTGATCATCCTGGCCGGTGCGGTCGGCGGCACGTTGATCTGGCGCAAGCTTGACTACGCGACGGCGTGGCGGCATCTCGGTTACGCAATCGGCACAAATCCAGCGCTGGCGACCTCGCTGGTGGCACTCGGGAGCGGTCTCGCCTTGCTGATCGTGCTGACGACGATCAGACGCTGGCTGTGACCGGCGCGTCCGGGACGCGTCAGGCGGGACGGTACGCCGACAGCATATAGTTGACGTCCATGTCGCGCGCCGCCGACCAGCGATCCGTGAAGGGGTTGTAGACGACGCCCGTGCCGTCGCCGCGTTCCAGCCCGCCGCGCGCGATGGCATCGCCGAGCTCGTCGGGCGTGACGAACTTCTCCCAGTCATGGGTGCCGCGCGGCAGCCAGCGCAGGACATATTCGGCGCCGACGATGGCGAGCGCATAGGATTTCAGCGTGCGATTCAGCGTCGCCATGATGAGCAGGCCGCCGGGCTTCACCGCCGCGCAGCAGGCCGCGACGAAGGCTTCGACATCGGCGACATGCTCGACGACCTCCATCGCCAGCACGATGTCGTAGCGCGCGCCGTCGGCCACCAGCGCCTCGATCGTCTGCTGGCGATAATCGATCGACAGTCCGCCGGCCTGCGCATGGTCGCTGGCGACGGCGATGTTGGTGGGCGCCGGGTCGAGCCCCGTCACTTGCGCGCCCAGACGCGCCAGCGGCTCGCAGAGCACGCCGCCGCCGCAGCCGATATCGACCAGGCTCAGCCCCTCCAGCGCGCGCATCGTTTTGGGATCGCGGCCGAAACGCTCGCAGGCGAGGTCGCGGATATAGGTCAGCCGGACGGGATTGAACTTGTGCAGGACGGCCATCGGGCCCTTCGGATCCCACCAGGTCTTCGCGATTTTCTCAAACCGCGCCACCTCCGCGGCATCGATCGTCGATCCGCTGCGGGTCGAGCCGTCGCGCTGCGCGGTCGCCATGGTCCTGCCTCCCTTGTGCCGCCGCCGCCCTCGTCGCATTGACAGGCCGGCCGCCGACCGTCATCTACACCCGCCCCGCGCCAGGCGCGAGGGTGACCTTTCGTCCCGGCCCAAGCCGGGATTTCGCGATACTCGAGAGCCTCTGGACCGCCATGGCCCGTCTGGTGATGAAATTCGGCGGCACGTCCGTCGCCACGATCGAGCGAATCCGCAACTCGGCGCTTCACGTCAAACGCGAATTCGACGCCGGCCACGAGGTCGCGGTCGTCGTCTCCGCCATGTCGGGCAAGACCAATGAGCTGGTCGCCTGGTGCAAGGAGGCGTCCGCGCTCTACGACCGCGCCGAATATGACGTCGTGGTCGCATCGGGCGAGCAGGTGACGTCGGGCCTGATGGCGCTGGTGCTGCAGGAGATGGGGCTGCCGGCGCGCTCCTGGCAGGGCTGGCAGATTCCGATCCACGGCTCGGACGCGCATGGCTCCTCGCGCATCGAGAGCGTCGACGGCGCCGGCATCCTGGCCGGCTTCGAGCGCACCCGCGAGATCGCGGTGTGCTCGGGCTTCCAGGGCGTTCATGCGCCGACCAACCGCATCGTCACGCTCGGGCGCGGCGGCTCCGACACCTCGGCGGTCGCCATCGCAGCCGGGCTGAAGGCGGACCGCTGCGACATCTACACCGACGTCGACGGCGTCTACACCACCGATCCGCGCGTGGTGCCCAAGGCCCGGCGCATGGACAGGGTCTCCTTCGAGGAGATGCTGGAGATGGCCTCGCTCGGCTCCAAGGTGCTCCAGGTGCGCTCGGTCGAGATCGCCATGGTCCATGGCGTGCCGACCTATGTGCGCTCCTCCTTCGACGACCCCAACAATCCCAATCCCGGCACCCTCATCTGCGACGAGGACGACATCGTGGAACAGCAGATCGTCACCGGCATCGCGTTCTCGCGCGACGAAGCCCAGATCACGCTCCGGCGCGTGGCCGACAAGCCCGGCATCGCGGCGGCGATCTTCGGGCCGCTCGCCGACGCCAACATCAATGTCGACATGATCATCCAGGTCGTGTCCGACGACCAGGCGACCACGGACATCACCTTCACGGTGCCCACCGCCGACTACGAGCGCTCACGGACGCTGCTGGAGAGCCTGCAGGGCCAGATCCACTACCAGGCGCTGCAGGGCGCCACCGACGTGGTCAAGGTCTCGGCCATCGGCGTCGGCATGCGCAGCCATGCCGGCGTCGCGGCGCGCGCCTTCCGGGCGCTCTCGGAGAAGGGCATCAACATCCGCGCCATCACCACCTCCGAGATCAAGTTCTCGGTGCTGATCGACGCCGCCTATACCGAGCTCGCGGTGCGGACCCTGCACTCGCTCTACGGGTTGGATGCGGCTTAAAAAGCCCTCTAATTTAGCGCAGTTTTCTTCAGAGGAGTCGTGCAAGCGTCATAGCCGGCGAATTTTCGGCAAAGGCGCAGGCTTGACCCAGGATCCGAGACTCCCCTCCTCCCCGGCTCCGACCGTGGCGATCACCGGCGCGGCGATCGACCGGTTGCTGCTCGCCTCGGGCGTCGATGCGCGGTCGCGCGATGTCGCCCGCACGTTGCTGCCGGTCGTCGCGGCGCATGCGGGCGCCGCCTGCACCGCCTATTGCGAGCATCTGGAACGATCCGTCCCCGACATGAAGATCCATGTCGAACGGCACCGGGCACCGATCCTCGAGGCCGAGCAGCGGCATCTCGAACTGCTGTTCAAGGGCGAGTTCGGGGAGAGCTACGCGGCCGACCTGAACCGCGCCGCCACGAGCGAATACGGCGATGCAATGGGCATCCGCACGCGGCTGGGCACGGCCCTGCGCCTGATCGAGCCGCTGTTTGCCGAGATCGGCCGGCGGCGTCGCTTCAGCAGCCGCGCCGCAATCGCCGATGCGGCGGCCCTGACCCGCCTGATCCTGTGCGACGCGCTGGCGGCGACCTCCTGCCATCAGCGCGCCAGCCGCATCGGGCTGACGCGGCGCGAGGACGAACTGCATCGCGCCGCATCCTCGTTCCAGGGCCAGATCGGGCAGTTGTCGGAGAGCCTGCGGGTCGCGGCGAGCACGTTGCGGGACTATGCCGCGACGAGCCTCTACCGCAGCGACCAGGCGGACAGGGAGGCGACGCTGGCCGAGGACGCCGCCCGCGCCTGCACGGACAGGATCGACCGCACCGTGACCGCCACCAACGACCTGGTTACGGCGCTCGACCATGTCACCAGCGAAACCCGGCAGAGCTTCACCACCACGGCGGAGGCCGTCGGCGACACGCGCGAGGTGGCCGAGTCGATGGCGGTGCTGAGCGACGCCACCAGCCGCATCGGCTCGATCGTCACGCTCATCCAGGAAATCGCCAACAAGACCAATCTGCTCGCGCTCAACGCCACCATCGAGGCAGCGCGCGCCGGCGCCGCCGGCCGGGGCTTCGCGGTCGTGGCCAGCGAGGTCAAGTCTCTCGCCCATCAGACGGCGAGCGCGACCGGCGACATCGCCACCCAGATCGCCCAGGTGCAATCGGCCACGAATTCCTGCGTTTTGCATGTCGGCTCGATCAGCCAGACCATCGGGCGCCTCGAACGATCGGCCGCTTCCATCGCCGAGACCGTTCAGGAGCAGTCGAGCGCCACGAACGGCATGGTGGCGGATGCAAGGGAAGCCGCGATGCGCACGCGGGACGGGCTGACCTCGGCCCAGGCCGCACGGCTCTCGATCGGCGACGTCGCGAAGATGTCGATCGAACTCGACAGCGCCGCCGTCCAGGTCGAGGCCTCGGCCGGGATGATCAGCGATCTGGTCGAGGATTTCCTGTCGAGCCTGCGGCCCGCCGCCTGAGACGAGCCGGCCGCGGAGCCTGCGAGTCGAAAGGCGAATGGCGCATCGGCCCGGTGGCTGGCACAGCTTCCGCCTGCCCTCAGCGATCCAGCCGCCATGCGCATCGCCGTCCTCACGGATCTGCACGCCAACCGCGAAGCGACGCAAGCCGTGCTCGCCGAGATCGAACGCCTCGCGCCAGATCGCATTGCCCTGCTGGGAGACCTCGTCGGCTACGGCCCAGACCCCGCCTTCGCGGTGGAGGCGGCACAGAGGCTGGTTTCCGACGGAGCGCTTTGCGTTCTCGGCAATCATGACGAGGCCGCGCTGCAGGGGCCGGCCGGCATGACGCCGCATGCCCATGACGCGATCCTCTGGACGCGCCAGCAGCTCTCCGCCGCCCATCTCGCCTTTCTGGCGACGCTGCCGCTCACGGCGGAGCTGCCGGGCATGCTCCTGGTCCATGCCAGCGCACGCAGCCCGGACACATGGCCCTATCTGAAGGACGAGGCGGCGGCGGGAGCCTGCCTGGCGGCGACGGCTACGCCGCTCGTGCTCTGCGGGCACACCCATGTGCCGATGATCTACTACGCGCTGCCCGGGCGGCAACCGGTGCGGTTCTCGCCGATGGCGCAGGTCGCGGCGCCGCTCTCGGCCATCCGCCGGCACGTCGTCGTGGTCGGCGCCGTCGGCCAGCCGCGCGACGGCAACCCCGCGGCCTGCTTTGCCTGGCTCGACACCGAGAAACGGGAGATCAGCATGATCCGCGTGCCCTACGACACGCAGGAGACCGCCCGCAAGATCCGCGCGGCCGGCCTGCCGGACTGGCTGGGCCTGCGTCTGCATGTCGGCCGCTAGACGGGAGGAACGGGCCATGCGGACGCCGCAGATCGGCGACACCATCGACGGCTTCACCCTCACCGAGCGCTTGCCCTCGGGCGGGATGGCGACGCTGTGGCGGGCGACCCATCCCGACCACGACATGCCGCTGGTGATGAAAATCCCCATCCTCGATCCGGGCGCCGACGTCTCGAGCATCGTCAGCCACGAAACCGAGGCGATGATCCACAAAAGGCTGTCGGGCCCGGCCGTGCCCCGGTTCGTCGCCGCCGGCGACCTCGCCCGGCTGCCCTATATCGCGATGGAGTTCGTCGCCGGCGTCAGCCTCGCCGCGACGATGCGCGCCGCGCCGCTGCCCACCGAGGAGATCGCCCGGATCGGCATCGCCATCGCCATGGCGCTGAGCGAGCTGCACCGCCAGAAGGTGGCGCATCTCGACCTCAAGCCCGAGAATGTGATGCTGACGGCGACCGGCACGGCGGTGCTGCTGGATTTCGGCCTGTCGCGCCATGCCGAGCTGCCGGACCTGCTCGGCGAGGAGAGTTCGGCGCCCATGGGAACGGCCGCCTATATCGCGCCCGAACAGGTTCTGGGCGACCGCACCGATCCCGCCAGCGACATCTTCGCGCTGGGCTGCATCCTCTACCAGATGGCCACGGGCGAGGAGCCGTTCGGCCGGCCGGCAACCGTGCCGGGGATGAAGCGGCGGCTCTACCATGCGCCGCGCCCGCCCCGGTCGGTGCGCGCCGCCGTTCCGGCCTGGCTGGAGGAGATCGTGCTGCGCTGCCTCGAGGTCGACCGCAGCCGACGCTATGGCGACGCCTCCAAGGTGGCTTTCGACCTGCGCCATCCCGACCAGGTCGTCGTCGCCCGCCATCGGCGCCCCTCCGCCCCGCCCAGCCTCGGGCAGCGCCTGCTGGCGCGCTTCCAGAAACGCGAGGAGGGCGAGGTGCTGGGGCCGCCGACGCGCGCGCGCCGCGAAGCGGGCCCTTCGCTCATTCTTGCCGCCGTCGATCTCTCGGGCGCTCACGACGCCTTGGCGCAGGCGATCCTAGCCGAGACGCGCCGGCTCGTCGCTGCACGCGAGGATTCCTGGCTCGCTTGCCTTACCATCCTGCGCACCGAGTTGATCCGCGATACGCAGGGTGTCGATACACAGGGCCGCTCGGCCTATATCGGCCGGCTGGTGGCGCTGAAGGACTGGGCGCGGCCGCTGCATCTGCCCGAGGACCGCGTCTCCTATCACGTCATCGAGGCGGTCAGCGCCGCGGACGCGATCCTGCATTATGCCGAGCACAACGACATCGACCATATTGTTCTGGGCGCCCGCGGCTCGTCGGCGGTGCGCCGCCATCTCGGCAGCGTCTCGACCAAGGTCGTGGCGGAATCGCAGTGTTCGGTCTCGGTCGTGCGGCTGAAAGGGAGCGCTCTGGCCTGAGCGGCGGAACGTCTCGTTGACCGCAGCGACCTGTCTGCCGATGATGCAGCCATGTCAGCCGGCGCCTCCGTTCCCGAATTCGACGTCGCCCGCCTCGACGCCTTCCTGCATTCCGCCCTGCCCGGCCGCGTATCCGGACCGATGGCGCTGGAGCGGATCAGCGGCGGGCAATCCAACCCCACGTTCTTCCTGTCCTATGCGGATTCCGGCACGCGGCTCGTGCTGCGCAAAAAGCCGCCGGGGCCGCTGCTGCCTTCGGCCCATGCGGTCGATCGCGAATACCGCATCCTGAAGGCGCTGGCGGGCTCGGCCGTGCCGGTGCCGCCGGTGGTGCTGTTCCAGGATGGAGACGACGTCGTCGGCACGCCGTTCTACCTGATGGAGCGGCTGGAGGGCCGCGTCTTCCACGACACCGCCCTGCCCGGCGTGACGCCCGGCGACCGCGCGGCGATGTATTTCGCCATGGCGGATACGTTGGCCGCACTGCACGGCTTCGACTGGCAGGCGGCGGGGCTGGCCGATTTCGGCAAGCCCGGCAACTATTTCGCCCGCCAGATCGCGCGCTGGGGCCGGCAATGGCGGGACACGAAGACGCAGGACATCCCGGCCGTCGACCGGGTCTTCGCTTGGCTCGCCGAGCATCTCGACGACAGCGTGGAGACAACGATCGTCCATGGCGATTTCCGGCTCGGCAACCTCATGTTTGCGCCGGACGCGCCGCGAGTGATCGCCGTGCTCGACTGGGAGCTTTCGACGCTGGGACACCCGCTGTCGGACGTCGCCTTCTCCTGCCTGCCCTGGCATTCGACGCCCGCCATGTATGCCGGCATCGTCGGGCTCGACCGCGCGGCGCTGGGCATTCCCACGCAGGACGCCTATCTCGACCGCTACTGCACGGCTGCCGGCCGGACTGAGGGGCCGGGCCGCTTCCATCTCGCCTTCTCGCTGCTGCGCTTCGCGGTGATCCTCGACGGCATCGCGGCGCGGGCGAAAGCCGGCAACGCCGCGGCCGAGAATGCGGTCGCGGTGGGCGAGATGGCGGCAAGTTTCGCGCTGCGCGCAGAGGCCGTGATCGACGGCCGCGACTGAAGGACGACACCATGGATTTCGCCTATTCCGCCCGGGTCGAGGAGCTGCGCACGCGGCTGCAGGCGTTCATGGACGCCCATGTCCAGCCGGCGGACGCGCAATGGCGCGCCGAGGTCGAGGCCGGGCGCTATCCGATGGCGCTGATCGATGGGCTGAAGGCGCGGGCCAAGGCGGAAGGGCTGTGGAACCTGTTCCTGCCGGCGCTGAAGCCCGACGAGCCGGGCACGCGGCTCTCCAATCTCGAATATGCGCCGCTGGCAGAGATCATGGGGCGGATCTACTGGTCGTCGGAGGTGTTCAACTGCAACGCCCCCGACACCGGCAACATGGAGATCCTGCATCTCTTCGCGACGCCGGAGCAGCGCGAACGCTGGCTGGTGCCGCTGATGGCCGGCGAGATCCGCTCCTGCGTCGGCATCACCGAGCCCGGCGTCGCCTCGTCGGACCCGACCAATCTGCAGACCACGATCATCCGCGACGGCGACGACTACATCATCACCGGCCGCAAATGGTGGACGACCGGGGCGCTGCATCCCAACGTCAAATTCTGCATCGTGATGGGGCTGTCGGACCTGGCCGAGGATGCCGACCCGCATAAGCGCCACTCGATGATCATCGTGCCGATGGATGCGCCCGGCGTCAGCGTGATGCGCAACCTGCCCCTGCTCAACCACCATTCGCCGGAAGGGCATACCGAGACCGATTTCGACGCCGTGCGCGTGCCCGCCACCAACCTGCTCGGCGAGGAAGGCGCCGGCTTCGCGCTGGCGCAGGCGCGGCTGGGGCCGGGGCGCATCCACCACTGCATGCGCTCGATCGGGCAGTGCGAGGTCGCGCTCGAGCTGATGGTGGAGCGGGCGCTGCAGAGGAAGGCCTTCGGCCGCAACCTCTCCGACTACGCCAATGTGCAGGACTGGATCGCCGAGGGGCGCATGGAGATCGACCAGGCGCGGCTGCTCTGCCTGCGCGCGGCCTGGATGATGGACACCCACGGCAACAAGGCTGCACGCACCGAGGTCTCGGCGATCAAGGTGGTGGCGACGCGTCTGCAGACCAAGATCGCCGACCGGGCGATGCAGGTCTTCGGGGCGGCGGGGCTCTCCAACGACACGCCGCTGGCCTTCATCTACTCCTGGGGCCGGGCCCTGCGCTTCATCGACGGGCCCGACGAGGTGCACTTACGCACCGTGGCCCGCGCCGAGGTCAAAAAGCACCAGCAGAGCAACCGGAGCACCTTCGCCGAGCAGGGGGTGCGGGTGCCTTACCGGAAGCCAAGCGCTTAGCGATGGATACGCCTGGACCTATCTGGCTTTATGACGGCGTCTGCGTGCTGTGCTCCGGCGGCGTGCAGTACACGCTGCGCCATGAACGCGACCATGTGATCCGCTTCGTCGCGATCCAGTCGCACGAGGGCCATGCGCTGGCGCAGGCCCATGGCATCGACCCGGACGATCCCGAGAGTTTCCTGTTCATCGAAGGCGGCAAGGCGCTGGCGAAATCCGATGGCGTGCTGGCGCTGCTTCGCCATCTGCGCGGGCCGGCGCGGCTCCTGCTGATCGGCACCGTGGTACCGCAGGCGATCCGCGACTGGCTCTACGACCGCGTCGCGCGCAACCGCTATCGTTGGTTCGGCCGCAAGGAGAGCTGCGAGCGTCCGGAGCCGGCCCAGCGCCGTCGCTTCACTCTGCCGGGGGGCTGAGCGGTGCCGGTTCGGGCGCAAGGGGTGTAGCGCGACTGAAAAGCCGCCCCAGCCCGTCCGACAGCCTGTCCATATAGATGAACAGCACCGGCGTGATGAACAGCGTCAGCACCTGGCTGATCATCAGCCCGCCGACGACGACGATGCCCAGCGGCTGGCGCAGTTCCGCGCTGGCGCCGGCGCCCAGCGCGATCGGCAGCGTGCCCATCAGCGCAGCCAGCGTCGTCATCAGGATCGGCCGGAAGCGCATGACGCAGGCCTGGTGGATCGCGTCCTGCGCGCTTTTGCCCTCCCGCTTCAGAACCAGCGCGACGTCGATCATCATGATCGCGTTCTTCTTGACGATGCCGATCAGCATCAGGAGGCCGATGATCGCGATGACCGAGAGGTCGAGGTCGAACAGGCGCAACGCGCCGAGCGCCCCGATCGCGGCCGAGGGCAGCCCGGTCAGGATCGTCAGCGGGTGGATGAAGCTCTCATAGAGGATGCCGAGCACGATATAGATCGTCAGGATCGCGCCCATGATCAGCAGGCCCTGGTTGGCGAGCGAATCCTGAAAGGTCTTGGCGGTGCCGGCCAGCGTGGTGGACAGCGACGCCGGAAGGCCGATCTCCGCTTTCAGCGTCTCGATGCGCCTGACGCTGTCACCGAGGGCCACGCCCGCCGGCAGATTGTAGGAGATCGTCACGGCCGGGAGCTGGCCGAGCTGGTTGACCGTGAGCTGGCCCGCCGTGCGCTCGACCCTGGCGAAGGCGCCCAGCGGCACCAGCGTGCCGTTGCCGGCGCGCACGCGGATCTGGTCGAGACGGTCGGGCGACCAGCCGCCCTTCGGGTCGAATTCGACCACGACCTGATAGCTGTCGCCGGCGGTGTAGATGGTCGAGACCTGGCGAACGCCGAAGCCGGAATACAGAGTCGAACGAAGGACATCGGCACCGATCTTCAACTGGTTCGCCTTGTCGCGGTCGACCACCAGGGTCGCCTCCGCAGCGCTGTTCTGGAGGTCGGTCGTGACGTCGATGAAGGTCGCGCGCTCGCGGGTCATCGCGTCGGCGAGCCTGATCGCCCAGTCGTTCATCAGGGCCTGGTCGAGCCCCTGCACGACGAGCTGGTACTGGCTCTTGGAGGCGCGGGCGCCGATGTTGAGGTTCTGGACCGGCGTCATATAGGCGTTGATCCCGGCGATCGGCGCGAGCTCGCGACGCAGATCGGCCAGCACCTTCTGCAAGGGCGGCCGCTCGTCCTGCGGCTTTAGCTCGACGAAGAGGCGCCCGGCATTGAGCGCGCCGGCGCTGCCGGAGCTGCCCCCGACGGTCGAGGCGACATGGGCGACATGGGGCGAGGCGCGGAAGACCTGCGCGACCCGGTCCTGCGCCTGCTTCATCGCCGTGAAGGAGATGTCCTGCCGCGCTTCGGTCGAGACCTGGAGCTGGGCGATATCCTCCTGCGGGAAGAAGCCCTTGGGCGTGGTCTGGAGCAGCCAGATCGTCGCCGCCAGGGTGGCGAAGAAGGTCAGCAGGATCAGCGGCTTGACCTTGAGGCAGAGGGCGAGCGCCCGGTCATAGCCATGGAGCAGGCCGGCGAAGCCGCGCTCCAGGATGCGGCCAAAAGCGTTCTCCTGCTGATGCCCGGAATAGCCACCGAGCAGGCGGGAGCACAGCATCGGCGTCAGCGTCAGCGAGACGAAGGCGGAGGCCAGGATCGACACCGTCACCACGATCGCGAACTCGTTGAAGATGCGCCCGATGACGCCGCCCATCAGCAGCACGGGGATGAAGACCGCGACCAGGGACAGCGAGATCGAGATGATGGTGAAGCCGATTTCGGAGGAGCCCTTCAGCGCCGCATCGAACGCCGAAAGACCGTCCTCCTCCATGTGGCGGACGATGTTCTCCAGCATGACGATGGCGTCGTCGACGACGAGGCCGACCGACAGCGTCAGGGCCAGCAGCGAGATGTTGTCGATGGAGAAGCCGAAGGCATACATCGCCGCCAGCGTGCCGATGATCGAGATCGGCACGGCGACCGCCGGGATGAAGGTCGCGGCCAGCCGCCGCAGGAAGACGAAGATCACGAGCACGACGAGCGCGATGGTCAGCAGCAGTGTGAACTGGACGTCCTCCACCGCCTGCCGGATCGACTGCGAACGGTCGTTGAGCAGGGAGAGCGAAGCCGCCGCCGGAAGCTGCGCCGAAAAGGCCGGCAGCATCGCCTTGACCCGGTCGACCACGGCGACCGTGTTGGCATCGGGCTGGCGCTGGACGGCGAGCACGACGGCCGGGATGCCGTCATAGGTGCTCGCGGTCTGCGCGTTCTCGACGGAATCGATGACCCTGGCGACGTCGCCCAGCCGCACCGGCCGGCCGTTGCGGGTCGTGACGATGACATTGGCGAACTGGGCGGCATTGGCGAGCTGGGTGCGCGCCTGGATGGTGAGATGCTGGCCGGTGCTCTGCAGCGTGCCGACGGGGGTGTTGGCGTTGGTGGCCGTGATCGCCGCCTGCAATTCATCGACGCCGATGCCGCGCGCGGCCAGCGCGACGGGGTCGATCTGGATGCGGACGGCGTATTTCTGGCTGCCGAAGATCTGGACCTGGGCGACGCCGTCCACGGTGGAGAGCGCGGGCGAGATCACCTGCTGGGCGAAGGCATCGAGCTGCGACAGCGGGATCAGGTCGCTCTTCAGCGCCAGCAGGATGATTGGCGCATCGGCCGGGTTCACCTTCCTGTAGCTCGGCGGCGTCGTCATCTCCAGCGGCAGCTGCTTCTGGGCGCGGGCGATGGCGGCCTGCACGTCGGCAGCGGCCGCGTCGATGTTGCGGTTGAGCACGAACTGGATCGCGATCGAGGTCGAGCCCTGGGCATTCGTGGTCGCGATCGAATCGATGCCGGCGATAGTGGCGAACTGCTTGATCAGCGGCGTCGCCACCGAGGTCGCCATCGTGTCGGGCGAGGCGCCCGGCAGCTGGGCGGAGACGTTGACGACCGGGAATTCGGCGCGTGGCAGCGCCGCCACCGGCAGGAAGCGCCAGGCGAAGAGGCCCGCCATGACGAGCGACGCCGACATCAGGATGGTCGCGACCGGATGGCGGATGCAGAAGGCGGAGAGGCTCATGACTTCGCTCCCTCGGCGACGGGCGTGCCACTGGGGGCCGCCGGGTCATGAGGGCCCGCCGGCTCGCGGATCCGCGCACCTGTCTTGAGCCGCATCTGGCCGTCGGTCACCACGCGCTCGCCCGGCGCGAGGCCCTCGCTCAGCGCGGTGCGATCGCCCTCCGACAGCGCGACCTTGACCTGACGCAGCTCGACGGTCTGGTCGGCGCGGACGACGTAGACATAGGGGCCCTTCTGGCCGGACTGGACGGCGACCGTCGGGATGACCGTCGTGCCCCGCAGCGTGTCTGCGGCGATCTCTACATCGACATACTGCCCCGGCCAGAGCGCGAGATCCTCATTGGCGAAGGCGGCCTTGGCGGTGATCGTGCCCGAGGTCATGTCGACGCTGGAATCGACGAAGTTCAGCGCACCCTCGACCGGCGGCTGCCCCGATTCCGGCACGCTCGCCGTCACCGGCACGGGCTTGCCGGTTGCCAGCGCGCGCTGCAGCACCGGCAGATCACGCTCCGGCAGGGTGAAGGTCACGCGCAGGGGCTTCATCTGCGTCAGCGTGACGAGCCCCGTGCCCGTGCTGTTGGCGCCGACGAGATTGCCCGGCGTGACCTGCGCCGCTCCGGCGCGTCCGTCGATGGGCGCGACGATGCGCGCATAGGACAGCCGGAGCCGGTCGGCATCCAGCGTCGCCCTGTCGGCGAGAATGGTCGCGGCCGTGGAGCGTTCGTCGGCGGTTGCCTGGTCGACCGATTGCTGGGTGCCGGCGTTCCTGGCGAGGAGCTGCTGATAGCGCGCGAGATCGCCCTCGGCGCGCTTGTGGGTCGCCTCGTCGCGGGCGATCGCCGCCTCGTCCTTCTCGATCTGCGCACGGATATCGCGATCGTCCAGCGTGAACAGCAGATCGCCCTTGCGGACGAACTGGCCGTCGACGACGTGCTGCGCGACGATCTGGCTGTCGAGCCGCGACTTCACCACGACGCTCGCCGGCGTCTCGACGAAACCGATCGCGCGCTTGCGCACCGGCATGTCGGCCCGCTCGGCCGCGGCGGTCACGACGGCGACCGGGGCGCCATCGCCGCCACGGCCGCCGCGGGCTGCGCGCGCGCCTTCAGTGGGATCGACGGCGCCGCGCGAGGTGGCGAGCCAGTGGCCGCCGGCGAGCCCGACCGCGGCGAGGCCTGCAATGGCGAGGATGGTCTTGCGCTTCATCGATAGGCTCCGGTGGCTCAGGCTGCGCCGGCGGTGGCGGCGGTCGGAACGGCGTGTCCGGCCTGGCGTTCACGCCGGCCGTCGCGGATGCGGGTGCGGATGGTGGCGAGCGTGGCGAGCGTGGAGCGCAGGGCCTCGTCCTCGACATCCCCCAGCAGTTCGCCGGCGATCTCGGTGCGCAGCGCATCCAGCCCCTCGACCAGCGCCCGGCCCTGGACCGTGAGATAGAGCAGATGGGCGCGGCGGTCGGCCGGATCGGCCCGGCGCTCGACCATCCCCTGCCCCTCGAGCCGGTCGATCAGCCGCGCCACCGAAATCGGCTGCATGTCGAGCTGGTCGGCCATCGCAACCTGGTTCTGGCCCTCGCGGCGGCGCAACCGCGACAGCACGCCCCATTGGGCGCGGGTGGTGCCGTGCTCGCGGGCACGCTGGTCGACATGGGTGCGCATCAGCCTAGCCGTCTCGACCATCTGGAACATCAGCTCGCGCCGAAGGGGCCGCTCCATTGCAGTCTCCTTATGATAAGCAGGCTTATCAATTGCTGCGATTGCGGCAAATTGCGGGCGCGCTTCGCATCCGCACAATCGCGCGATGGCGGTAGCAGCCAGTGGCGGGCGCGCCGCCCGACGCCTATACGGGTGACCGCACCAGGAGACAGACGGATGAGCCAGCTTTTCAGCCCCTTCCAGATCGGCGGGTTGACCCTCGCCAACCGCATCATCATCGCGCCGATGTGCCAGTATTCGGCCGAGAACGGCCACACGACCGACTGGCACACGATCCATCTCGGCAATCTCTCGCATTCCGGCGCAGGGCTCCTGATCATCGAGGCGACGGCTGTCGAGCCGGCCGGGCGCATCAGCGCGCAGGATGTCGGGCTTTGGGACGATGGCACGGAGGCCGCGCTGGCCAGGACACTGAAGGCCGTGCGCGCTCATTCCGACATGCCGATCGCGATCCAGCTCGCCCATGCCGGACGGAAGGCGTCGGTTGCGCAGCCCTGGCATGGCGGCGGACAGCTCGCGCTGGATGCCGGCGGCTGGGAAACGGTCGCCCCCTCCCCGGTCGCCTTCGACGGCCATGCGCGCCAGCCCCGCGCGCTGACGAGCGACGACATTACGCGGCTCTGCGAGCAGTTCGCGGAAGCGGCCAAGCGCTCGGTGCGGCTCGGCTTCGCGGCCATCGAGTTGCATGCCGCGCATGGCTATCTGATGCACCAGTTCCTCTCGCCCTTGTCGAACCGGCGCGAGGATGATTTCGGCGGTTCGCTCGAGAACCGCATGCGCTTTCCGCTTGCCGCCTTCGAGGCGGTGAAGGCGGTGGTGCCGGCGGGCTATCCTGTCGGCGTGCGGCTCTCGGCGACGGATTGGGTGCCGGGTGGCTGGGACCTGGAGCAGTCGATCGCCTTTTCACAAGCGCTGAAGGCGCGCGGGGCCGATTTCATCCATGTCTCCAGCGGCGGCAATTCCGGCGCGCAGCAGATCCCGCTGGGCCCCAACTATCAGGTGCCGTTCGCGCGGGCGGTGAAGCAGGCGACCGGCCTGCCGACCATCGCGGTCGGGCTGATCACCGAGGCAGAGCAGGCTGAGGCCATCGTCGGCACGGGCGACGCCGATCTCGTCGGCATCGCGCGCGGCATCCTCTACGATCCGCGCTGGCCTTGGCATGCGGCGGCTGCGCTCGGCGCGAGCGTCAAGGTGCCCAACCAGTATCTCCGCTCGCAGCCCCGGCAGTTCAAGACGCTGTTCGGGTGAGGCGCGCTCAGCCGTAGCGGTAGGAGCTGACCACGATGCGCTTCCAGCCGAAGGACGCCATGCAGGCGGCGTAGGTCTGGTGGTAGGCGGGCTCGCCGCCGCCGGCCCAGATGTCGGCGGCCGCCGCGCGCTTGGCCGCCGCCGCACGGGCGAGGCAGGTCGCATCAGCCTCGCCCGACGGGACGGCCGGCTGTCCCGCCACGGGTTGGAAACCATAGGTCGGTGTGGTGCCCTGGCACGCGCACAGGACCAACAGACCAGCGCAGGCCAGGGCCTTGACCGCCATGGGGTTCACGCTCCAGCACCTCATCAGATGACAAAGGCTAACCGCACCCGTGGCGGCCCGCAATCAAGACCCGAGGACACGCCATGACCGCCTATGCGAACCTCTCCGTCCATTTCGGCCGCGTCGCCGCGCTCGGCAATGCGGTGGGCATCCTGCAATGGGACAGCGACGTGATGATGCCCGCGGGCGCGGCCGGCACGCGGGCGGAGAGCCTGGCGCTGATGCGGGTGATGCATCACGGGCTGATCACGGACGAACGCATCGGCGACTGGCTGGCGGATGCCGATGCGGATGACGGGCTGGGGCCCTGGGAGCGCGCCAATCTGCGCGAGATCCGGCGTGTCTGGACCGTCGAGACAGCGCTGCCGGCCGATCTCGTCGAGGCTTCCTCCAAGGCGATCTCGGCCTGCGAGATGCGCTGGCGGCAGGCGCGGGCGGAGAGCGATTTCGCCGGCCTCCTGCCCTCTCTCGCCGAGGTCCTGACGATCCAGCGCGAGATCGGCCGGGCCAAGGGCGAGAAGCTCGGCCTGTCGGCTTACGACGCGCTGCTCAACGATTACGAGCCGGGCGGCCGCTCGGCGAAAATCGACGCGCTGTTCGACGATCTCGCCGGCTTCCTCCCGGGCTTCACGCAGGAGGTGCTGGCGGTGCAGGCCAAGCGCCCGCAGACGCCCGACCCGGAAGGGCCCTTCGCGATCGAGGCGCAGCGGGCGCTCGGCCTCAAGATGATGGCGGCGCTGGGCTATGATTTCGAGCGCGGGCGGCTCGACGTCTCCACCCATCCGTTCTGCGGCGGCGCCGACAACGATGTCCGCATCACCACGCGCTATGACGAGGCCGATTTCGCCAAGGCGCTGATGGGGGTGCTGCACGAGACCGGGCATGCGCTCTACGAGCAGGGCCGGCCGCAAGGCTATCTCAACCAGCCGGTCGGCCAGGCGCGGGGCATGAGCCTGCATGAGAGCCAGTCGCTGCTGGTCGAGATGCAGGCCTGCCGCTCCGAAGAGTTCATCGCCTATGCCGCGCCGCTGATGCGCGCGACCTTTGGCGGCTCAGGCGCGGCCTGGGAGAATGATGCGCTGTGGCGGCGCTACACCAAGGTCGAGCCCGGCTTCATCCGCGTCGATGCCGATGAGGTGACCTATCCGGCCCATGTCATCCTGCGCTACCGGCTGGAAAAGGCACTGATCGCCGACGCCATGCCGCTCTCGGAGCTGCCCGCCGCCTGGAACGCCGGCATGAAGGACCTGCTCGGCGTCACCGTCCCCAATGACCGCCTCGGCTGCCTGCAGGACGTGCATTGGCCGAGCGGAGGCTGGGGCTATTTCCCGACCTATACGCTGGGCGCCATGACCGCCGCGCAGATCTTCGCGGCGGCCTGCAAGGCTTCACCCGAGATCCTGCCCGGCATCGGGCGGGGCGATTTCGCGCCGCTGCTGGCCTGGCTGCGCGCCAACATCCACAGCCAGGGCTGCCTGCTGGAGACCGACGCACTGCTGACGCAGGCGACGGGCCGCCCGCTCGACGCCTCGGTGTTCAAGACGCATCTGCGGGCGCGGTATACCACTCAGGGCTGAGTCTGTCGGGCTCGGAACCCGTCATCCCGGGCTTGCCCCGGGATCCATCGGAGGGCTCCGGAGCGCTAAGATGGATCCCGGAGCGGCGCTGCTTCGCAGCTTGTCCGGGATGACGGCGTGGTTCCGTGTAACATCAGCATGCTCAAGGCCGCCCTCTCAGGGCCCGACGAGCTGGCCGCCATCGACGACGATGGTCTGGGCGGTGACCCAGCTCGCCTTGGCCGAGGCCAGGAACAGCACGACCTCGGCAACCTCTTCCGGCTTGCCCATGCGGCCGAAGGGGATGCTGGCCAGCGTCGTGTTGTAGAGAGCGGGGTTGGAGGTCCTGCGGTCCTCCCAGGTACCGCCGGGAAACTCGATCGAGCCCGGCGCGACGCCATTCACCCGGATACCCTTTGAAGCCAGCATCTTGGCCTGGCTGGCCGTGTAGTGGATGACAGCCGCCTTGACCGCGCCATAGGGCGCCGAGCGCGACGAGGCGCGCAGTGCCGAGATCGACGAGATGTTGATGATCGAGGATCCCGGCTTCAGATGCGGGATCGCGGCATGGCTGCCGCGCACGATCGCCATCATGTCGACGCTCAGCGAGGCGGCCCAGCCCTCCTCGTCATCGGTATGGCCGAAGCCCGAGGCGTTGTTGACGAGCACGTCGAGACCGCCCAACGCCGTCACCGCCTCAGGGACATAGGCCTGTATCGCCTCCGCATCGGCGAGATCGACGCTCGCCGCATGGGCCAGGACACCCTGCGCCTCGATCTCGCGGCGCGTCGCCTCGAGCGGGCCTGGATTGCGCGCGCAGATCGACACGGCGGCCCCGCCGGCGGCGAAGCCCAGCGCGATCGAGCGCCCGATGCCCCGGCTGCCGCCCATCACGATCACACGCTTGCCGGTAAAGTCCTTGCCTGCGAAATCCTGAGTCATGTCGGCACCTTCCGTCGATTGGTTCATCGCACTTCATAGCAGTGATGAAGAGGCGCTTGGCAAATCCTGGCGACACGATGTAGGCGACGGGGCGACGCTGGGTTGGAGGCGCGGCGCGTCTGCGGCGGCGATCCGGATCTGGCCTTGGCGGCGGCCTCGCGTCGCCGCCGATTTACACAAGAGGCGGACCGATTCTTGCTTCGATTGTCACAGAGCGCAGCCAGGATGCGCCGCGTTTCAGCTTCAGAACAAGCGAGATGCCATGCGCCTTTTCCCCCTCCGATTCTCGATCGCGGCACCGCGAATCTTGTCCCGTGCCCTCGGCAGGGCACCGATGCTTTCGGCCGGACTGGCCGGCCTGCTCGTCGGTTCGCTGCCGGCGCATGCGCATGTCAAATGGTTCGCGCCCTATATCGTCGGCGCGCCGCCGCAGCCCATCGGCGCGACGCTCGGCAATATCTGGTTCTGGACCGCCATCGCGCTCGTCATGGCGTGCTTTGTGGCGGCGCGCGCGATCGAGACATCGCCGGTCGGCGAGACGATTCTGACCGCGATGGACAGGCTCACCGATCCGCTCTGGCAACGGCTCGACGAATTCGTCCGGCTCGTCATCGGCGCCTTCTTCGTCGCGATCTTCGCGGTCGGCGGCGTCTATCTCACGCCCGACCTGAAGACGCCGGCCGAATGGGTCTCATGGGTGCAGCTCCTGATCGCGGCGCTGGTCATTCCGCGTGCGACACGGCCCGTTGCTGCGGCGGGCATCATCGGGCTGTGGCTGTTGGCGCTGCGCGACTACGACATCTTCCATCTGTTCGACTATCTGACGCTCGGCCTCGGCGTCGCGGCCTATCTCGTCATGGAATCGTCGGCTCGCCCCGAGTGGCGCAAATACCGCTTCGAAGTCCTGCGCGGCGGCGTCGCCATCGCTCTGATGTGGTCGAGCCTTGAGAAATTCGCCTATCCGGACTGGTTCTACCCGATCGTCGTCGAGAAGCCGTTCCTCACGCTCGGGATGCCGCGCGATGTCTTCATCCCGATGGCGGGGGTGGCCGAGTTCACCCTGGGTTTCGGCATGATCTGGACGCCGCTGATCAGGCGGCTCTCGGCGATCGGCCTTTTCTTCGTCTTCAATGCGGCCGTCTTTCCGTTCGGGCGCATCGACATGATCGGCCATGCGCTGATCATGGCGATCATCGTTGCGATCGCGTGCGACCACACCCGTGAAACCCTGGTTCTGCCGGCGCTCAAACGGCGATTGGCCAGCATTCCAGCCGGACTGGCTGCCGCCCTGGTTGTCTTCGTCAGCGGCTATTGGGGTCTGCATGTCGCATTCTATGGGCCGGCCGGCCGGDHCSGCYCACCAMGCGGCGAAATCGCGCCCCATTCCCACAGCCCCGAATATCCTTTCTCTTAATCACATCTCCGCGCCCACGGGACAGGCAGAAAACACGTTTTCTGGCTTCTGCCAGT
>NNBT01002254.1_pt1 | contig 35312 bp, 35 predicted proteins | sample 1173831 | NCBI WGS metagenome assembly NNBT01 (sample SAMN07173936, study PRJNA388173) | plant metagenome | isolation source: symbiotic tissue sample KVJ10 | place: Norway: Troms, Kvaloya island | reverse complement strand
CGCCGTGCGCCACCGCAGTGCATGGCCGCTCCAGGGGGCGGCGCCCGCCAGGCGCGCGACGAGGTCGCCGCTGCGGTCGATCACCTGCTCGCCGATCAGCTCGGCCCAGCTGCGGCCCGGCAGCGCGGCGGCGGCCTGGGGGCCGACCAGATCGTCCATGTTCGCCGACAGGCTGGTCAGGCGTCCGGCGGTATCGCTCTGCCAGAGGAACCGGAGAGTGGTTTGCGCAGCAGGGGGCGGGGCCGGGACCGGAGCGGAGGCGACGGCGTCCGGCGCAGGCGGCGATGCGGGGGCTGGGGCCGTGGGGGGCGCGGTCGGAATGGCGATGCCCAGCCGTCGCAATTCGGCGGCCTGAACCGTGATGGCCAGCACGGGCTCGCCCTCGCCATCGGTGATGAGCTTGCAGCCGCAGGTGACCTGGCTGGCGGAAAATCCCGAGGTCAGCCGCAGCCGCTCCAGCCGCACGCCCTGTCGCGAGGCGAGGCCGCCGGCCAGCAGGGCGAAGCGATGTCGCGTCGGAGCGGGCAGGGCGGCGGTGGCGGCGTCGCCGCCGAGCAGCGCGTGGCCGGCGGCATTGGCGAAGCCGGGCCGGTCCGCCTCACTGTCCCAGAGCAGCAGCGCGCCGCCGGCCGCGAAGGACGCGAGACTCGCATCCTCCGCCGCCGCCACGCCCAGCCGCGCCCAGTCCTGTCCGGCTTCGATCATGCCTGCCCGCTCTTGGTTCGCGCCGCTATGGTCCGCGCCATTATGGCTAACAAAGCCTTAATAGCGGGGACGGGGGCGCAAATCCATGCGCTGTACCTGGCTGTCCCCGCCCGCGTCGAAACAGCGTTAACGAACGCTCCGGTTGCGGCTATGATTGTCATCGCAGCGCAACAATGATATTGCACCGCACAATAAGCGCGATGCATGGCCAGCGATCAGGGCCCAGGCAGACGGCACCTACGCCAGATCAAACAGGAGGACCACCCGATGGCAAACAAGACCCCTTACGAAGTCCCCACCGAAATGCGCGAATTCGCCGAACGCAGCGTCGAGCAGGCCCGCAAGGCCTTCGACGGCTTCATCGGCGCGGCCACCAAGGCTGTCGACTCCGCCCATGGCACGGCCGAAACGGCCCGCGTCAACACCCATGACGTCGCCCGCAAGGCCATCGGCTATGCCGAGAACAATGTCGCGGCGGCTTTCGAGCTGGCGCAGAACCTCGTAAAGTCGAAGGACCTGACCGAGGTGATGGCGCACCAGACGCAGTTCATGAAGGCGCAGATCGAGGCGCTGCAGAGCCAGTTCAAGGAAATGGGCGCCGCCGCCCAGGACGTCGCCACGAAGGCGGCCGAAACCATCACCAAGGCCGCCAAGCCCAAGTGAAGGCAGCGCTCGGTTGAGCCTGTCGTTGCGGAGCCTGTCTATCCGGCAGGCTCCCGCCGGCCCGGGCCGTTCCGGGCGAGGCTAACTCCTGCGGCGGATCGCATCGAGCGCGGTCCGCCCCGACGACCGCGCCCCCCTCAACGTCGCAGGGCCGGCGCTCCATGACGAACGTCAAGGCCCGGCAGTCCGCCTGCCGGCCGCTTCAGCGCCGAGGGAGATCCCGTGATGGTCAAGCCTGCTCCGACCCGGACGAAGTCCAAGGCTCCGGTCAGCCTCGCGCCTGTCAAGGCGCTGTCCGGCGCCGCAACGACCGCGGCCGTCACCCCGGCGGCCAGCGCGCCGCCGCCGAAGCCGCCCGCAAATCCGGCGCCCTCGGCGACGCCGACCCCGGCGCCCCCGTCGTCAGCGACCAAACCCATAGAGACCAAGCCCGCCGAGACGAAGCCCGCCGCCGCGAAAGCGCCCGCAGCCGAGGCCGCCAAGCCCGCGCCCGTCGCTCCCGCCGCGACCATCGCGCTCGAAACGAAGCCGGTTGCCAAGCCCGCGCCCGCAGATAAGCCCGCGCCCGCATATAAGCCCGCGCCCGCAGATAAGCCTGCGCCGGCAGATAAGCCCGCGCCCGCCAGCAAGCCCGCGGCGGCGAAGCAGGCCCCCCGCTCGCCCAAGCCCAAGGCGGAGATTCGCGTCGCCTCGGCGAAGGTCCGGATCGAGAAGACGGTGTCCAAGCCGGCCGTCGTCGCCAAAACTGCTGCCGTCGCCAAGCCTGCCGTCGCCGCAAAGCCCGCAGCGGCCCCGAAGCCTGCGCCAGCGCCGGCCCCTGCAGCAGCCCCGCCGATGGCGGCCGCTCCCGTCAAGGCCGTGGAGCAGGCGGCCAAGGCCGTCGCCGGCACGGTCGCGTCCGTCCAGGCGAAGGCTGCGCCCGCGCTGTCACTGAGCGCGATGCCGCTGCCGCGTCCGCCCGAATTCGCCGCGATCGCCTCGACGACCGCGATGTCCCAGGCGCTGGCCATGGCCCGGGCCTTCGGCGCCGTGCAGGCCACGATTCTGGACCATGCCTGCGCCGAGCTGACGGCGACGCTCAGCGATGCTGAGACGCTGGCGCGCTCCGACAGCGCCGCCGATGCCGTCGCGCTGCAGGCCAGGGCCGTGCGGCGGTCCTACGAATCCTATTCAGAGCATCTCAAGGAGCTGGCGCGCATCGCCAGCAAGGCCATGGGCAAGGGCTAGGACAGGGGCGCAGAGCCGAGGATTGCGGGTTGAGCCGGAAACTTCCCGGTAAAACCCGCAAATGCCCGGTTGCAATCGGCAGGCGTCGGTTCTAGGTTCCGCGCCGCCGCCGATCTCGCGAAAGCGACGATCGCCAAGCGCCGGGTGCGGGCAGCCATAGCTCAGTTGGTTAGAGCGCTAGATTGTGGATCTAGAGGTCCCCCGTTCAAGCCGGGGTGGCTGTACCACCCGTCCCCGCCCGTCCTTGGAAGAGTTTCGCCTGCGTCATGCGGGCGCTGGCGCGGCCCTTGAAGCCGCATCCGCAGTTCGCCATATCTGCATCAAGCGGAAGGGCTTCGCCTTTCGCTTGCCGGGCGCTGCGATGGCGGGCCGGGCTTTATCGGGAGCGCCTTCCGGGGGCTTCGGCACGATCAGGCAGGTCCTGAAATGACGCGCACACCCAGCCTGTCGCATCCGTTTCTGCTCGGGTTCGACGACATCGAACGGGCGCTCGACCGGGTCGCCAAGGGCGCCAGCGAAGGCTACCCGCCCTACAACATCGAGCGCATGCCGCGCAGCGAGGACGATCCGGACCGGCTTCGCATCACACTCGCCGTGGCGGGCTTCTCGCGCGAACAGCTCGAGATCACGCTCGAGGAAAACCAGCTGACCATTCGTGGCCGGCAAACCGAGGACAAGGGCCGCCAGTTCCTGCATCGCGGCATCGCCGCCCGCCAGTTCCAGCGCAGCTTTCTGCTGGCGGAGGGCATGCAGGTTCTGGGCGCCGATCTCTCGAACGGCCTGCTGGCGATCGATCTGGTCCGGCCGGAACCCGAGAGGCTCATCCGGCGTATCGATATCATGAGCCGGGACTGAAACGACCACGGAAGGATGCAAGCGCGGTTTTTGCATCCGTTCATAATTGCAGCCGTATCTTGATAACCGCACTCGCACTGCTCTGAAGGAGGGCGCGATGAACGAAGACAGGACGATGATCCAGACCAACCCCCTGACCCCTGCGGAATTCGCAGCGCTGGGAACCGGCCAGGTCGCCTATCTCAAGCCGATGACCTCGGACGAACTGCTGCGGATTTTCCCGCAGGCGCCGGAGATCCAGTCGGGGCTGCAGCTCTTCGCGCTGCTCTCGGCTGACGGCGCCCCGATCCTGGTGACCGATTCCCGCGAGGCGGCGACCGCCAATGCGTGGGAGCACGATCTGCGGATGGTCAGCGTCCACTGACGCTGGATCAGCATCGCTGACGCTGGCGCTCAGCCCGGCGTAGCGATTCCTGCCACCGCCGCCTGAAGGCGGCGGATGTCCTCCGCACCCGAGAGACGATGATCGCCGTCCTTGACGAGCGTCAGGACGACGGGGTCCGCGCTGAGATGCTCGACCAGCTTCAGCGCATGCCGCCACGGCACGTCTTGGTCGCGCATGCCCTGCAGGATATGGACGGGGCAGCCCGTTCGGATCTCCTGGCCGAACATCAGGTGCTTGCGCCCATCCTCGATCAGCGCCCGGGTGATCGGCGTCGGCTCGGGCGAGTACTCGGAGGGCCGCATCCAGACGCCGTCGCGCAGGATTGTCTCGCGCACCGCATCGGGCATCTGCGCCCACATCAGATCCTCGGAAAAATCGACCGCGGGCGCGATCAGCACCAGCCCGGCGGGAGCCACGGCGGTGCCCAGCAGGCGTCGCGCCGCCAGCAGCGCGATCCACCCACCCATCGACGATCCGACCAGCACCGGCGGCTGCCGGCACTGCGCGGCCACCACCGCCAGCGCGTCGTCCAGCCAATCGGACAAGGTCCAGCGCGCGAAATCGCTTCCGCTTTCGCCGGGGTCGGCGCTTTCGCCATGCCCGGCATAGTCGAACCGCACGAAGGCCCGCCCGGCGTCACCCGCCCATTGAGCCAGCGCCTCCGCCTTGGTCGCCCGCATGTCGGAGCGAAAGCCCCCGAGCCAGACCACCGGGGGGCCGGAACCCTCCTGCGTCAACACGGCCAGGCGGCGGCGCTGTCCGCCGTTGCCGACCTCCAGCCATTGCGGCGCTTCTCGCTCCAACGCGAATCTCCTGTGACGAATCGGCGGTGTCAGCGAATATAGGCTGCCAGTCCCGGCCGGACGCGGGCATACTCGCATCCGCGACGCGCCGACAGGCCCGCGCAAACCGAAAGCCTCGTTTCGAACGGTGAGTATGTCCTTCCAGCCAGGCGCGCATCTCTCGCTGCCCTCCACCGAAGCCCACCCGCTCGTCGGGCGGACGATCCTCCAGATCATTCCCGATCTCGAGGCCGGCGGCGCCGAGCGCACGGCGGTCGACATCGCCCAGGGCCTCACCGATGTCGGCGCGCGCGCCCTGGTGGCGACCGAGGGCGGCCGGCTCGTGGCCGAGCTGCAGGCCAAGGGCGGCGTCTGGCTGCCGTTTCCGGCTGCATCCAAGAATCCGCTCGCCATGGCTTTGAACGTCCGCAAGCTCGCCCTGCTGTGCCGTCATGAGCGCGTCGAACTGATCCATGCCCGCTCGCGCGCGCCGGCCTGGGTCGCGCTCGCGGCGGCCCGCTCGCTGAAGCTGCCCTTCGTCACCACCTATCACGGCTCCTACGCGACCCGCTCGGCCGTCAAGACGCTGTATAATTCGGTGATGGCGCGTGGCGATGTCGTCATCGCCAACTCCGCCTACACGGCCGAACTCATCCTGGCGAAGCACGGCTTCGCCCGCGACCGGATCCGCGTTGTCAATCGCGGCACGAACTTCGCGGCCTTCGCGCCGCAGGCGGTGACGCCGGAGCGCATTCACGCCCTGCGCCGGGCCTGGGGTGTCGAGCCGCATCAGCGCATCGTGCTGCTGCCGGGCCGGCTGACCGGCTGGAAGGGCCACCGCGTGCTGATCGAGGCCGCCCGCATCCTGCGCGATGGCGGCGACACCGACACCGCCTTCATCTTCGCCGGCGATCCGCAGGGGCGCGACGGCTACGTCAAGGAACTCGACCAGCTCATCGCCAAGGCGGGGCTGGAGGGGCGCGTCCGGCGGGTCGGCCACTGCACCGACATGCCCGCCGCCCTGCTCGCGGCTTCCGTCGTCACGGTGCCCTCGACGGAGCCGGAGGCCTTCGGGCGCGTCGCGGTCGAGGCGCAGGCGATGGGCACGCCGGTGGTCGTGTCGGATCTCGGCGCCGTTCCCGAAACCGTGCTCGCCCCGCCGCAGGTGAGCCCGGGCGAGCGGACTGGCTGGCGCGTGCCGCCCGGCGACGCCCCCGCGCTCGCCGCCGCGCTCGAAGGCGCGCTGACGCTGCGGCCCTCGGCCCGCGACAACCTCGCCTTGCGGGCGCGCCTTCATGTCGAGCGGCATTTTTCGCTGGAGACGATGGTGAGCGAGACGCTCGACGTCTATTGCGCCCTGCTGGGGCGCTAACCACCTATCAAACAGGCCTCGTCCATTGACAACGCGCATCTTTGTGCAATGTGTCTGCGGACGGGCGCCAGATGCGCCAATCACAGGAGAATACCCCCATTCGTCGTCCATTCCGTGCTGCCCCGACCCCGACCAAAGACGGCCCGCGCTCCAACCGCGACATCCGCGGCGTCCGCGACGTCCAGCTCATTGACGATACCGGCGCCAACCGTGGCGTGGTTTCGTTCTTCGAGGCGTTGAAGATTGCCGAGGATGCCGGTCTCGACCTCGTCGAGATCGCCCCGAATTCCGAGCCGCCGGTCTGCAAGATTCTCGATTATGGTCGCTTCCGCTTCCTTGAGCAGAAGAAGGCGGCCGAGGCGCGCAAGAAGCAGCGCACCATCGAGATCAAGGAGATCAAGCTGCGTCCGGGCATCGACAAGCATGACTACGACGTCAAGATGAAGGCGATGCTCGGCTTCTTCGAGGAGGGCGACAAGGTCAAGGTGACCCTGCGCTTCCGCGGCCGCGAGATGGCCCACCAGGATCTCGGCGTGAAGGTGCTCGAGCGCGTCAAGGCCGATCTCGTCGAGCAGGCGAAGGTCGAGAGCGACTGGCAGCTCGAAGGCCGCCAGATGGTCATGGTGCTCGCTCCGAAATAGGCAAACGCGGGTCGCGCCATGCGATTTGCATCAGGCCCGGCCCCAGTGCCGGGCCTTGTCATGTCGGGCGCCGCGATGCTTGGATTTGCGCGTCTCACACCGAGCGAAAGCGCCTTTCGACATGCCCCAGCACAGCATCACCAGCCAGCGCCGCGATCTCGCCGCCGCCCTGCGTCTCGCCGCGAAGTTCGAGCTTAACGAGGGCATCTGCAACCATTTCTCGGTGGCGCTGCCTGACGGCGCCGACGGCCGCCCTCGCTATCTGATCAACCCCTATGGCGTTCACTGGTCGGAGATGAAGCCGTCCGACCTGCTGCTGATCGACGATCGCGGCCAGGTGCTCGAAGGGGAGGGCGAGGTCGAGGCCACCGCCCGCAACATCCATGTCGCCGCCCACAAGGCCAATCCGCGCCATGTCGCGGTGCTGCATGTCCACATGCCCTATGCGACCGCGCTGACCATGGTCGAGGGCGGCCGGCTCGAGATGGCCCACCAGACCGCCTGCCGCTTCCACGGCCGGACCCTCTATGTCGACCATTTCGGCGGTCTGGCGCTGGACGAGAGCGAGGGTGAGGCGATCGTCGCCGCGAGCAAGGCCAAGTCCGACGGCGGGGCCGACATCGTCTTCCTCGCCCATCACGGCGTCACGATCGGCGGTCCTTCCGTCGCGGTCGCCTTCGACGATCTTTACTTCCTCGAGCGCGCCTGCCGGCAGCAGGTTCTCGCCATGTCGACCGGCCGGCCGCTGAAGCTGATCCCGCAGTCCGAGATCGAGGCCACCGCCCGCGAATGGCGCCAGGTTCTGGTGCATCAGTCGGAGAAGCATTTCGAGGCGCTGATGCGCATCGAGGACGTCTGACGATAGGTCAGCATTTCTGTTCTCGTCGGCGGCGCTTTTGGCTAGGCTGCCGCCGCCGGGACGGGCGACAGCTCCGATCGCCCCCGGTGGGGGGACGACGATGACCATGAAACCGATCGCGCTGGCGTGGGCCGCGCTGGCGCTGGGCGCTGCACTTTCCGGCCCGGCAAGGGCACAGCCCAAGCCCGCGACACAGCCCCAGCCTGCGGCTCAGCCCCAAGCCCAGTCCAAACCCGATGACGGCAAGCTCGACCTCAAGCTCTTCGACAAGGCGGAGGTCGATCGTTCGAAAGGCTGTTCGGTGGCGCTCTGGCAGTCCAACCGCGATCCCGACAAGGACCGCTACGCCTTCATCTTCTCCGAGGCGCTAACCGGCCAGAACCATGCCCGCCAGCCGGCGCGCATCAAGGTCGGCGAGAAGATCCTGCCGATGACGCGTGTCGCGATCGGCGGCAAGGTCGGCGGCTACGGCCTCTACCCCTACCAACTCTACAGGCTCGGCGAGGGCGATGGCTTTGCGGTGCTCGAGCTCAAGCTTGGCGAGATCGAGGGGGAGGCGGTCGAAATCGAGAGCGGCACGCTGACCGTGACGCTGGCCGGCAAGCAGCAGGCGCGCGTGCCCGTGAAGGGCGGGGCCGGCTGCATGACGGCCCCCGTCGCCGCGCCACAGCCTGCTGCGCCGCCGCCCCCTCCCGCCGCCACGGCGCCTTCCAATCCCGGCGGCAGCTTCAGCCGCTACACGGTCAGGCCTGCCCAGATCCCGCGCACGATGCCGGCGACGCTGAAGAGCCGCTTCGGCTGCGATCCGGACCAGCTCAAGACCGGCGTGACCGGTTTCCAGATGTCGGAGGAATCGGCGATCTGGGAGCTGCCTTGCCAGAGTTTCAACATCCAGGCCAATGCGGTCTATGCGCTGGTCTACCTGCCCGATCCGGCGCAGAACCTGCGCTTCCTGAGCTTCAAGGGGCCCCCCGGCAAGAAGCGCACGAGCGCGCCCGCCGAGCTAATGTCGCCGGAATGGGACGTGAAGACGCGCACCGTCACCGGCGTCGCGCTCGGCCGCAGTGCCGGCGATTGCGGCGTCTATGAGCGCCACCGCGTCGGAGCCGACGGCGAGTTCGTTCTGGTCGAGTATCGGGAGAAGGAAGCCTGCGACGGGAAGACGGTCAAACCTGCGCAGTTCCCGCTGGTGTATCGCGGACAATGACGTGCTGACCCTACGTAAAATCGCCGGAGCGGGTAATATTACGTAAGGTCACAAGCGCCGCTGCCCCCTCTCTGCGCCCGAACTGATAGAAATTTAAGCATCGACACTTTCAACGACAGATGCGAATCGCTGTGGTCAGTGGTTTCCTGTCGCGCGCAACGGGGCCTGCGGGCCTGATTGCTCACGTCCCCTGTCCGGCGCCGTGCCGGCGGGCGACGGCCTACCGGAAGGCGCCTGCGACGTGGCCACGCTTCACAAGGGAATCGAGATCGACCCGGCGCTGGCCGGCCTGATCCGGCATATGCGGTCGATTGACGACTATCGCCAGGTCTTCGACCGGCTCCAGGCCTCCTGGGACACGCTGACGCTGCTGGGGCAGCTCTCGGGCAACGCCACCGAAATGTCCGGCACACGTTCGGCCTTCGAGACCCTGACCGCGAGCCTGCTCGGCCATCTCGCCAAGGAGACGCGCGACAAGGTCATGACCGACCTGCGCATCAAGGCGCAGAACGCCATCGACGTGCTGGTCCGCAACCTGTTCGAGCGAACCGCCGACATTGGCTTCCTCGCCGCCGACACCGACATCCGCGAGATGCTCGAAGCCAGCCCGTCTGCGGAGGCGCGCGCCGCAATCGAGGCGCGCTTCCGCGACTATGTCGCGAAGTACTCTGTTTATTCCGATATCGTGCTGGTCGACGGCGAGGGCGGCATCCGCGCCCGGCTCGCGCCGCACGCGGCACAGACTGCGCGGCATCCGATCATCGACGAGGCGATGACCTCGACCGGCGCCTATGTCGAGCATTACGGCGTGCTGGACTTCGTTTCCGACGCGCAATCGCTGGTCTATGCTTGGCGGGTCGAGGATGCTGGCAAGCGCCCGCTCGGCGTGCTCGTGCTGGTCTTCAGGCTGGCCGACGAGATGGACGGTATCTTCCGCAAGCTCCTGCCCGAGCATGACTGGACCGTGCTGGGCTGCGTCTCGCCCGAAGGCGACGTCGTCGCCGGCTCCTGCCCGATCCAGCTTCCGGCCGGGCTGAAGCTCTCGCCGTCGGCGCTTCAGGGGCGCGACCCGGTCGTGCGGCTCGGCGGGCGGCAATATCTCGCCATGGCCTGCCGCACATCGGGCTATCAGGGCTATATGGGGCCCGGCTGGATGGGCCTCGGCCTGATCCCGCTGGAGGCCGCCTTCGACCAGACCGACGGCGAACTCGGCCAGTCGATTGGCGAAGATCTGCTCGCTGCCGTCACCAGCCAGGCGGGGCTGTTCTCGGCGGAACTGCGCGACGTCTCCCGCCAGGCGGCGATGATCCAGGGCGATCTCAACCGCTCGGTCTGGAACGGCTCGATCCGACAGGCCGGCTCGACCGCCGCCAACGCCGCCTTCTCGAAGATCCTGCTCTGGGAAATCTCCAGCGCGGGCAGCAAGACGCAGTCCGTCTGCGACGCCTCGATCGGCGATCTGCACCGCACAGTCGTTGCCGCGATCATGCAGAAGTGCCGCTCGCGGGCCGCCTTCGCCATCGACGTGATGGACCGCAACCTCTACGAGCGCGCCAACGACTGCCGCTGGTGGGCGCTGAACGCCAACTTCGCCCGCGTGCTTGCTGAGCCCTCGCCCGAGGGCAGCCGGCTCTGCGGCGAGATCCTCGCCACGATCAACGCGCTCTACACCGTGTACAGCAACCTCATCCTGTTCGATGCGCGCGGCGTCGTCATCGCCGTGTCGCAAGCATCGCAGGCGCATCTGGTCGGGCAGTCGCTCGACGCGGAATGGGTGGCGCGCACGCTCGCCCTGCGCTCGGGCCAGCATTATGCGGTCTCCGCCTTCGAGCCCAGCCCGCTCTATGACGATGCCGAGACGCTGGTCTACACGGTGGCGGTCCAGGCGCCCTCGGGCGGCCGGGCGCTCGGCGGCATCGCCATCGTCTTCGATTCCACCCCGCAATTCGCGGCGATCCTCGCCGATTCCCTGCCGACGGACGAAGACGGCCAGGCCTTGGCCGGCGCCTTCACGATCCTTGTGGCCAGCGACGGCCGGGTGATGGCCTCGAGCGATCCCCGCTTCGCGATCGGCACGGAAAGCCCCTTGCCGGTCGATCCCGTCAGCCTCGAACGCGATGGCGATCTCGCCTGCATCCGCAGCTTCGAGGGCAAGCACATGGCGGTGGGGGCGGCGCTCTCCAAGGGCTACCGCGAATACAAGACCAGCGACGGGCACCGCGCCGACGTCGTGGCGCTCTGCGCCGTGCCGCTGGGCGAGGTCGCGGCCGGTGCGGGCGCGAAGACGGCGGCCGGGGGGACAGGGCGCGGCGCGCTCGCGGCCCATAAGCCGGCCGACGGGGTCGAGGCCTTCGAGGTCGCGACCTTCCATATCGGCCGTCACTGGCTCGGCGTCCGGGCGCGCGACGTCGTCGAGGCGGTCGACATCGTCGGGCTGAAGCCCTCGGCCCGAAAGGCCGGCGACGGCCTGCTCGCCGGCTACAAGCTGCATCAGGGCCAGCCGGTGCCGGTGCTGCGCCTCGCCCGCCTGCTCGGCATCCCCGATGCGTCGTCCGAAGAGCAGCAGATCGTCATCGTACGCGCCGCCGGCCGCACGCTGGGGCTGGTCGTCGACGCGCTCGGCCTCATACCCGAGATCGCCGCCTCCGACCTGCAGCCGCTGCGCGACCTGACCTCGAAGACCGACGTGCCGGCGCTCGGCGTCGTCGCCACCCGCAACGCGCGCGGCGAACCGGCGGGCATGCTGATGGTCCTCGACGTCGACCGCCTCGGCGCGCGGCTTCAGGGCGAGGGCGGGCCGGCGCTGGTCCAGGCGGCGGAGTAGCGGCGGCTCAGCGGACCGGGCACCAGTCCCAGAAGCCGGTCGTGCGCGCCGGCGTGGTGTAGAACCAGCAATAGCCCGAACGCGGCGGCTGCCCGGCCCACGACACCGCCGCAGCCCCTGCGATGAAGCCGATCGCGGCCCCCGCCGCGATGGCCCCGCCCCGGTTCCAGTGGCGCCGCGGATGGACGACGACGACATGCGCCGGCCGATGGTGCCGGACGACCGTCCGCCCCCGATAGACCTGGCCGCGGTTGACATGGGAGCGGTTCACCTGGCCGCGGTTGACCTGCGGCCGCTGGCCGCGATGCGCGCGGTTCACCGATCCCTGCCGATGGTCCCGGACGGCCTGGCGTGACACCTCGCGGCCGGATCCGCGCACCTGTGCCTCGGCCGACCCTGTGCCGGGCACCGGAGGACTGAAGCCCGCCATGAAGGCGAACAACAGGACGAGGGACTTCACCGTCAGTTTCCTGCGCATGCCAACCTCCCGCGATGGCCCGTTTCGGGCTTTTGGACGGTATTATTCAAGGTAGCGAAACTCCGGCCGTTCGTCGGGCGGGAGCCCCGGAAACTGGGCAGACCAGATGTCGGCGTAGACGGGCATCATCAGCGGGATGCCTCGCAAGACCGGATAGGCCGTCCCGCCGCCGTCCAGCCAGCCTCCGCGATCGATCAGCGGGGCACCCGTCTTTGGGCATCGCCTGCGCCGCAGGACAGCCTCATCGTCAAGCGCGGCCACTGGCGCGCCAGGTTTGCGCGCCGTGACGAAGGCAAACGTGCCTCCGTCACGCGCGGAAAGATCTTCGTCATTCGCGAGGAGCGGCGCCAGGACATCCTTGCAGAAAGCGCGATACCGCTCGGCGGCCGACGGATTGGCGACACCGGCGATGGCGCTGAGCCCGAGCACGATCTCGAAGTCGCGCACCCACCAGATCAGGGCTGACAGCGAACGGGACAGGTAGGGCCGGACTTTGACGTCAACAAATCCGGCGTCCTCGATCAAGCGGATCGCATGGGCAAGATCGGGCGTCTCGGAATCCGCGCCATAGTCGACGAAGACAAAGCTGTCAGCGCGCCGCGCATGATCGTCCATGCCGAGGTTGGACAGCATCTGCGGGAGAACCCGGGTCGCAGCCACATCGTCTCGTTTGAGAAAGTTGAACGCGAAGGTTCCGCCAGGCTGCAGCGCCCTGAACACCTCGCCGCAGGTCCGGGTGGGAAACTCCAGGTGGTAGAAGGTGTAGTTCATCGTGGCCGTGGCGAACGTCTCGTCTTCGAACGGGATCTGGCTGGCGTCGATCGCCATGTAGTGCCGATGACTGCCGAAATTCGCACGGGCTCCCATGTTCTCGTCGATGATGGGGGTCGAGCCCAGACAGAGCTTGCGGTCGCCAAGGATGGAATGGGCGGTGTCGCCACTGCCGTTGCCGAGCTCGATCATGGCATCGGCCAGATCGATCCGCTCATACTGCTTGGCCAACAGGTAGCGCGTCGCCAGGAAGAGCGGCTGGGCCACCAGCTTGTGCTTGTCGAACAGGGCGAGGATGGCTTGAGTCTCCTCCTCACCCGCCTTCAGGCCTCGATGAGGGGACTGAGTCGACATGCTGTAAAGAGACATCACGTGTGAAAGCGCCACAGTCGCGGACGCGGCAATGCCTCCATCGCCAACCGCAGTCGCCGCCGCTCCTGCTATCTCCAACGTTTCCAGGTCGGGCTGGCCCGGGTAAAAGGGCGGAAGGCCGATCTTGCCTGCGACATTGCGCAGGACCAGACGGTCGAGTGATGACAGCTCCGCGCTATCGAATGCCGCCATGAGCGTCTGGCCATCGACGGCGGGGACCGCAGGGAGCGCGGCGGTCTCTACGACGGCCGCTGCCAGAGGTTTGACGGAGGGCGTCGCTTCCAAGTCAGGTGCAGAGGCAGGTGGTGTGAGGACAGGTGCAGATGCTAGCGCGTGCGCTTCGACATCAACGGAAGGTCGAGCGAGCAGGCGTTTGACCCGCCAGCTCACGGCAAAAGCGGCGTGCCCGGGGTTGAGAAGAAGCCTTGCGACTCGCCTGATCATGCCAAGCCCAATCCAACACCTTTCCTGTCGAAGGGCACCTCCGACCGATCTCAGCCCGGTGGGGAAACTAGACTGACCATCGGCAAGAATATCTTCGAGCAGCTCTCTCCACACCAACGTCACCGATCAGATCAAGTGTGTCCACCCTTGGCGACGGCGCCAGGGCAGGCCGCCGACATCAGCCAGGTCATGGGCGAGCCCGATCGCGAGCCGCCGCCGCTCCTGCGCATGGTCACGGTCGGCAATCGCGAGGCGCGCGCTGGTCGATCGCGCCTCGTCCCGGGCGACGTCTGGTCCGCCCGGGGCGTCTGCGCTTGCCAGCCCCGTCCTTTTCTGTCATACGCGCGGCCTTCGATCGCCCGGCTGATAAGGGCTGCCGTGGCGGTCGATCTTTGCTTCCAGCAAGCAAACATGAAGCGGCGCCGTTTGTGCGCTCGCGACCTATGAGGAGCGAAAATGCCCAAGATCAAGACGAAATCGGCCGCCAAGAAGCGGTTCAAGATCACCGGAACCGGCAAGGTTATGTACGCCCAGGCCGGCAAGCGTCACGGGATGATCAAGCGGACCAACAAGCAGCTCCGCAATCACCGCGGCACCACCGCTCTCTTCGAGGGCGATGCGGCCAACGTGAAGAAATATTTCCTCCCCAACGGCTGACGCCCCCTAACCTTTCCGGAGATCGAACATGGCTCGCGTGAAACGGGGCGTAACGTCCCATGCCAAGCACAAGAAGACACTCAAGGCCGCCAAGGGCTTCTATGGCCGCCGCAAGAACACGATCCGCGCCGCCAAGGCGGCCGTCGATCGCTCGATGCAGTACGCCTATCGCGACCGCAAGAACAAGAAGCGCTCATTCCGCGCGCTCTGGATCCAGCGCCTGAACGCCTCCGTGCGTGAGCATGGCCTGGTCTATTCGGTGTTCATCAACGGCCTGCACAAGGCCGGCATCGAGCTCGACCGCAAGACCCTGTCGGCGATGGCCATCGACGACGCCGCCTCCTTCACGGCGGTTGTCGAGATGGTCAAGGCCGCTCTGGCCGCCGAGCCGCAGGCCCAGGCCGCCTGAGCTTTCGGGCTTCGATGAGATAAGGAAGAGGCCGGCAGCGATGCCGGCCTTTTTTGTTGATCGATGGGCTCGGGAAGCGCGGGGAACCCTCTCCCGGAGGGAGAGGGCAGGGTGAGGGGTCGGCCGTTTGACGCTCAGGCGGTGACCTCACCGCGGCTTTTCCTGCGGGCAGGCGCCCTGCTGGTCGAGGGGCCTACACCTCACCCCTACCCCTCTCCTTACAGGAGAGGGGATCCCGCGCCTGATCTCCTCAGTCTGCACGCCATCCTGCGTCGCCGGCCACCAGTTGTCGCCCGCGCCCGCGCCCTCGACGATGCCGCGACGCAATGCGCTCGGCATTCGTCAGTCGGTCGCGGGCCGGCTGCCCTCCAGACCCACCATCTCGGTCCGCAGCCGCGGCACCACCCAGTCCAGAAAGCACCGCACCTTCAGCGGCTGCAATTCCGCTTCCGGATAGATCAGGCTGACCGGGAGCGGCTCCGGCGCGAAGTCGGCGAGAAGCACCTGCAACCGGCCGGCCCGCACTTCATCGGCCACCTGATAGGACAAAAGGCGGACGATCCCGAGGTCGGCGAGAGCGGCCTGGATGGCGGCCTCGGTCGTGTTCACCGCGAGCCGGGGGCGCGGCTCGACCGCGAAGGCTGCGCTGTCGCGCCGGTAACGCCATTCCGGCGACGTCGCGAACCCCTGGAACGTGATCCCGTCATGGCCGGCGAGATCGTCCGGCGAGTGCGGCAGGCCGCGCCGGGCGAGGTATCCGGGGCTGGCGCAGATCACCCGCTGCACCCGGCCGACGCGGGTCGCGATCAGCGTGCTGTCGGCCAGATGCCCGATCCGCAGGGCGATATCGACATGCTCCTCGACCAGATTGACCAGCCGGTCGACGAGGAGAATCCGCAAGCTGATCTCGGGATGCTCCGCCAGAAAGCCGAGCGCGATGGGCATGAGATGACGCTGCCCGAACGCGACCGGCGCGGTCACATGCAGTTCCCCGCGCGGAATCTGATACTCGCGGGCGGCTTCCCGCTCGGCCTCGTCCAGTTGCCCGAGAATGCGCCGTGAGGCGGCGACATAGGCGCGCCCGGCATCGGTGAGCGCGATGCGGCGGCTTGTGCGGACGATGAGCCGGGTGCCGAGATGCTGCTCGAGATCCGCGACCTTTCGGCTGACGGAAGCAAGCGGCGCCCTGAGCTGACGGGCGCCCGCCGAGAGGCTGCCCGCCTCGACCACGGCCAGCAAGACCGACATCGCCTCGAACCGGTCCATCTGTTCCTCTCGCCATGCGGGAGGAACGCTCCCGAAACGGCACGATACTGCAGGTGCGAACGGAGTTCTAATGTCGCGATCGGGCGGGCCGCCTCACGGAAATCCCCTCCGGATTTCAGGCGGCAGCCGGATGGAGCCGATGTGATGGCCAATCTTTCCCGCCGCGCTTTTGCAGGCATGATTCCCCTCGGTGTGGTCGGCGGCGGCCTGCTGCCGCTGCTCGCCCCCCGCGTCGCCGTCGCGGCTCCGGTTTCGGGACCGGTGACGCCTCTGGCGCAGATCCGGCTCGGCCGCTTCACGGTGACCGCGCTGACGGACGGCTATGCCGACATGCCCTATACCTTCTTCCCCGGCCGCACCGCGGCGCAGGTCGAACAGGCGGCCGTGGCGCAAAACGTCGCCAGGCCCAGCGGCGTCCGCTTCGTCTTCAACCAGTACCTGATCGAGGATGGCGAGCGCCGTATCCTGATCGACACCGGGCCGGCGGGTTCCATCGGCAAGACGGGCGCGCTGCCCCAGGCGCTGGCCGCGCTCGGCGTGACCCCCGACCAGATCGACGCCGTGATCGTGACCCATATGCACCAGGACCATATGGGCGGTCTGATCGCCGGCGGGCAGACCGTTTTCCCCAAGGCTGAACTCTATATCGACCGGCGCGACGTCACCCACTGGACCGATCCGGCCAAGCGCAGCGCCGCCCCCGATTATCTCCAGACCAGCTTCAGGATGGCCACGGACGTCGTGCGGCTCTATCCCCGCCTCCAGGCCACCGACGGCGCGCGCGAGATCGCGCGCGGCATCTCCATCGTCGATCTCACCGGCCACACGCCCGGCCATATCGGGGTGCGGATCGCCGATGCCGGCCGGAGCGTGATCATGGTCTCCGACATGATCTTTCCCGTCGTTCACCCGGGCGCCACCGATGTGACCTTCCTGTTCGAGCAGGATCGCGCGGCTGCCAAAGCAATGCGGGACCGGTTCTTTGCAAGCGCCGCCGCGGAAGGCGCCCTGATCGCCGCGACGCACATGCCGTTCCCCGGCCTCGGCCGCATCGTCTCTGACGGGGGTTCGTTGCGCTGGCAGGTGGCGGACTGGGCCCTTCAGGACTGAGCGCGGCGCAGACGGCGCAGGCAAGACAAAGCCGATCGACAGCAGCAGGGGTGATTGCCATGGAACCGTCGCGGACCAAATCGAGCGTGCTTCCGACAGGCGGGGGAGCCGCGCTGATCGACCCGTCCGACACGGTCGTCCTGCTGCTCGACCACCAGTCGGGCCTGTTCCAGACGGTCAAGGATATCCCGGTCGCCGATCTCAGGCGCAATGTCGAGATGATCGCGAAGCTCTGCACTCTCCTCAACATCCCGGTGATCACGACTGCCTCCGAGCCCGCCGGCACCAACGGTCCGCTGATGCCGGAAATCCATCACCACGCACCACACGCCACCTATGTCGCGCGAAAGGGCGAGGTGAATGCCTGGGACAATCCGGACTTCGTCGCAACGGTGGAGCAGACCGGGCGGAGGACGCTGGTCATGGCCGGCGTCTGGACCAGCGTCTGCGTGATGTTTCCGGCTCTCGACGCTCGAGTCGCCGGTTACGACGTCTATGCCGTGATCGATGCGTCGGGCGATCCCAGCGAGATGGCGTCGCGCACATCGCTGGCCCGCTTCGTCCAGGGCGGCGCCAAGCCGACGACGACAAACGCGCTCTTGTCGGAACTCCACCGCACCTGGGCGCGCCCGGAAGCCGCGAGCCTCGCCGAGCTCTATGGCCTCGTTTCGCCAAACTATGCCGCCGTCATCGAGAGCTACCGGCGCGCGCAGGAAGCGGCGCTGGCGTCGGGCTCCTGAGCGTCCCGGCGCCTATCCCAATTGCGTTTCTGACGGACTCCACGCGCTGCGCCGCATGGCGACTCGGCGGGATGACGCCTGGCGAAGCCCCCGGTTCGCGGCGGTTTACGTCTGCACGCCATCCTCCGTCGCCGGCCGCCAGTTGTCGCCCGCGCCCTCGACGATGCGGGCATAGGCCTCGTCGGGCGTATCGGCATAGGCGAACAGGGCAAGGTCCTGCGCCCTGATCAGCCCAGCCCTCGCCATCGTCTCCTGGTTCAGCAGCGCCTGCCAGTAGGCGCGGTCGTAGAGCACGATCGGCACCGGGCGCATCTTGCCGGTCTGCACCAGCGTCAGGATCTCGAACAATTCGTCGAGCGTGCCGAAGCCGCCGGGGAAGACGACCAGCGCGGCTGCCCGCATCGCCAGATGCATCTTGCGCATCGCGAAATAATGGAAGCGGAAGGTCAGGTCCGGCGTCGACCAGGCATTGGGCTCCTGCTCATGCGGCAGCGTGATGTTGAAGCCGATCGAGAGCGCGCCGGCCTCCGTCGCACCGCGATTGGCGGCTTCCATGATGCCGGGCCCGCCGCCGGTGGCGATGACATGGTCGCGGCCGAGCTCGCTCGCCGCCAGCGCCCCGCCGCGCTCCGAGGCGAGCTTCGCGAAGGCGCGCGCCGCTTCGTACCAGGGCTGACCCTCGCGCACCCGCGCCGAGCCGAAGACGACGATCGTCGAGAGGATGCCGCGGGCGCGTAAGTGGTCCTCGGCCTTCTGGTATTCGAGCATGAAGCGGGCGCCGCGCGTCGAATCGCCGAGGATGAAGTCGGGGTCGAGCGCCGCCAGGCGATAGGAGGGCGAGGCCTTCTGGGCCGCGCTGTCGGGCTTGTCTGTGGTGTAGGGCATGTCTTGCGAATCCGGTTGGGCTATCCCAGCCTTACGCCAGATAGCCCCTCAATACGGCCACCATGCGATCCGCGCTGGTCTTGTGCGGCAGCAGGGTCAGGAAACGCCCCTCGCGATCCATCAGATAGGTCAGCGAGCCGTGGTCGACGCTGTGCTCGCCCGCGGCGTGGTGCGGCAGCGTCAGCTTGCGGCGATGCACCTTGTAAGCCTTCGCGACCGCGGCGATCTGCACCTCGCTGCCCGTCAGCCCGATCAGCGCCGGGTGAAACGCCGCGACATAGGCCGCCAGCACCGGCGGCGTGTCATGGGCGGGATCGACCGTGACGAAGAGCGGTGCCACGCGCTGCGCCAGCGGGCCGAGCCCGTCCAGCGCCTGCGCGATCGTCGGCAGGTCGATCGGGCAGGTGTCGGTGCAGCGCGTGAAGCCGAAATAGAGGAGCATGAAGCGGCCGCGATAGTCGCCGTCGCTGACGGCCCGGCCGTGGTGGTCGACCAGCGCAAACGGCCCGCCGAAGCGTCCCGCCAGCGGATCGGGCCGGGGGGAGGGGGCTGCATGGCTGGAGGAGCTGTGATGCTGCGCCAGTGCCGGCAGCCCCCAGCCGGCAGCGAGCCCAGCCAGCATCATGGCACGTCGGGTCGGCCGGACCTGCATCCCCGCTCTCAGGGCTTCGGCTGGGGCAACAGCCCCTTGATGCCGAGCGGCCCTGTCTCGGCGATGATCGCATTCGACTCCGGGTCGGCCCGCCACCATTCAGGCGCGGGGCCGTTGCGGGCCTCCCACTGCGTCTTGAAGCGTTCGGTCGGCGTGAAAGGGGCGCTGCTGCCGGCCTCACGGACACCCTGCGCGAAGAACAGCGTGATCGCCGGGTTCTCGATCAGCAGCCCGTCGGCCTCGACCTCGCGGCCGCAGAAGCCGGCGAGATCGGGCGCCGCCCCGGCAAAATCGACCTGGCCCTTGCCGACCAGGCGGAAGCGGCCATCGGCCTCCAGAATGCCGAGCTGTCGCTTGCCGGCGCCGCAATCGGGCGCGCAGACGCCCTTGAGATGGCACAGCGCCTCGACGACGCGTCCCTTCAGCACGACTGCCTTTTCATGCGGAATGCCCCAGGGCTCGGCGGCGGGCGCGACTGCGGGCGCGAAGGCGACCAGCGCTGCGACGCCAAGTCCCGCAGTGCTCTTCAGGATGAGGGCTGGAACGCGTCTCATCGCCTCAGTTCCCGAACGGCTGGATGCCGTGCTCGTCATGGGTCAGGTTGATCACGCCCTTGTCGTCGGCGATCTTGTCCACGAGCAGGTATTTCACCCCGTCGCGTTCGAGCAGCTCGCCATCCACCGTGACCTCATGGGCCATCAGCCGGGCGATACGCGGATTGGCGGCGCTGTCGCTGTCGTCGCCGATGCGGAGGATCAAATAGAGCGCGCCCTGCGCGTCGCGGATGGCGACGGGAATACCGCCGAGCGCACACCAGACCGCGCATTGGTGGTGGGCCGTGCCCCTGGCGAACATCAGACCACTCACCGTGCACCAGCTGTCGGCGATCTCGCCGGTGACGCTGATGCGCCGCCCATCCTGCGCCAGAGCCGGCAGGGCCGCCGCAGTCCAGAGCAGGGCCGCACCCGCATAGGCCCGCCGATACGGAAGGCGCCATCGCGACAATCTTGTCATGCAACTGCGCCCATCATCGTCAAATCGCCCGGTTATGCGCCCGCCGGCCTGCTTTGCCGGCGTGATTGCCTCTAGCGTCGGTGCTGGCGACACCCTAGAAGATGCCTCGCAAACGGACCAGAGCAGGCATGAACGAGATCGATCACTTGGGCGCGAGCCTCCTTGCCGAAATTGCGAACGCGCCGGACGAAGCCGCGCTGGAGCAGGTCAGGATCGCGGCGCTCGGCAAGGCCGGCTCGATCTCGGCCCTGCTCAAGACGCTGGGCGCGATGACGCCCGACGTGCGCAAGGAAAAGGGCCCGCTGATCAACGGCCTGCGCGACCAGGTCCAGACCGCCTTGTCCGCCCGCAAGGATGCGCTGGGCGAAGCGGCGCTCGAGGCCAGGCTCGCCTCCGAGACGATCGACGTCTCGCTGCCGGTGCGCGAGGGGCCCGAAGCCCGCGGCCGCATCCACCCGATCAGCCAGGTCATCGACGAGATCACCGCGATCTTCGGCGACATGGGTTTCGCGGTCGCCGAAGGGCCTGATGTCGAGACCGACGACCTGAACTTCACCAAGCTGAACTTCCCCGTCGGCCATCCCGCCCGCGAGATGCACGACACCTTCTTCTTCGCGCCCGATGCGAATGGCGAGCGCAAGCTCCTGCGCACCCACACCTCTCCGGTCCAGGTGCGCACCATGCTGGCGCAGGAGCCTCCGATCCGCGTCATCTGCCCCGGCCGCACCTACCGGATGGATTCCGACCAGACGCACACGCCGATGTTCCACCAGGTCGAGGGCCTGGTGATCGACAAGAAGGCGCATATGGGCCACCTGAAATGGATCCTGGAAGAGTTCTGCAAGGCCTTCTTCGAGATCGACTCGGTGAAGATGCGCTTCCGGCCGTCCTTCTTCCCCTTCACCGAGCCGTCGATGGAGGTCGACATCCAGTGCTCGCGCAAGGGCGGAGAGATCCGCTTCGGCGAGGGCGAAGACTGGCTGGAAATCCTTGGCTGCGGCATGGTCCACCCCAACGTGCTGACGAATTGCGGGCTCGACCCGGACGTCTATCAGGGCTTCGCCTGGGGCATGGGCATCGACCGGATTGCCATGCTGAAATACGGCATGCCGGACCTGCGTCCCTTCTTTGAGGCCGATGTCCGCTGGCTCAGCCATTACGGCTTCCGCCCGCTCGACCTGCCGACGCTGACCGGCGGCCTGTCGTCGTGAAGGTGGCCGTGTCGGAGCGCGTGCGATGAGCTTGCCGGGATGGGCGGGGGTGTTTGCGGCGGTTCTCGTCGCCACGAACCTGCTGTGCCAGGCGATCGCGCTGGTGCGCCTGCGTCGCAAGGACCGGCGCACGGCGCTGCTCGACGCGCTGCCGCCGGTGACGATCGTGCGGCCTTTGCGCGGCGTCGAGGCCTTCAGCCGCGAGACGGCGATCTCGGGTCTCGAGCTCGACTATCCGCGCTATCACACGATCTTCGCCGTCGCCGATCCCGACGACCCGGTGGTGCCGTTGATCGAGGAGCTGATCGGTCGCTATGGCCGCGATCGCGCGCAGCTGATCACCGGCGATGTCCCGGTCAGCGCCAATCCCAAGCTCAACAACTGCGTCAAGGGCTGGAACGCGGCGCAGACGGACTGGGTCATCCTCGCCGATTCCAACGTGATGATGCCCAGGGACTATATCCAGCGCATGCTCGCCTCCTGGCGGGAGGACACCGGGCTCGTCTGCTCGACGCCGGCCGGCTCGCGCCCGCAGGGCTTCTGGGCCGAGCTCGAATGCGCGTTCCTGAACACCTTCCAGGCGCGCTGGCAATATGCGGGCGAGGCCTGCGGCCACGGCTTCGCGCAGGGCAAGTCGATGCTCTGGAACAAGCCCTTCCTCGACGCCCAGGGCGGCATCGCCGTTCTGGGTGAGGAGATCGCGGAGGATGCGGCGGCGACCAAGCTGGTGCGCCGCGCCGGCAAGCATGTCCATCTTGTCGGCCAGCCCTTCGAGCAACCGCTGGGGCAGCGCAGCCTCTATGACGTCGTGCAGCGGCAGTTCCGCTGGGCGCGGCTGCGGAGGGTGACCTTCCTGCCCTTCTTCCTGCCGGAAATCCTGTCGGGGCCGCTGCTCCCGGTCATCCTGGCAGCCGTCGCGCTGCCGGCCTTCGGGTATTCCCCCTGGCTTGCGCCGCTCCTGGTGCTGCTGCCTTGGTATGCCGCCGAACTGGCGCTGGCCTGGGGCGTCGGCTGGTATCTGTCCTGGCGCATGCCGCTGGCGCTGCTGATCCGGGACATCGTCTTCCCCGGCGTCTGGGTCTACGCCTTCATCGCCGGCGAGGTGAGCTGGCGAGGCAACGCCATGAAGATCAAGACGGACGGGGAGGACGAGCTGAACGCCGTGCCGGCCTCGATGTCCGTGCCGAATACAAGAAGTGACAGGCCATCATGAAATTAACGCTCTCCTGGCTCAAAGACCATCTCGACACGACCGACACGGTCGACGCGCTCAGCGAAGCCCTGACCCGCGTCGGGCTCGAGGTCGAGGGCGTCGAGGACAAGGCCAAGGCGCTCGCCGCCTTCACCATCGCCTATGTCATCGACGCCAAGCAGCACCCGAATGCCGATCGCCTGCGCGTCTGCATGGTCGATACGGGTACGGGCGAGCCGGTGCAGGTCGTCTGCGGCGCGCCCAATGCCCGCACCGGCATGAAGAGCGTTTTCTCCCCCCCCGGGACCTATATCCCCGGCAAGGACATTACGCTCGGCAAGGGCGTCATCCGCGGCGTCGAATCCAACGGGATGCTCTGCTCGGCCGCCGAGCTGCAGCTCTCGGAGGATCATGACGGCATCATCGACCTGCCGGCGGATGCGCCGGTCGGGCAGTCCTACGCCGCCTATGCGGGCCTCAGCGACCCCGTGATCGAGATCGCGGTGACGCCCAACCGCGCCGATGCGCTCGGCGTCGCCGGCGTCGCGCGCGATCTCGCGGCTGCCGGGCTGGGCAAGCTGAAGACGCCGTCCGTGCAGCCGGTTCGCGGCGCCTTTCCCTGCCCGGTCGCGGTCAAGCTCGACCTTGCGCCGGAAGACAAGGCGCTGTGCCCGGCTTTCGGCTTGCGGTTGGTGCGCGGCGTGAAGAACGGTCCCTCGCCGGAGTGGCTGCAGGCGCGGCTGCGCGCCGTGGGCTTGCGCCCGATCAACGCGCTGGTCGACATCACCAACTTCATGACGCTCGACCGCAACCGGCCGCTGCATGTCTTCGATGCCGCCAAGGTCAAGGGCGACCTGGTCGTCCGCCGCGCCCGCGACGGCGAGACCATCGTCGCGCTCGACGGCAAGACCTACACGCTGACCGACGAGCAGATCGTCATCGCCGACGAGGCGGGCAGCGAATCGATCGCCGGCATCATGGGGGGCGAGGCGTCCGGCTGCGACGAGGGCACCACCGACGTGCTGGTCGAGAGCGCGCTCTGGGACCCGCTCAACATCGCCCGCTCAGGGCGCGCGCTCGGCATCAACTCCGATGCGCGCTATCGCTTCGAGCGCGGCGTCGATCCCGATTTCTGCCGGCCGGGTCTCGATCTCGCCACCGCGATGATCGTCGAACTCTGCGGCGGCGAGCCCTCCGAGATGGTCTTCGCGGGCGAGCTGCCCGAAAGCGCCAGTGCGATCGACTTCCCCTGGTCCGAAGTAAAGCGCCTGACCGGGATCGAGCCTCCGGTGGTGGAGATGAAGCTCGCGCTGACTTCGCTCGGCTTCCACGTCTCGGGCGCGGGCGAACGGGTCAAGGTCGCGGCTCCCTCCTGGCGGGCCGATGTCGGTGGCAAGGCCGATCTTGTCGAGGAGATCCTGCGCATCGTTGGGCTCGACCGTGTCGTCGCGACGCCGCTGCCGCGCATCAAGGGCGAGGTCATCAAGCCGGTCCTGACCGTGCTGCAGAAGCGCACCCGCGCCGCCAAGCGCCTGCTCGCCAGCCGGGGCATGGTCGAGGCCGTGACCTGGTCCTTCATCTCGCATGACCAGGCGAAGTTGTTCGGCGGCGGCGCGCGCCAGCTCGTGCTCGCCAACCCGATCGCGGCCGATCTCTCCGACATGCGGCCCTCGCTGCTGCCGGGCCTGATCCGCGCGGCGCAGGCCAACGCCGATCGCGGCTACGGCGATGTCGCGCTCTTCGAGGTCGGCCAGATCTTCCAGAGCGACGAGCCGGAAGGCCAGCTCATCGCCGCCGCCGGCCTGCGCCGCGGCACGGCGACGCTCGAGGGCGCCGGCCGCCATTGGGACGGTGCGGCGAAACCCGTCGATGCCTTCGACGCTAAGGCCGATGTGATGGCGGTGCTGGCCGGCCTCGGCGTGCCCACGGGCGGTCTCCAGGTCGTGCCCGGCGGGCCTGCCTGGGCCCATCCCGGCCGCTCGGCGACGCTGCGCTTCGGCCCCAAGGGCGTGATCGGCGCCTTCGGCGAGATCCACCCCCGCATCCTCAAGGCGCTCGACGTCAAGGGGCCTCTGGTCGCCTTCGAGATCCATCTCGACGCGCTGCCGCTGCCGAAATTCAAGCCGACCAAGGTCAAGCCGAAGCTCGCTCTTTCCGGCTTCCAGCCGGTGACGCGTGACTTCGCCTTCATCGTCGACAAGGCGACCGCCGCCGGCGAGATGGTGAAATCGGCCCAGAATGCCGACCGCGCTTTGATCTCGGACGTCTCGGTCTTCGACCTCTACGAAGGACAGGGCGTCGAACCCGGCAAGAAGTCGGTCGCGCTCGCGGTCACGCTTCAGCCGGTCGAGAAGACGCTGACGGAAGCCGAAATCGAGGCGGTGGGCGCCAGGATCGTCGCCGAAATGGCCAAGCGCTACGGGGCGGCGCTGCGGGGGTAGGGGCATCGGCGCTCACCTTGTCAGGCGCGACGGTCCCGATTCCCTCCCCACTGCAAGCGGGGGGAGGGGGAGCGGTCAGGTGCCAGCGCCGTTCTTGCCGCGTGGCAGAGGCCGCCAGATCTCTTCGCCCGCCCGCACATCGGGAGCCGACCAACTGTACCGGCCATCCTTGCGATAAGCGAAGGTGTGGCCGTACCGGCGCTGCAGCGACCACTGCTCGTCGCTATCTTCGTCGTCATATGGCCATGTCTGCAGCACGGTGCCGAGGTCGAAGAAAAAGCTGGATGCCCCATTGTCCGGATCGACGCTGACCGATTGCAGGCGCTGTCCGTTGAGTTCGGAGACCGCAGCTTCAATCTGTCCGTCTTCTGATTCCGAATGTGCGATCTCGTCGCCGCCTGCGAAACACCGCCAGTTGCAGCAGTAAATCCAGAGGTGCCATTCGCCGATCGGTCTGACGGTGCGCCTGCGCCGCCACGCCATGATCTTTGCGCTCGCAGCGGTCGTCGACTCGATCGGCTCACGAACCTGGAGCGAAGGGTCGCCGAATTCGAAGGTGAGGAAGCTGCCTTGGCCTTTCTGGACGTTCCAGCACGGCAGTCCCAGCAGAGGCGCGAAGACGCTTCCTATCGGATCGTTCTCGTCGAGGAGAGCCAGATTACTGTCCGCCAATGTCAGCGAAGTCCCCAATTCCAGATCACCTCGTTATTGATCCTGATTGTGTAATAATCGATCAACGCAATCCCCCGGGATTCAGCGTACGCGCTCCCGATTGCCTGACCCTGAATTGGCCCCATGCCCCTCACCGAAATCCCCGTCACCGACAGCCTCTTCCCCGGCTTCCGCCTGCTCGACGTCGCGACGTCGGGTGCGCGCATCCGGGTCCGGACCGGCGGGCAGGGGCCGGCGCTGCTTCTGCTGCACGGATATCCGCAGACGCATGCGCTCTGGCACAAGCTGGCGGAGCGGCTGAAGGACCGTTTCACCCTCGTCTGCGCCGATCTGCGCGGCTATGGCGACAGCGACAAGCCGCTGACTGATCCCGAGCATTTTCCCTATTCCAAGCGCGCCATGGCGCTCGACATGGCGCAGGTCATGACGTCGCTCGGCCATGAGCGTTTCATGGTCGGCGCGCATGACCGCGGCGCCCGCGTCGCCCACCGGCTGGCGCTCGACCATGGCGAGCGGGTGACCAAGCTCGCCACGCTCGACATCGCGCCGACGCGGGAAATGTATGCCGGCACCACCGACGCCTTCGCCCGCGCCTACTGGCACTGGTTCTTCCTGATCCAGCCGGCGCCCTTCCCCGAAAGGATGATCGGGGCCGATCCGGAGGCCTACTGGCGCAAGAAATGCGGCTCCGGCGCCGCCGGCCTGACGCCCTTCGCGCCCGAGGCGCTGGCGCATTACCTGCGCTGCTTTGCCGATCCGCAGACCATCCATGGCTCCTGCGAGGACTACCGCGCCGCCGCGACGATCGACATCCGCCATGACGACGAGGATGGCGGCCGCAGGCTGACGCAGCCCGTGCTGGCGCTCTGGGGCGAGAACGGCATCATCGGAAAGTGCTTCGACCCGCTGGCGCTGTGGCGTCTGCGCGCGGAGAACGTCCAAGGCCAGAGCCTGCCCGGCGGGCATTATCTGGCCGAGGAGATCCCCGATCTCGTCGCAGCGCACTTCATCGCCTTCTTCGGAGACAAGTCATGAGCCGGACCAACCGCGTCTACCGCATCGCCGCCATCGCCGGTGACGGCATCGGCAAGGAGGTGATGCCAGAGGGCCTGCGCATCCTCGAGGCGGCCTCGAAGAAATACGGCTTCGAATTGCGGCTGGACGAGTTCGATTTCTCCTCCTGCGACTACTACGCCAAGCACGGCAAGATGCTGCCCGACGACTGGAAGGACCAGATCGGCGGCCATGACGCGATCTTCTTCGGCGCCGTCGGCATGCCCGCGCAGGTGCCCGACCATATCTCGCTCTGGGGCTCGCTGCTGCTGTTCCGGCGCGAGTTCGACCAGTATGTGAACCTCCGCCCCGTGCGGCTGATGCCCGGCGTGCCCGGCCCGCTCGTCGGCCGCAAGCCCGGCGACATCGACTTCTTCGTCGTGCGCGAGAACACCGAGGGCGAGTACTCCTCCGTCGGCGGCCGTATGTATGCCGGCACCGAGCGCGAGATCGTCATGCAGGAGACGGTGATGAGCCGGATCGGCGTCGACCGCGTGCTGAAATACGCCTTCGAACTCGCCATGCGCCGCCCGCGCAAGAAGCTGACCTCGGCGACCAAGTCCAACGGCATCGCCATCACGATGCCGTACTGGGACGAGCGCGTGAAGGAGATGGCGAAGAAGTATCCCGAGGTGAGCGTCGACCAGTACCATATCGACATCCTGACCGCGCATTTCGTGCTGAACCCGGACCGGTTCGACGTCGTCGTCGCCTCCAACCTGTTCGGCGACATCCTGTCGGATCTCGGCCCGGCCTGCACCGGCACCATCGGCATCGCGCCCTCGGGCAACATCAACCCGACCGGCGATTACCCGTCGCTGTTCGAGCCGGTGCATGGTTCGGCGCCCGACATCGCCGGCCAGGGCGTCGCCAACCCGATCGGCCAGATCTGGTCGGCGGCGATGATGCTCGACCATCTCGGCGAGACGGAAGCCGCCAAGGGCATCGAGGCCGCGATCGAGCGGGCGCTCGGCGATGCCCGCACCCGCACGCGCGATCTGGGCGGTTCGCTGGGCACGGAAGCCGCCGGCAAGGCGGTCGAGCAGGCGCTGGGCTGATTTTTCTGCGTTTTCGAGCGGGTGGCTTCGTGACAAGCCGCCCGCATTGAGGCATCGATCCTCCGCCGCACTGGAACGCGACGCCCTCGGTGGCGTTGGCTGCCGGGTAGCGAGGGGAATAGGGGCTGGGAATGGATCTGTCGTCGCTGTCACTGTTCGACGCGGCCCTCTGGGGCAAGCTGGTCGAGATCATCGCGCTGAACATCGTGCTGTCGGGGGACAATGCGGTGGTGATCGCGCTCGCCTGCCGTGCGCTGTCGCCGGATCAGCGCACCAAGGGCATCGCGCTGGGCGCCGGTGTCGCCGTCGTGCTGCGCGTCGTTTTCACGGTGCTGATCGCCTCGCTTCTCAATATGCCGTTCCTGCACATCATCGGCGCGCTCCTCTTGGTCTGGATCGCGGTCAAGCTGATCGTCGAGGACGGCGAAAGCGACGAGGATTCGATCGCCGCCAGCAGCAAGCTCTGGAAGGCCGTGCAGACGGTCGCGATCGCCGACATCGTCATGAGCCTCGACAACGTGCTGGCGATCGCCGCCGTCGCCAAGGATTCGATCCCGCTGCTGGTCGCCGGCCTCGTCATCTCGATCCCGCTGATCGTGCTCGGCGCCTCGCTGATCACCAGCCTCCTGACCCGCTTCCCGATCCTCGTCTGGGCGGGCGCCGCCCTGCTCGGCTGGGTCGCGGGCGAAATGTTCGACAGCGATCCCTGGCTGATCACGCGCTTCGGCGCCGAGACGCTCCACCGCTTCGAATACCCGGCGGCCCTGATCGGTGCACTGCTCGTGCTCGGCCTGGGTTACCTCCTGAAACACCGCCGGCCAGATCCGGCCCTCTGACAAAGGGACTGACCGACCTATGGATTTTTCATCCTCCACATTCTGGGTGTCGCTGCTCCAGATCATCTGGATCGACCTGCTGCTCTCGGGCGACAACGCGGTCGTGATCGCGCTCGCCTGCCGGTCGCTGCCCGAAAAGCAGCGCAAGATCGGCATCTGGCTCGGCGCTTCGGCGGCCATCGGCCTGCGCATCATCTTCGCGCTGGTCGTGACCTATCTTCTGCTGGTGCCCTATCTGAAGGTCATCGGCGGCCTGCTGCTGTTCTGGATCGCGGTCAAGCTCGCGATGGGCGAGGATGAATCCCACGCCGAGATCGATGGCGGTACGACACTCTGGCAGGCGGTGCGCACCATCGCCATCGCCGACGCCGTGATGAGCCTCGACAACGTCATCGCCATCGCGGCCGCCTCGCGCGGACACCCTGAACTGTTTATCTTCGGCCTGCTGCTCTCGATCCCGCTCATCATCATGGGCGCGCAGTTCCTGACCTCGATCATCACGCGCTATCCGATCCTGATCTGGATCGGCGCGGCGCTGCTCGGCTGGATCGCGGCGGAAATGATCCTGGGCGACATCGCCGTGCTGCAATGGCTGCAGGTCAACATGCCGACCTGGGTGAAGCCCGTGCCGGCCGATGTCAGCGCCATCGGCATCGCCCCGGCCAACATGCCCCACTATGTCACCTCGGCCATCGGGGCGGCCCTGGTCTGCGCCATCGCTTATGTGCTGAAGCAGCGGCAGTCCAACAAGGAAGCCTGAGCTTCGCGCCTCAGTCGAGAACGACCATCGCGGCGGCCAGGATCTCCTGGCCGCCGTTTTTAATGGTGAGGCCCGATCCCTGCGCGATCCGCCCGAGCGCGGGATCGGTGACGGAGAAGTGATCGCCGGGCAGAAGCGTGACGGCGAAGCTCTCGGGCGGGCGCGCGAAGCCGGTGCCGAGCGCCTTCACATAGGCCTCCTTGGCGCTCCAGAGCCGCGCGAAAGCGACGGGCCTCGCCTCCGGCGACATCCGCGCGAGCGCGGCCTGTTCGTCGCGATGAAGCACCGCGAGAGGCAGCGCGCCGTCGGGGTTGACCCGCTCCACATCGATGCCGACGGCGTGGCCGGCCAGGCCCACCGCCACGAAGCCGGCCCGCGTCGCCAGCGACAGATGCAGGCCGGCATCCTGCGGACGCTCCAGCACGGGCCGGCCCCGTTCGTCATGGCCGATCGTGACGGCGTCGGCCGCAAGCCCGAGCTGCCGCGCGAGGATGCTGTGCGCTACGCCGCGCCGCAGCCGCGACCGCTCGACGAGATCGGCGGGACTTGCCCCCGTCGCGATCAGCCAGGCGGCGGGCAGGGTGGTCGCGGTCAGGTCGGAAGAGGTCAGCCAGAGCATCGCGGCAGGATAGGCCAGTCCTCCCGCCGCGACCATGCGAACCCGACGCGCCGCGCCCGCCCTGTGCGGGAGGCATGCGTCCCGCCCGCGCGGGGCCGTTGACCTGAAGCCCGCTTCGGCCTGGAAAGGAGGCATCGTCTCCCGCCCCGACGCCGGGCGAGACGGCGCAAGGGCGAGCCGTGACAGGCGCGCGACGAGGGAGAGAACCGACGCGATGGAAAAACCTGCAGCACCGGTGTCCGGCGCCGGCTTCCGGCTCGGTGTCAGACGGGTTTCGGTGCTCGTTCCTGGCGTCGTGGTCTTCGCGGTCGCCTTCGGCGCGGCGGCGTCCGCCAAGGGCCTGAGCCTGTTCGAGACGCTGTTGATGAGCGGGCTGGTCTATGGCGGCATCTCCCAGCTCGTCGCGATGGAGCTCTGGCGACCGGAATGGAGCTGGGGCGCCATCGTCGGGCTGGCCGTGGTCACTGCCACCGTCAATTCCCGGATGATCCTGCAGGGCGCCTCGCTGCAGCCCTGGTTCGCGCCCTATCCTAGGGCGCTGAACGCGCTCCACCTGTTCTTCTTCACCGATGCCAACTGGGTCATCGGCACGCGTTACCACGCCGAGGGCGGCCGCGATCTCGGCGTGCTGATCGGGGCGGGGCTGCTGCTCTGGATCGTCTGGATCCTGTTCACCGGGCTGGGCTACGGGCTGGGTGCGCTCGTGTCCGATCCGCGCGCTTTCGGCATCGACCTGGTCATGCCGATCTTCTTTGCGGCGATGATCGTTCCGCTCTGGCGAGGGCGGCGAGCGGCGGTGCCCTGGGTCGTCGCCGGGCTCGTGGCGCTGGTCACCGCCAAGCTGGTCGACGGCTACGCCTTCATCATCGTCGGCTCGCTGTCGGGTGCGCTTGTGGGAGCGTTTGCCGATGACGCTGCCTGATCTGGGAAGCTGGGGCGCGGTCATCGCCATCCTCGCCATGGCGGTCGCGACCTATCTCTGCCGCATCGCCGGCGTGGTGCTGATGGGCTTCATCCCGCTGACGCCCCATGTCCGGCGCGGGCTGGCGGCGCTGCCGGGCTCGATCATCGCCGCCACCGTGCTGCCGCTGATCGAGCGGTTGGGCCTGGCGGCTGCGATCGCGCTCCTGGCCGCGATCGGCAGCATGGTCCTGCGCCGCAGCGAATTGCTGGCGCTGGTCGTCGGCATGAGCGCCATCGCGGGGTTGCGCGCGCTGGGGTTCTGAAACATCACCCGCACCGATCGCTTCCATCACATCCCGTCATCGGGTTGTGCGGGCCTGCGTGTTGACGAAGCCCGGCGCGGGGCAGACGGTGCGCGCAACATCGATCCACACAGCAGGAGCGCCTGATGGCCTGGTATTCGCAGACTTGGACCTGGTTCGAGGGAGAGTGGCACGAGGGCAACCCGCCGATCATGGGCCCGCGCAGTCATGCGACCTGGCAGGGCTCCTCGGTCTTCGACGGCGCCCGCTATTTCGACGGCGTCGCGCCCGATCTCCCTCTGCACGCAGCCCGCGTGAACCGCTCCGCCCTCGCGCTCGGCCTGAAGCCGACGGAAACCGCCGAGACGATTATCGCCAAGGCGCATGAGGGCATCAAGAAGTTCGGCGGCGGGACGGCCCTCTACATCAAGCCGATGTACTGGGCCGAGGCCGATGGCGTCTCGACCATCATCGCCGACGAGGAGTCGACCCGCTTCTGCCTGTGCCTGTTCGAGGCGCCGATGGGCCTGCCGCCCCACGGGCTTTCGGTGACGCAGGGCATCTTCCGCCGCCCCACCATCGAGACCGCCCCGACCGACGCCAAGGCCGGCTGCCTTTACCCCAACAATGCCCGCACGCTGCGCGCCGCCAAGGCCGCCGGCTTCGACAATGCGCTGGTGCTCGACATGCTCGGCAATGTCGCGGAGACCGCGACCTCCAACATCTTCCTCGCCAAGGACGGCGTGGTGAAGACGCCGATCCCCAACGGCACTTTCCTGAACGGCATCACGCGCCAGCGCGTCATCGGCCTGCTGCGCCAGGCCGGCGTCACGGTCGAGGAGACCAGCTTGCGCTACAGCGACTTCGAGCAGGCCGACGAGATCTTCTCCTCGGGCAACTACTCCAAGGTCGTGCCGGTCGGCCGCATCGACAGCCGCGAGCTCCAGCCCGGCCCGCTCTATCGCAAGGCCCGCGAACTCTACATGGACTTCGCCAAAAGCGCGAAGGTCTGAAGACCATGGCCCGCCTCGTCACCAGGCTGACGCGGCAACTGGGCATCGAGCACCCCGTCCTGTCGGCGCCGATGGCGCTGGCGGCCGGCGGGGCGCTCGCGGCAGCCGTCACGCGGGCGGGGGGACTGGGCCTCATCGGTGGCGGTTATGGGGACGGGGCCTGGCTCGAACAGGAGTTCGCCCAGGCCGGCAACACCCGCATCGGCTGCGGCTTCATCACCTGGTCGCTGGCGAAACAGCCGCATCTCCTGGCGCAGGCGCTGGCGCATCGCCCTGCCGCGCTGATGCTCTCCTTCGGCGATCCCGCCCCCTTCGCGGCCGAGATCGCTGCTGCGGAAATTCCGCTCATCTGCCAGTGCCAGTCGCTCGACCATGTCCGCCAGGCGCTCGACGCGGGCGCTTCGATCATCGTCGCGCAGGGCGGCGAGGCCGGCGGCCATGGCCATCGCCGCGCGACCTTTCCCTTCGTCCCGGAGGTCGCAGACCTGCTGGCGCGCCAGAGCCCCGACACGCTGTTGCTGGCGGCGGGCGGCATCGCCGATGGGCGCGGGCTTGCGGCCTCGCTGATGCTGGGCGCCGACGGTGTGCTCGTCGGTACGCGCTTCTGGGCAAGTCGTGAGGCGCTGGTCCATACGCGGCAACAGGAGGCCGCGCTGGCCGCGACCGGCGACGGCACGGTCCGCACCTCGCTGCCCGACATCGCCCGAAGGCTCGACTGGCCCAAGCCCTTCGACATCCGCGTCGCTACGAATGCCTTCACCGAGCGTTGGACCGGCCGCGACGAAGAGTTCAGGGCCGCGATCGAGCAGGAGGCGCCGGCCTACAAGGCCGCCTTCGCGGCCGGCGACGCCCAGAATGCCGCCGTCATCGTCGGCGAGGCGGTGGGGCTGGTTGCAGACGTCCCGCCGGCCGGGGAGATCGTGACGCGCATGGTCGACGAGGCGGCGGCGCTGCTGGGCGAGCGCGCGCGGGGCTTCCTGGGCTGAGCGCTACCGCAACAGCCGCAGCGTCCCCGTGGCCTTGAGCCCGATCGCGAGAACGACGCCGTAAAGCGTCGCCGCGCCCAGCCCGACGAGCCCGAGCGCGACCAGCCTCGGCTCGAAGGCGAGCCCTGACAGCGCGGCGAGCAGCGCGGGCGCCGCGAAACGCGCCGCAAGCCCGGCTAGGATCGCGGCGGCGACAGAAAGGGCGATCAGCGTCCCCAACCCCGGATCGGGCCGCGCCCAGCCACGCCGGATGCCGAGCACGAACAGCGTCGCGACATTGATCCAGGCGCCGGCCGCCGTCGCCAGAGCCAGTCCCGGAGCGCCGAAATCGCGCCACAACAAAAGCTTCAGCGCGACATTGGCCCCGATGGCGGCCAGCGACACCAGCATCGGCGTCGTCGTGTCGCCACGCGCCTGGAAGGTCGAGAGCTGCGTGCGGATCAGCACGATCGCCGGCAGCCCGGCCGCATAGGCCAGCAGCACGGCCCCGGCCGCCTGGCTCGCGGCCGAATCGAACCGCCCGCGCTCGAACAGGGCCGACACGACCAGTTCGGGGATGGCGAGGAAGGCGGCAGCGAAGGGGGCGGCGGCCACAACCGTCAGCGCCACGGCCCGGTTCTGCGCCCGGTCAGATCCGGCTTCGTCGCCGGCCGCGATCAGGCGGCTCATGGTCGGCAGCAGCACCGTGCCGACGCCGATCGCGATGACGCCGATGGGCAGCTGGTAGAGCCGCTCGGCGTAATAGAGCGCGGCATAGGCGCCCGCCGGCAGGAGCGAGGCGATGATGGTGTCGGCAAACAGCGCAATCTGCACGCCGGCCGAGCCGATCACCGCCGGACCGAACGCCTTGAAAAAGCTCTTCACATCGGCATCCAGCCGCGGCCGTGTCAGGGCGGCGGCGACGCCCGCATGCCGGGCCGCATAGGTCAGCAGCAGCCACTCCAGCACGCCGGCGGCCGCCATGCCCCAGGCCGCCGCATAGGCGGCGTTGGGAAACAGGAAGGCCACCGCGAGCGCCGCGACGAGGCACAGATTCATCAGGATCGGCGCGGCGGCTGCGGCTGCATAGCGGTCGACCGCGTTGAGATTGGCCGAGAGCAGCGTCACCAGCGTGATGAACAGGAGATAGGGGAAGGTGATCCGCGTCAGGGCCACCGCCAGCTCGAAACGCTGCGGATCATTGGCGAAGCCCGGCGCCAGCAGCCGCACGATCTCGGGCATCAAGGGCAGGGCGATCGCCACCAGCACGAGCTGGACGATCAGGTTCAGGCTGAAGACGCGGTTGGAAAACAGCGCGGCCGCCGCCTCGCCACCCTGCTCGCGGATGCGCGCATAGGCCGGAATATAAGCTTGGTTGACCGCGCCCTCGCCGAAGATCGCCCGGAAATGGTTGGGCAGCCGCAGCGCCACCGAAAACGCGTCCATCATCGCGCTCGCGCCGAGCACGGCGGCCAGCACGATGTCGCGCACGAAGCCCGAAAGCCGCGAGAGCAGGGTGAAGCCGCCGACGGAGAGAATCTTCTTGAACATCGCGGCTCCGGGGCTGTCGCGATCTGCAGCCCTTATCCAGGGAGCCGCATAGCTGCGCCGCCAACTCCGGTCCAGTGCGTCGCGGCCCTACCGCCGTCATTGCGAGCGCAGCGAAGCAATCCAGAACCGCGTGCTCGACGTCGCTGGATTGCTTCGCTGCGCTCGCAATGACGAGAATAGCGTCTACCGGATCAGCGGCGGCAGCGCGTCGCCGCGCGGATGGTCGACGGTGCGGGCGTCGAAGCCGACGCGCTCGCCGATGAGATAGAGCGGCCGGCGCTTCACCTCGGCGAAGATGCGCCCCACATATTCGCCGATCATCCCCAGCGAGACGAGCTGGATGCCCGAGAAGAACATGATCGAGACGATCAGCGACGGAAAGCCCGGCAGATCGGTGCCGKAGACCAAGGTGCGGAGG
>NNBT01002049.1_pt1 | contig 35323 bp, 28 predicted proteins | sample 1173831 | NCBI WGS metagenome assembly NNBT01 (sample SAMN07173936, study PRJNA388173) | plant metagenome | isolation source: symbiotic tissue sample KVJ10 | place: Norway: Troms, Kvaloya island | reverse complement strand
GCCCGGCCGGGCGGGCGGCCCAAGCAGCGGCCGGACGCCGAAGAGCGGMAGCGGATCGTCGCGCTCGCCTGCGAACTCTTCCTCGATGTCGGCTATGGCGGCACGACGATGGATGGCGTCGCGGCGCGCTGCGGCATCTCGAAAAAGACGCTCTACCGGTTGTTTCCAGCCAAGACCGATCTCTTCAATGCGATGGTCGCCGATAATCGCCGCACGATGCTGGCCCTGCCGCGCCCCGACGACGAGTTGCCGATCGCAGACGCGCTGGCAGCGATCTTCCGCCTCGATGTCGACGAAGCCGACAACAACGAGCGGCTGGCCTTCATTCGGCTCGCCATGGCCGATTCGGACCGCTACCCGGAGATCGCCCAGGCGATCACGCAGGAGGGGGCTGAACCGGCGCTTCGACTGCTGACCGGCTGGATGGCCCGCCAGCAGGAGCGCGACGTCTTGCGGCCATTCCCGCCCCAGACCGCCGCGCGGATGCTGATGGACATGGTGTTCGGCGTGCTGGTGAAGCGCTTTCCCGGCGACGAGCTGCAGACGCGCGAGGATCGCTTCGCCCATGCGCGCCACTGCATCGATGTTTTCCTCAACGGGCTGGCATTGCCTGCTGCGCGCGGCTGAGCCGCGGGCCAGCGTCGCTCAGCAGCAGCCGAGGCGCGTAACGTAGTGCCGGGTGACCGCGCTTTCGAGCGCCGGGAGCGCGGCGACCAGACCGGCGCGCTGCGCGACGCCCGCGCGGTAGATGCCGCGCAACTCGTCATGGACGGCGTCGAGATCGACGCCGAGCACGCGGCCATGGGCGACGATGCTGCGGCCATCGACGATCAGCTCGCGGATGTGGCGGCGATTGGCGCGGGCGAAGAGCAGCTCGAGCGGATCGACCGGCATCAGCGCGTCCTCGTCGAGCGCCGCGCGGTCGAGGATCAGGAGGTCGGCAGCCTGCCCTTCCGCGATCCGGCCGCCTGCGGGCGCCCCGAGTGCGATGCGGCCGGTTTCGAGTGCCATCGCGAGCGCGTCGCGGGGGCTGAGTTTCTGATCGAAGCCCCAGCCGCCATGCAGCGACCAGAGCAGGCGCAGTTCGCGCAGCGCGTCGTCATCCTCGTCGAAGGCCTGGCCGTCGACGCCGAGCGCGACCTTGCAGCCGCGCGCCGCCATTTCGGCGACCGGTGCCAGCCCCGAGCGCAGCGCCAGGTTGGAGGAGGTGTTGGTGGCGATGACGCAGCCGGCCTCCGCGATCATGTCCAGCTCATGCGGTCTTGCCCAGACGCAATGGGCGAGCGTCAGCCGCGGCGAGAGCAGGCCGATCTCCTTCCAGTGCCTGACCAGCCCGTCCGGATAGGTCCGGTCGGCCCAGTCGCGCTGGTATTTCGTCTCGAAGAAATGGGTGGTGACGCGCCGGCCCGTGCGGGCAGAGGCCTCGGCGATCGCCTGCCAGAGCGCATCCGAGCCCCATTGCGGGCCGTTGGGGGCGTATTGGACATCGACCATCGGGCCGGCGATGGCGTCCGCGACGGCATCGACACGGGCGATCTGCTCGGCGATCGGCAGCATCGGCGCGAGATAGCGCGCCTCGATCTCGGCGCGAGCGACCGGATCGAGATCGTCCAGCACGGGGGCGTGGTCGCCATAGACCAGCGGGTTCTGGTCGCGCATGCCGACGCCGAAGGCGATGCGCACGCCGATGTCGCGCGCGGCGCGGGCCATCGCCGCGGCCTCGGTCGGCAGATCCGTCAGCCCCATTGGCTTGACGTGATGGATCATCACCGCGCCCTGGCCGCCGAGCGCGGCGCGGCCGAGCGGCGCCAGCGTCGCAAGGTAAGGATCGACGGGGGCAAACAGCGCCAGCCGGTGCAGCCAGAGTTCGAGCGGCCGGGCGAATCCGCCGACCGAACTGGTGCGGATCGGGCGGACATGGTCATGGGCGTTGACCAGCGCCGGCAGCACGACGACGTCGTCTTGCGGCGCGGTCGAAGCCGGCGCGATCGCGACGATCGTGCCGCCGTCGAGCGTGAGGGTCGTGTCCGTCAGGCTGTGGTGCGCGTCGAAGGCGTGTCCGGCGGGGATCTGGCGCAAGGGTGTCTCCGTCGAGCAGGGGACCGGGGGCCTTGCCAAACGATAGCCCCGGCCCGGGACCTGTGACAGCAAGAAGCGCGCCGGGCCCGGCAAGACCGGCCGGCTTCGCCCCCTCGGTGACATTGGCACTCGACATGCACGGCGCGTGGAGCCCATCCTGACACGCCACCGGCCAGGGACGCCCCATGCTCCACACACTCAAAGCCTCGCCCGAAACCTGCCACTGGGGATATTTCGATGCGCGGGTCGCGCCCGCCCTGACGATCGCCAGCGGCGACACGGTGACGATCGAATCGGTCAGCGGAACCGTCGAGACGCTGCCGCCGGCAGGCTTCCACGTGCCTCCCGAACTGCACGCGATCCACGCCGCGCAGCAGGGCCTGCCGTTCGGGCCGCATATCCTGACGGGGGCGGTGGCCGTCGACGGCGCCTGGCCCGGAGACGTGCTGCAGATCGACATCGAGCAGGTCTCGCTGCGGCAGGATTGGGGCTACAACCTCAACCGACCGCTCGCCGGAACGCTGCCGGACGACTTCCCGCATTTCCACCTGATGAACATCCCGCTCGACAAGGCGCGGATGGTCGGGACGATGCCCTGGGGGCTGGAACTGCCGCTCTCCCCCTTCTTCGGTGTGATGGGCGTCGCGCCGCCGCTCGAGTGGGGGCGCTGCACCTCGATCATCCCGCGCGCCTTCGGCGGCAATCTCGACAACAAGGAGCTGGTCGCCGGCACGACGCTCTATCTGCCGGTCTTCGTGCCCGGCGCGCTGTTCTCGGTCGGCGACGGCCATGGCGTGCAGGGTGACGGCGAGGTCAACGTGACCGCGATCGAGACGGCGCTGTCAGGCACCTTCCGCCTGACCGTCCGCAAGGATCTCGACTTTACCTATCCAAGGGCCGAGACGCCGACCCATGTCATCACCTGCGGCATGGACCCGGACCTCGACCGCTGCGCCGAGAAGGCGCTGCGCGACATGATCGTGTTGATCGTCGAGCGCACCGGCATCACCCGCGAACAGGCCTACGCCCTGTGCTCGATGGCGGCGGATCTGCGGGTCACGCAAACGGTCAACCAGCACAAGGGCGTCCACTGCATGCTCAGGAAGAGCCTGCTGGAGCGGCGCTGACGCGAGGGCGGCCTCGATCGGCACGCCGTCACGGTTGCAGGGCCAACTCAGCCAATACATGGCCGCGATCAGGCGACCTTGCGTCACCTTGGACCCGCCGCGTCGCGGCGAGCCCCACTCCCACGTCGCGTTCGAGCCCCTCGCAACCCATCGCGGGCGAACCCGCGATGCCGGAGAGGGCCCGAAGCGACGCGACCGGCGTCACGCCTTGGCGCGGGCGACGCGCTTGGGCTTGGCGGCGGCAGCGGCAGGCGCCGCGGCCTTGCGGCCCAGACCCATCGACTTGGCAAGCGCCGAGCGCGCCTCGGCATAGGCCGGGGCGACCATCGGATAATCGGCCGGCAGGCCCCATTTGGCGCGATACTGCTCGGGAGTCAGGTCATATTTGCTGCTCAGGTGACGCTTGAGCGACTTGAACGACTTGCCGTCCTCGAGGCAGATGATGGCATCCGGCGTCACCGACTTGCGGATCGACACGGCCGGAACCAACGGGGCCGCCGCCGGCGCCTCGGGCTCGCCGCCGAGCTTGGCCAGCGAGGCATGGACGCTCGCGATCAGATCGGCGAGGTCGGCGCGGGGGACGTTGTTGCGCGCGACGTAGGCGGAGACGATCGACGTCGTCAGATCGAGAAGCTCTTCGTTATTGTCTGCCATGGTGTGGTCCGATCGAATGGAAAAGGTAACATTGCTGTGGGTACTGCGTCCGGATTAGGACGAAGACAGCCCAATGTCTATCCGTCAAGGATCGAAACCTGTTTCAAAAGGTTGCCGACAAGCTGCGAAATCGCGATGAATCGCATGAAATACACGCCCTGCGTGCAGGTCCGTGCGATCAAAAGAGGAAATCGTCGACATCATCCCCGGCCGGCACGACCACGACGGCCGGCGCTGCGGCGCCCGAATCGGCCGGCAGCAGCAGGTTTACGACCGCCTGGTGGATCGTCCGCTCGCCGACCATCGTGTAGCTCGGCCAGACATGCTGGTCGATCAGGCCGCGCACCCTCTGGGCGATGACGGCGCTGTCGGGCATGTGCTCGTCCTCGACGGCGCGCGCCAGTTCGACGGCGCCGGACGCGATCAGGTCGCTCATCGCTCCGGCATTCGAGAAGGACAGACGGGCTGCGGCGACGACGGAGCCGAAGCCGCTGCCCTCGCGGGTCAGCTGACCCAGCGTTGCGCCGAGGCGATCACCCGTCTGGCGCATCGCCGCCAGTGAGGTTTCCATCGCCTCGTTGAGGGCGGTGAAATGCGCCGCATCGAGGCGCCCGACCCCTTTCAGGCCTTCTGAAGCGCGCTGCATCTGCGCGAAGGTCGGGCTCAGCGCGGCGGCATCGCTCGCAACCTGGTCGGCGGCGAATTTCAGCTCCTGGGCGATGACGACGAGGCTGCGCCCGCCCGTGCCGATGCGCGCCGCCCGAAGGCCGGCGTTCATGCCGATCAGGACGATGCTGGACACCGTGCCGGCCAGCGCCGCGACGGTGACCTGGCAGGTTTCGAGAACGCCCGAGACCGTCGCGGTGACGCGATCGACGCCAGCGCGCGCCCGGTCGCATTTCGCGAGCAGGTCGGCAGCCTGCGCCAGATCCGCTTCGAGATCGGCCAGGAAGGAACCCGAATTGCCGCCATCCCCCTGATAGAGGGAGCGCACCAGATCGAGCAGTCCGGCGGTGTCGCCCGCCAGCAGCGCCAGCGCCGCTTCGATCGCTTCCGCATCCTGCGCCAGGGCCTGCGCGCTCTCGTCGAGCTGGGCCGCCTCGAGCCGCCGCAGGACCAGCGCCGCGGCCCGGCGCTCCTGCGGGTCGAGATCGGCGCCGAGCCCGGTGCCGCCGGAGACGGCGGCCAGCAGGCGCAGCGCCTTGATGGCATGTTCCAGTTGCTGGCGGATGCTGTCGCCCGATTGCAGGGAGATGATCGCGCCGCCGGCGGCCATGGCGATCTTGCCCGAATGGAGCGCGGCGTCGCTGGTCAGCGAGACGCTGCGCCGCTGGCGCTCGGCGACCTCGGCCAGGGTCTGCTCCAGATTGTCGGCGAGCGCGGAAAGGGCGTTGCCATAACGCCCCTCGAAATCGCGCTGGGCCTCCAGCGCCGTACCGAGCAGCACAATGAGATGGTCATGGTCGCGGGCGCAGTTCTGGATGGTGTGCTGGGCCTGCGTGGTCAGCGCGACGATCTCGCTGGTGAAATCGCCGAAATCGCGGCCGGCCGCCTGCACCGAAACCGCCTCGATGCGGGCGCTGCGGGCCAGGATGGTGATCAGGCGCATATGCTCGAGCAGGCGCTCCAGCGCCTGCGAGGCGGTCGAACTGTGCGTGGCGAGTTCCTGCAGCACGCCGGTCTCGTCCTGCAGGCTGGCGTTGATGCCGCGCAGTTCCCCGGCGAGCCCCGACAGCGCCTTGCCGGCATCGGCGATCTCGTGACCCGAGAGCTCGGCCGAGAGCGTCGACAGGCGTTCCTTCAGGCCCTCGAACAGGGCGAGCCCCTCGCCGAGCTGGCTGCCGGCCCTGGCGAAGGTGACGTCGATCTCGCGGGCCGTCCCTTCCAGGGACTGGATCATGCGCGGCAGCGCGGGATCGTTGCCGTCCATCACCATCCCGCCCCCGCCGCCGATCTCAAACGCCACGCGCATGCTAGCCCCCTGCCCCCGGCCCGGACGTTGATTGCGGCCACGCCATGATCTCCTGCGGTACACGAGAGAGCTTGACGATCCGTTCCGCAGCGCCGAGATCGATCGCCTCCTTGGGCATGCCGAAGACGACGCAGCTCTCGGCGTCCTGCGCCAGGGTGCGGCAGCCGGCCTTGCGCATTTCCATCAGGCCGCGGGCGCCGTCGTCGCCCATGCCGGTCATGATGATGCCGAGCGCATTGGCGCCGGCATACTGCGCCGCCGAGCGGAACAGCACGTCGACAGAGGGGCGATGCCGCGACACATGCGGCCCGTCCTTGATGGCGACGCGGTATTGCTGGCCGACGCGCTGTAGCAGCATGTGGCGGTTGCCGGGCGCGATGAGGACGCGGCCGGTCGAGACCTCGTCGCCGTCCTCGGCCTCCTTGATCTCCATCGCGCAGAGACCGTTCAGGCGGCGCGCGAAGGCGAGCGTGAACTTCTCGGGCATGTGCTGGACGATGGCGATGCCGGGGCAGTTGGCCGGCAGCTGCTCGAGAACCTCGCGCAGCGTCTCGGTGCCGCCCGTCGAGATGCCGATGCAGACGATCTTGTCGGTCGAATGCCGGACGCGACCGGGCACGGGCGGCGGCAGGATCGCATCCGCGGTCAGCTTCTTCTCGATCGCCATGCGCGGCTCGCGCGGGCGCAGCTTGGCCTGAGCGGCGGCGCGCACCGAATGGCGCAGGCGATCGGCTGTCTCCATGAGCGCGGTGCGCGTGTCGACCCGCGGCTTGGGCAGCACGTCGACGGCCCCGGCCTCCAGCGCATCGAACAGCGCCCGCGACCCGGCCTCGGTCAGGGTCGAGCAGATGATGACGGGAATCGGCCGCTGCGCCATGATCTTGCGCAGGAAGGTCAGGCCGTCCATGCCCGGCATCTCGATGTCGAGGATCATCACATCGGGCAGCTCGGTCTGCAGGCGGCGGGCGGCGGCGAAGGCGTCGGCCGCCGTGCCCATGACCTCGATGCCGGGGTCCTCGGTCAGGATCGAGCTCAGAACCTGGCGGACCGAGGCGGAATCATCGACGATCAGGACGCGAATGGGTTTGCGTGTCATGCCGCCGACCTCGCACTTGAAGGAGTACCGGCCTGGTAGACGGTCGGCACGACCGACCGCAATTGATCGACGCCGCTGCCGGCCATCGATTCAGAATGGCCGAGCATCAGATAGCCGCCCGGGCGCAGATGCGAGGCGAGCCGGGAGAGAACCGCGTTCTGCGTCGGCTTGTCGAAATAGATCAGGACGTTGCGGCAGAAGATGACGTCGACGTCGCGATCGAAGGGGTAGGACTCGTCCATCAGGTTCAGGCGCTCGAAATGGACGGTGCGGCGCAGTTCCGGCGCGACCCGGACGACATCCTCGCGCGGATTGCGCGAGCGCATCAGATAGCGCTGCTGCATGGGCGCCGGCACCGGCGCCACGAAGGCACGCGGATAGATCGCGGCGCGTGCTTCCCGCAGAACCTCGGTCGATACATCCGTGCCCAGGATCGAGAAACGCGCCACCTTTCCGGCGGCGACGAGATCCTGCAGCACCATCGCCGCCGTGTAGGCCTCGGCCCCGGTCGACGAGGCGGCGCTCCAGATCTTCAGCTGCGGCGGACGCCCGCCCTGCCTCAGCGCCAGTTGCGGCACGGCGACATCCCGCAGGAACTCGAAATGGCTGGGCTCGCGGAAGAAGTCGGTCTTGTTGGTGGTGACGCAGTCGATCAGATGGACGAGCTCGTCGTCCAGCCCGCCGCGCTCGAACAGATGCGCGCCATAGGCCTGCAGGCCGGGCAGCTCGAGGGCCCGCACGCGCTTGCGCAGGCGCCCCTCGACCATGGTGCGCTTGGTCTGCGGCAGCTTGATGCCAACGCGCGTCTCGATGACCTTCGATATCGCGGCGAAATGCTTGTCGGCCAGATGGTCGTAGGGCTCGGATGCGTTCTTTGCGCTCACGTCATGCTGCCTTGTCTGCCGCCATCGCCGGAAGGGCGGGCAGGTCGTCGGCCTCCATCAGCCGTTCGAGATCGAAGACGACGATGAAGGACTCGCCCTTGCGGCCGATGCCGGCGATGTAGTTCGACTGCCAGCGTCCGCCGACATCGGGGGCGGCTTCGGTCTGGTCGGCGTCGAGGCCGGTCACCTCAAAGACGCGGTCGGCGACGAAGCCCACGCCCATGGTGCGGCCCTTGACCGGCACGTCGAGGATGATGATCCGCGTCGCGTCGGTGGGCTCGGCGCGGGGAAGACCGAGCTTGGTGCGCAGATCGACGATCGGATAGCCGGCGCCGCGGACATCGATCATGCCGAGCAGGAAGTTCGGCGCGTGCGGCAGCTTCGAGATCGGCCGCATGTCGAGGATTTCCCGGACATTGCGGATGTCGATCCCGAACAGCTCCTGGTCGATGCCGAGCGTCAGATATTGGGCGGTATCAGCCATGGCGACCTCGTATTGTTCAGACAATGGAGAATGGCCGGCCCCTGACGCGCGGGGCCGGTTTACGGATCAGTTGCGGTGGAAGGCGGCGTCGTCCTGGTCCTCGCCATGGGCGAGGTCGAAAGAGAAGCCGCCATTGCCCACCTTGCGGGACGCCTTCGCAGGGGGAGCCTTGTTCGGTTGGATGGTGGCGGCCATGCTGGCCGCCTTGCCGCGAAGCTGCTTGACCGCCTGGTCGACAACCGCGGGCCGAGCCGTCGCTTCATTGCCCAGGCGGAAGAATGCGGTGGTGGCCTGGAGCTGCTCGGCCTGGGAGGCGAGCTGCTCGGAGGTCGCGGAGACCTCCTCGGACGCCGCCGCGTTCTGCTGCGTGACCTTGTCGAGCTGCTGGATCGCCTGGTTGATCTGGCTGGAGCCGACATCCTGCTCGCGGCAGGCGGCGGTGATCTCCTCGACCAGTTCGGCGGTCTTCTTGATGTCGGGCACGAGCTTGGCCAGCATCGCGCCGGCCTCCTGCGCGACCTTCGCCGTATCGACCGAGAGCGTGCCGATTTCGGCGGCGGCCGCCTGGCTGCGCTCGGCGAGCTTGCGCACCTCCGAGGCCACCACCGCGAAGCCCCTGCCGTGCTCGCCGGCACGCGCGGCTTCCACCGCCGCATTCAGGGCGAGCAGATCGGTCTGGCGCGCTATCTCCTGCACGATGTTGATCTTGGCCGCGATCGTCTGCATCGCATCGACCGCCTTGCCGACGGCGATGCCGGAGGCTTCCGCATCGCGGGCCGACTGGCCGGCCATCTTTTCGGTCACCGAGGCGTTCTCGGCGTTCTGCTTCACGTTCGCCGCCATCTCCTCCATCGAGGAGGAGGCCTCCTCGGTGGCCGAGGCCTGCTCGCTCGAGCCCTGCGAAAGCTGCTCGGCGCTCGCCGACAGCTCCTGGCTGCCGCTGGCAACCTTGCTTGCCGCATCCGCGACATCGACCGCGAATGTTGTCAGACTGTCGACCAACGCGTTGATCGCGTCCTTCATGCGCTGGTGATCGCCTTCGCATTCGATTTCGACACGTTGTGTCAAATCGCCCAGGCTAACGGACTTGAGCACGCGGTTGCCCTCGGCGATCGGCAGAATGATCGCATCGAGCATGCTGTTGATGCCGAGGACCAGGTCCGCGAAATTGCCGACGTAGCGATTGGCGTCGCCCCGTTCGCTCAGCTGTCCGGCGGTGGAGGCCGTGATCAGGCGCTGAATTTCGCTGATGATTGCACGAAGATTGCCCCTCAGCGTCTCGACCGTATCGTTGATGAAAGCTTTCTTGCCGGGGAATTGCTCCAGCGGCGCGTTGAAATCGCCCTCGCCGAACGCCTTGATACAAGCCATGGCCTTCTTCTTCACGGCGATGTGGCCGGCCACCATGGTGTTGATGCCCTTTGCCATCACGGCAAAGTCGCCATGAAAGCGGTCGGCGGGGACGAACACGTCGATATCGCCCTTGTCGTGCTCCGACGACATGCGGTCCATTTCTGAAATCAGGTTCTTGAGATTGGCTCTCAAGGCCTCGATCGTTTCATTGATGAAAGCTTTCTTGCCGGGGAACTGCTCAAGCGGAGCGCTGAAATCGCCTTCGCTGAACGATTTGACACAGGCCATGGCCTTCTTCTTCACGGCGATGTGGCCAGCCACCATGGTGTTGATGCCCTGCGCCATCGCGGCAAAGTCGCCGTGGAAGCGGTCGGCGGGAATGACCACGTCGATATCGCCCTTGTCGTGCTCCGACGACATCTGGCTGATGGAGTCACCGAGCGAGATGGCCGGACGCGTCGCCGCTTCAAGCATGTCATTGACTGCGGAAAGTATCTCCAGGGCCCCTCCCGTTGCCAGACCCAAGTCTGCGCGCGCAGAAATATCGCCGCTGGCCAACGCCTGCTTGAGACGCGCCATTTCGGCCAGAGCAATCCTTGTCCTGGATGTTTTCTTCATTCTCACAAAGAACGACATGATATTTCTCCCCAGCGCCTGGCTAAGATTGGTTATTTTAGTTGCATGCGTCGGCGTCTATGACACGTGCCGGATTTCGATCTTTGATGTTTCGGACGCTGCGAGGCTTTTTGCTCTCGTTTGCTTCAACAGCGTCCGAAACCGGTTCAACGGATCTCCCCGGCCGTGTGGCAGTCTTGTCAGTTGCGGCGGAAGGCGGCGTCGTCCTGGTCCTCGCCACCGTCCATTTCGAAGGCGAACCCGCCCTTGGCGATCTTGCGGGCAGGGCGGGCCGGCGCCTTCTTCGGCTCGATCGCGGCTGCCATGCTCGCCGCCTTGCCGCGGAGCTGCTGGACCGCCTTGGTGACGACCACGGGCTGCACCGCCGCAGACCCCTCGTCGAGCTTGAAGAAGCCGATCGTGGTCTGGAGCTGCTCGGCCTGGGCGGCGAGTTCCTCGGAGGTCGCGGAGACCTCCTCTGAAGCCGCCGCGTTCTGCTGCGTGACCTTGTCGAGCTGCTGGATCGCCTGGTTGATCTGGCTGGAACCGACATCCTGCTCCCGGCAGGCGGCGGTGATCTCTTCGACCAGCTCGGCGGTCTTCTTGATGTCGGGCACCAGCTTGGCCAGCATCGCGCCGGCCTCCTGGGCGACCTTCACCGTGTCGATCGAGAGCGTGCCGATCTCGGCGGCGGCCGCCTGGCTGCGCTCGGCGAGCTTGCGCACCTCCGAGGCCACCACCGCGAAGCCCTTGCCATGCTCGCCGGCACGGGCCGCTTCCACCGCCGCGTTGAGGGCGAGCAGATCGGTCTGGCGGGCGATCTCCTGCACGATGTTGATCTTCTGGGCGATGGTCTGCATGGCATCGACCGCCTTGCCGACGGCGATGCCGGAGGCTTCCGCATCGCGCGAGGACTGCGCCGCCATCTTCTCGGTGGTGGCCGCGTTCTCGGCGTTCTGCTTCACGTTCGCCGCCATCTCCTCCATCGAGGAGGAGGCTTCCTCGGTCGACGAGGCCTGCTCGGTCGAGCCCTGCGAGAGCTGCTCGGCGCTTGAGGAAAGCTCCTGCGAACCCGCCGACATGTTCTCGGCGGCCGAGTTCACCTGACCGACGACCTCGCGCAGCTTGATCACCATGTTCTCGAGCGAAATGCCGAGCGTATCCTTCTCCGACAGCGGCTTGGCGGCGACCGTCAGGTCGCCATTGGCGATCGAGTCGGCCACGGCAGCGGTGGCGTTGAGGTTGGCCGTCATCGTGTTGAGCGAGGCGACGAGGTCGCCGATCTCGTCATTGCTCTTGACCGTGATGGTCTGGCTGAGATCGCCGATGGCAACCGCATTGGCGAGGCCGACCGCGCTGGAGAGGCCACGGCTGATGTTGAGCGCGATCCAGGTGGCGGCGACAACCGCGATCAGCAGGGAGGCGATCAGGATCGAGATCAGCAGGGTCTTGGCCTGGGCCGCGGCTTCCTCGGCAACGCTCGCCGCCGTGGCGGCCGACTTGGCGGCAAAGCTGCTATAGTCGTCGAGCGCGGCGGACAACTCGGTGACGGCAGTCGATCCGGGGCCCATCGTCGACGTGGTGGCCTTGATGTTGCCGGCCTCCGCAGCGATGGACACGGTCTTCAAGAGCGAGGTGATGCCCTTGTCATAGGCCGCGAGCATCGCGGCGGTCGAAATGTTGAAGGCCCCGAGCTCCGAGGCGGTCTTGGCAAGCGTTTCCCGCAGGACCTGCGCCTGTGCCACGATCTCTTTGTGCAGCTTCTCGACTTCCGCGACGGTCTGGAGACTGAAGGACAGGGCGGCCGAACGGGTCAGGCGCACCCACTGGATCCGGGCGTCGCTGAAGGTCAGCGCGGCGCGCAGCATCTCGGCCGACGCATCGGGCTTCATCACGTCCGCAGCCACGGCGTTGGTCGTGAGCGTCAGTGCCTGGATCAGAGGCTGCGTTTCGCTCAGCCAGATTTCCATCGCCCGGTTGCTGGAATTCAGCTTCGCATTGGCCAGCGTGTCATCCTGGACCGTTGCAAGGCGCTTACCCTTCTCGACCACTTTCGCAAGGTAGGTCTTTCCCTCCGCGCTGGCGAGCTTGAAGAGGTCATCAGCCTGCGCGAAGGCCAGGTTGCGGCGTTCCACAGCCCGGGCTGCCGCGGCGTCGGTATCCTTCTGGTTCGCAGCCAGCACGGCATTCTTCTCGGTGCGCATCGATCCGTTGAAGGCCGCGGCGACGTTGTTGATCGCATCGATCCGCTTCGACCAGGCGACGAGCGTGTTCTGCGTCTCCGTCATCTCGGAGAGCTTGACGTAAGCCAGCCCGCCCGCGCCCATCGAGAGGGCGATCACGACGCCGAAGGCGCCGGCTAGTTTGGCTTTGATGGTCAGACGCATGACGTAACTCGCAGTAGGCGTTCAATGAAGGGAACAGGGTAGAGGAGAGGTATGGGCGCTCCCGCGGAATGCGGGAGCGCCCGTTCTTTTCAGGAGGCGCGGCTGAAGCGGGCGTCCTGATCGTCTTCGATCTCGTCCATCGCGAAGTCGAAGCCGCCCTTCGACGCCTTGGCGGGCCGGGATGTCCCGGCTGCCTTGCGAGGCGTGGAGGCCGCCTTCATCTGCTTCGCCTTGGCCTTGAGCTGGCCGACCGCACGGTCGGTGGCGGCGCCATGGCCATCGGTCTTGAAGAAGGCGATGGTGGACTGGAGCTGCTCGGCCTGGGCGGCGAGTTCCTCGGAGGTCGCCGAGACTTCCTCGGAGGCGGCCGCGTTCTGCTGCGTGACCTTGTCGAGTTGCTGGATCGCCTGGTTGATCTGGGTGGAACCGACATCCTGCTCGCGGCAGGCGGCGGTGATCTCCTCGACCAGTTCGGCGGTCTTCTTGATATCGGGCACGAGCTTGGCGAGCATCGCGCCGGCCTCCTGGGCGACCTTCACCGTGTCGATCGACAGCGTGCCGATCTCGGCGGCGGCCGCCTGGCTGCGCTCGGCGAGCTTGCGCACTTCCGAGGCCACCACCGCGAAGCCCTTGCCGTGCTCGCCGGCACGCGCCGCCTCGACGGCCGCGTTCAGCGCCAGCAGATCGGTCTGACGCGCGATCTCCTGCACGATGTTGATCTTCTGGGCGATGGTCTGCATCGCTTCGACCGCCTTGCCGACCGCGATGCCGGAGGCTTCGGCGTCGCGCGAGGACTGGCCGGCCATCTTCTCGGTGGTCGAGGCGTTCTCGGCGTTCTGCTTCACGTTCGCCGCCATCTCCTCCATCGAGGAGGAGGCTTCCTCGGTCGACGAGGCCTGCTCGGTCGATCCCTGCGAAAGCTGCTCGGCGCTGGCGGAGAGCTCCTGCGAGCCCGCCGACATGTTCTCGGCGGCGCTGGTCACCTGGCCGACGACCTCGCGCAGCTTCTCCACCGTGCCGTTCAGCGCGGTGACGAGATCGCCGACCTCGTCATTCGACTGCACCTTGGCGTTCTGGGTGAGATCGCCCGCCGCGACGGCGTTGGCGATGGCGACGGCGCCGGCGACACCGCGGCTGATGTTGAGCGCGATCCAGACGGCGGCGGCGATGGCGATCAGCAGCGAGGCGGCGACGATCGACAGCAGCAGGGTCTTGGCGAAGGCGGCCGCAGCGGTGGCTTCCGTCGCAATCTCGGCCATGCGCTTCTCGGCAAAGGTCGTGTAGGCGGTGTAGGCGGACAAGGTCTCGAGCAACGCCTTGCGGCCTTCGCTGCGGGTCATCTCGATCGCCTTGATGACGCCGCCTTCACGGGCGATGTCGGAGGCGCGCGCGCCGACGGCGAGCACCTGCGCGCCACGGCTGTCGACGTCCTGCGTCGCGATGCCGAGTTCCGTCAGAACCGTAATCGCGGCACCCTTGGTGCGCTTGAGCGCTTCGCCCTGGTTCGCCAGCGCCTGACGCTTGGTGTCGAGATCGGCCATCGTCGTGGCCGTGAACGTCTCGATCAGCATACGCAGGTAGCGGGCTGTTTCGTAGCGCGCCGTCATGACCGCACGGCCGGCCACGGTGTGCTGCATCGACTCGGGGTGCTTGGCGAGTTCTGCCAGGACGACGTCATAGGCGGCGTTCTGAGCCGACAGGGCGGGCACGCCCTCGGCAGCCCAGAGATCATAGGCGCGGTTGGCCGAGTTCAGCTTGGCGTTGCGGACGGTCTCGTCCTGGACCTCGTTGAGGGTCTTGCCCTTGGCGGTCGCCTGGTCGATCAGCCTTCTGCCCTCGGGCGAGGCGATGGCGTAAAGGTCCGATGTGACGCGAGCGGCGTTGGCGCGCCGTGTCATCATATCAGTCGCGGCAGCGTCGATGTCCTTCGCCTCGGAGGCGAGGATCGCGTTCTTCTCGGCCCGAACCTGCGCCTGCAGTTCGCTCTGGATCTCGGCAATCTTCGAGATGCGCTGGCCCTGACCGATGATGGTCTGCTGCGACGCCTCCATCTTGGCCAGCTCCTGATAGGAGAGCCCGCCGGCGACCATGGACAGAGTAATGATGACACCAAACGCCGTGGCGAGCTTGGCCTTGATCGTAAAACGCATAGTCTTAAGCCCCCAACTTGAAAGAAGGAATCAGCCCAGAATCCGGGACATCTCGGGAACGATGACGAACTCATCGTTCCATTTGGTGATGAAACGGATGAATTCCGGCCGCCAATGGCTGCCCAGCCGCGGCGTCTGCTGGGCGTTTTTCGTCGAGACCTCGGTGACCTCGTAGACCTTGTCGGCGAGCACCCCGAGCGTGACGGGATCGCCGTCGATCTCGACCTCGACCACGACGATGCGCGTGTCGGCGGTCGCCTCCGTCTGCGGCATGCCGAAACGGATGCGCAGGTCAGCGAGCGGGATGACGTTGCCGCGCACATTGATCAGTGCCGGCAGGAAGGCACGCGCGCCGGCCACCCGGGTCACCGGCACGGGATCGATAATCTCGCGGACCATGTCGGTCTCGACCGCGAAGATCTCGTTGCCGAGGCCGACCATCAGCACCTGCAGCCGGGTCTCGTCCAGGGCCGGCAGACCGGCCACGTTCGTCTGGGTCGCGTTCATCTGAACCTGGTTCATCACGCGGCCTCCGGCGTTCTGTCGCTCTCGGCCCGGGCCTGGCCGAGCGTCACGAGCTGGGCGACGTCCATGATCAGCGCCGCCGAGCCATCGCCGAGGATGGTCGCGCCGGAGAACATGGTGACGTCGGAATGGAGCTTCGACAGCGACTTGATCACCGTCTGGTGGCTGCCGATGATCTGGTCGACGACGAGCCCGACGCGGGTGTCGCCGATCGAGGAGACGATGACCTTCTGATGCGGGTCAGGCTGGCCTTCCGCATCGAAGACGTCGCGCAGGCGCAGGAACGGCACCAGTTCGCCACGGACATTGAGGAAGCTGCGGCCCTTGGCGCGGGCTTCCGCTTCCGCCGTCAGCTCGATGCACTCCTCAACCGCCGAGAGCGGGATGATGTAGCGGGCCTCGCCGACGCGGATCAGCAGGCCGTCGATGATGGCCAGCGTCAGCGGCAGGCGCAGCGTCACCGAGGAGCCGTGTCCGGGGATCGTGGTCAGGTCGATGGTGCCGCGCATCGCCTCGATCGTGCGCTTGACCACGTCCATGCCGACGCCGCGGCCCGAGAGCGCCGAGATCGTCTTGGCGGTCGAGAAGCCGGGATGGAACAGGAACTGGTGGATTTCGTGCTCGCTGAGATTGGCGCCGGGCGCGATCAGCCCGTTCTCCTCGGCCTTGGCCCGGATGCGGGCGGTGTTGAGGCCGGCGCCGTCATCCTGCACGGTGACCAGCACCTGCGCGCCGACATAGCGGGCCGACAGCTCGATGCGCCCCGTCGCCGATTTCGACGTGCGGGCCCGGTCGTCGGCATTCTCGATGCCATGGTCGATGGCGTTGCGGATGAGATGGACCAGCGGATCGGCGAGACGCTCGATCATGGTCTTGTCCATCTCGGTCTCCTCGCCGACCGTGACGAAATCGACGGGCTTGCCGAGATCGCGCGAGAGGTCGTGGACGAGGCGGCGGAAGCGGCCGAAGATCGAGCCCATCGGCACCATGCGCACGCCCATGGTCGTGTCGCGCAGGCCCGAGGCCAGGCGCTCGATCTCTTCCGCGATCGCCTTGATGGCGAGATCCGTGCCGGAATGGGCGATCTGGCTGAGGCGCGCCTGGGCGATGACGAGTTCGCCGACGCGGTCCATCAGCTCGTCGAGGCGCTCGGCCTGGACACGGACGGTGGTGCCCTTGTCCTCGGCCCGGCGGTTGAGCTCGGCCTTTTCGGGGGCGGCGGCAGCCACGGGGGCGGCGACGGCCGCCGGCTTGGCGGTGGGCTGGACAGGCGTAGGCGTCGGCGCGGCGGTGGTCTCGGCGGCCGGCGCGTCGCCCGGCATCGACATGTCGAGGCCCGCGAAGGCCGGCTCTGCGGCGGTGGCAAGCGGGGTCACGACGAGCTTCATCTCGTCGCGGACGAACATGAAGACGTCCTCGATGTCGTCCTTGGAGCAGGCACTCTCGAGCGTCACCGTCCAGGAGATCAGGCAGCTCTCGGGGTCCAGCGCCGCGAGTTCGGGCACCTTGTCGAGGTCGGCATCGACCGTGCAGGGGCCCAGCGCGCGCAGATCGTCCAGCAGCACGAGAGGGTTGGTGCCGTTGCGCAGGATCTCGGGCTCGAACGCGATCTCGATGCGCCAGCCGGCCTGGGTCGGCTCTTCCGCCGACGGCGCGTCGGCGGCGTCGGGCTCGCCGGCCGGGGCGGTGCCCTTCGCGGGGGCGGAGCCGCCGCCGATCAGGCGCTGGAGCTCCTCGACGATCGCCTCGCCGATGATCGGGTCGGTGGAGTCGGGATCCTCGATCAGCGTGCGGATATAGTCGCGCGCCGAGAGGGAGACCGTGACGATGTCGTGGTTGGCGTCGATCTTGCCCTTGCGGATCAGGTCGAAGGCCGTCTCGAAATCATGGGTGAAGGCCGCGACCTTGTCGAAGCCGAACATGGCACCCGAGCCCTTGATCGTGTGCAGCGCCCGGAAGGCGGCGTCGATCAGGTCGCGGTCCTGCGGCGTCTGGCCGAGGTCGAGCAGCACGGTCTCGAGCGAGTCGAGCAGTTCAGCGGCTTCCTGGCGGAAGATTTCCGTCGGATCGAGTTCCATCAGGCCCTCACGAGTTTGGCGACGACACCGAGGAGCTGCTCGGGCTTGAACGGCTTGGTGATCCAGCCCGTCGCGCCGGCGGCCTTGGCCTCCTGCTTGACGGCGTCGTCGGATTCGGTGGTCAGGAAGACGATCGGCACGCCCATGAAGGCGGGCAGCGCGCGCAGCGCCTTGATCATCTGCATGCCGTTCATCACGGGCATGTTGAGATCGGTGATGACGAGGTCGAAGCTCTGGGCCTTGGCCTTGGTCAGGCCTTCGGAGCCGTCGCCGGCCTCGACCACGGTGTGCCCGGCCGGGCCGAGCACGAGCTTGATCATCTGCCGGACGCTCGGCGAATCGTCGACGGTGAGGATGGTGGCCATGGTCAGTTCCCGGACTGTTCGGAAGGCATCGCGCCGGGCGGGGTCACGCCCGCCCGCTGGAAGGCGGAGAGAGCGGCGTCGCTCATCCCGGCCATCGAAAAGGGAAGATCGCGGGCGGCGCAGCTGCGGCTAGCGGCCACGAGCGTCTGCACGAAGGTGATGTCGGCCTGCTCGATGCCGGCGCAATCCATCGCGACCCCGCCGGATTCGATCAATCCGACCAAGGAACTGGCCAACGACTTTGCATGACGCAACGTACAGTCCGCCCCTGGATCGAACTTTCCGACAATTCGCGCGTTTTGAATACTCATATCAATTGCACCGATCCCGACGAACTCACCAAGGCGCCGCTTCATACCGATGTATCTAAGCGAATTCATTTATAATTCACTGAAAGATGCGGTTTTTTATTTTAATGTATTGTATACTGACGTTCGCGTGCGGAGTCGGAGTTGCGCTGCGGGAGTCGGCGCCCGGGCCGGCGTCAACATTCCGTTCACCATGATCGGCGGAACCGGTTTCCGGCTTGACCTTACGGAAAGCAACCGCGACGCGCGCAGGTTCAGCGGCGGCGGCGCGTTTGCGAGGGCTGCTCGCCGAAGGCCTCGCGGTAGTCGACCGCGAAATGGCCGCGGTTGACGAAGCCCCAGTGGCGGGCGACCGCCTCGATCGAGCGCGTCGCCTGCGGGTCGAGCAGTTCCGCGCGGACCCGGGCCAGCCGCACCTGCTTGATGTAGTCGTGCGGCGACATCTGCTTGTGGCGGCGAAAGCCTTCCTGCAGCGAGCGCAGGCCGATGCCGATGGCGTCGGCGACGTCCTGGACGGTCAGCGGGCCGGCGGTCTGGCCCTCGATCAGATCGATGGCCCGCCTGATCTGCCAGGGCGCAGGGGCGCCCGCCGGCCGCTCGAACCAGGAGGAGTAGCGGTGCGGGAAGCGCTCAAGGATGAGCATGATCAGCGCATCGCGCAGCATCCGCGCCGCATGGGGCGACTCGGCGAGGGGCGCCTCGCCCTTCAGCCCGGCCTCCATCGCGGCCAGGAGGCCGGCCAGGGCGGCGCCGTCCGCGCTGGCGAGTTCAAAGGACGTGGCGATGTCGAGCGGCTCCGTCGCCGGGCGCCCGAAGGCGCCCTGCAGCGCGCGCGCGACCTCCTCGGCATGCAGCGTGAAGGTCGTGTGCCGGCTGCCCTCGGCATATTCGCCGCTGTCCGCCCGCGCCGTATCGAGGATCAGGCCGCGCCCCGCCACCGCGGAGAGCGTCTGGCGGCCAACCGAATAGAACGTCCCGCCGGCCGCGACGATCCGCAGCGTGAGATTGTCATGCGGATTGCCGCGCTTCAGCTTCATCCCGTTGGGATAGGACGTCTGGATCAGGCTGGCGCCCGCGAGGGTCGATCCGGTCAGGCGGGCTTCGAAGCCGTCGCGCCGGAGCGGCTCGATCACCAGGTCGCGCCGCAGGAGCGCGATGAGCCAGGCCTGTGTTTCACCGACATCGCGGCTGACGAAGCCATGCTCTGTCGGGCCGGGCCCTTGCCCTGCTTGCGGATCAGCATCGAGTCGTGGCGGAGACGTCGTCACCCGACACTCTTGACGCTCCTGACGCTAGGTTAGCAAGCCTGAATGCCCCGCGGCGCTCATTTGACGCGCATCGGTGGCGTACTGTGCGGCAGCGCAGTCGCCAACAGACAGACCATCCTCGGTGGTCGGCATCCGCCCAAGATCAAGGCCCCAGAAGCGCGATGGGGCCGGCGTTTGTCTCGAGCGCCGCGTCGCTGTCGTCCTTGAGATCGACGCCGGTCAGGGCGCGGCGGAAGCCCTGGTCGATCAGCCAGGCGAGCTTGAAGGCCGCCTGTGGGAAGCCGAGACCGCCGGGGCGGATGTTGGAGATGCAGTTGCGCGCCTCGTCGGTCAGACCGATCCGCGGCGCGAAGGTCAGATAGGCGCCCAGCGAATCGGGCGAGGACAGGCCGGGGCGCTCGCCGATCAACACGAGGACCATGCGCGCGCCCAGCGCCTGCGCCACCGCGTCGCCGAGCGCGACGCGCGCCTGGGCGGCGACGACGAGGGGCGCCAGTGTCAGGGCCTGGCGCTGCAGGAAGGGCAGCAGCGCGGCGACGAGCGCGGCTGCGTTCTGGTGCACGGCGGTCGAGGACAGGCCGTCGGCGACGACGATCGCGAGATCGAACCGGCCACGACGCGCCTCCAGTGCGGTCAGGCTCTCGGGCGACAGGCTGCGCCCCCAATCCGGACGGCGCAGGTAATCCTCGCGCGAGCGGGCCGCGCTGTGCGCCATCAGCGTCTCGACACCGAGCCCGGCGAGCGCGGCCGCGACGTCGTCGGGACGGAAGGACGCATGGACCGCATCGCGCGCCTGGGCATGGGCGAGGCCGAAGCGCAGCACCTCGCGCATCGGCAGCGACGCCCCCGTGCGCCCGAGCGCGATCCGCGCAGGGGTCAGCCGCGCCAGTTCGGCGAAGCGGCCCGGGGCCGACGGCGGCTTTTGCGGCCCGCTCATGCCGCACGATCCTGCATCGCGGCGAGCAAGGCCGGCCCGCCCTGGCCGGCACTGAGCTTTCCGGCCGCGTCGGTGATGTCCATGCGGCGCAGCCAATCCTCGAATTCCGGCGCGCGCTTCAGCCCGAGCACCTCGCGGATGTAAAGCTGGTCGTGGAAGGAGGTCGACTGGTAGTTCAGCATCACGTCGTCGGCGCCGGGCACGCCCATGATGAAGTTGACGCCGGCCGTGCCCAGCAGGGTCAGCAGCGTATCCATGTCGTCCTGATCGGCCTCGGCATGGTTGGTGTAGCAGATGTCGCATCCCATCGGGACGCCCATCAGCTTGCCGCAGAAATGGTCCTCCAGCCCGGCGCGAATGATCTGCTTGCCGTCATAGAGATATTCCGGGCCGATGAAGCCGACGACCGTATTGACCAGCAGCGGCTGGTAGGCCCGGGCCACCGCATAGGCGCGCGCCTCCAAGGTCTGCTGGTCGACCCCGTGATGGGCGCCCGCCGAGAGCGCCGCCCCCTGCCCGGTCTCGAAATACATGACGTTGTCGCCGACCGTGCCGCGCTTCTGCGAGCGCCCGGCCTCCAGCCCCTCCTGCAGGATGGCGAGCGTGACGCCGAAGGAGGCGTTGGCGGCCTGCGTACCCGCGACCGACTGGAAGACGAGATCGACCGGTGCGCCCTGCTCGATGAGCGCGATCGAGGAGGTGACGTGGGTCAAGATGCAGGCTTGGGTGGGGATGTCGAAGCGGGCGATGACGCCGTCGAGCAAGCGCAGAAGCTCGCCGATCCGGGCCGTGCTGTCGGAGGCCGGGTTAATGCCGATGACCGCATCGCCGCAGCCATAGCTCAACCCGTCGATGGTCGAGGCGAGGATGCCGGCGGCATCGTCGGTCGGGTGGTTGGGCTGGACGCGCACGGCGAGGCGGCCGGGCAGGCCGAGCGTGTTGCGGAAGCGCGTGACGACGCGGCATTTGCGGGCGACGAGGATGAGATCCTGGTTGCGCATCAGCTTGGAGACCGCCGCCGCCATCTCCGGCGTGACGCCCGGTGCGAGCCTGGCGAGGACCTCCGTCGTCGCGACGTCCGAGCAGAGCCAGTCGCGAAACTCGCCGACCGTGAGCGAGGCGACCGCCGCGAAGGCCGCCGCGTCATGGCTGTCGACGATCAGCCGCGTCACCTCGTCCGATTCATAAGGGACCAGCGCCTCGTGCAGGAAGGTCCGCAGCGGCAGATCGGCGAGCGCGATCTTCGCCGCCATCATCTCCTCGAGGCTGTCGGCGGCGAGCCCGGCCAGGCGGTCGCCCGAGCGCAGCGGCGTCGCCTTCGCCATCAGCTGCTTGAGATCGGCGAAGACGTAAGCCTGCCCGCCAACCGCGACGCGATATCCCATCCACCGTCTCCCGGACGCACGGCTCGACGGCCGCGGCGCCATAACAACCGCTGGGACCGCGGCAAGCAAGCGGCGGGCCGAGAGGTGTTGCACATCCGCTCAACCCTCAGCCTTCCCGCTGAGGGTTGAGCGCCGGCGCCATGCTGCTTTTCGCCTACGCGTTTCGCAGCCGCGCGGCATTGCAGCCACATCGCCTGCACCGTATCCCTTGCGCGATCAGAGCGGGACCACACCCGCCATTGCCGACAGGGAACGCCATGGCGAAACCAGACGAAACCGAGCGCCGCACCATCGGCCGTTACGACTATGTCGTCATCGGCGCGGGCTCGGCCGGCTGCGTCGTCGCCAACCGGCTGTCGCGCAACCGCAAGACGCGGGTACTTGTTATGGAAGCCGGCGGGCGCGACGACTGGATCTGGTTCCACATCCCGGTCGGCTATCTCTTCGCCATCGGCAATCCGCGCGCCGACTGGCTGTTCAAGACGGAAGCCCAGCCGGGCCTCGGCGGCCGGGCCCTGCCCTATCCGCGCGGCAAGGTGGTGGGCGGCTCCTCGGCGATCAACGCCATGGTCTATATGCGCGGCCAGGCGGCCGACTATGACGGCTGGCGCCAGCTCGGGCTCGCCGGCTGGGGCTGGGACGATGTGCTGCCCTATTTCCTCGCGCATGAGGACCACGCCGGGCCGGGCGACGGCGCGATCCACCGCAGCGGCGGGGAATGGCGCGTCGAGCACCCGCGCGTGCGCTGGGCGATCCTCGACGCCATCCGCGAGGCGGCCTCCGCCGCCGGCATCGCCAAGATCGACGACTTCAACACCGGCGACAACGAGGGCTCGTCCTATTTCCAGGTGAACCAGCGGCGCGGCCGACGGCTGAGCGCCTTCAACGCCTTCCTGCGGCCGGTTCTGGACAAGCGCGAGGACAATTTGCGGCTCGAGATCGGCGTCCTCGTCGAGCGTGTGGTCGTCGAGAACGGCCGGGCCACGGCGGTCGAGTTCACGCATGGCGGCGAGAAGCTCCGTGTCGAGGTTGCGGGCGAGGTCGTGCTGTCAGCCGGCGCGATCGGCTCGCCGGCGCTGCTGGAGCGCTCCGGGATCGGCGACGGGGAAAGGCTGCAGGCCTTGGGCATTGCGACCGTGGCCGATCTGCCGGGCGTCGGCGAGAACCTGCAGGACCATCTGCAGATTCGCCCCGTCTACAAGGTCGAGGGCGTGCGCACGCTCAACAGCGACTATGCCAAGATCTGGCGCCGGCCGCTGATGGCGCTGCAATATGCGGCGCTGCGGAGCGGACCCCTGACGATGGCGCCCTCGCAGGTCGGCGCCTTCGCGAAATCCTCGCCGGACTACGCGACGGCCAATCTGCAGTATCATTTCCAGCCGCTCTCGCTGGATTCCTGGGGCTCGGGACTGCATCCGTTCGACGCTTTCACGGCCAGCGTCTGCAATCTGCGCCCGACCAGCCGCGGCCATGTCCATCTCAAGACGCCGCACGCAGAGGACGCCCCCGCGATCTCGCCGAACTATCTCGATACGGAAGCCGACCGGCAGGTCGCGATCGACGCGATGAAGCTGACGCGCCGCATCGTCGCGCAGGCGCCGCTGTCGCGCTTCCAGCCGCAGGAGCATCTGCCGGGCCCGGCCGCGACGAGCGACGCGGACCTGCTGGACGCAGCGGCGCGGCTGGGCACGACGATCTTCCACCCTGTCGGCACGGCGAAGATGGGCCGCGCGGACGACACGCGCGCCGTTCTCGACGAGCGGCTGCGGGTGCGCGGGGTCACGGGCCTGCGCGTCATCGACGCGTCAGTGATGCCGGCGATCACCTCCGGCAACACCGCCAACCCGACGATGATGATCGCCGAGAAGGGCGCGGCGATGATGCTCGAGGATGCGAAAGCGGGGTGAGGCTAAGTTGACATGGCGTTCGGCTCTCATGATCGCGAAGGCCTCAGAATTGCTGGGATTGCGCAGGATGAGACGGTGAGCCGCCGCCCGCTGCGCAAGGACGATCGATGACCGAGCCGACCATCCGGGACGAGACACGTGGCCCCCTCGCCCGCATCCTCTTCGCCATCCTGCGGGCGGTGCTGACCGTCGTCATCGTCGTCGACGAGATCGCCCGTCCGCTGTACCGGCCGCTTGTCGCGTGGGTGGCGTCGCTGCGCATCGTGGCGCGGATGGAGGCGGTGATCGCGCGGCAGTCGCGGCTGGCGATCCTCGGCCTGCTCGCCGTCCCCTTCGCCATCGCGGAGCCGCTGAAGCTGCTCGGGCTGTGGATGATGGCCGATGGCCGGTTCCGGACCGGGCTCGTCGTCTTCGCCTTCGCCCATCTCGTCAGCTTCCTGCTGGTCGAGCGCATCTACCATGCCGGACGCGAGAAGCTGCTGACCTATGGCTGGCTCAACTGGCTGATGACCCTGCTCGACCGGCTGCGGCGCCGGGCGCTGGACTGGGTCCGCAGCAGCGCGGCTTACGCCTTCGCCATCCGGGCCCGGGACGCGGCGCGGAATTGGTGGCGCGGGTTGCGAGCGTGAGCGTCGGGGGTTTCCCACGGAACCACGCCGTCATCCTGGACAAGCTGCGAAGCAGCGCAGGCCGGGATCCATCATCGGGCGCCGCCCTGCCCTATGATGGATCCCGGGACGGCCTGCGGCCGCCCAGGATGACGGCGCATTTGGTCGATCGGGAAGAGCCTAAACCACCTGATTGCGCAACGCCGTCTCGCCGCGCGCGAGCCGGGCGAGGTTGTCGACCAGCAGGTCGACGACATTGGTCTCGTAGGCGCGGGTCTCGCCGGCGCTGTGGGGCGTGACGATGACGTTCTTCATCGCCCAGAGCGGCGAAACCGCTGCCAGCGGCTCCTCGACGAAGGTGTCGAGGCCCGCGCCCGCGATGCGCCCTTCCGACAGCGCCGCAACCAGTGCCGGCTCGTCGACGACCTTGCCGCGCGCGACATTGATCAGGAGCGCGCCGGGCTTCATCGCCGCCAGCGCCGCGGCGTCGATCAGGTTCTCGGTTTCCGGCGTCAGCGGGCAGGTCAGCGCGACGATGTCGGCCTGCGCGAGGACCTCGTGAAGCTGGTCGGGCCGGACGATCGCCTCGATGTCGGGATGCGGCTCGGGGCTGCGGCGCACGCCGATGACACGCAGATCGAAAGCAGCGGCAAGCTTCGCCAGGCGAAGGCCGATGCGGCCGAGCCCGACGATGACCAGCGTTTTGCCGCCGAGTTCGTCCTCGCGCCGGGCGCGATCGCCGATCATCGGGCGCCAGGTCGCGGCGGTCTGGTTATCGCGGGCGAGATGGATCTGGCGGGTCAGCCCAAGGATCAACGCCATGGCGTGTTCCGAGACGGCCCGCTCATTGGCACCCTGCGCGCTCGCAAGCCGAACGCCCGCCGCCGCAAAAGCGGCCTTGTCGTACTGGTCGGTGCCGGCGGAGACCGACTGGACGAAGCGCAGCTTCGGGCAGGCCGCGATCAATTCGTTGCGCCAGAGGCCCGACACCACCACGACATCGGCCTCTGGGGCCCGCGCCTTCAGCTCGTCGAGCGAGCGGACCTCGAAGCTCTTGGCGGCATGGCCGCGCGTCGCGAACTCGGCCTTCAACTGGTAGGCGGCGTGGGCGAAGCAGATGGTCAGGTCGCTGGCAGGCGGCAGGGCGGGCATGGTGCGTTCCTTGGGGCGAGGCGTGTTCAGGCGAGTTCGGCAATCAAACTAGCGAGCCGGTTCGGATCTGTCCCGGCGCGCGACGCATGCGGGCTTTACGACGCCACCGAAGGCGGGACGAAGGACGACAGCGCCGCTTCCAGCCGCGCCCAGCCCTGCGCATCGCCCGGCAGGCCGAAGCGCAGCCGGGTTGGCGCCTGCTGGAAGCGGCGGACATAAATGCCGCAAGCGCCGAGATGAGCAAAGAGCGCCGGCGCAGCCGGCGTCGCGAGCAGTCGGAACAGCGCGGTGCCGCCGACGATCTCGCCGAGCGGCGCCAGCATCGTATCGAGCCGGGCGGCGTCGGCGGCGCGCGCCGTCGCCTGGCGTCTCAGCCAGTCGGCATCGGCCAAACCGATCGCGCCGATCGCCAGCGCGGGACCGGCCACGGCCCAGGGCCCCATCGCGTCGCGCAGCGCCGACACCAGATCCGCCTCGCCGATGGCGAAGCCGAGCCTGACGCCGGCCAGCCCATAGGTCTTGCCGAAGGAGCGGAGCACAATCGTCGCGGGCGGCAGGGCCCGAACCAGGCTGGCTTCGGGCGTGAAATCGCAGAAGGCCTCGTCGACGACCAGCATCCCGCCGCAGGCAGAGCACCGCGCCGCGAGCGCCGTGAGGTCCGAGACCGACAGCAGGCGCCCATCCGGGTTATTGGGGTTCACGACAACTACCGTCGCGGCGGCGTCGGCATGAGCCAGCGTGTCTGCCTCGACGACGGTCGCGCCCATCTTCCGCCAGGCGAGCGCGTGCTCGGCATAGGTCGGCCCCAGCACCGAGACCGGCCCGGCTTTGATGAGATCCGGAACGACCCGCGGCAGGAGATCGATCAGGATCTGCGTGCCGGGCGCAGCCGCGATCCCAGCGTCAGACGTGACGCGATAGGCGTTTCGCGCCGCCGCCAGCAGCGCCGCCTCGTCATCGGCGGCGGGCAGGCGCTGCCAGAGGCTTAACGGCAGCGCGGGAAGCGGATAGGGGATGGGATTGATCCCGGTGGAGAGATCGATCCAGGGCTCGGGCGCATCCGGAAACAGCGCCCGCGCCCGGCCGAGATCGCCGCCATGCCAGATGCCCTCCGTCACGTTTGCCTCGCCGCCCATGGCCCTGCCCGACACATTGCTTCTGCTGCTGGCCGCGCTCGCGATCGAGGCCGCGTTCGGCTATCCGCAGCGCTTGTATGCGCGGATCGGCCATCCCGTCACCTGGATTGGCGCGCTGATCGCCGGGCTCGACCGCCGGCTGAACCGGGATAGGGCACGCTTCGCCGCTCGGAAGGCTGCGGGCGTGGCCGCGCTCATCATTCTGCTCGCGGTGACGCTGGCCGGGGCGTTCGCGCTGACCGGCTTGTGTCGCCTGCTCGGGCCGGCAGGGCTTGTGCCGCTGGCGCTGCTCGCCTCGACGCTTCTGGCGCAGCGCAGCCTGCACGAGCATGTCGCGGCAGTCGCGCAAGGGCTGGAGAGGGGAGGCCTCACCGAGGGGCGCAAGGCGGTGTCGATGATCGTCGGCCGCAATCCCGACAGCCTGGACGAGGCCGGCGTCTCGCGCGCCGCCATCGAGAGCCTGTCGGAGAATTTCTCCGACGGGGTCGTGGCGCCGGCCTTCTGGCTCGGGGTCGCCGGCCTGCCCGGCATCATCATCTACAAGGCGATCAACACCGCCGATTCGATGATCGGCCACAAGACGCCGCGACATCTCGCCTTCGGTTGGGCTTCGGCGCGGCTCGACGACCTGGTCAACCTGCCGGCCTCGCGGCTGACCGCCCTGCTGATCGTAGCAGCCGCTGCGCTCGACCGCGACGCCGATGCAGCCGGCGCCTGGCGGGCCGTGCGCCGCGATGCGCGCCGTCACCGCTCGCCCAATGCGGGCTGGCCGGAGGCGGCGATGGCGGGCGCGCTCGGCTTGCGGCTGGCGGGGCCGCGCATCTATGGCGACGTCACCGTCGAGGATGGCTGGATGGGCGATGGCCGGGCGGAGGCGACGGCAGCCGACATCCGGCGGGGCTTGCGGCTGTATCGGAAGGCTTGCGGGCTGTTGTGGGGGCTGGCGGCGGTGGGCGCGGCGGCAGTATTCGTCTAGCCGTCATGCTCGGGCTTGACCCGAGCATCTCGTGCCGACAGAGGCACCGGCGTCCTTTTCGGGCTGAGTTTCTCGGGTCAAGCCCGAGAATGACGCGCATCCCTCAAAACTCGATCCCCTCCTGCGCCTTCACGCCGGCGGTGAAATGGTGCTTCACCAGCGTCATCTCGGTCACGAGGTCCGCCGCCTCGATCAGCTCCGGCTTGGCGTTGCGGCCGGTGACAACGATGTGGAGATCGGGACGGCGGGCCTGCAGCGTGGCGACGACATCGGCGAGCGGCAGATAATCGTAGCGCAGCGCGATGTTGAGTTCGTCGAGCACGATCAGGCGGATGCTCTCATCGGCCATCAGCTCCCTGACCTTGTCGAAGGCGCGGGTGGCGGCGGCGATGTCGCGGGCCTTGTCCTGCGTCTCCCAGGTGAAGCCTTCCCCCATGGTGTGCCAGGAGATCTGTTCGCCGAAGGCCTCCAGCGCCCGGCGCTCGCCGGTTTCCCAGGCGCCCTTGATGAACTGCACCACACCGACGCGCCAGCCATGGCCGAGCGCGCGCAGCATCAGCCCGAAGGCTGCCGTCGACTTGCCCTTGCCGGGACCGGTGTTGACGATCAGCAGGCCCTTCTCGACCGTTTTCGACGCGACCTCAGCGTCCTGCAGCGCCTTGCGCTTTTCCATCTTCGCCTTGTACCGGGCGGCGTCGTCGGTTTCGCTCGTCATCGTCGGTCCCATTTCACCTGCCTGGTCTTACTTCACCTGCATGGCCAGGCCGGCGACCATGAAGACCACGCGGCCGGCCCTTGCCGCAATCGCCTGGTGCAGCCGGCCGGCCTCGTCGCGGAAGCGTCGCGCCAGCGCATTGTCGGGCACGATGCCGAGCCCGACCTCGTTGGAGACGAGAACGATGGGCGCGGTGGCCTGCGCACAGGCCTCGATCAGGGCGCTCCCGGCGGCGGCGGTGTCCTGCTCGGCCAGGATCAGGTTGGTCAGCCATAGCGTCAGGCAATCCACCAGCACCGGGCGCCCCTCGGGCAGGCCCCGAATCGCCCCGGTGAGGTCGAGCGGGGCGTCGAGCGTGATCCAGTCAGCGGGTCGGCGGGCGCGGTGCTCGGCGATGCGGGCCGTCATCTCGTCATCCCAGGCCTGGGCGGTCGCGATATAGGCCCAAGGTGGCGGCAGCGCTTCGATCAGCGCTTCGGCATGGCGGCTCTTGCCCGAGCGGGCGCCGCCGAGGACGAGGGTGAGGTGGGGGATCAACATCAGGTTCGACCCGTCATGAAGTTCGTCATTGCGAGCGCAGCGAAGCAATCCACGGGGTAGGCGCGTGCCGTTCTGGATTGCTTCGCTGCGCTCGCAATGACGGCGGAAAGCCTTCGTCTGTCCATGCGGTCCATTGCACAGCCTCTCTCACATGGCTAATGATCGTCGCTGACGGTGCCTCCGCGAGGAGGTGAAAAGGGAACGCGGTGCGATGCCGCGGCTGCCCCCGCAACTGTAAGCGGTGAGTTTCGCGCCATCGGCCACTGGGAGTGATCCCGGGAAGGCGGTGCGGAAGGCCTAGACCCGCGAGCCAGGAGACCTGCCGTCGACACTGTTCCTATGGGCCCTTCGGACGGGGTGTTCCGACGGCGGCTGTGTTCGCGTGGCGTCAAGCCAGGCGGCTCCGTCCTTGGGAACGTTGGCCGGTCGCAAGACCGGCTGCCTTGTGACGGAGACCGGACCATCATGACGCTGCGCAATCGCCTGACCCTTACCTTCACCGCCCTGCTCTGCAGCCCGGCGCTCGCCCACCACCCGATGGGCGGCAAGACGCCGTCGACCCTCACCGAAGGGCTTCTTTCGGGCCTAGGCCATCCCATTCTCGGCCTCGATCATCTCGCCGCGCTGATCGCTGTCGGTCTCGTCGCGTCGCGCTACGCCTCGGGCGCGCTGGTGTTGCCCGTGCTCTGGATCGTCGGCATGGGCCTGGGCGCCTTCGCCCATATGAACGCCATCGACCTGCCGGCCGGCGAGATACTGGTCGCGGGCAGCCTCGTGATGATCGGCGCCATCGGCGTGTTCAAGCCCTCGCTGCCGCTGCCGGCGCTGGCGGCGCTCTTCGCGGCAGCGGGCTTCGCCCATGGCCATGCGCTCGCCGAATCGATCATTGGCGCCGACACAGCAGTGGTCGGGGCCTATCTGGTCGGGCTGGTGGCGATCCAGGCTGCGGTCACGGTCGGCACGATCCTGCTGGTGCGCCGTCTGTTTGCGATGCCCGCCACCCTGCCGTTGCCGGTTCGCGCTGCGGCCGCCGCGCTCGCCTGCGTCGGTCTGGTCTTTCTCGCCGCCGCCCTGCCCGGCACGGCCTGAAGCCAGACTGTAGCATGAGCGATCTTTTGGAGCCGCCGCGCCCGGACACGGGCGCGGACAGCGTGCGCATTCTCGTCTGCGCCAGTTGCCGCGCCGCCGGGGGCGACCCCGACGCGCCGCGCCCAGGTGCGGTTCTCGCGGCCGGGCTTCGGCAGGCCCTCGATGCCAGCGATCGGCTCGCCGTAACAGTCGAGACGGTTGAATGCCTCTCGGTCTGCAAGCGCCCCTGCACGGTGGCGCTGACCGGCGAGGGTCGCTGGACCTATATCTATGGCGATCTCGACCCCGCAATGGGGGTCGAGACGCTGCTCACCTTCGCGCGCCAGTACCGGCAGACCCCGGACGGAATCGTGCCCTGGCGCGAGCGCGCCGAGGCGATCCGCAAGGGCGTGGTTGCGCGCCTTCCTCCCCTCCCGATCGCGGGTTCCCGATGAATTCCCTGACAAAGACTCCCTGCACCATCATCACCGGCTTCCTCGGCGCCGGAAAGACGACGCTGGTGCGCCATCTGCTCGAGAACGCCGAGGGCAAGCGGCTCGCGGTGCTCGTCAACGAGTTCGGCGATCTCGGCTTCGACGGCGAATTCCTCAAAGGCTGCGGCATTTCCGGCTGCACCGAGGAGGATGTGGTCGAGCTGCCCAATGGCTGCATCTGCTGCACGGTGGCGGATGATTTCGTGCCGGCACTGGAAAAGCTCCTGAACCGGGCCGACCCGCCGCAGCACATCCTGATCGAGACCTCGGGGCTCGCTTTGCCCAAGCCGCTGGTCCAGGCCTTCAACTGGCCGGCGATCCGCGCCCGCGTCACGGTCGACGGTGTGATCGCGGTGGTGGATGGGCCGGCGGTGGCCGAAGGCCAGTTCGCCGATGATCCCGAGGCGCTCGCAGCCCAGCGCGCGCAGGACGCCTCCGTCGACCATGACAACCCGCTGGAGGAGGTGTTTGAGGACCAGATCCTCTGCGCCGACCTGATCCTGCTCAACAAGAGCGACCTGATCGACGAAGCGACGCGCGAGCGGGTGAAGAGCGAGATCGCCGCGCATCTGCCCAAGGCGATCAAGATCGTCGAGACGAGCCGGGGCACGATCGAGCCCGCTCTGATCCTGGGCCTCAGCGCCGCGGCGGAGGCCGATCTGGCGTCGCGGCCCTCGCATCACGGCGATGGCGAGGACCATGAGCATGACGATTTCGATTCGGTCGCGCTGGCACTGCCGGCCGGGCTGGCGCCCGAAGTGCTCTCGGCCCGCCTCGGCAAGGCAGCCGAAGCGCAGGGCGTGCTGCGGCTGAAGGGCTTCGCCGCCGTTCCGGGCAAGCCGATGCGGCTGGTCGTGCAGGGCGTCGGCCGGCGCGTCAGCCATCATTTCGACCGGGCCTGGACCGAGGGCGAAGCGCGCGACGGGCGTATCACCGTGATCGGGCTCAAGGGCTTCGACGTGACGGCGGTGGAGGCTGCGCTCGCCGGCGCCTGAGCGGCGGCCCTTTTCGAAAGACGCGCATGCATCTCCTCCCGACCAGCGAGATCAGGCTCGACGACGGCGAAGACGCCGTCGATCTCAGCCTGCCGCCGGGGGATGTCGTCGTCCTGTCCTTCGCCGACAGCGACCTTTCGGCGCTGGCGGCGGCGGCCAGTGACAGTGATCTCACCGTCCGCCTCGCCTCGCTGCGGCGGCTGCGGCACCCGCTTTCGGTCGATCTGCTGATCGAGAAGACGGTGGCGAGGAGCCGCTTCGTGCTGGTGCGCTGCCTCGGCGGGCTGGACTACTGGCGCTACGGCATCGAGCAGCTCAGCGAAACCTGCCGGCGCGAGGGTATCGCGCTGGCGGTGCTACCCGGCGACGACCGCGACGACGAGCGGCTGGCGGGCTACGGCACCGTGCCGCCCGCCTGTGCCCGCGCCATCCTCGGCTATTTCCACGCCGGCGGCGGGGCGGAGAACATGCGCCGGCTGCTGGCGATGGCGGCGGGGTATCTCGGCCGCGACCGGCCGCCGTCTAACCTCTCCCCCCTGCCCCTCCCGTCGCTTTTCGCGCTAGGCGCCAATGCGGAGCCGATGCCCTGGCGCGAGGCGCTCGCCGCGCTGCCCGACCGGCCCTTCGTGCCGATCCTGGTCTATCGCTCGGCCGTCAGCGCCGGCGACACGGCGATGGGCGAGGCGCTGCAGGCGGCGTTGGCCGCAAGGGGCCATGCTCCGCTGATCCTGGCCCTGACCAGCCTGAAGGATCCCACTGTGACCGGCGAACTCGAGGCGCTGATCGCCACGCGGCGGCCGGCCGCCATCGTCACCACCACCGCCTTCTCCGCCCGCGAGGGCGCCGATTTCGTGCTCGATGCCGCCGATTGCCCCGTGTTTCAGGCGATGCCGGTCGGAAGCACGCGCGACGCCTGGGCGGCCTCGCCCCGGGGGCTCTCGGCGGCCGATCTCGCCATGCAAGTGGCGCTGCCGGAATTCGACGGGCGGCTGGGCACCATTCCCGTCGCCTTCAAGGCTGAGATCACAGACCCAGCGACCGGGCTGACGACGCGTCGGCTGGTGCCCGATCCGGAGGGCGTCGCCGCGCTCGCCGACCTCGCATCCGGCTGGATCGCCCTGGCGTCCAAGCCGGCTGCCGAGCGCCGGCTGGCGCTGGTGATGTCGGATTATCCGGCGCGCGGCGGCCGGGCGGGGTTTGCGGTCGGGCTCGACACGCCGGCGAGCGTCGGCGCGATCCGGGGGCTGTTCGCGGAGGCGGGGTACAACATCCCATCCCGTCATTGCGAGCGCAGCGAAGCAATCCAGGGGGACGTCGAGCGAAACGGTTCTGGATCGCTTCGCTGCGCTCGCAATGACGGCCAAGCCCTCATGGCCGCCCTTACCACCGGCCCGGCCGATCTCACGGTCTCTCTCGACGCCTATCGGGCCTGGCTTGCGACGATCCCTACCGACGCCCACGAGGTCCTCATCACCGCCCATGGCGCACCCGAATCCGACCCCGCCTGCACGGACGGCGCCTTCCGCTTCCGCGCCGTCTCTGACGGCCGCCTCACCATCGCCCTGCAGCCGCCGCGCGACGCGACACCCGACCGGAAGGCTGTTTATCACGACCCCGATGCGCCGCCGGGCCATGGCTATCTCGCCTTCTACCGCGCCCTGCGCGAGACGGCGGGCATCGACGCGCTGATCCATCTGGGCACCCATGGCACGACCGAATGGCTGCCGGGCAAGGCGGTGGCGCTGTCCTCTTCCTGCTGGCCGCGGCTGGTCACGCAGGGGCTGCCGGTGATCTACCCCTACGTGGTCGACGACCCCGGCGAGGCCGCGCCGGCCAAAAGGCGGCTCTCGGCGCTGACGCTCGGCCATCTGCCGCCGCCGCTGGCCGAGATCGGGGCCTCCGGCGAAACCGCGCTGCTGCGCGACCTCGTCGAGGAGTTCAGCCAGGCGCAGGTGCTCGATCCGCGTCGCGCCGACATCGTCGCGAGCGAAATCCGGGCGCGGGCGCAGGCCAGCGGACTCGCTGAGTCCTGCGGCGTGACGCCGGAGCTGACGATGAGCGAGGCGCTGACTCGGCTCGATGCGCATCTCTGCGACATCGCCGAACTGCCCGTCCGCGACGGCTTACATGTCTTCGGCCAGTCGGCGCTCGATCCCGTGTCCGCGAAGGCCGAGCGCGAGGGGCTGCTGCGCGCGCTCGACGGGCGCTTCGTGCCGCCCGGACCCGCCGGCTCGCCGCATCGCGGCCGGCCCGACGTGCTGCCGACCGGGCGCAACCTCTCGACGCTGGACCCGCGCGCGATCCCGACGCGGGCCGCGGCGCGGCTGGGTGCGCTGGCGGCAAAGGCCGTGATCGCGCGCCATCTGCAGGATGAGGGCGAGCCGCCGCGCCGCATCGTGATGGATCTCTGGGCCTCGCCGACGCTGCGCTCGGGCGGCGAGGACATCGCCCATGCGCTGGCGCTGATGGGCGCAGCCCCGCTCTGGGACGATGCCTCGACGCGCGTCACGGGCTTCGCGATCACGCCGCAGCCGAAGCTCGAGCATCCGCGCATCGACGTCACCGTGCGCATCTCGGGCGCCTTCCGCGACACGTTTCCCCAGCAGGTCGCGCTGCTCGACGCTGCTGCGCGCGCCGTCGCGATGCTGGACGAACCCGACGACTGGAACGAGCCCGCCGCCGCGCGGCGACGCGGCGAGGCCGGGGCGCGCGTCTTTGGCGCCGCGCCCGGCCGCTATGGCGCGGCCGTCGCCGACCGGGCGCTCGACGGCGACTGGAGCGGCCGCGACGAGCTGGGCGACGCCTATCTCGCCGCGTCCAGTCACGCCTATGGCGGGCCGGAGGGCGCGGCGCAGGCCGATGACAGCTTCTCCGCCCGCATCCGCATGGCCGACGCCTTCGTCCATGTCAGCGACACCGCCGGGCGCGATATTCTCGAAGCCTCCAGCGCCGCCGACGTCATCGGCGGGTTGGCCGCGGCAGCGCAGTCGTTCGGGGCCACGCCGGCGCTCTACAGCCTCGATTCCTCCAACCCGGAAGCGCCGAAGGCGCGCACGGTGGCGGAGGACATCGCCCGCATCGTCCATGGCCGGCTGACACATCCGCGCTGGATCGCCTCCCATCTCGCCCATGGCTGGCGCGGCGCGGCGGAGCTCGCGGAAGCGATCGACACGCTCTTCGTCTTCGCCGCCAGCACGGATGCCGTGTCGGACCGGCTGTTCGACGCCGTGTTCCAGGCCTGGTGCGCCGATGCCGCGGTCTGGTCCGCGATCGAGGCCGCCAATGCCCCGGCCGCCGAGGCGATCCGCTCGCGACTGGCGGAGGCGGCGCGACGAGGACTGTGGACCAGCCGGCGCAATTCGGTGGGTGCGTTTCTGGCGGGCACGCCCGCGACGCGGGAGGCGGCGGAATGAACGCGCCTTCTCGCGACCTGCTCCGGCGCGGCTGGTGCCCGAGCACACTAAAGCCCATGGAGACCGGCGATGGCTGGCTGGTGCGGCTGCATCCGCCCGGCGCCTGGCTGACCCCGGCGCAGTTGCGGCGCATCGCGGCGCTGGCGGCCCAGCACGGCAACGGGCTGATCGAAATTTCGGCGCGCGGCAACATGCAGCTGCGCGGGGTGACGGCGGACAGCCATCCGGAGCTGGTCGCGACGCTGCTGGCGGAGCGGCTGGTCGACGAGCATGAGGGCGACGGGCCGCAAAGGCTGACGCTGGTTTCACCGCTGGCGCACATCTCCCGTCATTGCGAGCGAAGCGAAGCAATCCAGGGGGCGTCGCGCGCGTCCGGTCTGGATTGCTTCGCTTCGCTCGCAATGACGAGTTCAAGCGTCCAGCCTCCGTCCTCGCTCGCCGGCCCCGGGGACCTGATCGACGCGCTCAGCCTTGCGGCCGAGATCGAAGCGGGTGGGCGCGAGGTCGCCGGACTGCCCGCGAAATTCGCCGTCGTTGTCGATGGCGGCGGCGAATCGTCGCTTGAGGCCTTCGCGGGTGATCTCCGCGTCGTTGCGGTCGCGCCGGGGCGGGTGGTCGTCGCGCTGGCGGACAGGCGCTGGCTCGGACCKCT
>NNBT01002354.1_pt1 | contig 35362 bp, 27 predicted proteins | sample 1173831 | NCBI WGS metagenome assembly NNBT01 (sample SAMN07173936, study PRJNA388173) | plant metagenome | isolation source: symbiotic tissue sample KVJ10 | place: Norway: Troms, Kvaloya island | reverse complement strand
ATCTGGCAGATCCGGCGGATGACCTTGCCGTTGCGGTCACGCGCGACCGCGCCGTCGCCGGTGCAAGCGCCCACGGCCTGAGTCTCGTCCTGCGCTGTCCTCGCACCTTTTGGCGGCGTATCGCAGGCCTGCGCCTGGCAATCGGTCAAGGTCCAACGCGGCTCGGTAATCCGCGACAGACGCGCCTTGCCCTGATCCGCCGCCGTGACAACGGGTGCCAGCGGCGCGGCATCGCTGCGTCCCGTGCCGCCGCTCTGCTGCGCCAGGGCAACCGTCACGATGGTGAGCGATGCGAGGAAGAGGCCGGCGATGCGAAAGGCGCGGGACATGATGGCTGGTCCGACTGAACATCAGCATGCGCTGACAGCAATTCGTCGCGGCATCACGGTCTTTGGTTCATTCGGGCGACGCGGATTGCATCAGGCCGCCGCCCTGCGCGGCCAAAGCCGTCGCCCAAGCCACCAGCCGAGACGCTGCGCCAGCATGGCGAGCGCGATCGCATAGCCGATCAGCGCGAGCATCCAGCCGACCGCGCTCAGGCTGAGCGCGCCCAGCACCAGCGCCCCGCGCCCCAGAACCCTCAGGATCGCCCGCGTCGTCGTGCCCTTGGCCACGCCCAGCTTCGCTGCCTTGCCGATGTCGCCCGCATCGTCAGCGACCGCCAGCACCTGCCGCAGTCCGCGCGGACCCGTGCGGGCATAGACGGCGCCGGCATCCTGGCCGAGAGAAGCGAAGCGCGCCATTGCCGCGGGCCTGACGATGCCGCCGGCCGCGACGCGCGCGGCGGCGAGGTCGAGCCGGGACGCCGCCACCAGGCTGGCTTTCAGGGCCGGGCGGTCGATGGCGCCGACGGCGGTCCGCGTCAGGCTTGCGGTCAGAGCCGGCGACAGGATCTTGGCCTTGCTGGCCGCCTTGACTGCGCTCAAGCCATTGCGGGCCGGCAGCGCGCCGCCGAGGCTGACCCAGGTCGCGGCGCTGATCGCGAGCCCCGCCGCGGCGATGGCGAGCACAGTCGTGTCGGCCGCCTGCCCGCCGAGCCATTTGCGGCCCTCGCCAGCGAGATCGCGCAGATCGCCATAGCCGGTGACGTCGCCGACCAGCGCACCGGCGAAAGCCGCGCCGCTCTCGCGGTCGCCCGCGATGAAACCCTGGCCGAAATCGCTGACGGCCTGGAGGACAGCGCCGTCCTTCAGCGCCTGCAGCCGCTGCCGCCGCTCGGCCGATACCGGCAGGCCACGCTCGGCCGCCAGCGCGAGAAAGCTATCGGCGAGTTCCGTGTCGCGCGCGACCAGCGCCGCGTCGATTTCGGTGCCGAGCCGGTCCTCAGACAGCGCGCCCGCCAGGCGCAAGTCAGCCAGGGCAGCGGGATCCTCCGCCGCCGCGGCTTCACGCCAATGCTGCCAGCCGGTCGGCAGGATAAGCGACCCGGCCGCCACAAGGGACAGCCCGAGCCCGAAGGCGAGCGCAACCCGTTTCATCTCGCCCCAAGGCCCTGCCCGATGCGTCCTGCACCACCAGACGAACTGGCAATACCCGTCGATTGGGGCAAGATTTCAGGCAGCAGAATGCTGCATCAGGGAATCAGCACCGTCGAGCCGGTCGTACCGCGGCTCTCCAGCGCGCGATGGGCGTTCGCCGCGTCGGCGAGCGAGTAGCGGGCGTTGACGGGCACCACCACCTTGCCCGACGCCACCGCGCCGAACAGGTTCGCCGCCATCTCGACCATGGTCTCGCGTTTGGCGATATGGGTGAACAGCGTCGGCCGCGTCACATAGAGCGAGCCCTTGGGGCCGAGCAGGCCGAGATTGAACGGCTCGACCGTGCCGGACGCATTGCCGAAGCTCGCCAGCACGCCGAAGGGCTGAAGGCAGTCGAGCGAGGGCAGGAAGGTGTCCTTGCCGACGCCGTCATAGACCACGGCGCAGAGCTTGCCGCCGGTGATCTCCTTGACGCGGGCGACGAAATCCTCCTCGCGATAGAGGATGACACGGTCGGCGCCGTGCGACTTGGCGAGCTCGCCCTTCTCCTTCGAGCCGACGGTGCCGATCACGGTCGCGCCCAGCGCCTTGCCCCATTGGCAGAGGATGAGCCCGGTGCCGCCGGCGGCGGCATGGACGAGGATGGTGTCGCCCGGCTTCACCTTGTAGGTCCGGTGCAGCAGATATTCCGCCGTCATGCCCTTCAGCATCATGCTGGCCGCGGCCTCGAAGGACACCGCCTCGGGTAGCGCCACAGTGGAGTTGACCGCGACGATGCGCTCCTCGGCATAGGAGCCGAGCGTCGCGACATAGGCCACGCGGTCGCCCGGCTTGAATTCGGTGACGCCCGGGCCGACGGACACGACCTCGCCGGCCGCCTCGTTGCCGGGAACGAAGGGCATATGCGGGGCGGGATAGAGCCCCGTGCGGAAATAGGTGTCGATGAAGTTGAGGCCGATGGCGCGGTTGCGCACGAGCAATTCGCCCGGCCCCGGCGCCGGCAGCGTGATGTCCTCGAGCTGCAGCACCTCGGGCCCGCCGGTCTTGTGGATGCGGATCGCCTTGACCATGTCGTCGTCTCCCTGAACTTTATCGCAGGACCATAAGGCCTTGGCCCGGCTGCGCAACCGGGCGGGGACGCGGCCAGCGCATCACGTCCCTGCGAGGACTGCGACGCCCCGCCCCGTGGCCAATCCGGCGCGGTTGGCGTAACCAGGAGGGCATGACGACACAGCGCACGGACCAGGTCGACATCGCCATCGTCGGGGCCGGCGCCGTCGGGCTCGCGGCCGCGCTCACACTGGCCGAGGGCGGGTGCAGCGTCGCCCTGCTCGGGCCCGTCCCCACCCATCGCGACGGTCGCACCGTCGCCCTGCTCGACGGCTCCTGGCGGCTTCTGGCCGAATTCGGGTTGACCGAGACGCTGGCCGACCGGGCAGCGCCGCTCGCGGTGATGCGCCTCGTCGACGACACCGGCAGCCTGTTTCGCCAGCCGCCGGTCGAGTTCCGCGCCTCCGAGGTCGGGCTGGAAGCCTTCGGCTGGAATGTCGAGAACGCCGAACTGGTCGCGGCGCTGGCGGCGAAGGTCGGCGACAACGCCGCGATCCGGCACGAGCCGGGGCTGGTCTCCGGCATCGTCGCGGATGACGCCGGCGTGACGCTGACCGGAGAGGGCTTTGCGCCGATGCGCGCGCGGCTCGTCGTCGGGGCCGATGGGCGCCAGTCCCGTGTGCCGGCGGCCGCCGGGATCACCGCGCGCGACTGGGCCTATCCGCAGAGCGCGCTGACCGCCATCTTCGCCCATAAGCGCGATCATCGCGACGTCTCGACCGAGTTCCACACCCGCAAGGGGCCCTTCACCCTCGTCCCCCTGCCCGGCCGCCGCTCCTCCATGGTCTGGCTGCTGGATCCGGCTGAGGCCGACGATGTCGCGGCGCTGGACGACGACGCCTTCGCGCGCCGCGTCGAGACGCAAGCCCACGCGCTGCTCGGCGCGATGCGGCTCGACGGACCGCGCGGGCGGGTGCCGATGGGTGGCCTGTCGGTCGAGCGTTTCGGCGCGGGCCGTATGGTGCTGGTCGGCGAGGCGGCCCATGTCTTCCCGCCGATCGGGGCGCAGGGGCTCAATCTCGGCCTGCGCGACGTGATGGCGCTGCGCGAGGCGCTGGCGGATCATGCCGACCCCGGCGATGCCACGGTCGTCGCGACCTATGACCGGGCGCGGCAGGCGGATGTGCGCCTGCGCACCGGCGCGGTCGATGCGCTTAACCGCACGCTGCTGACCGATCTCATGCCCGCCGACCTGCTGCGCGGCGCGGGATTGCTGGCGCTCTCGCGCATCGGCCCGCTGCGGCGGCTGGTGATGCGGCAGGGGCTGGCCGGCGGGGTGGCGCGGTAGCGTCCGCGCCCTAACCCAGCAACCTCTCCGTATCCGCCCCGCTGGCCGCGACCTCGCGCAGGGCCGCGGCCTGCTCGCGAAACACTGGCGCGAGCGGCAGCGGTGTCGAGACCAGCCGCCGGCCGCCGGGCTCCTGGGCTTGCGCGTCGAACAGGCCCCGCGCCGTCGGGTGCGGATCGACGACGCCCTCCTCCAGCGTGCGGACCACGGTGCAGCAGCAGTCGCGCGGTTCGAGCTCGTCGCGCCAGTGCGACGCCGGCCGGCTCGCGATGATGGCTGCGATGGCGTCGCGCGTGGCGCCCGGATCGGGTCGATCGTCACGCAAAGCGGGCTCCAGCCCGATCGCCTCGCCAAAAATGTCCCAGAACTTCGGTTCCAGCGCGCCCACCGCCAGGAACCAGCCATCGGCCGTGGCATAGAGGCCGTAGCGCGGGCTCGCCCCCGTCAGCAGCCCCTCCCCGCCCTGGGGATAGCGCCCCGAGACCTGGCCTTGCGCCAGCCCGTACCAGGCAAAGGTCGGCATCGCGTCGATCATGGCGATGTCGAGATGGCAGCCCTGGCCGCTTCGCTCGCGCTGGCGCAGCGCCAGCAGGATGTTGAGCAGGGCCGGCATCGTGCCTCCGGCGATGTCGGCGACGAGAGGCGGCGGCAGCGGCGGCGGCGCTCCGCGCTGCAGCGACTGGCCAAGCAGCCCTCCGATCGCCTGGTAGTTAATGTCGTGGCCCGCCTGCTGCGCGCGCGGGCCGAACTGGCCGTAGCCGCTGATCGAGCAGTAGATCAGCCGGGGATTGATCGCCGACAGCGCCTCATAGCCGAGGCCAAGCCGTTCCATCACGCCTGGCCTGAACTGCTCGATCAGGATGTCGGCGGTTTCGATCAGCGGCGTCAGCCGCGCCAGCGCGTCGTCCGCCTTCAGGTCGATCTCGATGCTCGCCTTGCCGCGGTTGAGCGCGGCGTAAGGCGCCGACGTCTCGCCGAATCGCGGCGGGAAGCGGCGCATCTCCTCGCCGCCCGGACGCTCGATCCGAATGACGCGGGCGCCGGCCTCGGCCAGGAACAGGCTGGCGAGCGGCCCCGGCAGCAGGGTGGAGAAATCGAGGACCGTGAGGTCGTCCAGCGGCAGCATCGGCGTCCCGGCTCGTGGCCGGCGCGCCGGCGATCAGGGGAAGAGGTCGGCCGCCATCCTGCCCGTCTTCACCAGCCACAGGAAGCCCGTCAGCGTCACCATCGAGACGATGGTGCCCACCAGAATGCAGGCCGAGGCGCGCTCGACGCCGATCCTGTACTGCGTCGAGATCACGAAGATGTTCAGCGCCGGCGGCAGCGCGGCCATGATCACCGCCGTGAAGATCCAGATGTCGGGCACGTCGGCGATCGCCGAGAGCAGCACCCAGACCAGAAGCGGATGCAGCACCAGCTTGATGACGACCAGCACGGGCACCTCGACCGGCAGCGCCTTCATCGGCCGCAGCGCGACGGTGACGCCGAGCAGGAACAGCGCGCACGGCGCGGCCGCCTGGGCGAGCCACAGCGTCATCTTGTCGAGCACGGAGGGAAGTTCGAAATGCGTCGCGGCGGCGAGCACGCCGAGCAGCGTCGCGACATTGAAGGGATGGGTCGCGACCTGCCAGGCGACCCGACGGGCGGTGTCGAGCGGGCCCTTTTTCTCGACGCCGGCCAGCGCCATCAGGAAGGGGATGATCGAGAACAGCAAAAGGCTGTCGAAGACGAAGATCAGCACCAGCGGCGCGCTCGCCGCCGGCCCCAGCGCCGCCAGCAGCAGGGGCGGCCCCATATAGCCGATGTTGGAATAGGAGCCGGCGACGCCCTGCATCACCGCTTGCGGGAGGTCGCCCCGCGTCGCCCGCCAGCCCACCGCCAGCGACAGCGCGAAGGCCAGGAAGGTCGCCAGCGTGGTCGCCAGGATGAAGCGGCCATTGGCGAGTTCCGTCACCGGCTTGTCGGCGATCAGCCGATAGAACAGCGGCGGCAGCGCGACATAGATCAGGAAAAACTGCAGCCAGGCGAGCCCCGCCTCCGGCAGCCGCTTCCACCGACCGATGACGAAGCCGAGCAGGATCAGCCCGAAGAACGGCGCCACGAGATTGGCGATATTGGCGAGATCGGCCATGCGGGCGAGAAAATCCCTGCGGGGGGCGCCGGCCCTGAGCCGGATCGGGGAGGATGCAGGCTGTTTAGCCGGTGGGCGCCGCCGCGCAAGCCGCATGCGTGCGGGGTCGGCACGCTGGGAGCGGGCGCCCGGACAGGATGCCTAGGAATATTTGGACTGAATTTGATCCTAGGTTTTGAGGCCTACCATTCGCGTCCGGGCCGCCCAAAGGACGATGGACGCGCCCTCCCCGCTCCGTCACATTCGCTGCGCTGCAGCAGGGAGCGCCCGCATGACCACCAAGACGCCGCGCCAGTTCTTCCGTCCGCTCGCGATCGGCGCGCCGGAGCCCTATCGCGAGTTGCCGCTGAAGCTCGAGCGCATGATCCATTTCGTGCCGCCGCATCTGGAGAAGGTGCGCGCCAAGGTCGGGGAACTCGCAGGCTCAGTCGATATCGTGCTCGGCAACCTCGAGGACGCGATCCCCGTCGAGGCCAAGCAGGCGGCGCGCGACGGCTTCATCTCGATGGGCAAGGCGGTCGATTTCGGCAAGACGGGCCTGTGGACGCGGGTGAATGCACTGAACTCGCCCTGGTTCCTCGACGACATCACCGAGATCCTGCGCGAGATCGGCGGCAAGCTCGACGTCGTCATGGTGCCCAAGGTCGAGGGCCCCTGGGACATCCACTATGTCGACCAACTGCTGGCGCAGTTCGAGGCGAGATATCAACTGCCCAAGCCGATTCTGATTCACGCCATCCTGGAGACGGCGGAGGGCGTCAAGAACGTCGAGACAATCGCCACCGCCTCGCCGCGCATGCACGGGATGAGCCTGGGGCCGGCCGATCTCGCAGCCTCCCGCGCCATGAAGACGACCCGCGTCGGCGGCGGCCACCCCGAATACAAGGTTATCGCCGACCCCTCCCCCGATGGCGCGCCCCGGGCTGTCGCGCAGCAGGACCTGTGGCACTACACGCTGGCGAAGATGGTCGATGCCTGCGCGGCGGCCGGCATCAAGCCGTTCTACGGGCCGTTCGGCGATTTCTCCGATGCGCAGGCCTGCGAGGCGCAGTTCCGCAACGCCTTCCTGCTCGGCTGCGCCGGCGCCTGGACGCTGCATCCCTCCCAGATCGGCATCGCCAAGCGCGTCTTCAGCCCTGACCCGGCCGAGGTCGCCTTCGCCGCGCGCATCCTCGCGGCGATGCCCGACGGTTCAGGCGCGGTGATGATCGACGGCAAGATGCAGGACGACGCCACCTGGAAGCAGGCCAAGGTGATCGTCGATCTGGCGCGACAGGTCGCCGCGCGCGACCCCGATCTGGCGGCGGATTACGGGATGTGATCGGTCGACGGCGTCAGGACGGTTGATTTTGACGCATTTGCGACGCAATTCTCACGCAAGCGCGAGGGTCGACCCTCGCCTGCGCTCGCTCGCCCCGGCTGCCCGAAGTATGGATCCGTCTCTCATGGAAGCACGTTCCGCCAAGTTCAGGATCGGACAGGTGGTCAAGCATCGGGTCTACCCGTTCCGGGGCGTGATCTTCGACGTCGACCCCGTGTTCTCCAACACCGAGGAATGGTGGCTGGCGATCCCCGAGCATCTGCGCCCGTCGAAGGACCAGCCGTTCTACCATCTCTTCGCCGAGAATGAGGAGACGGAATACGTCGCCTATGTCTCGGAGCAGAACCTCGTCATCGACGAGACCGGACGCCCGGTGCGCCATCCGCAGGCCAAGGAATTCTTCCGGCGCGACCGCAAGGGCCGCTATCAGATCGACCGCGCCGGGCTGAACTGAAGCGCAGCTTCATCGCGAGTTGGAACGTCGACGAAAAAGGCCGCCCTTTCGGGCGGCCTGATTTTTTCGAGGCGATGCGTTGAAGCCCGCGATCAGGGCTTGGGCGGAACCGTCGGCGCCGGCGCCGTGCCAGGGATGCCGGGCGCGCCGGGAGCCGCTGCGCCGCCCGCGCCGAGGCGCTGGCGCAGTTCTTCCTGGCGCTTGGCGAGTTCGTCCTGCAGCTGCTTCTGCTGGTCCTCGAGCACCTTGGGGTCGATCGCCGGCCCGTCGAAGCCCTTGGCGAAATCGTTCAGCGGGATGGCGAAGGAGACCTCGCGGGCGCCCTGGTTCTGAACGCTGATGCTCAGCGTCGTGCCCTTCTTCATGGACGCGATGAAGTCGTCCTTGACCTGCGCCTCGGCGAAGCAGCCGTTCGGGAAGCAGATCGCATAACGTCCCGGGATCGGCTGCGCGGTGTCGACGCCGAAGCGGATGCCCGGCTGCAGCAGGAGGCCGAGCGGCATCAGGAAGCGCACGATCTTGTTGGCGTCGCCCTTGACGTCGTAAATCGCCACGGCGAGCACCGGCTGGCCCTGATCCGAGACGAAATCGCGCGTGGTGTAGCAGATTTCCTTGTTGGCGGCCTGATCCTTGCCGCACACCTTGGTCCAGGAGGTTTGGGAGGGCTCGGGCTTGACCTGGACTACTGTTGGGCCGGTGCCGGCCTGGCCGGCGGCAGGCGCGGCGGGCTGCGCGGGGGTCGGCTGCGCGGCGCGGGGCGGCGTGCGCGGCTGCTGCGCCTGCTGGGCGAAGGATGCGACAGGAGCGAGGCCGATCGCCGTGCTGAGGGCGATGCCCAGGGCGCGCGTGGTCAGACGGAACGAAGCGGACATGTATCTTTCCTTAAATCAGCGAATTCGGGATCACGACTTCGCAAGCCGCGCGCGTCACCACCGATAGCCCCATCGCATATCCGCGCCGGCCATCGCAAGCCGTGCACATCAGGGGCGATTGAGGCGTTTGCATGACACCTTGGCTCGGCTTTAGCGAGTTCCGCTACGGGATTCCAGCCCGAATAGCTGCGTGACGACGGCGGCGGCGTGTTATTCTGCCAGCGGGAATCAGGTTGGACGATGGATGTTCTTCAGGCGGCCAGGGCGGTTTTGCGCCCCGTGGCCGATACGATCTTCGCCATGCTGGCGCTCGTCCTCGCGATGGGCGCGCTGTCGCGTGCCGATTCGCCCAAAAATGCCGAGCCGGTTTTCGACCATGCCATCGCCATGCATGGCGAGCCGGCGCTGCCGCGCGGCTTCACGCATCTGCCCTATGCCGACCCCGACGCCCCCAAGGGCGGGCGCATCGTCTTCGGGCAGCAGGGCACCTTCGACAGCCTGAATCCGCTGGTCGTGCTGGGCGTCGCGCCCGATGCTGTGCCACGTTATGTCCAGCAGAGCCTGCTGTTTCGCTCCGCCGACGAGCCCTTCACCGCCTATGGGCTCCTGGCCTCGCGCGTCGAACTCAACGAGGCGCGCACGAGGCTCGCCTTCGAGATCGACCCGCGCGCGACCTTTTCGGACGGCACGCCGGTGACGGCGCAGGATGTTCTCTTCACCTTCGAGATGCTCAAGACCAAGGGCAAGCCCTTCCACCGCGCCAGCCTGGGGCGTGTGACGAAGGCGCAGGCCCCCTCGCCCCGCCGTGTCGAATTCGAGCTCGGAGACGGGTCCAACCGCGAATTGCCATTGGTGATCGGGGCGATGCCGATCTTCGCCAGGCACGCCACGAACGCTGAGACCTTCGGCGAGACCAGCTTCAAGGCGGCGCTGGGATCGGGTCCCTATATCGTCTCGGACATCGTGCCGGGCGCGACCATCACGCTGAAGCGTCGCAAGGATTTCTGGGCCGAGCAGCATCCGCTGGCGCGGGGGCTCTTCAATGCCGAGGAGATCCGCTACGATTTCTATCGCGATTCCAACGCCCTGTTCGAGGCGTTCAAGGCGGGGCTCTACGATGTCCGCATCGAGCCCGACCCGACACGCTGGATGACCGGCTACGACGTGCCGGCCGTGCGCGACGGGCGCATCGTGCGGCAGACGCTGCAGTTCCAGTCGCCCAAGGGCATGACCGGGCTCGTCTTCAACACGCGCCGCCCGTTTTTCGCCGATGTCCGCGTGCGCGAGGCGCTCGGCATCCTGTTCGATTTCGAGTGGGTCAACCGCAACCTGTTCCACGGCGTCTATCGCCGGGCCGGCAGCTTCTTTTCCGGCTCGGATCTCTCGGCGCTGGGCGTGCCCGCCGATGCCCGGGAGAAGGCCCTGCTCGCAGCCTTCCCCGGCACCGTGCGCGCCGACATCCTGGCGGGCACATGGGTGCCCTCGGCAACGGACGGCTCGGGTCGCGACCGCGACCAGGCGCGCCGGGCGCTCGACCTGCTCAACCAGGCCGGCTTCGGCATGGTCGACGGGGTGCTGCGCAGCATGAAGGGCGGCGATGCGCTGGCCTTCGAGATCACCGTGACGAACCGCCCGCAGGAGCGCCTGGCGCTGAACTATGCCCAGTCGCTCGGCCGGCTGGGCATCGCGGTCACGGTGCGGCTGATCGACGACGTGCAGTACTGGCGGCGGCTTTCGACATTCGATTTCGACATGATCCAGTGGACCTGGCCGGCCTCGGCCTCGCCTGGCAACGAGCAGATCGGGCGCTGGGGATCCGCCAACGCCGCCCGCAACGGCGCGCTGAACTATGCCGGCGTGGCCTCGCCGGCCGTCGATGCGACGCTGCAGGCCCTGCTCGCCGCCCGCGAGCGCGAGGATTTCGTCGCGGCCGCACGCACGCTCGACCGCCTCCTGCTCTCGGGCTTCTACGTCGTGCCGCTCTACTATTTGCCCGACACCTGGCTGGCGCATGGGCGCGACATCGTGCTGCCCGAGCGCAAGCCGGCCTATTTTCTCTCCACCGAAGCCCTGGCGCGCCGACCGGCCGCGTCTGCGCCCGCCAACTGAAAGCGCTGTCGATGCGGGCCGAACCGGACGAAGCCGCCGCCCTGCTCGACGGATTGAGTTTCGACACGCTGCTGCGGGCGCTGGCGGCCGGCCGCGGCTACGAGCCGGCGCTGCGCGATCCGCCGGGGCGGCAGAGCTGGAGCGACACGATCCCGGGTTCGCTGAGCTTCGGGCAGCTCGAGACGAAGGTTGACCAGCTCGCGCGGCTGCTCGCGGTCAACAAGGCGCAGCCCGGCGCGCGCGTCGCGATCCTGGCGCCGCTGGGGCCCGAGGCGATCGTTTCCGTTCTCGCCTGCCTGCGCGCCGGCCTCTCGCCGATGATGCTGCCGCTGCACGGCAACGAGCTGGAACTGCTGCGCCTGATCGAGGCCGCCGAGGCCGTCATGGCGATCGGCGTCGGCCGGGTCGGGACGCTGCGTCCGCTGCTCGTGCTGCGGGAGCTGGCGGTGCGGGCCTTCGGGACGCGCTTCGTCGGCGGGTTCGGCGCGCAGTTGCCCGACGGAATCGCGTCCCTCGACACGCTGATGGCGACCGCGACGCTTCACCCCGTACCGGAGATCGGGCCGCGCGCGGGCTTGCAGGTCGTCGATGCGGCGACGATGGCGGGCCCTGTCGCCGTCTCGGAGCGGGATGTGCTCGGCAAGGCCCTTGAGATCTCGCGCCTGCTCAAGCCGATGGAGGCCTCGCGGATCGTCACCACGCTGGTCGGTGGCGATTTGGCCGCGCTGGCGAGCGGGCCCGCCATGGCGATGCTGACGGGGGTCGAACTGCTGTCGCTCGGCCTGTTCAGCCTCGGCGATCTGCAGGCCTGCATCGAGGGTGGCCGCAACGTCCATCTGGTGCTGCCCGGCGCGATGGAGCCGGCGCTGGCCCATTCGCGCCTCTCCAGCCATCCGGCGCTGGCGAGCCTTGTCTTCGTGCAGCGCCCGGCCGGGCACCGCGCCCTGCCGGCGGTCGACCGGCCCGACATCGCGATCGTCGATGTCGATGTCACGGGCGCGGCCGACATCGCGGTCAGCCGGCGGTAGTCCGCTCAGCCCTCATCCTGAGGAGCGCCGCAGGCGCGTCTCGAAGGATGTTCGCCGAGGCTCCGGAGACATCTTGAGCATCCTTCGAGGCGCCGCTTTCCGCGACTCCTCAGGATGAGTGCTGAAGGCGGCTCAGCCAGCCTTCTTCCGCTCCGCGATCCGGGCCAGATCGGTCAGCAGACGCCGCGTGCCCTTCAGGCGCGCCTCGGCTGTCTCGTAATCGTCGATGAAGACGACGCGCATGTCGGGGCGGACCTTCGCCAGCGTGCCGATCTTCGCGACGTAGCCGACCAGCCCCTCGGGGTTGGCGAACTCGTTGTCGCGGAAGGCGACGATGATGCCCTTTGGCCCCGCCTCCACCTTCTCGACATTGGCGCGCTTGCAGAGCGCCTTGATCGCGACGATCTCCAGCAGCTGCTGGACCTCCTCCGGCAGGGGCCCGAAGCGGTCGATCAGCTCGGCGCCGAAGGACTGGATGTCGCCGTCGTCGTCCAGCGTCGACAGGCGCTTGTAGAGGGTCAGGCGCAGCGTCAGATCGGTGACATAGTGCTCGGGAATCATCACCGGCGCGCCGATCTGGATCGTCGGCGACCATTGCGCGTCGGTTTCGAAATCGACGCCCGATTTCAGCGCGGCGACCGCCTCCTCCAGCATCTGCTGGTAGAGCTCGTAGCCGACCTCCTTGATGTGGCCCGACTGCTCGTCGCCAAGCAGGTTGCCGGCCCCGCGAATGTCGAGATCGTGGCTGGCGAGCTGGAAGCCGGCGCCCAGTGTGTCCAGAGATTGCAGCACCTTCAGCCGGCGCTCGGCCTGGTCGGTCATCTTGCGCTTGGCCGAGACGGTGAACAGCGCATAGGCGCGGATCTTCGAGCGGCCGACCCGGCCGCGCAGCTGATAGAGCTGAGCGAGGCCGAACATGTCGGCGCGGTGGACGATCAGCGTGTTGGCGTTGGGAATGTCGAGGCCGGACTCGACGATCGAGGTCGAGAGCAGCACGTCGTACTGGCCCTCATAGAAGGCCGTCATCACGTCCTCGAGCTGGCCGGCCGCCATCTGGCCGTGCGCAATGCCGACCTTGGCCTCGGGCACCTGCTTGTCGAGGAAGTCCTTGACCTCGGCGATGTCCTCGATGCGCGGCACGACATAGAAGGAGCGCCCGCCGCGATAGCGTTCGCGCAGCAGCGCCTCGCGGACGATCAGCGGGTCGAACGGGCTGACGAAGGTTCTCACGGCCAGGCGATCGACCGGCGGCGTTGCGATGATCGAGAGCTCGCGCACACCGGTCATGGCGAGCTGCAGCGTGCGCGGGATCGGCGTCGCGGTCAGCGTCAGCATATGCACCTCGGCGCGGAACTCCTTCAGCCGCTCCTTGTGATTGACGCCGAAATGCTGCTCCTCGTCGACGATGACGAGGCCGAGATCCTTGAACTCGACGCCCTTGCCGAGCAGCGCATGCGTTCCCACCACGATGTCCATCGTGCCGTCCTTGGCGCCCTGCTTGACCGCCTTGAGATCGGCAGCGCCGACGAAGCGCGAGGCCTGGCCGACATTGACCGGCAGTCCTTTGAAGCGCTCGGCAAAATTGCGGTAGTGCTGGCGCGCCAGCAGCGTGGTCGGGACCACTACCGCGACCTGCTTGCCGTTGAGCGCGCAGGCGAAGGCGGCGCGAAGGGCCACTTCCGTCTTGCCGAAGCCGACATCGCCGCAGACGAGCCGGTCCATCGGGCGGCCGGCCGCCATGTCGTCGAGCACGGCGTCGATCGTGGCCTGCTGGTCCTCCGTCTCCTCGAACGGAAAGCGGGCGCAGAATTCGTCGTACAGGCCTTCCTGCGGGATCAGGCGCGGGGCCTCTTTCAGCGCGCGGGCGGCGGCGATCGCGATGAGCTTGCCCGCCATCTCGCGGATGCGCTGCTTCAGCTTGGCCTTGCGGGCCTGCCAGCCGCCGCCGCCCAGCCGGTCGAGCGCGACCTCGGTGTCCTCCGAGCCGTAGCGCGAGAGCAGTTCGATATTCTCGACCGGCAGGAACAGCTTCGAGTCGGCCGCGTAGTGAATTTCCAGGCAGTCATGCGGCGCGCCGACAGCCGTGATCGAGCGCAGGCCGATGAAGCGGCCGATGCCGTGATCGACATGGACGACGAGATCGCCTGGCGTGAGCGACGAGAGTTCGGCGATGAAATCCTGCGGGCGGCGCGTCTTCTTGCGCGGGCGCACCAGCCGGTCGCCGAGAATGTCCTGCTCGCCGATGACCGCGAGCTTGCCGGCCTCGAAGCCGGTCTCGAAGCCCCAGACGGCGAGCGCCGTCGTACCGGGCTTGAGATCGAATGCGGCGCGCAGCGAGCCGGTCATCTGCACTGTCTTGAGGCCGTGATCGGCCAGCACGGAGCTGAGGCGCTCGCGCGACCCTTCGGACCAGGCGGAGAGGATGACGCGTCGGCCGTCGGCCTGAAGCGCCTTCACGTGGGCCACCGCCGCGTCGAAGACGCTGCCGGCGTTGTCGGCGCGCTCGGCGGCGAAGCTTCTACCTTGTCGCGCACCCAGATCGACGATCAGCTTGCCGTCGCTGTCGGGCAGCTGGAACGGCGTCAGAGAGGCCACGCCGGACTGATCGACGATGCCGCGCCAGTCGGAGGGCGAGAGATAGAGCTGGTCGGGCTTCAGCGGCTTGTAGGGTGCGCCGCCGGCGCTGGGCTGGTCCATCGCCGCCTTGCGGGCGTCGTAATAGTCCTTGATCAGGCTGATCCGCTCGCCGACGGCATCCTCGGCCTGATGGTCGAGGATCAGGGGAACGTCGGGCAGATAGGCGAAGAGCGTGTCGAGGCGCTCAGCCAGCAGCGGCAGCCAGTGTTCGAGGCCGGCCGGGCGGCGACCCTCGCTGACCGCCTCGTAGAGCGTGTCGTCGCGGCCGGGCGTGCCGAAGGTGGTGATATAGCTCTGACGGAAGCGCTTGATGCTCTCGCTCGTCATCTGCGCCTCGGACATCGGCACAAGGTCGAGGCCGCGCATCTGCCCGGTGGTCCGTTGCGTCTCCGGATCGAAGGTGCGGATCGATTCGAGCGTGTCGCCGAAGAAATCGAGCCGGATCGGCGCCGGCATCCCCGGCGGAAAGAGATCGACGATGCCGCCACGCACGGCGAATTCGCCGGTCTCGCGCACGGTCGAGGTGCGCAGATAGCCGTTCATGTCGAGCCAGCGCGCCAGCTGCTCGGTATCGACCATGTTGCCCGGCGCGGCCGAGAAGCTCTCGGAGGCGACCTTGGAGAAGGCCGGCACGCGCTGCAGCGCGGCGTTGACAGTGGTCAGCAGCAGGCGCGGCTTGTCGCCGGATCTGGTCTTGGCGAGCCGCGACAGCGTCGTCATCCGGTGCGCGACGATCGAGGGCGCCGGCGAGACGCGGTCATAGGGCTGGCAGTCCCAGGCCGGGAGCGACATCACCTCGAGATCGGGCGCGATGAACTGCAGCGCGTTTTCGAGCACCTGGAGCCGCTGGCCGTCGCGGGCGACGAAGACCAGCATCGCCGGGCCTTCCGCCTTTTTCGCCCGGGCCCGCGTCAGATCGGCGAGGACGACGGCGTCGAACCCGTCCGGCACACTGGCAAGCGTGGGCTTGTCGCCGCGTTTGAGCGCATCGAGGATGCGATCGCTTTGCAGCTTGGCGATTTGGGCAGGAGGCGGAATGCTCATTCAGTCATCGACGTAGGTTCGTCGGCCTTCTGGTAGTCTTCGACTGGGGTAATGGTGATCTTCGTGACCGTGGCACGCAGGGTGCCGAATGGTCCAAAGCAAGGTTCAAACTCGAATTCGATATCGCCACGCCCTAGCTCGGTCCCGACAAAACTCACATCGGGTTTGGTGTCATCGGCAAAGCGCAGCCACAGGCCGCCAATCACGTTCTGATGGCTGAACCCCTGCATCGAAACATCGATCGCGTCTGCATCGCCAAAATGAAACGTGAAGATCGCATGTCGAAACGGCGCGCCACCATAGTGCCCCTTGGCGCTGAAGCTCTGGGACAGTGCAAGCGATGCGCCGCGGCGATTGAGATCAAGGCGGAGAACCTCGGCATCTCCGAAGTTCGGATGTCCGCTGAACCATTCGACGACTGACGCGCCGCCGTCGATCGATCGCAAGACGTCAATCATGATGGCTCGGCGGGCATCTTCCTGAGAGATCATTTCGACAGCCGCTCAGACATGTATCGGCCGCTCGTGGTGGTGGAAGGCCTTGAGCCGGCGGAAGACCTCTGTGTCGTAGTTCTCCGGCACATCAGCCTCGCCGGTGATCCAGCTCAGCAGGTCGCGGTCGAGCACCTCGATCAGGCCCTCGAACTGGTCGAGCTCTGCTTCGCTCAGCGTGCCGATATGGGCGTCGGCGAAGCCGCCCATGATCAGGTCGTTCTCGCGCATGCCGCGATGCCAGGCGCGGAACAGGATCTTGCGGCGGCGGGGATCGAGGTCGGCGCTGGTGCGGGTCGAGCCACTCATGGGAGCCTCGGTCGGATTGGAAACCACGGGACGGTGAAATGACAATCGGGCCGGCCCCGTCGCGGAGCCTGCCGATGCGGGCTATATAGCCTTCACTCCCTGCGAAGTCAGCGGCCCGAGGGCGGCAAATCTTCGCACTCCTGACAAAGCCGAGTTGCCGCTTGCGCCCGTCCCTGCTCGATCCGCTCTTCGCCCCCGTGACGACGCTGCCGGGCGTCGGCCCCAAGACGGCCAAGGCGCTCGACAAGCTGCTCGGCGACGAGACGCGCGGCGCCCGCGTGGTTGACCTGCTGTTCCGACTGCCGACGGGTGCGATCGACCGGCGGCCCAGCGCCTCGATCGTCGATGCACCGATCGGCGGGATCGCGACCTTTGCCGCGCGCGTCACCGAACACCGGCCGCCGCCCGAGACCAAGGCCAAGGCGCCCTATCGCATCATCGTCGAGGACGAGACCGGCGACGTCACGCTCGTCTTCTTCCATGCCGATGTCCGCCATCTGCTGCAGACCATGCCGATCGGTGCCTATCGCATCATCTCCGGCAAGCTCGAGCTCTGGGACGGCATGCGCCAGATGGTGCATCCCGACCGTCTGCTCGACGCGAAACTCGCCGCGACCCTGCCGTCGATCGAGCCCGTTTACGGGCTGACCGAGGGCGTCGGGCCCCGCGTCATGGCCCGGATCGTCGCGGCCGCGGCCGAGAAATGCCCCGATCTCGCCGAGTGGCAGGACCCGGCCTTTCTGGAGAAGAGCGGCTTTGCGCCCTTTGCCGAGGCGATGCACGCCCTTCATCACCCTGAAGATCTCAAGGCGATCGAAGGCGATACGGTGGTCCGCCGCCGTGTCGCCTATGACGAATTGCTGGCGAGCCAGATCGCGCTGGCGCTGGTGCGCCGCCAGCAGAAAAAGAAAGCCGGGCGCGCCACGGCCGGCGACGGCCGGCTGCGCCATGCGATCGAAAGCGCCCTGCCCTTCACGCTCACCGACGGCCAGCGCCAGGCGCTCGTCGACATCCATGACGACATGGAAAAGCCGGAGCGCATGCTGCGGCTTCTCCAGGGCGATGTCGGCTCCGGCAAAACCGTGGTCGCGCTGATGGCGATGGCGGCCGCCGCCGAAGCGGGCCGGCAGTCCGTGCTGATGGCGCCGACCGAAATCCTGGCGCGCCAGCATGCCGAGCGGCTGGCACCGCTGGCCCAGAAGGCTGGGCTGAAGCTCGCCTTGCTGACCGGGCGCGAGAAGGGACCGGGCCGGGCGCGGGTGCTGGAAGGGCTCGCCAATGGTGAGATCGCGATCGCGGTCGGCACGCATGCGTTGTTCCAGGAGGGCGTCGCCTTCCGCGACCTCGCGCTCGCCATCGTCGATGAGCAGCACCGCTTCGGCGTGCATCAGCGTCTGCTGCTGGGTTCCAAGGGCGAGGCCGTCGATATCCTCGTGATGACCGCGACGCCGATCCCGCGCACTTTGTCGCTGACCTGGTTTGGCGACATGGACATCTCGATCCTGGCGGAGAAGCCCGCCGGCCGGCAACCGATCGTCACCAAGGCGATCTCGTCGGAACGTCACGACGAGGTCGTCGGCGCGGTCGGCCGCGCCGTGGACAAGGGTGCTCAGGTCTACTGGGTCTGCCCGCTGGTGCAGGAATCCGACACGCTCGACGTCGCGGCGGCGCAGGAGCGCTATGAGGCGCTGAGCGAGATCTTCGGCGGAAAGGTCGGGCTCCTGCATGGCCAGATGCCCGGTCGCGACAAGGATGCGGCGATGGCCGCCTTCGTCGCCGGCGACACCCGCATCCTGGTCTCGACGACGGTGATCGAGGTCGGCGTCGACGTGCCCAATGCCAGCGTGATGGTGATCGAACATGCCGAGCGCTTCGGCCTCGCCCAGCTCCACCAATTGCGCGGGCGGATCGGGCGCGGATCGGCCGCCTCGACCTGCCTCCTGCTGTACAAGGGCCCGCTTGGCCCCGTCGCCGAGGCGCGGCTGACGATCATGCGCGAGACCGAGGACGGCTTCCGCATCGCCGAGGAGGATTTGCGCCTGCGTGGCGAGGGCGAGGTGCTCGGCACCAAGCAGTCGGGTGTGCCCGACTGGCGCATCGCCCGGCCCGAAACCGATGGCGATCTGCTGGCGGCGGCGCGCGACGATGCCCGCCTGCTGATCGAGCGCGACCCTCATCTCGAGACGCCGCGCGGACAGGCGGTGCGGACGCTGCTCTATCTGTTCGAGCGCGATGTCGCGATCAGGTTGCTGCGGGCGGGGTGACTGCCGCCGGCGACGGCTTCGGGCCGCCGGCGCCCGGCTGGATCAGCCCGGCCGACATCACGAGCTTGGCCCCCTCCTCGACCGAGATCGCGACCTCGACCAGTTCGCGGCGCGGCAGGTAGAAGAAGAAGCCCGTCGTCGGGTTCGGGGCGCAGGGCAGGAACACCCCGACCATGTCGTCGCCATCGGGGAGCCTGCCCGCGATCTCGGGCGCGGCGTCCTGGGCGATGAAGACGATCGACCACATGCCGGGCTGCGGGAACTGCACCATCCCGACCTTCCGGAACGAGGTGCCGCCTTGCGAGAAGATCGTCTCGAAGACCTGCTTGACGCCCTTGTAGAGCCCGCGGACGACCGGCATGCGGTTGAGGATCGCCTCGCCCGCGTCGAGCAGCGTGCGGCCGACGAGATTGGCGGTGAGGAAGCCGAGCAATGTCAGGCCGATGAGTCCGATGACCAGCCCGAAGCCCGGCACCGGATAGGGCAGATAGGCGTCCGGCCAATAGGCCGACGGGATCAGCGGCTTGACGAGACCGTCGACGAAATTGACGAACCACCAGGTCACCGAGGCCGTGATCGCGAGCGGCGCCGCGATCACGAGCCCGGTCAGGAAATAACGCCGCAGCCGTGTCCCGAAGGTCGGGCTCAGCAGATCCGGCTGGAGGACGAGACGGGGATCGGGGGGCGTCGGCGTCATTCACGGGGTCCGATCTGGCTGGTCGCGCGAAAAGCCTGCTCGCAGGATGCGACAGACGTGCCAGCCGCACCGCACAATTTCAAGGACGCAGCAACCGGCGCCTTCTTGCGGCGTTCTTCGATGCGATGCTCTTCTCCGTCGGGTCGGGAAGACTCAGGGGGGACACATCCATCATGCGCGGCGTCAGAGCATTCCGCCGCCCATTTCTGTTCATCGCCGGCTGGGTCTTTACGGCGCTCGGGACCGCTGGGCTCCTCCTGCCGCTGATGCCGGGAACGATTTTCCTGATCCTGGCGGCCTGGTGCTTCTCGCAATCCTCGCCGCGCTTCGAAGCGTGGCTGCTGGGGCACCCGCGCCTGGGCCCGCAGGTCAGGCGCTGGCGAGAGGCCGGCACAATCGACCGCAGGGTCAAATACATCGCCTGCGGATCGATGCTGCTGAGTTTCGCGATCCTCACGCGAACCAGCGCCCCTCCGATCGCGCTGTGGGCGACGGGCGCCTGCCTGCTGGCGGCGGGCGCCTATGTCGCCAGCCGGCCGGAGGCGTGATGGAGTGAGAGCGCCGAGGCGCGCTCACTCTACCGTGACGGATTTCGCCAGATTGCGGGGCTGGTCGACATCCTTGCCCATGAAAACCGCCGTCTGGTAGGCGATCATCTGGATCGGCAGCGCATAGACGATCGCCGCGAAGGTCGGGTCCATGTCCGGCATGATGATCGTCGTCTCGGGCGTGATGCCGCATTCGGCGGCGCCCTTGGCATCAGTGATCAGGATGATGCGCCCGCCACGCGCCGCGACCTCCTGCATGTTGGAGGCGGTCTTTTCGAACAGTGCGTCGTGCGGCGCCACGACGATCACTGGCATATCCTCGTCGATCAGCGCGATCGGCCCATGCTTGAGCTCGCCCGCCGGATAACCTTCCGCATGGATATAGCTGATTTCCTTCAGCTTCAGCGCGCCTTCCAGCGCCAGCGGATAGCTCGTGCCGCGGCCGAGATAGAGCACGTCGCGGGCCTTTGAGAGCTCGCGGGCGAGCTTCTCGATCTCCGGCTCCAGTTCGAGCGCCTTGGCGATCAGGCCCGGCAGGGCGATCAGGCTCTGGACGTGGCGCGCCTCCTCGTCTGCCGAGAGCGTGCCGCGCGCCCGTGCGGCGGCGAGCGCCAGGCAAGCCAGCGCGGTGAGCTGGCAGGTGAAGGCCTTGGTCGAGGCGACGCCGATTTCCGGGCCCGCCAGCGTCGGGGCGACGGCGTCGCTCTCGCGGGCGATCGTCGAGGTCGGGACGTTCACGACGGACAGGATCGTCTGCGCTTCCTGCCGCGCATAGCGCAGGCAGGCCAGCGTATCGGCTGTCTCGCCCGACTGGGTGATGAAGAGCGCAAGCCCCCCTTCCGGCAGCGGCGCTTCGCGGTAGCGGAATTCCGAGGCGACATCGATCTCGACCGGCAGGCGGGCGAGCTTCTCGAACCAGTATTTGGCCGTCAGCCCGGCATAATAGGCCGTGCCGCAGGCCGAGATCGAGAGGCGCGACAGCGAGGCCCAGTCGACCTTGCCGGCGAATGGCAGGCGGACGTTGCCGGCAGCCATGTCGAGATACTGCGTCAGCGTGTGGCCGACGACCTCGGGCTGCTCGTAGATCTCCTTCGCCATGAAGTGGCGGTGATTGCCCTTCTCGACCAGGAAGGCGCCGGCCGCCACGCGCTGGGCGCGGCGCTCCACCGGGTTGTTGGCCTTGTCGTAGAAGGTCGCGCCCTTGCGGTTGAGCACGACCCAGTCGCCCTCTTCGAGATAGGCGATGAGATTGGTGAAGGGCGCGAGCGCGAGTGCGTCCGAGCCGAGATACATCTCGCCATCGCCGATGCCGACGGCCAGAGGCGAGCCCTTTCGGGCGCCGATCAGCAGGTCTTCCTCGCCTTCGAACAGGAAGGCGAGCGCGAAGGCCCCCCGCAGCCGCGGCAGGCTCGCGGCGACCGCGTCGACGGGGCTCAGCCCGTGATCCAGCTCCCGCGTGACGAGATGAGCGACGATCTCCGTGTCCGTCTCGGTCGCGAAGACGTAACCGTCGGCCTGCAATTCGGTCCGCAACTCGCGGAAATTCTCGATGATGCCGTTATGGACGACGGCCAGTTTGGCGGTGGCATGGGGGTGGGCGTTGGTCTCATTGGGCTTGCCATGCGTCGCCCAACGGGTGTGACCGATGCCGATGAGGCCCTCAAGCGGCTCACTGGACAGGCGGACTTCGAGATTCTTGAGCTTGCCTTCGGCGCGGCGGCGGGTGAGCAGGCCGTGTTCAAGCGTGGCGACGCCCGCCGAATCGTAACCGCGATATTCGAGCCGCCGGAGCGCCTCGATCACCTGGGTCGCGACCGCTTCCTTGCCCAGAATCCCGACGATGCCGCACATGCGAAAACCTCTTCAGACGTTGCCGTTGCGACCCCGCATAGCGGCCCGGCTGCCTCACGCAAAATCAATCTAAATGTCCAACTATGAATGCGGGCTTGCCAGGATGGGCCTGTTTCAGGGCTTTTTGGCCGCCGCCTTGCGCGCCAGTGACGCGTCGCGGAAGCTCTTCGCCCAGCCTTCCTTCGCGACCTGCCGGCCACGGCCGAGCGCCAGCGCGTCGGGGGCAACGTCTTCCGTCACTACGGAACCGGAGCCGACGATCGCGCCCGCGCCGATCGTCACGGGTGCGACCAGCGAGGAATTGGAGCCAACGAAGGCGCCCGCCCCGATGGTCGTGCGATACTTGAAGTATCCGTCGTAATTGCAGGTGATCGTTCCCGCGCCGATGTTGACGTCGGCGCCCACCGTCGCGTCGCCGATATAGGTCAGGTGGCTGATCTTGGCGCCGGCGCCGATGTCGGCGGCCTTGACCTCGACGAAATTGCCGACCTTGGCGTTCTCCGCGAGTTTCGCGCCGGGCCGCAGGCGAGCATAGGGACCCACCGTGGCGCCCAGGCCGACTTCAGCCCCCTCCAGATGCGAGAAGGCGTGGATGACCGCGCCGTCCGATACGATGACGCCGGGGCCGAAGACGACGTGAGGCTCGATCAGCACATCGCGCCCGATCTGCGTGTCATGGCTGAAGAACACCGTGTCCGGGGCGGTCAGGGTCGCGCCTGCGGCCATGACGGCGAGCCGCTTGCGGCGCTGGAACTCGGCCTCGGCGGTCGAAAGCTGAATGCGGTCGTTGACACCCTGCACCTCCCGCTCCGGGGCTTCGAGCGCGCAGGTCGCCAGTCCGAGGCCGCGCGCGACGGCGACGGCGTCGGTCAGATAGAACTCCGACTGGGCGTTGGCGTTGCCGATCGCCTCGAGCAGCGCCAGCGCCCTGCGGCCGTCCAGCGCCATGAGGCCGGCATTGCAGAGCGTGATGGCGCGCTGCTCCGGCGACGCGTCCTTGTGCTCGACGATGGCCTCCAGCGCGCCGTCGCGCGTCACGAACCGCCCGTAACCGCTCGGGTCGCGCGCCTCGAATCCCAGCGCAGCGACGCTCGCCCCGCCTGCCAGCGCGGCGCGCAGGGCCATAAAGGTCTCCGGCCGGACAAGCGGCGTATCGGCAAAGGCGACGATCACATCGTCGTAGTCCTTTGCCAGGGCCGCGCGCGCCGCCAGAGCCGCATGCGCGGTGCCGCGTCGCTCGGTCTGGACCGCGATCTGGACTGCGGGCAACAGGGCCTGCGCCTGTGCGGAGACGTCCGCCCGATCGGGCCCGACCACCACCACGACATCGTCGGCCCCGGCCTCCGCGAGCGAGGACAGCGCATGCCCGAGCAGCGAGCGCCCGCCGACCTCATGCAGAACCTTGGGCAGCCGCGACTTCATCCGCGTCCCCTCGCCAGCAGCCAGCAGAATCGCGAGACAGGACCGGCCGGACTGCATTTCGGTCATGATTGTCGTTTCCTTAGAGGACACGCCGGTTGCGTGGCGTCGATCGCGGTCGGCGGTCGAATTCGGCGCATGGTGGCATTGCAGGCGCAGTGGATAGCCGATCCCGTCGCCATTTGCCAAAGTCGGTCTTTCACGCCGCGCTCGATGTGCAGGAAGACGCACGACCGGCAACAAATCCCGCCGCTGCGGCTTTTCAGATCACGGCGAAATGCTCTAGAAGCGCGAATGGGCGAGGACGACGCCCGCGCATGTTGGATATGATGTCGAAACCTTTGAATCGTAGGCAGTTTCTCGAAGGTTCCGGCGGAGCCGCAGCCGCTTCTCTGCTCGCAGCCGGCAGTGCTCGCGCGCAGACACAATCGCCGACGGCGGCCATCAACCAAGCCTTCCTGTTCGAGGGAAAGACGTTCGATCCGTCGCTCGTCGTGGAGGCAGCGCGCATCCTATCCCAGCGGCCGGTCGTGCCGGTCGTGGCGACCGATCTGCCCGATGGCTACGCCACCCTGCCTTTCGACCAGTACTCGGCCATCAGGGCCCAGCCCGGCAGCCTGATCTGGGCTGGCGAGAATCGCGGCTTCACGGTCGAGCCGCTGCATCGAGGCTATGTCTTCTCGAACCCCGTCGGTCTTTTCACCGTCGAGGACGGGACGGTCCGGCGTGTCGGCTTCGACCGCGCCAAGTTCGACTATGGTCGGGTCACCCCACCGCCGGCGAATGTCGACCTGCAGTTCTCCGGCATGCGCATCGCCACCGGTCTCGATCGGCCCTTCGAGGTCGCGATCTTCCAGGGCGCCACCTTCTTCCGCTCGCTGGCGCGGGGACAGAACTACGGCGCCCTCTCGCGCGCCCTGATCCTGCGGCCGGGAGAGACGCGCGGCGAGGAGATCCCGTTCTTTCGCGCCTTCTGGATCGAGCGGCCGAGCCCGGCTTCGGGCCTGTTGGTCATCCATGCCCTGCTCGATTCCGAAAGCCTGACGGGCGCCGTCCGGATGACGCTGCGGCCCGGCGATGTCACGCTGATCGACGTCGAAATGACGCTGTTCGCCCGCCAGGCCCTCGATCACGTCGGTTTCGGCTGCACGATGGGCACGTTCCTGTCGGGTCCGCAAAGCCGGCGCAGCTTTGACGATGTCCGTCCCGCGGTTCACGAGGTGTCCGGCGTGCAGATGCGGTCGGGGTCAGACGAGTGGATCTACCGGCCGGTCAGCAACCCGGCGACGCTGCAAGTGTCGTCCTTCATGGACGGCAACCCGAAGGGCTTCGGTCTGGTGCAGCGCGAGCGCGACCCCTCGGCCTTCATGGACGACGACCAGCGTTTCGAACTGCGTCCCAGCGTCTGGATGGAGCCTTTGGGCGAGTGGGGCGCGGGCTCGGTCCAGTTGATCGAGATTCCCAGCGAATCCGACGTCAACGACAACATCATCACCTACTGGCGGCCCCGCCAGCCCCTCGCCGCCGGCAGCGAAACCGTCGTCGCCTATCGGCAGGCCTGGTGCTGGCAACCGCCCGAGCGGCCGGCGCTGGCGCTGGCGACGCGGGTGCGGCAGGGTCGCGGAACCCAGGGGCGGCGTCGGCGTTTTATCGTCGATTTCACCGGTGACCGGTTGGCCGATGCCGGCACGGTCGCCTCCACCCGCGCCAACATCACCACGCAACCGGGCCAGATCCACAATGTCAGGCTCTGGCCCTTTCCGGAGCGCAAGCTGATGCGCGTCGGTTTCGAGGTCGATCCCGGTGCGGACAATCTCTGCGAGCTCAGGCTCGTGCTGCAATCCGGCGGTCAGCCGGTTTCGGAAACCTGGTTGAATCGATGGACGTGGTAACGGCGCCCCGCCCCGGCGAGGCCGCGACGCAGGAGCCTTCCGCGTCCTCGGGCTTGCAATCCCGGGGCGCGGAGCCTGCGACGCCGCCCGAGAGCCGGCTGGTCATGCCGGTCCAGTCCTTCCGGCGATGGGACGCATCCGACCGCCGGAGGCCGGCGTCGCCGCGCGACTGGACGACGCCCTGGCTGAAGCGGCTCTTCGTGTTCGGCGGCGGCCTCGCGCTGACGGCCTATGGCGCGTGGGAAATGTACCATGTCGTGTCGGTCAGCCGCACGACATCGCTGCAGTACGTCCTGCTCGTGCTGTTCACGGTCAATTTCTCCTGGATCGCGCTCGCCTTCACCAGTGCCGTGCTGGGGTTCTTCGGCCTGCTCTTCAACCGGCGGTCGCCGGATCGCGTCGAGTCGCTGCAGCACCGCACCGTCGTGGTCATGCCGATCTACAACGAGTCGTCGGCGCGGACCTTCGCGGCGCTGGCGGCGATCCGTGAATCGGTCGAGGCCACCGGTCTCGGCGGGCATTTCGATTATTTCATCGTCTCCGACACCACCAACCCCGACGTCTGGATCGCAGAGGAGCGGGCTTTCCTGGCGCTGCGCCAGCGGCTCGGAGCGGGCGCGCGGGTCTATTATCGACACAGGCCGAAAAACCACCATCGCAAGGCCGGCAACATCGCCGATTTCGTGACGCGCTGGGGCGGGCATTACGAGCACATGGTCGTGCTCGACGCCGACAGCCTGATGACCGGCACCTGCATCGTGCGCCTGGCCCAGGCCATGGAGCAGGACCCCGACGCCGGCATCATCCAGTCCCTGCCGCTGATCATCAACCGCAACACCTTCTTCGCGCGGCTGCAGCAGTTTGCGGCGCGCGTCTACGGGCCGGTGATTGCGACGGGGCTGGCGATGTGGTCGGGCCGCGACGGCAATTATTGGGGCCACAACGCCATCATCCGGACGAAGGCTTTCGCCGACCATTGCGGCCTGCCCGATCTCAAGGGAAAGCCGCCCTTTGGCGGCCATGTCCTCAGCCATGATTTCGTCGAGGCGGCGCTGATCCGCCGCGCCGGCTGGTCGGTCTACATGCTGCCTGACCTGACGGGCTCCTATGAGGAAAGCCCGCCTTCGCTGATCGACGTCTCTGTGCGCGATCGGCGCTGGTGCCAGGGCAACTTGCAGCATTCGCGCATCATCGGCGCCAAGGGCTTCGTGATGCCGACGCGGCAGCACTTTGCCACCGGCATCATGGGCTATCTGGCCTCCCCCTTCTGGCTGATGCAGCTCGTCGTCGGCATCCTGATCGTTCTCCAGGTCAGCTATGCCAGGCCGGAGTACTTCACGCAGGAATTCACGCTGTTTCCGATCTGGCCGCGCTTCGACCCCGAGCGCGCGCTGAACCTGTTTGCCCTGACGATGGCGATCCTGCTGGCGCCGAAGCTGTTTGGGCTTCTGCTGACGCTGTTCAACGGCAAGCTGCGCCGGGCCGGCGGCGGCGCGATCCGCCTCGTGATCTCGGCCCTGATCGAAGTGCTGTTCTCCGCCTTCTTCGCGCCGATCATGATGCTGATCCAGTCGGGATCGGTGTTCCAGATCCTGCTCGGGCGCGATACAGGCTGGAATCCCCAGCGCCGCGACGACGGCTCGATCCCGCTGAAGGACATCATCCGGCGGCATCGCATGCATACGATGCTCGGCGTCGTGACGGGCATCTCGGCCTTCATGATCGCGACGTCGCTGTTTGCCTGGATGTCGCCCACCATCGTCGGCCTTGTCCTCGCCATCCCGCTGTCATGGGCTTCGGGACAGCTGGCGATCGGGCTCTGGCTCAAGCGGCACAAGCTGCTGGTCACGCCCGAGGAGGGCGAGCCGCCGGCCGTGGCGCTGCGCGCCAATGCGCTGCAGGCCGAGTTTGACGCCGCCGGTTTCGACGATGCCGACGGCCTGCGGGCGCTTCACGCCGATCCGGCGCTGCGCGAGGCGCATGAGATGATGCTGCCGGACAGCCAGCCGCGTCGCCGCGGCGAGATCGAGGCCGACCGGGCGCTGGCGCAGGCCAAGCTCGTTGATGCCGAGACGATCGACGATGCGGCGATCTGGCTGAAGCCGAAGGAGCGGATGGTCGTGCTGCACGACCGGGCGCTAGTGGCGCTGCTGGCGGCACTGCCGGGCGCCCGCGCTGCCCCTTGACGGGACAAGTCTGAGGATCGGCACAGGGCTTGGAAAGCCCGGCTGCGGGTGGCGCCGTCGACGCGACCCTCGCGAAGCATCTGTCGCGATCGGGGGAGGTCCCAGACGCGATCGCGCTCTGTCGACGCGCGGTCGATGCCATCTCACCGACGATGATTTCGTTTTTGAAGTGGACAGGCTTCAGAAGTAACCGAACCCCAAGGGTCGGTTGCGGAAGCGGTTCAGCCAGCTATCGGGGGCAAGTGGAGGGTGCCGGTCCGGCAGGGAGAGGCATTGCGGCGCCGTGCGCATGCCGTAGAACAGGTCGGTCCCAACGACGGCGGCATTGTTGACCAGCTTCGCGTCGCCCTCGAATTTACCCCTGACAAAGCTCAGCATGTCCTCCGCGCCGAATTTGCCGCTCCCATTTGTTTGATCGTCGATCTGGTACGATGCACTTGCCTTCATGACCTGCTGAATCTGGCAGACATAGGCACCGGCGTTGAGATATCTCTCCACGGCGGCCCGGCAGAAGGGCTTGGTGTTCTGAAGGTTTTGGGCAATCTCACCGAGGTCCTCGAGGGAAATTTCGTAGACCCTTACGGCGTCGAGGCTGTAAGCGATCGACTTGGCGATGTCGCTCGCGCCGGCTGCGGCCTTGTTCTCGACGATCTCGGCATCCACCCTGATTTTGAGTTTCGTCAACTCGGTGGCGATCCGGCGTGCCGTATCGGACTGCCGCTGTGTTCTGATGAGTGTTTCGTTGTCGATCCCGCAGAGCAGCGAGTAGGATCGTCCATCCGGGCTGATGTGATAGATCGCGCCAGGATGACGCAGCGTTGACGGGGGATTGATCGGGTAGAAGCCGATGCCACGCACGGCGGTGTCGATGCCCGTCGTCGGGTTCAGAGCGTACAGTACGAAGACCGCCGCAGGAATGAGCAGCAACAGGGTCGCGAGAACCCGCCGGCACATGAGAGGGTTCCCTCAGCGAGGGCAGCAGACGTTGCCACAGGGCCGCCCGTTGGGGCAGTTCTGTGCCTCCGCCCGCTGGATGGGTAGGGCCATCAAAAGCAGCACGGCAAACGCGGCGAAACGAAGGACCTGCACTGTGACCTCCTGCCAAAGGATGTGCGCGGGCACGCCGCAAGGCGGCAGAAGAATACAACCTATGGGTTTATCTGTCCACTATACAACTTGGGGAGCTGTCAGAAACTCATCGCCGCTGCGTTGATGACGCCCGCGGCGAGAGAGGCGGCGCCCAGGAACAGCGCCGCCGCGAGTTCTCCCGCCGCGATGCGGGCCGACAGATTGGGCAGGACGATCCTGACCAGCGCATAGACGATCAGCTGCACCACAATCGCCACGATGCCCCAGACGAGCAGGTCGGGGATGGTGTTGGCGTGAACCACCGCGCTCGAGAGTGGCAGCGCAAATCCCGTCAGGCTCAGGCCCAGCGACAGCGCGGCGGCGATGTTGTTCTGGCGGATCAGGCCGAACTCGTTATGAGAGGTCGCCACTGTGTAGACCAGCAGGTAGACGCCGACGAGGCCGAGGGACACGCCGAAGAAGAGCGCGAAGTCGGGAAGTTTCAGCAGCGCCTGCGCGATCATAGTGGTGCGAATCCCTGTTGCCGGTGTCGTCGACCCTGCTCATCAAGCCTGTTCGAAGGCAATGACGCAGCCCAGCGCGGCCTCGGCCGGCACCACGATGCGCGCCTCGCCCTGCATGAAGGCCACATCCGCCGCCTCCAGGATTCCCGCAACCGCGGCAAGGTCGGGCACGGAGACGCAAAATCCGAGAAACCGGGCCGGGGTGGTGTCGGGCTCGACATGGTAAACCGCCTGGGCGGCCTCGGGATCGAGCACGTCGATGCGTCCGCGCGGCAGGGTCAGGACGAGATCGGCATTGCCCTCCAGAACCTCCGGATGACCGGCATAGGCGCTCAGGAAGGCGCGGTGGGCTGCCGGGTTGTCCGTGACGATCATGGCCGAGGCCAGCGCGGTCACGCCATTGGCATGCTGCTGGAAAGCCGGGTTCCAGAAATTCTGCGGCTCGTGCTGCTGGCAGACGAAGAAGCCGCATTCCGGCGCTAGCGGATCGGCGGCAAACGCCAGCGAGAACGCGACACGGACCTCGCTGCCATCGGGGCGCTTCGCCTGGCGCTCGAAGAAGAACGGCTCGTAATCGCCGATCCCGAAGGCCTTGAACGCGGCTGCGTCGGCCTTGGCATCGGTGCTTTCGAGGACCAGCATCGACAGGCCCTCGCCTCGCGCCAGCGCTTCACGGACGAAGCTGCCGAACGAAAACACGCGCGGCGCCGGCGGGACGACGGCGGCCGCGTCGCCGATCGTGATCAGTTCGAGGAAGGAGCCGGGAAACTGGACGATCCGGTTTTCCGTCCCCCACGGGTGCCGGTTGCGCGCGCCGACGGTGAAGCCGAGCTTCTCGTAGAGGGCCCCGGCGGCGTCCAGATCGCGGACCCCGATGACGAGATGGTCGAGGCCGCGCGGAGCGGAGGCGTTGGTCGTGTCGGACATGGGATTGGCTCGCTTTGCGGCAGGCTCGGGCCGTCCTCTCTATCAGGTCGGCCGGCCGGGGTCATGCGCGGAGACGACCGCCTCTGTCACGCCTCGATGTAATGCGGCACGAAGCGCGAGGTGTTCTTGGTGATCGGCGAGGCGTCCTCGCGGATGCACAGCCCCGAGGCCTGCGAGGCGACGAGCCAGGAGCCGAGCACGACATAGTGTCCGGCCGATCCGAACAGGTTGGGCGCCGCATCCTGCAGGATGAAGCCTTCCGCGCCATAGGGCCCGTCATCGCTGTCCAGCACGGCGCCTCGTTCGATCAGCGCGATGTTGGCGCCTTCACGCGAATAAAGCGGCTTGCGGACATGGCGGGGAGAGAGGCCCGCGCAGCGCGGGTCGCCCTCGAAAAAGGCCGGCAGCAGGTTGGGGTGGCCGGGCTCCATCTCCCAAAGACAGGGCAGCAGGCCCTTGTTAGAGAGCACAGCCTTCCAGGGCGGCTCGATGAACTGGCAGCGCGATGAGGCGAGGTTGCCGGCATAGCCCTCGCGAAACAGCCATTCCCAGGGGTAGAGCTTGAACAGGGTCTCGATCGGCTGGTTGGCGCCGTCGCAGAAGCGCCCGTCCGAGAGCAGGCCGATCTCCTCGACGAAGGTGAAGCGCGCGTCGAGCCCGGCCTGCACGGCGCAGTCCATCAGGTAGTCGACCGTGCCCTTGTCCTCGTTGCTGTTCTGGACGCAGGCGAGATGCAGGCGATAGGGCGAGGGTTCGCGCAATTGGGCGAAGGCCGCGATCAGCCGCTCATGCAGGGAGTTGAACTGGTCGCAGCCCGGCGGCAGCGCGCCGCGCGCCATCGCCTGTTCGAGCCAGTCCCACTGCACGACGCTCGATTCAAACAGCGCGGTGGGCGTATCGGCATTGTATTCCAGCAGCTTGGCCGGACCCTTGCCGTCATAGGCGAGATCGAGCCGGCCATAGAGATTGCGGTCGCCGCGCTGCCAACTCTCGCGAATGAAGTCCCACTGCGCGGCGGGGATCGCCAGCCTGGTCAGGATCGCCTCGTCGCGCAGTGCTTTCTCGATGAAGGAGAAGCAGAGCTGCTCGATCGCCTCGGTTGGCGCCTCGATGTCGCGCTCGATCTCCTCGATCGTGAAGACGTAAGCCGCGCTCTCGTCCCAATAGGTCGCGCCGTCGATGGTGTGGAAGGCGAAACCGAGGCGCTCGACCTGGTCCTGCCAGTCGGGCCGCGGGCGAATGTCGACGCGGCGCATGTCAGGAGGACGAGGATGAAGAGTAGGAGTGCGAGGTCGAGCCGAAGCCGCCGCGCGAGACGGTGGTCGCGCTGCTCGCCCCACTGACCGTGCCGCTGCGCGCGACGAGGGCCGCGCCGGAGGTGGTCGAATAGGCGCGCGACGACGAGGACGAGCCGCTGCGGCCACCATAGCTTCCGCCGCCCCCACTGTTGCTCGACGAGGAGGAGCGAGCCTGCTGGCATTCCGGAGCCTGGCTGCCGGGAGGGCAGGCCTGTTGGGTCGGCGGCAGGAGGGGCTGCGCCGCGCCGCCGCCCTGGGCGAGGCTGCGCGCCAGCATGATGCCGGCGAGTGCGGGGATGACGACCTGGGCGCCGTTCCAGACCGCGCTGCGGCAGGAGCCCGCGCCATATTCGGTCTCGCAGGCAGTGGTGCTGGTGAATTTCTTGGCGTCGCGCAGATGGTTGGCGGTCGCTTCGTTGAAGCGCTGCTCGCATTGGGTCGATGAGAGCTGCCCGCCGGCGCGGCATTCGGCGAGGTTGTTGTAGACGAGGCTGTCCTCCTGCGGGTCGTCGCCGGAGTTCGCCCATATCGTCGCGACCAGGACGACGCCCGCCGCTGCCAGACCGATCTGGGTCGAGCGCTTCATCGCCGCCTCCCCTCAGGCCGTCATGCTGGCGGCCGCCAGCGTGCCGGAAATCACGGCGATCACCGCGAGCATCGCTGCCGACGGCAGGCGGTCCTCCTCGATCTTGCGCGACAGATCGGGAATCAGGATGCGCGCCAGCCCGTAGGCGCCGAACTGGATGATCATGGCGGCGAGCGCCCAGAGCACGAGGTCGGGGATGCTGCTCGCCTGCGCGATCGCCTTCTCGAGCGGGATCGAAAAGCCGGTGACATTGCCGCCGAGCGCCACGGCCGCCGACAGGTTGCCGCCACGGATCAGCGCGATCTCGTCATGGGCGGTCAGGCGGAGGTAGACGGCCGCGAAACAGGCGATCAGCGCCACGCCGAGGATGAAATAGAGCAGGAACGCGGGCAGCCCCGCCATCGAGATCGCCATGCCCCTGCCCCCGGCCTCGTTCAAGTTTCGATAAGATCATTCGCCTAGCCAAGGGTCAACGCATCCACCGAATGCATGATGACGGAGTGCAGCTTGGTCCGCCTGCGCTCGCACGCGTCGGTGAGAATGAGGGGCAGCGGAGCGCCGCGAGGCGCAAGGGTATCAAGCCGTAACCATTGAGCCAGGTCGCGGCGCGGGCAGATTGAGCCACTGCCCGCACGCCCCGTGGCGCTCCGCTCATCGGCGATTTTTGACCCCGGGCCGCGCTTATCGGGTCGAAGGCCAGCCTCCGCCGCGAGCCCTTTCGACGCCAGTGCCCCTCATCGGGTTGTCGCGTCTACTGGGGCATGGGACGAAGGCGTGATGCCATCGACCTTTCCAGCGAGCTCCTCGCACAGGGGCCGTAGTACCCCCAGGGCGGTGCCCCGAAGCCTCCCGGGACCAGCTTGCAAGGCCAGCCGCAGGCGCCGCGCCCATCCCCACCATGGCTGTGCCTTCCGGATGGCTGCCCCTCGGGGATGAGGTGGTGGCAGGATAGGGATGTGGGGAGCGGAGGGGATAAGTCAGCCTCCTTCTCCCCTCGGGGGAGAAGGTCCGGCAGCGGATGAGGGCGCGCCCCACCGGCCCTCATCCGTCACGGCTTCGCCGTGCCACCTTCTCCCCCGAGGGGAGAAGGGATCGACCATGACAGAGCCACGACGCCCGCCATCCTCATGGCCAGACAGGCACGCCGTCTAGCCCTGCTGTCTCCGGCAGGCCGCAGATCAGGTTGGCGTTCTGCACCGCCTGCCCGGCCGCGCCCTTGCCGAGATTGTCGACCACGCCCATGGCGATCACCAGGTTGCGCTCGGGATCGGCCGCATAGCTGACGAAGGCAAGGTTTGAGCCCGTGGCCCATTTCGTCTGCGGCGGCCTGTCGGTCACGCGGACGAACGACCGGCCGACATAGAACCGCCGGGCGGCTTCCAGGCACTGCTCTGTGTTGGCGCTGCCGCGACAATAGATCGTGGCGAGGATGCCCCGCGTCATCGGCACCAGATGCGGCGTGAACACCAATCCGGCGGCGCTGCCGCCGCTCAACCGCTCGATCGTCCTGGCGATCTCGGGCATGTGGACATGCTTGAGCAACCCGTAGGGCACGAGGTTCTCGTTGCTCTCGGCATAGCCGAATGTGCTGTCGCCACCCCGGCCGGCGCCGGAGATGCCCGTCTTGACGTCGATCACGATGTTGCCGGGCTCGATCAGCTTCTCGGCCAGCAGGGGCGCCAGCGCCGTCAGCGTCGCGGCGGGGAAACAACCCGGGTTGGCCACGCGGGTCTGACCCTCGATCCGCTCCGGCCAGATGTCGGCCAGGCCGTAAGCCCAGCCCTCGACATAGCGATGGTCGCCGCCGATATCCACGATCTTCACGTCCCTGGGAACGCGCGCCAAGGCCTCGGCCGAGGCGCCCGTGGGCAGGGACGCAAACAGCACGTCGAGCTGCGGCAGGGTCTCGGGGTTCCACTTCTCGATCACCAGCTCGGCCAGCCGCGCCGGCACGCCCGGGAAGCGATCGACCAGGCGGCTGCCGGCGCTGCTCTCGCCCGCGGCGTAAACGAGCTCGAAAGACGGGTGGCTCGCGATCAGGCGCAGCGCCTCGCCGCCGCCAAATCCGCTGATTCCGACAATGCCGACGCGAATGCTCATAGTGATGTCCTTCTGGTCCTGGGCAAAAGAAAACCCCCGAAGCCGAGGGCTGCGGAGGTTCACGAATGCGGGCCGAAGGCCACCTTGGCGCATGAGCCTAAGAACAGGCCCTCATCACGCGAAAGGTTGCTGATCGACGCGCAGCTCGAAGAGCCGCCGCGTGGGTGCGGCAGCGTCGGCGTCGATCGCAACATGTCGGGTTGATCAGCATGGGCGGCGACGGGTGCCGCAACCCTTCGCCGTCGTCAAGCGGAAAGTCTGCTTCCTATCGGGACGAACGGCAGACCGGCGCCGCATCAGGCTGTGCCGGCTGTTGTTGCCACATGGCTCAGACCAGGCGGCTCTGCACCATCGCGGCCTCGATGAAGCTCGCAAAGAGCGGATGCGGCTCGAAGGGGCGCGACTTCAGCTCGGGATGGTACTGGACGCCGATGAACCAGGGATGGTCGGGATATTCGATCGTTTCGGGCAGCAGCCCGTCCGGCGACAGACCGCAGAAGCTCATGCCCTGGGCTTCCAGCCGGTCGCGATAGCCCATATTGACCTCGTAGCGGTGGCGGTGACGCTCGGAGATCGCGGTCGTGCCGTAAATCTGCGCGATCTTCGAGCCGGCCGCCAGCGTTGAGGCATAGGCGCCCAGCCGCATCGTGCCGCCGAGATTGCCGTCGGCGGCACGCTGCTCGATTTCGTTGCCGCGCATCCATTCCGTCATCAGGCCGACGACGGGCTCGGTCGTCGGGCCGAACTCGGTCGAGTTGGCATCCGTGATGCCGGCCAGCGAACGGGCCGCCTCGATCACGGCCATCTGCATGCCGAAGCAGATGCCGAAATAGGGCACCTTGCGCTGCCGGGCGAAGGTCGCCGCCTTGATCTTGCCCTCGGCGCCGCGGTGGCCGAAGCCGCCGGGGACGAGGATTCCGTGGACATGTTCGAGGAAGGGCGTGGGGTCCTCCTTCTCGAAGACCTCCGACTCGATCCAGTCGAGATTGACCTTGACGCGGTTGGCGATGCCGCCATGCATCAGCGCCTCGATGAGGGATTTATAGGCGTCCTTCATGCCGGTGTATTTGCCGACGATGGCGATGGTGACCTCGCCCTCGGGGTTCTTCACCCGCTCGGAAATGCGCCGCCAGTTGGAGACGTCCGGCTCGTGGCTGGCATCCATGCCGAAGGCGGCGAGAACCTCGTTGTCGAGTCCCTCAGCATGATAGGACAGCGGAACGTCGTAGATCGAGGCGACGTCGCGGGCCTCGATCACCGCGGTCTCCCTGACATTGCAAAAGAGAGCGAGCTTGCGGCGCTCCTCGCGGGGTATCTCGCGGTCGGTGCGGCAGAGCAGGATGTCGGGCTGGATGCCGATCGAGCGCAGCTCGGCGACCGAGTGCTGGGTCGGCTTGGTCTTCAGCTCGCCGGCGGTCGGGATATAGGGCAGCAGCGTCAGGTGGATGAAGATGCACTGGCCGCGCGGCAGCTGCTGGCCGGTCTGGCGGATCGCCTCGAGGAAGGGGAGGCTCTCGATATCGCCGACCGTGCCGCCCACTTCGATCAGGACGAAATCATAGCCCTCATTGCCGTCGAGGATGAACTCCTTGATGGCGTTGGTGACATGCGGAACGACCTGGATCGTCGCGCCGAGATAGTCACCGCGACGCTCCTTGGTCAGGATGTCCATGTAGATGCGGCCGGTGGTGATGTTGTCGCCCTTGTTGCAGGGCCGCCCGGTGAAGCGC
>NNBT01001892.1_pt1 | contig 35374 bp, 37 predicted proteins | sample 1173831 | NCBI WGS metagenome assembly NNBT01 (sample SAMN07173936, study PRJNA388173) | plant metagenome | isolation source: symbiotic tissue sample KVJ10 | place: Norway: Troms, Kvaloya island | reverse complement strand
ACGCAGGCGCGCGCAAGCGCCCGCTCCTGTCCTTATCCGCTTAATGGTTCATATGTAAACTGATTTGAGGTCATCGGACCGGTCTTCGGCGTCATGCTCGGGCTCGATCCGGGCATCTCGGGACCAGGAAATGCCCGAGCCGCAACGCGATGTCCCTCCTCCTTGCGTGTGTGGGGGGTCCGCTGGGCAACAGAACCACGACGTCTCTTCCCTTCTCCCGGATGGGAGAAGGTGGCGCGGAGCGCCGGATGAGGGCCTGCCGTCGCCGCAAGAAGGTGGCACGGCTCCGTCTCGTTTGATCGATCGGCGGCAGGCCCTCATCCCTGCCCTTCTCCCATTCGGGAGAAGGGTTCCCAGCGCCCTCCTTCGAAACCGGGCAGCCGAAATCCCCGCCCACGCTTCCACGCAGGCGTCACAAACGAGGGGCAGCGGAGCGCCGCGAGGCGCGAGGGTATCAAGCCGCATCCGTTGAGCCAGGATGCGGCGCGGATGGATTGAGCCACCATCCGCACGCCCCGTCGCGCTCCGCTTACCGGCGATTTCGGACTCCGGGCCGCGCTTATCGGGTCGAAAGCCAGCCATCGCCGCGAGCCCTTTCGACGCCAGTTCGGCTCATCGCCTCGTCGCGTCTACTCCGGTATGGGACGACCGCGTAATGCCACCGACCGTTCCAGCGAGCTCCTCGCACAGGGGCCGTAGTACCCCCAGGGCGTTGCCCCGAAGCCTCCCGGGAGTGGATCGTGACTCCACCCGCAGGCGCCGCCCCCACCCCCACCAACGGCACACCTCCGGATGGCTGCCCCTCGGGGATGAGGTGGAGGCAGGATAAGGGAGGTTCGAGGGACGGGGATAAATTAAACTTGGAGATGCCAGCTTTGGCTCGAAGGCCGACAGACCAGGGGCTAGCATACGCTTGGCTAGGAGACCGAGATGTCCGTGTTGCAAACAAAGGCCCTTACGCTCCGTCCGTGTTCCCCAAGTGACCGCGCCGACTTCATCGCGCTAGAGCTTGATCCTGAGGTGATGCTCTTCCTCAATGGAGGTGCGGTAGATCACGCGACCACAAACCCGGAGGCCGTGACGTTTCTGATGCCACGCGGCGCTGAACCCTATGTTTGGACCGCTCGAAGAACGTTCAGCGGCGCATTTGTCGGATGGTTCTGTCTCTTCCCGGAAACCGATGCGCTCGCCGAAATCGGCTATCGCCTGCGCCGGGATGATTGGGGGCAAGGACTCGCATCCGAGGGCGCTGCGGCACTTGTCGATTGGGGCTTCCGGAGCGCGGGTTACGACCGCGTCATTGCCTGCACGATGGCAGTGAACACCGCGTCACGACGCGTAATGGAAAAAATCGGCATGAAGCATGTTCGCACAGACTTCCCGACCTTCACCGCTCCTATCCCGGGGGCTGAGAAAGGCGAGGTTTGGTATGAGTTACGTCGATTGAATTGGACAGCTTACGAACCTTAAGTCCGCAACGCGGCGAAAGCCAAGCTTAACCGGTGCATCGTAAGAGCAACCATGGCCAGCTTCTTCAATACCCTCGCTCGCCTGTTCGGGCGTCGGATATCGCCCCGCAGCGAGGATCGCCACGGGTCGGTGAACATTTTGATCCGCGAAGGGACCAAGGTCCTCTCTGGTCAGGAATTGTATCGAGACGTTGCGACGGCCAACGAGGCTGAGGCCGCGGCGGAGCTCAAAGCATTCAACGAGCGGATCGATCGAAAGATGCCGGGCGGCCCCGGCTAGCCTCGCCTATTCGACGTCGGCAACGGGTCGGGAGTGGACGTTTTACTGTTGCAGCCTCTGAACGAGCAGCAGAATTCCAAGCCATGAATGACATGGCCACAGCGGAGCCGGAGAGAGCAATGCTTTTCCAAAAATGGCAGATTTTTCCTCGGTTCTTTTGGACAGCGCTAATCGTGAGCTCGTCCGTGGCGATGCTTCTATACAAGCTGGGAATGGATCGAAGCTATGTAACGGTCGTTACACTTATCCTCGTTTATCCAATGAAAAACATGTTCAACATCCTTTTTAAGAAAAAGTCTCTTTTCAAGGATAAGCAACTCAACTAACTGGTTTAGCAAGTCTAGTAAATTGACAACGAAAGTACGATCACGGCCAGACATCCCAAGGTCTGCAACGGGTCGAGAGCGGAAGCGCCGTGATTCGGCTGGCCGCTGAACGCTACATTAGAGAGGTCAGTTACGCGCGATGGAAGTCTTACTCATCGCGGCCCTCGTTGTAGTCGCCGTCTTCATGTTCTGGCTCGTTCATAAATCTGGCCAGTGGCACAGTTGGATGATGCAAGCGACGAAGGAAGCTCCGTTCAACAACCGGCTGCTGATGTCCATCGCCGTTCTCGGCTGTGTGGGATTTTGGTGGTTTATGTCTAGGCCCTAGTTTCAGGGCAGGGATAGGCCATCGCTTCCAAGGTCCGCAACGGGTCGGAAGCCGACCTTTTACCCTTCACCGATTGCGCCGCTCCCCCCGCAGCGTCGCGAGCCCGATGCCGACGGCATCGAACCCACCATCCACCGCCAGCGTCTGGCCGGTGATGTAGCTCGCCTTGTCGCTGCACAGGAAGAAGATCGCCGCCGCCAGCTCCGCCTCCAGCCCATAGCGGGCGAGCGGGATCGCGTCGCGGTAGTCGGCGCGGATTTCGGGCGAATGGACGGCGGCAGCCATCGCCGTCTCGACCGGGCCGGGCGCGACCGCGTTGACGCGGATGCCAAGCCCCGCCAGTTCGGCTGCCTGCTGCTTGGTGAGATGGCCGAGCGCCGCCTTCGAGGTGCCGTAGGCGACGCGCAGCGTCGAGGCGCGAAGCCCTGAGATCGAGGTGATGTTGACGATCGCGCCGCCGCCGCCATCGGCCATCAGCGGCGCGGCGAGCTGCGTCGCCAGGAAGGGGCCGGTGAGGTTGACCGCGAGCACCCGGTTCCACTCCTCCAGCGTCGTCTCCAGCAGCGGCTTGAACACCGCCGTGCCGGCATTGTTGACGAGCGCATCGAGCCTCCCGAAGCGCGCCATCAGCGCCGCGAAGGCCGCCTCCAGCGCGGCCGGATCGGAGACGTCGCAGGGCAGCGCCAGCGTGGCCTCGGGCGCGCCGATCGCGGCAACGGCGTCCGCCAGCGTCTGCGCCTCGATGTCGAGCAGGGCGACCCGCCAGCCCTCCTCCAGAAAGCGCCTGCCGGTGGCGAGCCCGATGCCGCGCGCGGCGCCGGTAACGAGGGCGACCTTGATGGAGTCCTGAGGCATGACGCGTTTTCAACCCTGTGGCTTTTGTTCTGGCTGGCGACAGCTTATGCACAGCGGCGCGGGCGTCGCCAAGCCGGGCCTGGATGCAGGTGCGGGCGGCGCACCACGCCCCCGCTCGACAAGCGGCGCCATCTCCTGTATGGCCCGCGCACTCAACTGAAAACAGCGTGCCGAACGCCCGCGCAGCCAAGCGCGACAACGGCAATTGGAGAGACCCGTGAACATCATCGAACAGCTCGACAAAGAGCAGGTTGCCAAGCTCAGCGAAGGCCGCGAGATTCCGCACTTCCAGCCCGGCGACACCGTCCAGGTCAATGTGAAGGTCAAGGAAGGCGAGCGCAGCCGCGTTCAGGCCTATGAAGGCGTCTGCATCGCCCGCAACGGCGGCGGCCTCAACCAGAGCTTCACCGTCCGCAAGATTTCCTATGGCGAGGGCGTCGAGCGCGTCTTCCCGCTGTATTCGCCCAACCTCGATTCCATCAAGGTCATCCGCAAGGGCAAGGTGCGCCGCGCCAAACTGTATTACCTGCGCGATCGCCGCGGCAAGTCGGCCCGCATCGCCGAGCGCGTCGAGGCCCGTCCGCCCAAGGGCGCGAAGGCCGAAACCAAGTAAGACCTCGCATCACGCGAGAGACTGCCAGACGCGGCCCTTCGGGGCCGCGTTTTTGTTTGCGCGCAACGCTCCGCGGGCATGCGTCGACCGCCGGCGTTAACGCATCATTCACCATGTTTTCAGGCAGCGACACGACGGCCCGGCGGCCCCGCCGGGTTTGGCCGCCGGCTGCGTTCAAGGCTCAGGACGGTCCGCACCGGATGCGCCCTCGCGAGGTGGGAGCCTACCGCAATGAGCCTATCGGCCGTCTCATCGTCATCCGCCTCGATCTCGCAGATGCGCAACCTGTTCGCGCAGGTCGACACCGACAAGAGCGGCTCGGTGTCCTCAGGCGAGATCGGCAGCGCCGCCGCGTCGAATACGGCCGCGTCGAGCGCCTTCACCGCCCTGACCCAGGCCGCCACCAGCACGGGCGCCAGCAGCGAAGGCGGGTTGTCCGGGCAGGATTTCGAGAGCGCCTTCGGCAAACTCTCGACGCAGATGCAGTCCATGCTGATGAGCCTCCAGGAGGACGCCGGCTCCGCGCAGGACCCATCCTTCGGGACGCTCGACGCGGACGCCTCCGGCGGGCTGAGCTACGAGGAGTTCGCCGCCGGCGCGTCCGACGATCTCTCCTCCGACGGTTCGGCCCTGGAATCCCTGTTCAGCGCGGTCGATGGCGACGGCGACGGCGCGATCAGCTCCGACGAGTTCTCGTCCTTCACCGAAGCCGCGAGCGCGGGCGGGCCCCCGCCTCCGCCGCCCCCTGCGGCGTCGTCGGATTCCGGCAGCTCGACATCCTCGGAGTCGTCGTCCGGGTCTGCGACCGCGGCCGGCGGCAGCTCCGGCTCGTCCTCGGGCAAGCAGGTCGAAAGCCAGTCGACGGTCACGAGCGCCGACGGCAGCAGCACGACGACCACCACCTATACCGACGGCACCACCGAAACCACCAAGACGCCGCCCGCGCCGAAGACGGGCGAGGCCGAGGGCGGACAGGGCAGCCCGGCCGGCGACCTGCTGCGGGCCGCTCTCTCCGCCTACGCCTCGGGCGCGACCTCGGCGATCAGTGCATCCACGATGAGCGTCGCCGCCTGAGGCCGACGCGACGAGACGGCGAAAGGCGCCCGGCCCGCTATGCAGGGGCGCGCGCGATCGGCGCCGTTGGCATTCGTTGCCGCCGCAGTCTGGAACTGTTAGAACCGCGCCATGACGAAGCGCCCCGCGATCGAGCATGGCCGGCTTTGCGTGGTGCGCCGCGAGGTGAACCTGCGCCGCATGCCCACGACGCAGGGTTTTGCCGCGCTGCATGACCATGCCCGCCTGCCCTGGCGCTTCTTCGGCCGCTTCACCGCCTCGATCGCCGCAGGCCTTAGCCGCGCCTGAGACTCGCGCTCCTGCGCGGGCGACAGGCTGCGAGACGACGCCCGGCCGTGTGCGCCGGCGCTCCTCGCCATTCCGATCCGATTTCACGATTTCCGATCCGACGTCCAAGACCATAAGGCTCCAGCGCCATGACCGCGACCTCCGCCCCCCGCACGCTCTATGACAAGATCTTCGACGACCACATCGTCGACCGGCAGGAGGACGGCACCTGCCTGCTCTACATCGACCGCCACCTCGTCCATGAGGTGACGAGCCCGCAGGCCTTCGAGGGCCTGCGCATGACCGGCCGCAAGGTCCGCTCGCCGGAGAAGACGCTGGCGGTCGTCGACCACAACATCCCCACCACCGACCGCTCAAAGGGCATCGCGGAGGAGGAAAGCCGCATCCAGGTCGAGGCGCTCGCGAAGAACGCCAAGGAATTCGGTGTCGAGTATTTCAACGAGCTCGATATCCGCCAGGGCATCGTCCACATCGTCGGCCCCGAGCAGGGCTTCACCCTGCCCGGCACCACCATCGTCTGCGGCGATAGCCACACCTCGACGCATGGCGCCTTCGGCGCGCTGGCCCATGGCATCGGCACCTCGGAGGTCGAGCATGTGCTGGCGACCCAGACGCTGATCCAGAAAAAGGCCAAGAACATGCTCGTCCAGGTGGACGGCACGCTGACCAAGGGCGTCACCGCCAAGGACATCACGCTGGCCATCATCGGCGAGATCGGCACGGCGGGCGGCACCGGCTCGGTCATCGAATATGCCGGCGACGCCATCCGCGCGCTCTCGATGGAGGGCCGCATGACGCTGTGCAACATGTCGATCGAGGGCGGCGCGCGCGCCGGCATGGTCGCCCCCGACGAGAAGGCCTATGCCTATCTGAAAGGCCGGCCGAAGGCTCCCCAGGGCGCCGCCTGGGACGAGGCCGTGCGCTACTGGGAAACCCTCTACACCGACGAGGGCGCCCATTTCGACCGGATCGTCAGGCTCGACGCCAACAACCTGCCGCCGATCGTCTCCTGGGGCACGAGCCCTGAGGACGTGATCTCGGTCGCAGGGAGCGTGCCCGACCCGGCGCTGATCGCAGACGAGACCAAGCGCACCTCCAAGCAGCGCGCGCTCGACTATATGGGCCTGACCGCCGGCACGAAGATGACCGACATACCCCTCGACGTGGTCTGGATCGGCTCCTGCACCAATGGCCGCATCGAGGACCTGCGCGCGGTCGCCAAGATCGTCGAGGGCAAGACGATCGCGGGCTCGCTCGACTACGCCATGATCGTGCCGGGCTCCGGCCTGGTGAAGCAGCAGGCCGAGGCCGAGGGGCTGGACAAGATCTTCCTCGCCGCCGGCTTCGAATGGCGCGAGCCCGGCTGCTCGATGTGCTTAGGGATGAACCCCGACCAGTTAAAGCCCGGCCAGCGCGCAGCCTCGACCTCGAACCGCAATTTCGAAGGCCGCCAGGGCTTCAAGGGCAGAACCCATCTCGTCTCGCCGCAGATGGCGGCAGCCGCCGCGCTGGTCGGGCGGTTCGTCGATGTGAGGCAGTTGGGCTGACCGGGTGTCGCGGGGAGAGAGCGCCATGTCGAGGGACCCCCGCGAAGCCGCCCGCGCCGCCGAGGCGCAAGCCGCGCTCGACCGCGTCACGCGCGACAGCGAGAGCCTGCTCGGCTCGTCAATGGGCCGCGCCGCCGACCATTTCAGCGGCGGCGACGCGCCCGAGGGCGATAAAATCGAGCTCTGGGGCCGGCGCATCGGGCGTTCGCTGTCGCTCGTCGGCGTCGTCGTGCTGGCCTGGTGGCTCGGCCATCAATTGAAGGTGTGGTGATGGGCAGCGTTCCCGCCATCAGCGCCACGGCCGAAAGCCCGTCCGAAATCGACTGGGACGGCGCCCGCGCGCCCTCGGTGGAGGCCTTCGAGGTCATGGCGCAGGCCGCCTTCGACCGGCTGCCCGACGAGTTCCGCGCGCTCTGCAGCGACGTGATCTTCAACGTCACCGAGTTCCCCGAGGACGATGTCTGCAAGGAGCTCGAGGCCGAGAGCCCCTTCGACATTCTCGGCCTCTTCACCGGCATCGGCCTGCCGCAGCAGGGCTATGCCCCGCAGACCGGCCAGATGCCCAACACGATCCATCTCTACCGCCGGCCGATCCTCGATTACTGGGCCGAGCATGACGAGAGCCTGGGCCACATCGTCACCCATGTGCTGATCCACGAGATCGGCCATCATTTCGGTTTCTCGGACGAGGATCTGGAAGCCATCGAGGCCGGGGCGGATCGATAGACGATGCTCGACGAACTGATCCGCCATCTGCCCCATCTCGCGCTGGTCTATTCCGCCTTCCTCGTGGCGGTCGCCAGCCCCGGCCCGAGCAATCTCGTGGTCATGGCGACCGCAATGGAACGTGGCCGCCGCGCCGGCGCGACCCTGGCGCTCGGCGTCACCGCCGGCTCCCTGACCTGGGGCATTCTCGCCGCCATCGGCGTCACCGGGCTGATCGTGGCGCATCCCGAAGCGCTCTACGCCGTCAAGATCGTCGGCGGACTCTATCTGCTGTTTCTGGCCTGGCGCTCGGCGCGCTCGGCGATGCGGGTCGAGATGCCGCCGCCGAAGGCCGCCGTCTCCGGTCGTCGCGCTTTCCTGCGCGGCTATCTCATGCATCTGACCAACCCCAAGGCGATCCTGAGCTGGACGGCGATCATCGCGCTCGGCCTGCGGCCCGACACGCCGCCGGTGGTGCTCTACGCCATCATCACCGGCTGCATGCTGATCTCCCTGGCGGTCAACCAGTTCTACGCGGTCCTGTTCTCGACCGACTCGATGATCGCCGGCTATCGCCGCATCCGCCGCAAGGCCGAGGCCTGCATCGCCGCCTTCTTCGCCTTCGCCAGCTTCAAGCTGCTGACGTCGTCGCTGTGAAGCCTGTTGTCGCCCGCGCCACCCTATCCTAGCTACGAAGACCGATCGGAGTTCTCACCATGCAGCCCTTCACCACCCTGACCTCGACACCCGCGCCGCTGAAGGTGATCAATGTCGACACCGACATGATCATCCCCAAGCAGTACCTCAAGACGATCAAGCGCACGGGCTTAGGCACCGCGCTGTTCTCGGAGATGCGCTACAAGGACGACGGCTCGGAGAACCCCGATTTCGTCCTCAACCAGCCGGCCTATCGCAAGTCGGAGATCCTGGTCGCCGGCGACAATTTCGGCTGTGGCTCCTCGCGCGAGCACGCGCCCTGGGCGCTGCTGGACTTCGGCATCCGCTGCGTGATCTCGACGAGCTTCGCCGACATCTTCTACAACAACTGCTTCAAGAACGGCATTTTGCCGATCGTGGTCTCACCGGAAGACCTCGAGAAGCTGTTCGACGACGCCGACCGCGGCTCCAACGCGACGCTGACGGTCGATCTCGAGAAGCAGCAGATCACCGGCCCCGATGGCGGCACGGTCACCTTCGACATCGACCCGTTCCGCAAGCACTGCCTGATGAACGGCCTCGACGATATCGGCCTGACCATGGAGAAGGCCCCGAAGATCGAGGCCTTCGAGGAGAAGCTGAAGGCGCGCGCCTGGGCTTGAGGCGCTCCGTCATTCTCGGGCGCGGCGACGCCGCGACCCGAGAGTGACGGGTTCTACCCCACCAGCCCCGCCATCGGCCCAATCCCGCCGCTGCCGGGAAATACCTTCTCCGCCAGCACCGGCCCGGAAATCCCAAACAGCTCGGACACCACCCCCTTCGCCACGGCGCGGATGTCGGTCGTCGGCTTGAGGTCGCGTTTCTCGTAAAGCTGCTCGGGCTTCAGCCCCGGCCAGTCGACGATCATCCGCCCCCCCTTGACCGCGCCACCGACGAGGAAGGCGACCGTCCCGGTGCCGTGATCGGTGCCGACCGTGCCGTTGACCCGGGCGGTGCGGCCGAACTCGGTCACCACCATCACCACGGTATCCTTCCAGACCGGCTTCAGCCCCTGCTCGAAGGCGGCCAGCGCGCCGTCCAGCCCGCCGAGCAACTGCGCCAGACGGCCCCTGGCGCCGCCTTCATTGGCATGCGTGTCCCAGCCCTCGAAGGCGAGCGCGGCGATGCGCGGCCCGTCATCGGCGCCCACCAGAGCCGCCGCCCCTTCGGCGATGCGCTTCATGCCCTCAGCGCTGTCGGGCCCGCCACCGCCCTTCGCTTCGCCGCTCATGCCTTGGCGCCGGGCGATCTCCTCGGTCAGGTTCGCCTGGGCGAGCGCCCGCGCCAGGCCGGGGTCGCGCTGGCCGTAGAGGTCGCCCAGCCGCTGGATCAGATCGGCGCTGGCGCGCGGCATGCGCGGCGGCGCCCAGCCCAGAACCGGCGCCTCGCCGCGCACCACCAGCGGCGGCACCACACCGACGCCCAGCACGCCCTTGCGGGAGATGCCCTCCCCCGCCGGCAGATGGGCGATCAGCCGGTTGAGCCAGCCGCTATCGGTCTTCCCCGGCCCGCCCTGCCCGCTCTCCAGCACGTCCTGCCCGTCGAAATGCGAGCGCTCGCGATAGCCCGTTGCGGCCGCATGGACGATCGAGGCCTGGCCCGTCGCATAGAGCCGCGCCAGATTCGGCATGGCCGGGTGCAGGGCGAAGAACCCGTCGAGCGGCAGCGCCGCGTCGGGGCCGTCCTTCATCAGCGCGATATCCTCGCGCAAGCCCGCGTAGTCGGGGTCGCCGATCGGCGGCACCGCCGAGAGCCCGTCGAGCGCGCCGCGCAGCACTACGAGCAGGAAGCGCGGATCACGGCTGCCTGCCGCCGCATAGGCGAATGTCGGCACGAAGGACCAGGCGAAGAGCGCCCCCGCCGCGCCGAGCACGGCACGGCGCGAAGGCGTCATCCGTTCGCAATCATCGTCGTCATCGACCATCGGGCTCACCTCCGCTGGAATTCGGGCGACAGCAGCAGCAAAGCCACCGCCTGCGGCTTGCTGTCGGCGCGGGCGACCGCAGCCCTTGTCTCGGGCGAGAGCAGCGGCCCGAGGATGTCATCGGCGAGCGCGCGCGGATCGGGCACGCTGCCCGCCGCCTGCCGGCCCCAGCCAGCGGCGACGTCGATGCGGGTCTTGATGCCCTCGGGCGAGGCCCAGGCCTCGTTGCCGTCGGGATAGCCGTTGGGGCCCGAAGGCTGCCAGAATTGCTGCCCCATGGCGTTCAACGGCCCGATGATCTGGCCGAAATCGGCCTTTCGCCCCAGCGCCCGAAAGGCAGCGATCAGGAATTCCTGCGGCGGGCGGATCTTGGTCGGCTCGGCGCTCCAGGCCGCGTCGGACTCGATCAGCGCCCGCGATACCGCGGCGAGATCGCCTTCGGTCTTCCTGAAGACGGCGGAGAGGTCGCGCACCAAGGCGGGCGGCGGCTCGTCGGCAACGAAATGCCGGACGAGCTTGATCGCGATGAAATCGGCCGTGGCGGGATGGCGCGCGAGGTCGGTCAGCGCCGCCAGCCCCTTGGCCTTGCCGGGCTGGCCATAGGGCTTGCCGAGCAGTTCGGGCGCCCCAGGTTCATGCAGCCCGGCGTTGAAGGCAAAGGAGCCGGGGAAACCCAGCACGGCCTCGCGCCCGACCACGGTCCAGCCGGTGATGATCCGGGCGAGGTTGGTGACGTCGACCTGGCCGTAGCCGCCGGAGACCCCCAGCGTATGCAGTTCCAGGATTTCGCGCGCGAGGTTCTCGTTGAGGCCACGCCCGCGCCGCTTGCCCGCCGGCGAGGCCGGGCCGATCGAGAGCCGGTTGTCGAGAAAGTCGAGCATCGCCGGGTGGCTCTCTGCCGCCACCAGCATGTCCTCGAAGCGGCCGAAGACATGCGGCCGGATCGCCTCGCGTTCATAGGCGCCGGCCAGGGTCCGGGTCATGTTGCTCTTGGTCGCCCCGATGCAGAAATGGTTCGACCAGAACTGGACCAGCCGCTCGCCGAAGCCGGTCTCGGCCTCGATTGCGAGCCGCACCCGCGCGGCGACCTCGTCGCGATAGGTCCTGTAGGGCAGCCCGGGCTCGTTGGCGGGCCTCGGCTGCGCCATCTGGTTCTGACCTGTCAGGCTTGCCGGCGGCGCGGCGGCGACCTGCGCCGGCGCGGAGCGGCGCGCCTCGCGCTCCATCCGCTCGCGGTCCTCGAAGGCATAGAGCGCCGCGCCGATCTCGGCGGTGCCGGAGAACGCCAGGCCGGCCGGCTGCGGCAGGGTTCGCCGGTCGATCTCACCCAGCAGGCGCTCGCGCGCCGAACCCCGGATCGCCGCATCCTGGCCCAGCGCGAAGCCGAGCCCGAAACGCTGCAGTCCCACACTGTCGCTGCGTGCGACGGACGGGCTCGCCATGGCGGTCGCCTCCGGTCGGTTCGTCGGGCGAAGCAGACTGGCCGGAAAACTGTGGCAAAAACCAGAAGCAAATCGCGACAATCCGAGGGGTATTGTCCTCCCGCTGCGTCACCACGGCCAGATTGGGGCGCCGTTTCACGAAAAAACCGCCGCCTCTCGCGAGGCGGCGGTTCCCGAACGGTCGGTCAGGATCGGGCCGTCACATCGCCGGTAGCGCCGCGACATCACGCACCGGCGCGGTGAGCCCGGTGACCTTTCCGACCATCGAGGCCTTGCCGGTGGCGAGGTCGACCTTGTGCAGGGCGCCGTCCGCGAGGAGCCAGCCGGTATTCGTTCCGTCCGAGGCGGTCTCGATGTCGAAGGCGACCGCCTTGGGCATCACGCCGAGCTTGCCGATGGCGCCGAGCACGCCGTCGTTCGGCGGCGCCTGCTTGAGCAGACCGCCGATCTTGCCGTCGATGTCGTAGAGCGCCGTTTCCTTGGTGCCCTTGACGGAGTTCGAGTAGGCGCCGGCGATCACCATCGGCGTCTCGCCCTTGTGCATGTCGGCCTCGGCGAACTTGAGCTTGCCGTCGACCGTGGTCTTGCCGTCCTCGACATTGACGCGGAGATTGGTGCCGTCCGAGCCGATGACGCGCAGGCGGTCGGCGGCCGGGTTGAAATCGACCGTCGCCATGGCGCTCGCCGCCAGGACGGTGTCCATCTTCGACTTCATCGTCGCCTTGCCGGCGGAATCGACGGTGTAGATCGTGCCGTCCGTGGTCAGCGCGTACAGCATGCCGTCGGCGGGGCGCACATCGATGCCGGCGATCTTGCCGGTGATGCCGGTGACCTTCATCGACTTGCCGGCCTTCTGCGTGGCGCTGTCGATCATGGTGAGGGTGTCGTCGCCGGTGAGCGCCGCCAGGATGACGGCCTGGGCGGAGAGCGAGGCGGAGAGGGAGGCGCCGAGGATGGTCGAGGCGATGATCGCAAGCCGTGTCGTCGGGGTCATGTCGTTGTCCTCCAATTCGTGTAGAGCTGCCGCTCGGGCCTCTCGGGCCGCGGTGCTCGGAGGGGTTAAGCGAGGGGCCGCGCGCCGGATGCAGACTGAAAAATAAAGATAAAGCGCGCATCCGGGCGGGAACCCGGCGCGTAATCCGAGGTTGCCGTTGGGTCCGTCGGGCAGGCGCCCAGGGCACGGATGGTGGGGGACTCGAGCGTTGACGCAGACGGCAGGTGAAATCGAGGCGGCGCTGCTGGCTTGCGCCGCGGGAGATAAATCCGCGCTCAAGCGCATCTACGATGCCGAGTCGCCGCGTATGATTGGTGTCGCCCAGCGTTTGCTGAAGCGTCGCGCACTGGCCGAGGAGGCGGTGCAGGATGCGTTCGTCCTGATCTGGCGGCATGCCGCGCGCTTCGACCCGCAGCGCGGCGCCGGCCTGACCTGGATCTACGCGATCCTGCGCAACCGCTCGCTCTCGATCCTGCGCGACGAAAAGCGGACCGAAACCAGCGATGCCCCCCTCGGCGAAGAGGCGGCCAGCGAAGAGGACGATCCTGAGACCGTGATGTCGAAACTCTCCGACGCCAAGGCGCTGCATGCCTGCCTCGAGACCCTGCCGCCGCAGCGGCGAGGCCTCGTGCTGCTCGCTTTCGTCCAGGGACTGACCCATGGCGAGATCGCCGGCAAGCTGAGCCTTCCGATCGGCACCGTGAAATCCTGGATCAGGCGCTCGCTGATCTCCCTCAAGGAGTGCCTCGGATGAGCCCCTCGACCGACCCGATCGCCACGCCGCAGGACCGCGACGCGCTGGCAGGCGAATATGTTCTCGGCCTCGTCGAAGGCCCAGAGCGCACGGCGCTGGAACAACGCCTCGAGCGCGAGCCGGCGCTCGCGGCTGCCGTCGAAAGCTGGCGCGGGCATCTCGCCGCCATCGACGCCACCGCCCGCCCGATTCCGCCCTCGCCCGGCCTGTGGCCGCGCATCGAGGCCGAGATCGCCGCGATCCTGCCCGCCGCCGAGCGCGGCCGCGCCAAGGCGATGAAGGCCGGCAACACGCTGGCCGACTGGTGGAACAGCCTGTTCGTCTGGCGCGGCGCGGCAATGGCCGGCGCGCTCGCCGCGATCCTGCTCGCCATCGGCCTCAACGGCGCGCTCGACCGGGCCAAGCGCCAGCCCCTGATGGTCGCAGTCCTCCTAACCGACGCCAATGTGGCCGCCGCCGTCGTCAACACATTCGCCGATGGCCGCGTCGAGATGGTGCCGCTGCAGAACATCGCGGTGCCGGCTGGCATGGCGCTGGAGATCTGGACGCTGTGGGACCGCGCGGTCGGCCCGCGCTCCGTCGGCCTGATCGACCGCGCCCGCTCCACGCCGCTGCGGCTCGACCAGTTGCCGCTCGGGACCAACCAGCTCTTCGAGATCACGATCGAGCCCGCCACCGGCTCGCCGACGGGCCGGCCGACCGGGCCGATCGTGGCGAAGGGAACGACGTCCCAGGCGTTGTAAGCTTCAGACTCGGGTCAAGATGGCGCGAAGCAGCAAGATGTAGAGCACTAGAACAGACCCCGTCAGCATGGAGTTTACCGGCCCCAGTACACCCGACCCGATCAGCCAGCCCGGTATCAAAACAAGGAAAACGGCAAGGAGAATGACGATCGGCACCCAAGGCGCGCGCCCGAGCGCAACGACCCACCAAGCCTGAGCCGATGACAGATCGTCATGTTTGGCCAGATCGGCTGCAGTATAAGGTTTTGGCAGAGGCCAATCGCCCTTGAGGATGAAGGCAGCGATCTCATCCCACTGAGTTTCCCGGATACCTGCGGAATGACTGCCTTTGACGTAGCGCACATCTAGCAAGCGCGGATGATACACCCCGTCATCGAAACCGCTGTGGCCACCGCTGCCAAGATCGACAGTCCGAAACGGCTGCAACGCGTTTGGAAAAATCGCGACAACCCAATCGCCGGTTGCCACGTAGTTCATGATAGATGCGACCCGCCCCGCTGACTTCGGATCATCCGCGTTGCCCAACAGAGCGGACCAGGAGAAATCACGCCTAACCACGCTACCGGCCAAAACCACCCGTTCGAAGCGAACGCGCTTGCAGCAATTCATGGCGCCCGCAAGAAGATATGTGCCATTGGAATGACCGACATAGTGCAAACGCGCGTTCGGGTAACGTGCCTTTGCTTCCACATAGAGGTCCAGCAACCATTCTACCTTTTCCTGCCGGACCCAGCGAAGCAAGAACGGCGCCATAGGGAAGTAACCGTAGCTGGCGGTGATTGAGCGAACATAGCGATCACGCAGCGGAGGCCAGGGATGTGTCCAGCCTGCAGGCGGCTTCGCATCAGGTGGCAACTCCGCCGTCATGCCACGCGCCAGTTCCTTGACCTTCCGCGCAATCTTCTTCGTCCAAAATCCTTTGTCTCGGATGCCGTGGATAACGAACACCACATCCTGCACGCTGCCGTCAGGGCGCGGCGGCAGGTCATCCTCCATATGCCTCCGGCGGAGAAAACGCGCATTGGCTATCAATTGGTCCGCATCGAGCGTCAGTGCGTTTCTGAGCACCTGACGTCGTTCCGCGAAAACTACCGAATCCCGTTTGCCTGCCCGGGCATAGAACGAGGACGCATCCGCATGGCCCGTCTGAAGCATCTCCAACATGAAGAACCGCGCCCACACGCGCCCATCTGAACGGGTCCTGTCCACCGGAGCGGTGGAATCGAGGACGTGATCGACGGCGTCATCTGGAGAAACGATGTCATCCACCGTCCCGATAGTTTGCACGATCAGCAGTTCACCTTGGCTCTTGATTTCGGTATTCGACATCAAGTCCAGCCACTGCAGGCGGGTCGTTGCCAGAAACGCTGAACCACGGCGCATCTCTAGAATCGTTGCCTGGCACTGCTCGCCGAACAGTCCCTTAAGCCAGCCCCGAAGCTGCAACAGCCGAACACCGGCGCCCCATCGCAGACTGTCAATGAATCCGATGGCCGAGCTGACGGTCCAGCCTCTGTTGATGGCTGCCAGAAACACGATTCGCCTAATGCATTGTGCCCAAGCACGCCGTAGCTGTCCGTCGCGAACGTCTTCGGCGAATCCCCACGCTGCAAGTGTCAGCTTTCGCGCCACCATTGCGCCGGTCGAATGGCCTACGAGAACAACATCGTCATATCGACCGTGGGCGAACTCCTCTGAGATCTTGTCGACGACGTGAGCCACGATCTCGACCATAGGGGTATCACACGATAGGTGGCGATACGGCAGCTCGGGAGCGTAGAGCGTCGCATCAGGAAAGATTTCCCCGACTGCTCGTACCATCGACGCGCGATTCTCGCCCCCCGAACCGAAACCATGGAGGATAACGACAAGACGGCGTGACATGCTGTCAGACGTTATGTCGGCAGGGCGGATGAAATTGTCGGCACAATCCATGGAACGCCCCCGATCACCTGCATATACTGCAAGTTACGGGCAACCGCAGATTAGGACAACTGATTTACACCACCACCGTGATCGTCTCCGCCGCCCGCGTCAGCCCCGTATAGAGCCACCGCGCCCGGTGCTCCCTGAACGCGAAGCTCTCGTCGAACAGGACGATGTCGTTCCACTGCGAGCCCTGCGCCTTATGGACGGTGAGCGCGTAGCCGAAGGTGAATTCGTCGGTGTGTTTGCGCAGCTCCCAGGGGATCTCGTCCTCTGTGCCGTCGAAGAAATTGGGCAGCACCGAGACCTTCACCGGCTTGCCCGACGGGTCGTCCTCCGGCGTCACCCGCATGGTGACGAGACCCTTCTTCGAGGTCTTCAGCTCCTGCACGATCCAGGAGCCGCCATTGAGCAGGCCCTTGCTCTTGTCGTTGCGCAGGCAGACGAGCTTCTCGCCCGCGACCGGCACCGTCTCGGTGCGACCCATGATCTGCCGCATGCGGGCATTATAGTTGCGCCGCGTCTTGTTCATGCCGACCAGCACCTGGTCGGCGCTCATCACCAGCTGCGGATCGACCTCGCTGCGGCGGATCACACGGCTGGGGCCATACTCACCCACATCGAGCCGCCCGCCCTCGCGGATCGTCATCGACATCCGCACGATCGGGTTGTCGGCCGCCTGGCGGTGGACCTCGGTGAGCATGATGTCGGGCTCGGTCTCGGTGAAGAAGCCGCCGCCCTTGACCGGCGGCAACTGCGCCGGATCGCCCAGCACCAGCACAGGCGTGCCGAAGGAGAGCAGGTCGCGGCCGAGATCCTCGTCCACCATCGAGCATTCGTCGATGATGATCAGCTTGGCCTTGGCCGCCGTGCTTTCGCGGTTGAGCACGAAGGTCGGGCTCTCCTCGTCGACGCCGCGCGAGCGGTAGATCAGCGAGTGGATCGTCTGCGCGCCGACGCAGCCCTTGTTGCGCAGCACCAGCGCCGCCTTGCCGGTGAAGGCGGCGAAGGCGACGTCGCCGTCGACGGCTTCCGCGATATGGCGCGCCAGCGTGGTCTTGCCCGTGCCGGCATAGCCAAACAGGCGGAATAGCTGCGGTTCGCCGGTCTGCAGCCAGCGCGCGACCGCGCTCAGCGCGGCATCCTGTTGCGGAGACCAGCTCATGCGGGGATGATCGAAAGAAGCGAATTCATGCCGCAGATGGGGACGAGTCGCGCCGCAATGGCAAGCGCGAAGGTATAGGCCTGATCACGCGGCCCGCAGACGTCGGGCGAAATCAAGGGCCTCGCGCTGCAGCATGCCGATGCGATCGTCGAGCGCCTGCGCACTGGCGGCGCCCATGTCGGCCTGCGCCACCGTCTGCGCATTGGCGATGGCGATCTCGGACATGGCCCCGGCTGCGGTCTCCGTCACGTCGGAGATGCGGGAGACGGTTTCGCCGAGCGAGCCGAGCAGTTCGGCCTGTGACCCGACCATCGTCGAAATCTCGGTGCTGGTCTGCTCGACCGCGCCGACACTGGTCGCGATGGCGGAGATGGCCCCAGCCGCATGAGACAGCGCCTCGTTGACCAGGGAGATGCGGGTGACGATCTTGGCGGTCGCAGCACCAGTCTGGCCCGCCAGCTCCTTCACCTCATTGGCCACCACGGCAAAGCCGCGGCCATGGACGCCAGCGCGGGCCGCCTCGATCGTGGCGTTGAGGGCGAGCAGGTTGGTCTGGCGCGCGATGGCTTCGATGAGTCCGACCACTTCGCGGATCTGGGAGGCGTTGTCCGTCAGCCTGTCGACCAGCGCCGAGGTGCCGGAGGCCTCCTGCGTCGCCGCCGTCGCCATCACCGAGACGCGGCGGACTTCAGCATTGATCTGCCCGATCACGGCCTCGAGGCGAAGTGCCGCTTCGGTGCTGCGCTCCGCATCGGCGCCGGCCCCGGCGACGGAAGAGGCCGCCGTCTCGGCGCTCTTCGACACCTGATGGACACGCACGGCGGAATCCTGCAGCGCCGTGCGCAGGGTCTCGCTCGCTTGCGCGATCTCGCCCAGCAACGTGCCCAGCCGCCTTTCGAACTCGTCGGCGATGCGGTGCAGTTCCTGGGTTCTCTCCTGCCGGTTCTGCTGCGCCAGATCGGCCTCGGCCTCGCGGGTCACCAGCGTCGCGCGCACTTCGCTCAGCGTCCGGACGATGCGCGCCAGTTGCCCGATCTCATCCGCCCGGTCCTGGTGAGGCACATCGACAAGCGTGCTGGAGGACGTCGCCCGGGCGATGATCGCCATCAGATCGCGCAAGGGGCGAACGAGGTGCAGCCTCAACAGGATGAAGGCCAGGATGCCGCCGGCCAAAGGCAGAAGCAGCGCAATGGCGATCGTCCGTTGCCGCACGCCGGCGGCGAGATCGGACGCACGAGCGCTGGCGCCCGTGGCCCGGCGGCCGAGTTCGTCGCGCATCGCCGTCGTCGTCACGATGATCTGGTTGACGTTCTGCCGCGCAGGCTCGGACAAGGCCTCCAGCAGCGCCGCCTTGGCCGAGAGGCGGCGTCCGATATCGACGATGTCGCGCTGAAAGGCGATGAAGGTCTTGATGCTGGGATCGAGCGAAGGATTGGCCTGCAGCATCTCCTGCGGGAGCGCGGACATCAGGTTCGCGCGCGCGGAATCGACCAGGTCAACCGCGCCATCGAGCTGATCGAGGACAGCCTCGACCTCGCGCTTGCCGGCGCTCTCCTCGAAGCGGCTCAGCAGCGAGGCATAGGTCACGCGGTTCGTCAGCAGTGCCGCCCGATTGGCGAGCTCCAAAGCGCCAATGGCCTCCTCGTCGATGCGGTGAACCTCGTCGAGGCCACGCACGGCGCTGAGCAGCCCGACTCCGGCCGCGAGGCTCAGGAGCGCGAAGAGCAGGATGATCTTCCCCGTCAGTCCCAGTCTACGCATTGTCATGCCAGCCATATCCCAACCTGCATGCTCTTTCGCAGGCGCGAACGAACGGCAGGTTAACAGGCGAGCGAAACAGAAAGACAATTCAGCAGCTTAGCCGGTTACCAAACGTCCAGAGCAGGACGGTTCGGATGGGTGTCCATCAGTCCTTCGTGCCAAAACCCGAGGCGAAACCGCGTCATCAGGGTCTGGCGCGTTCAGAACGGGCAAAGCGCCCGGCCATCGTGAGCAGGCGTGTCGGCCAAGGACGCTGACGCTATAGCCGCACGGCTTCTTTGAAAGAGGGCGTCGCCATGTACATCCCGGTCAACGGACTCCGTCTCTTCGTCGACATCGAGGGCCCTGGCCTGGTTCCCGATGGCGGGGCCATGCGTGAGAAGCCGACCCTGATCCTCGTTCATGGCGGTCCGGGCGCCGACCACACGCTCTACAAGCCGGCGTTCTCCCGGCTCGGCGACCTCTGCCAGATCGTCTATTACGACCACCGCGGCTGCGGCCGCAGCGAGGACGGCCCGCGCGAAAGCTGGACGCTGGCGCAATGGGGCGATGATCTGAAGGCGCTCTGCGACACGATGGGGATCGAAAAGCCGATCGTGCTGGGAACGTCCTTCGGTGGCTTCGTCGCCCAGGCCTATGCGACGCGCCATCCCGGCCATGCCGGCAAGCTCATCCTCGTCACCACGGCGGCCAAGGTCGATTTCGAGCAGATTTATGCGGCCTTCGCCAAATTCGGAGGTGACGCGGCCGAAAAAGCCGCCCGCGATTACTGGTCGAACCCATGCGATGCGACCCGGGCGGTCTATCGCGAACTCTGCCTGCCGCTCTATTCGGCTCGGCCGGACAGAGCGGACACATCCTGGCTGACGCGCGCCATCACGCGCAACCAGACCGGCGTCCATTTCAACGGCCCCGCCAACGAGCAGGGGCGGATGGATTTCCGCGCGGCGCTCGCCACCGTCGATTGCCCCGTCCTCGTCATGGGCGGCGAGGAGGATCCGATCATGCCGATCGCCTTCAGCGAGACGATCGCGGCAAGCCTCCCGTCAGGGCTGGTCCGATTTGAGCGCTTCCCCCGCTGTGGCCATGCCATCGTGCCGGATGATCCGGACGCCGCCTTCGCCGCCATCCGGCGGTTCATCCTGGACTAGCGTAGGCCGCAGGCCGCCTCACCAGGGGATCGTCTCGCCCTGCCAGGTGCGGAAGCTGTTGGTCTCAGTCATCCCCGACGCGTCGATCGTGGCGATAAGTCCCGCAGCGCTGTCCGACGGCGCGATGTCGGCCCCGCCGCCGCCCATATCGGTGCGGACCCAGCCGGGGTGGAACAGCAGCTGCGCAATGCCGCGCTCGTGCACCGCATTGCCGAACACCACCATCGTCATGTTGACCGCCGCCTTGGACGAGCGATAGGCCAGCGAGCCCGAGGGGTTCAGCCCGATCGACCCCATGCGGCTGGTGATGGTGGCGATCTTGCGCCCCTGCCCGGCCTCGATATTCGGCAACAAGCCCTGCGCGACGCGCAGCGGCCCGTAGACATTGACTTCGAAGACCTCGCGCCAGACCTCGAAATCCATCGCGAGCGCGCTGTCAACGCCGCGCGGCCCGTGGATGCCGGCATTGTTGACGAGGACATCGATCGGTCGGCCGTCGAGCGCCGCCTTGGCCGCCGCGACGCTGGCGTCGGAGGTCACGTCGAGTTCGAGCGGCACCAGCGCGGCCGGATGGGCAGCCGACAATTCGGCCAGCGCCCCGCCCCAGGGATTGCGCGCCGCAGCGACGACATGGTCGCCCCGCCGCAGCAGTTCCATCGTCAGCGCAAGCCCGATGCCGCGATTGGCGCCGGTAATCATCCAGGTCTGGGGCATGGGGTGGCCTTCATGGTTGGGGCATCGGTTTTAGGCGAGATAAGCCGCCCTTGGAACGCCGCCCGCGCAACGCTGCCCAGCAACAACGATCGAGGCGAGACAGCATTTGATGGATATTCATTTTTCGATTATGAATATTCAACCGGAGGAAGGATCATGCCGCTCTACATCCGCGATGATGAAGTCGATGAACTGGCGACCAGGCTCCAGCATCTGACCGGCACGCCGACCAAGACCCAGGTGGTGCGCCAAGCCCTCGAACGGGAGGTCCGCCGGCTCGAAGCGGCACGGCCATTGGATGAACGGATCGCCAGAAGCATGGCCCTCGCCGACGCCATGGGCACCGGCAAAGGCAATTTCGACATGAAGGCGTTCACAGACGAGATGTGGGAGACATGACCTATCTCGACGCTTCGGTCATCGTCGCCATTCTCGGACGAGAGAGCGATCGTGAGACGGTGCTGCAGCGGCTGGAGGCTTCGCCGCGCCCTTTTCTCGTCTCACCGCCCGGCGTTTTTGAAGCGGTGGTGTCTCTGGCGGCGAAGAAGGCGCGCGATACCAGCAAGGCACTGGATGCCGGCCTGATCACCGCGGCCCAGAGCAGTGTCTCGCAGTTCATCGCCGATGTCGGTGCGGAGGAAGTGACCATCACCCCTGCCATCGGTCAGGCCGCGATCGAGGCCGCCAAGCGCTATGGCCGCGCCGTTGGCAGCCCCGCCGCGCTGAATTTCGGCGATTGCTTCGCCTATGCCTGCGCCAAAGAGCATGGCGCGGCCCTGCTCTACAAAGGCAACGACTTCGCACAGACCGATCTGGCCTGAGCGCGCACCATAACGGCAATCACGTTACCCCTTCGGCTTGCCGTAGCCCCCCGCCGTCGGGGTGATTACCGTCACCGCTTCGCCGGCCTTTAGCAGCGTCTGGTCGCAGGGCTTGAGCTCCTCGACCGCGCCCGAGAGCCGCCGCACCAGCGTCTTGCCAAGCTGCCCCGGCTCTCCGCCCTTCACGCCGAAGGGGCGGACCTTGCGGTGCGAGGCGAGGATCGCGCAGTCCATCGTCTTACGGAAGCGGATCGTGCGGCTGGTGCCGTCGCCGGCGCTCCACTCGCCACGCCCGCCCGAGCCGGCGCGGATGTGGAAATCCTCCAGCACCACGGGAAAGCGCGTCTCCAGGATTTCAGGGTCGGTCAGGCGCGAGTTGGTCATGTGGACATGCACGCCCGACGTGCCGTTGAAGCCCGGCCCCGCCGGCGAGCCCGAGCAGATCGTCTCGTAATACTGGTACTCGTCATTGCCGAAGGTGAGGTTGTTCATCGTGCCCTGCGAGGAGGACATCGCCTCGAGCGCCCCGAACAGCGTGTTCGTGACGGCCTGGGACACCTCGACATTGCCCGCAACGACCGCAGCCGGATAGCGCGGCGACAGCATCGAGCCCTCGGGGATGACGATCTTGATCGGCCGCAAGCAGCCGGCATTCATCGGGATGGCGTCGTCGACCATGACGCGGAAGACGTAGAGCACGGCGGCGCGCGTCACCGGAGCCGGCGCGTTGAAATTGTCGGGCCGCTGCTCGGAGGTCCCGGTGAAATCCACCGTCGCCTCACGCTTGTCGCGGTCGATGCTGATCTTGACCTTAATCGCGCAGCCCTGATCCATCGGATAGGTGAACTCGGCATCGTGCAGCTTGGTCAAAAGCCGCGCCACGCTCTCGGCCGCATTGTCCTGGACATGGCCCATATAGGCCTGCACCACGTCGAGCCCGAAGGAGGCGATCATCTTCTTCAGTTCGGCGACGCCCTTGGCGTTGGCCGCGATCTGCGCCTTCAGATCGTTGACGTTCTGCACGACGTTGCGCACCGGATAGCGCGCGCCCGTCAGGATCGCGACCAGTTCGTCCTCGCAGAAACGGCCCTGATCGACGATCTTGAAGTTGTCGATATAGACGCCTTCCTCCTCGATCACGGTCGCCAGCGGCGACATCGAGCCCGGCGCAGTGCCGCCGACATCGGCATGGTGGCCACGGCTGGCGACCCAGAACAGGATGGTCTTCTCGGCCTCGTCGAAGACAGGTGTGCAGACCGTGATGTCGGGCAGATGCGTGCCGCCATTATAGGGCGCGTTCAGGCAGTAGGCGTCGCCCGGCTTGATGACCGGATTGTTCTTGATGACGGTCTCGACCGACTTGTCCATCGAGCCGAGATGCACCGGCATATGCGGGGCATTGGCGACCAGCGCCGCGCTCTGGTCGAAGACCGCGCAGGAGAAGTCGAGCCGCTCCTTGATGTTCACCGAATAGGCGGTGTTCTGCAGCGTCACGCCCATCTGCTCGGCGATCGACATGAACAGGTTGTTGAAGATCTCGAGCATCACCGGATCGGCCCGGGTGCCGATCGCGGCGTTCTGGACCAGCGCCTTGGAGCGCACCAGCACAAGATGGTCCTTGGCGGTGAGCTTGGCGCTCCAGCCCTCCTCGACCACGACGGTCTGGTTCGGCTCGATGATGATGGCCGGTCCCGGGACCCCCTGGCCGGGCTGCATCGCCTCGCGCCGGACGATTCTCGCCTTGTGCCACTGGCCCTTCGAGAAGACGCGCGTCGTCTCCGCTGCCACCGGCTCGCCCGCGACTTCAGGCGCGGAGGCCTCCTCGAACTTCGCGCCGCCGCCGATCGCCTCGACCTCGACCGCCTCGATCACCAGCGCCTTGGCCTCGTCCATGAAGCCGAAGCGGGCCTTATGCGCCGCCTGGAACGCCGCCTTCATGGCGTCGGGCGTGCCGGCGGACACAGCAATGGCAGTGTCGGTGCCGGCATAGCGGACATGGGCGCGGGTCAGGATCGCGATGTCGCCATCCGGCACGCCCTGCCCCGACACCTCGGCGCAGGTCTCGGCAGCGAGCCCGGCCGCCGCCGCCTCGACCGCCTTCTGGGCGCCGCTATCGAGCGGCACATCGAGTGCGGCAGTGCGCGTCGCGCGGATCTCGGCCAAGCCCATGCCATAGGCCGAAAGCAGGCCGGAGAACGGGTGCAGCAGCACCGTCTTGATGCCCAACGCATCCGCCACGAGGCAGGCATGCTGCCCGCCCGCGCCGCCGAAGGAGTTCAGCGCATAGCGGGTGATGTCGTAGCCGCGCTGCACCGAGATCTTCTTGATCGCCTCCGCCATGTTGGCGACCGCGATCTGGATGAAGCCGTCGGCGACCTGCTCAGGGCTGCGGCCGTCACCGACCTCCGCCGCGAGCGCCACGAACTTCGCCTTCACCGCCGCGGCATCGAGCGGCTGGTCGCGCTTCTCGCCGAAGATCGGCGGGAAATAGGCCGGGATGAGCTTGCCGACCATGACATTGGCATCGGTGACCGCGAGCGGTCCGCCGCGGCGATAGGCGGCCGGCCCCGGATTGGCCCCGGCCGAGTCCGGCCCCACGCGGAAGCGGGCGCCGTCATAATGCAGGATCGAGCCGCCACCGGCAGCAACCGTATGGATCAGCATCATCGGCGCACGCATCCGCACGCCCGCCACCTCCGTGTCGAAGGCGCGCTCATATTCGCCGTCGAAATGGGCGACGTCGGTCGAGGTGCCGCCCATGTCGAAGCCGATGACCTTGTCGAACCCGGCCGAGCGGCCTGTCTCGGCGAGGCCCACGACACCACCGGCGGGGCCGGACAGGATCGCATCCTTGCCCTGAAACAGTTCGGCGGCGGTGAGTCCGCCCGAGGACATCATGAACATCAGCCGCGCGCCGGTGCGGGCGAGATCGAGTTCCTCCGAGACCTGCGCGACATAGCGGCTCAGGATCGGCGAGAGATAGGCATCGACCACGGTGGTGTCGCCACGCCCGACCAGCTTGATCAGCGGCGAAACCTCATGGCTGACCGACACCTGCGGGAAGCCGATCTCGCGCGCGATCTTCGCCGCGACCCGCTCATGGGCGGGGTAGCGATAGGCATGCATGAAGGCGATGGCGACGGTCCGGAAGCCGGCGTCGAACTGCGCCTGAAGCGCCGCCCGGATCGCGGCCTCGTCGGGAACTTGCTCGACCGTGCCGTCCGCCAGCACCCGCTCGGCGACCTCGACGACGGCGTCGTAGAGCTGCTCGGGCTTGATGATCTCCTTGGCGAAGATGTCGGGCCGCGCCTGGTAGCCGATGCGCAGCGCGTCGCGGAAACCCTTGGTCGTGACCAGCAGCGTGCGGTCGCCCTTGCGCTCGAGCAGCGCATTGGTCGCCACCGTCGTGCCCATGCGGACCTCGCCGACGAGCCCGGCCGTGATCGGCTCGCCCGCCTTCAGGCCGAGATGGTCGCGGATTCCCTGCACCGCCGCGTCGCGATAGGCGCCCGGATTCTCGGAGAGGAGCTTTCTGGCGTGAAGTTTGCCTGCAGGATCCCGGCCGATCACATCCGTGAAGGTGCCGCCCCGGTCGATCCAGAAGTCCCAACGCGAAAACGACATCCCCGACATCCTCTGGTTCTGCGTCAGCCAAGCCACGCTGACATTTCATCGATAAATTGTCGATGTCTCGTTGACAAGACGGATTCGGGCGATACGATCGCAATTGTGACCGGAACATGGCTGAGGGGCCGGGCGGCCGCGACGAGGAGAATGCGATGACGGGAAGAGTCCTGGCAACCGGAAGCGCGTCTCGCGCCGCTTCAAAGGGGCGTCGTCGATGATCCGCCGCGCGCTCGATGGCCTCTACCTCTGGTCCGGCTATGCAGCCGGAGCCTTCCTGGTGATCATCTTCCTGCTGATGATGAGCCTGTCGCTGGGTCGCGAGATCGGGCTCAACATCCCGGCCGGCGACGACTTCGCCTCCTGGTGCATGGCGGCGATGGCGTTCCTGGGCCTCGCCCACACCTTCAAGTCCGGCGACATGATCCGCGTCGGCCTGCTGATCGACCGGTTCAAGGGCAGGACCCGCTGGTTCTTCGAGGTGTTCTCGCTGGTGCTCGGCCTCGGCTTCGTCGGCTTCTTCGCTTGGCACGCCGTCATCATGACCTGGCAGTCCTATGAGTTCAACGACATCGCTGGCGGCATCGTGGCGATGCCGATGTGGATCCCCCAGCTCGGCTATTCGGGCGGCCTGGTCATCCTCTTCATCGCCTTCGCCGACGAGTTCGTCCACGTCGTCCTGCGCCGGCAGGAGCCGCGCTACGAGAAGCCGCCTGCGCAGTCCGACGAGGAAATCGTCGAGCGCGCCATGGCGAGCGGAGTCTGATCGCGATGGCCATGATCGAAATTTCCGGCCTTCTGCTTCTGCTGCTGATCGTTTTCCTCGCCGGTGGCGTCTGGATCGCGATCTCGCTGATGGCCTGCGGCTGGGTGGCAATGCAGTTCGTCGCAGGCGGCATCCCCGCCGGCGCCGTTCTGGCGACGACGATCTGGGGCAACAGCGCCTCCTGGACGCTCGCCGCCCTGCCGCTCTTCATCTGGATGGGCGAGATCCTGTACCGGACGAAACTCTCCGAGGAGATGTTCCGCGGTCTCGCGCCATGGCTGAACTGGCTGCCGGGCCGGCTGATGCACGTCAACGTGCTGGCCTGCGGCATCTTCGGTTCCGTCTCCGGTTCCTCGGCAGCGACCTGCGCCACCGTCGCCAAGATCGCGCTGCCGGAGCTAAAGAAGCGCGGCTATGACGAGAAGGTCGCGCTCGGTTCGCTCGCCGGCGCCGGAACGCTCGGCATCCTGATCCCGCCCTCGATCACCATGGTGGTCTATGCGGTCGCGGCCAACGTCTCGATCATCCAGATCTTCCTCGCGGGCTTCCTGCCCGGCCTGCTCGTGATGGCGCTGTATTCCGGCTACATCGCGGTCTGGCACCTGCTGAATCCGGACAAGTCTCCTCCGCCCGAGCCCAAGATGCCGTTCCGGGAGAAGCTGCGGGAATCGGCCCAGCTCATCCCCTGCATGTTGCTGATCATCCTCGTCTTCCTCTCCCTGCTGCTCGGCTGGGCGACGGCGACCGAATGCGCCGCCTGGGGCGTGCTCGGCTCCTTCGGCATCGCCTGGTGGTCGGGCACGCTGACGCGCGACGCATTCTGGCAAAGCGTGATGGGCACGACCCGGATCACCGGCATGATCATGCTGATCCTCGCCGGCGCCTCCTTCATGTCGACCTCGATGGCCTATACCGGCATCCCGCTGGCGCTGGCGGCCTGGGTGGATTCGCTCCAGCTCTCGCCCTATGCGCTGATCGCCGCCCTGACGGTGATGTACATCATCCTCGGCACGGCGCTGGACGGCATCTCGATGATCGTTCTGACGACCGCGATCGTCATCCCGATGATCAAGACCGCCGGCTTCGACCTCGTCTGGTTCGGCATCTTCCTCGTGCTCATCGTCGAGATGGCCGAAGTGTCGCCGCCCGTCGGCTTCAACCTGTTCGTATTGCAGACGATGTCGGGGAAGGACTCCAACACCGTCGCGCTGGCCGCACTGCCTTTCTTTTTTCTGCTGGTCGTTGCCGTTGCGATCATTACGATCTTCCCGCAGATCGTAATGATCCTTCCGGAGATGGCCTTTCCGCCGCAGTAGACGCATTCAACAACAAGGGAACGGAGAAAAAACACATGACACGCCAGAGCTTCATGAAGGCCCTCCTCACCATCGGCGTCGCGGCCGGAACCCTCGCGCTCGCCAACGGCGCCATGGCGCAGACCAAGTGGAACCTGCCGGCCGCCTATCCGGCCGACAACCCGCACAGCGAGAACCTCACCCTCTTCGCCAAGGACGTCGAGGCGGGGACCGGCGGCAAGCTTGCGATCACCGTCCATGCCAACGCCTCGCTGTTCAAGGCGCCCGAGATCAAGCGCGCCGTCCAGACCGGCCAGGCCCAGATGGGCGAAGTGCTGATGTCGATCCATGAGAACGAGGATCCGATCTACGGCATCGACGTCGTGCCGTTCCTCGCCACCTCCTTCGCGGACTCGAAGAAGCTCTACACCGCCTCCAAGGCGGCCGTGGAGAAGAAGCTCGACAGCCAGGGCGTCAAGCTGCTGTTCATGGTCCCCTGGGCGCCGCAGGGCGTCTACGCCAAGAAGGACATCAACTCGGTCGAGGACATGAAGGGGCTGAAGTGGCGCTCCTACAATGTCGGCACGACGCGGCTGGGCGAACTGCTCGGCATGCAGTCGGTGACCATCCAGGCCGCCGAACTGCCGCAGGCGCTGGCGACCGGCGTCGTCAACTCCTTCATGTCCTCGGGCGGCACCGGCTATGATTCCAAGGTCTGGGAATCGCTGACGCATTTCTACGACGTGCAGGCCTGGATCCCGAAGAACGCCACCTTCGTCAACAAGGCCGCCTTCAACGCGCTCGACAAGCCGACGCAGGACGCGATCCTGAAGGCCGCCGCCACCGCCGAGGAGCGGGGCTGGAAGATGTGGCAGGACAAGTCCGGCTGGTATCTCGACCAGCTCAAGGCCAAGGGCATGAAGGTCCAGGCCCCGAGCGCCGAACTCGCATCGGGCTTCAAGAAGGCCGGCGACACCCTGACCGCCGACTGGCTGAAGAAGGCCGGCGCCGACGGCCAGGCGATCGTCGACGCCTACAAGAAGATGTGACGAGCCGCGTCATGGTCGGGCTTGCCCCGACCATCTCCTGCAGGAGCTTCTCGGGTCGGCGCTCTGGCGCCGCCCGAGAATGACGGGCGCTTCATCCATGTCAGAACCCAAGCCCTCCACCGACGATCTCGGCCCCATCGTCTCCTCTGGCCATCTGGCTGCAGGCGCGATGCCGGCGCTGTCGGAATTCGAATTCGCGATGAGCATGACCGTTCATGCCTTCCACCGCTGGATGGTGCGCGGCATGGCGGCGGCCGGCATGGCCGATCTGTCGCCGCTCGACGTTCTCGTGCTGCACAACGTCAACCACCGCGCCAAGCCCAAGCGCCTCGCCGATATCTGCCTCGTCCTCAACATCGAGGACACGCATCTGGTGAACTACGCGCTGAAGAAGCTCGAACGCCTGAAGCTGCTGAAAGCCGGCCGCAAGGGCAAGGAAAAGACCGTCACCGTGACGCCTGCCGGCGAGGAGGCCTGCCGGGCCTACGCCCGGATCCGCGAACAGCTCCTGGTCAAATCGATCCTCGCCACCGGCGTCGATCCCAAGCGCCTGTCCGAGATCGCCGCTGCGATGCGCTCGCTCTCGGGGCAATACGACCAGGCCGCGCGGGCGGCGGCCAGCCTTTGAAGCCGATCGCCTGCCCATCGGGCAAGCTCAGTCAGTCTGGTCCGGCTCGCGCGCGATCTTGATGACGACGCGGGTGCCGCGCGGCTGCGGCACATAGTCGATCATCGTTCCCAGGCCGCGCGCCATCGCCCCCATGATCTTGCCGCCGAGACCGGTCCCCGAGGCCGGGCCCTGGCCCGACCAGCCGATCCCATCATCGGCGACGGCGAGAACGGTGCCGCCATCGGCATCCTGCGACAGGGACACCCGGATTTCGCCGGCACCGGCGCCGGTGGGATAGGCGTATTTGATCGCGTTGGTCACCATCTCCGTCACGATCATGCCGATCGAGACCGCCTTGTCGGTCTTGATCAGGATCGGCACCGCCTCGAAGCGGATGTCAGGCGTCTGCCCCGCCGCCGACATCGACTGCCCAAGCTCGTTGCACAGCGAGGCCAGATAGGCCGAGAGGTCGACGGTCCGGACATCGTCGGAGGTGTAGAGGCTGCGATGCAGGTTGCCGATCGCCGTGATCCGGGCCTGGGTTTCCGCCAGCGCGGCGCGCGCGCCGGAATCCTTGACGGCGGAGGCCTGCATCCGGACCAGCGAGCTCACCAGCGCCAGGCTGTTGGCGACGCGGTGGTTGACCTCCGCCAGCAGCACGATGGCGCGGTCGCGTGCGGCCCGGACCTCGCGCTCGGCCTCTTCCTTGGCCCGCATGAGCCGGGCGCGCTCGAACGACTGCTCCAGTGCCGAGACGAGCAGGATCTCGAAATCCTCGCCGATCGTCTTGACGACGTAGTCGACCGCTCCGGCCTTCAGCGCCTGCACCGCGATCGCCAGCTCGGACGAGGCGGTGACGTAGACCACCGGCGGCGGCGCTTCGACCCCGCCGAGCTGCGCCAGAAAGTCGAGCCCCGAGCTCGTCCCAAGATCATGGTCGAGAATGACGGCATCGACCCCACCTTGCGCGATGCGGGCAAAGCCCGCCGCGGCGTCGAGGACATGCTCGACCCGGTAGCCGCGCCGGGCAAGCAGCCGCTGCACGAGACGGCCGAGGGCCGCGTCGTCGTCGATGTAGAGGACGGTGAGGGTTGGGTTCGACATCGCGGTTGCGTCGCCCGCAAGGGGCATCTCGTCAGGGCGTCTCGGGCACCTGCATCACCGAGAAGAACAGCCCGAGCTGACGGATCGCGTTGGCGAAACCCTCATAGTTCACCGGCTTGGTGATGTAGACATTGGCGCCCAGATCATAGCAGCGCTGGATCTCGCGGCTGTCATCCGTCGTCGTCAGAACCACGACGGGGGAGCGCTTTGTGTGCACATTGCCCTTCACCTTCTCCAGGATGTCGACGCCGCCCATGTCGGGCAGGTTGAGGTCGAGCAGGATCAGGAGCTGGCGCCCCGAACTCACCATGCCCGAACCGTCCGCACCAAACAGATAGGCCAGCGCATCGGTGCCGTTGGTGAAGGGGATGATCTCGTTGTTCACCCCGGCGCGCCGGATGTTCTTCTCGATCAGCCGGGCGTGGCCCTCGTCGTCCTCGATCATCACGATCGAGACGGGCTTGGCATGGGTCATGTCTGGTTGCTCCGTTTCACGGTCCTGAGATCGGCCGGCAGCAGGACCGTGAAGGTCGTTCCCACGCCGAATTCCGAGCGCACGGTGATGTCTCCACCGAGGTTGCGCACGAGGCTGCGCACATGCGCAAGCCCGATGCCCTCGCCTGGTGTATTTTGCGTTCCCGAGCGGCGAAACAGCTCGAAAATCCGCTCGTGATCGCCTGCCGCGATGCCGCGGCCGTTGTCCTCGATCTCGATCGCGACCCAGCCGCTGCGCGGCGCAAGCGTGCGCGCGACGATCTGCAGCGGCCGATCGGGCGCGCGATACTTGATCGCGTTGTCCAGGAGATTGCCGACGATCTGGTCGAGCGAGAACCGGTCGGTCACCATCTTGTCGACCTGGGCGTCGATCGTAATGCCGCCGCCGGTCTCGGCCGCCTGGTGGTGGACCGCAGCCGCCGCCGCCTCGAGCTGGGGCTCCAGCATCAGCCGCTCGGGCTTCAGCGCCCGGGCGCCCTCGCGCGAGATCTTGAGGATGGCGTTGATCAGCCCGTCCATCTTGCGTGTCGAGGAGCGGATGAAGTCGAGCGCCTCGGGCGCGTCGGTCTTCAGCGCGAGGACGGCCTCCGCCTTCAAGTCGTCGGCCTTCTCGCCCTCGGCATCGACATAGGCCTCGATCGGCTTGAAGGTGGATTCCAGTTCGCTGGTGAAGCCCATGATGTTGACCAGCGGCGCGCGCAGGTCATGCGTGACGATATATGCGAAGCGCTGGATCTCCTCGTTCGCCTTGACCACCGCGTCGGTCCGCTCGGCCACCCGCTCTTCCAGGCCCGCATTCAGCGATTCGAGCTCGCGGCGCGCCGTCATGATCTCGCCGGTATAGCCGATGATCGTCCAGGCGGCGGCGCCCGCCAGAGCGAGGATGATGATGGCGCCGATGATCGTGACCCAGCGCAACCGGGCAGCCGTCGCCTCCTGCGCCGCGATCGCCGCGACCAGCGTCGCCTCTGACCGCTCAAGGATGCTGCTGAAGCCGGCGCGCGCCTCGTCCATCAGGCTCTTGCCGCGCCCCTCGCCGACCATGGCGACCGCACCGGCAAAATCCCCGCTCTGCGCCGCCGCGACGGTCCTCGCCAGTTCCGCCATCTTGGCGTTCAGGGAGACCTCCAGCCTGTCGACGAAAGGGTCCATGTCCGGCAGATCGGCCACCGCCACCGTGAGGCGCTTGAAGCGCGCCTCGAAGCGCGCCACCGCATTCGTATAAGGATCGAGATAGGCCGGGTCGCGCGTCAGCAGGAAGCCGCGCTGGCCCGTTTCGGCATCCTGCACCAGCGACATCAGATCGGCCGAAGCACTGCGGACCTCGCGCACGGCGACGACATCGGCGAAGTTGCGTTCGGTCGCCAGCGTCAGCCACAGCGTGGCGCCGACGATCGCGACGAGAACGGCCAGACCCGCGGCCATGAGCAGCAGGTTGGTGCGCCGGAAAAGGGATTGGGAGATCGGCATGAACGGTCCGGAGGCTGAGATGGCTTCGATGACCGTTCGTGCGTCGGCAGGCAAGGTGAAATGACATGGGGCGCAGGCGTCGCGCCTTCGGGGGATGGAGACAGGCGCCAATCTGTGGCCGCATCGCGTCAAAGGGCGATGCGGCCACGTCCGGGATTTTCGAGCTGTTCGACCGTATTCGAAGAGACGCGAAGCGAACGGCGGCGGCCCCGGTGGCGGGTGGCCGCCGCGCGATCCCGACGGTGCTCGATCGCCGCATGATGGCTCGATGATCTGCCCCTTCAGACCGCGTCGCCCGCCTGCATCTCCGCATACTCCGCCATCAGCCGCTCGTGCGCCGACCAGAACGGGCCCGGCGCCCGTCCGAGCATCTGGTCTTCGAGCAGGCCCAGATGCAAATGCCAGCCGCTGGAGACCATCGCCATCCGGTGCTGGGTGGCGAGCCGGCGGTGCGTCAGCACGAGGCGGACCTTGTCGCCGACCGTCGTGAGCGCGATCTCGACGTCGGAGTCGGGGTCGCCCATGCCGACCCAGTTGAAGGCCAGCCGGTGGGGCGGCTCGAAGGCCGTGACGGTGCCGCTCATCAGCGCGCCCTCGTCGTTCATCTTGCGGGCGCTCTCGGGCGGCGGCTCATCGGTGATCTGCGAATGCTTGAAGAACAGGTCGATCTTGCCCCCGACCCGCGCCTCCGTCTCGCCGCCGCAGAACCAGGTCGCGCGTTTGTCCGCCTCGACGAGATAGGACCAGACCCGCTCGATCGGCCCCGGCAGCAATCGCTCGAAACGCACCGCGCCGCTCTCCAGAACCTCGCCATAAGCCTTGCTGGTCGTCACTTCGATTGCATCGGTCTGCATCACGCCTCCTCGCCCGGATCGGGCTGTTGCAACGCGGCCTCAAGAGCCGCCAGACGATCGGGCCAGAAGGCGCGCACGCGCCTTACCCACTGGTCGAAGGTGTCGATGCCGGCGGGATCCAGCGCATAAATGCGCCGCTGGCCAGCGACCGTGACCCTCACCAGACCGGCCTCCCGCAGCGCCTTGAGATGCTGCGAGATGGCCGGCGCCGACACCGTGAACTGCTCCCCGATCTCGCCGGCCGACAGCGCGCCCTGCGCCAGCATCTCGACGATGCGGCGGCGGGTCGGGTCGGCAAGAGCGGTGAAGGCATCCATGGATCAATAATTCATTATTCGCTTAATTAAGTCAACAACGAATTGTTGTGCGGTGCTTCCGGTCTGCCCGCTGCGCGGCGCATGCGCTTGATCGCGGGGCCAGCCTCGGCCATTGCGGAGGGCCGACTTCGAGGTGAACCGCGCCGCATGCCCTCCCGAAACGCGACCCTTGCCGGCATCGGCATGATGCTGCTCGGCATCCTGATGTTCTCCCTCAACGACGTGATGGGGAAATGGCTGGTCGCGACCTATACGGTCGGGCAGGTGCTGCTGCTGCGCAGCGCGGCGGGACTTGCCGTGCTGATGCCCTTTGTCATCCGGCAGGGCGTGATGCGGACGCTGCGGCCCGAGCGCCCTGGTCTGCAGGTGCTGCGCGTCGCCTTGGGTTCGGGCGAGGTCGCGCTGTTCTACCTGGCCGTCTCCTATCTGCCGCTCGCCGACACGATGACGATCTGGCTGGTCGCCCCCGTCTGGTCGGCGCTGCTGGCCGTGCTGCTGCTGGGCGAGCGTGTCGATGCCGGCCGCTGGCTGGCCATCGCGGCGGGCTTCGCCGGCGTCGCGATCGCGCTCAACCCGACCGGCGCGAGCCTCTCGATGCCGGCACTGCTGGCGCTGCTCGGCAGCATCCTCTTCGCCGGCATGATGATCGCCGGCCGGCAGTTGCGGGCAACGCCCGACGTCACCCTCGTCGCCTGGCAGACGCTGGGCGCGCTGCTGATGGGCCTCGTGCTGCTGCCTTTCGGCTGGATCACGCCAAGCTGGACGGATGCCGCCATGCTCGGCCTGCTCGGCATCGTCGCCATGGTGGCGCATCTTTGCGTGACGCGCTCGCTCAAGCTGGCGGAAGCCTCGGTCGTCGTGCCGTATCAGTATACGCTGATCGTCTGGGCGCTCGTCTTCGGCTGGCTGGTCTTCGGCGACTGGCCGACGCCTTCGATGCTGGCGGGCTCGGCCCTGATCGTCGCGGCCGGTCTGGCCCTGCTGCTGCTCGAGCGCCGGGCGACGCCGGCGAAAACCGTGCTTGATCTGCCCTGATCGCGCACGCGACACTCTCGACATCGCTGGCGAAGGACACCTCCATGGCCCTGATCACCTACCTCACCACCGTGAAGTTCGGTTTCGGCGAGATCGCCGGCATCGAAGCCGACCTCGCCGGTCTCGGCGTCAGGAAACCTCTGATCATCGCCGACAAGGGCATCGTCGCGGCGGGCATCATCGCCAGGGTGCAGGCGGTCTCGCCGGCTCTCGCCGCAGCCCCCGTTTTCGAGGGCACGCCGACCAACCCGACCGAGGAGGCGGTAGAGGCCGCGCTCGTGCTCTATCGCCAGCATGGCTGCGACGGGCTCGTCGCCATCGGCGGCGGCTCGCCGATCGACCTTGCCAAGGGCGTGGCGCTGCTGGCGACCCATGAGGGTTCGCTGGAGACCTATGCGGCGATTCTCGGCGGCATCCCCAAGGTCACGGCGGCGGTGGCCCCCGTCATCGCCGTGCCCACCACCTCAGGCACCGGCAGCGAGGTCGGCCGCGCGGCGCTGATCACCCTGAAGGACGGGCGCAAGCTCGGCTTTATCTCGCCCCATCTGATCCCGCGGCTCGCGATCTGCGACCCAGAACTGACGCTCGGCCTGCCCGGCTGGCTCACCGCGGCGACCGGGATGGATGCGATCACCCATTGCATCGAGACCTATCTCAGCCCGCGCGAGAACCCGCCGGCCGAGGCGATCGCGCTCGACGGTCTCAAGCGCGCCGTCGGCTTCATCGAGCGCGCGGTGAAGGACGGGTCCGACCGCGAGGCGCGCAAGGAAATGATGATGGCAGCCCTCCAGGGCGGCCTCACCTTCCAGAAGGGGTTAGGGGCGGTCCACGCGCTCTCCCACCCGCTCGGCGGGCTGAAGGAGGTCTCGCTGCATCATGGCACGCTCAACGCCGTGCTGCTGCCTGCCGTGCTGCGCTTCAACGAGCCGGACGCGAAGGCCAAATATGCCGAGATTCGCAAGGTGCTCGGCCTGCCCGCCGACACCGATCTCGCGGCCTGGATCGCGTCTCTCGTCGCGCGCCTCGGCATGCCCGCCAGCCTCTCGGCGATGGGCCTGCCGCGCGGCGTCATCCCCGCGATCGCAGAGGCCGCGACCAAGGACCATTCGAGCGCGACCAACCCCCGCGCCGCCAGCGCCGCAGACTATGCGGCCATGCTGGAAGAGTCGTTGTGAGGAC
>NNBT01002638.1_pt1 | contig 35862 bp, 51 predicted proteins | sample 1173831 | NCBI WGS metagenome assembly NNBT01 (sample SAMN07173936, study PRJNA388173) | plant metagenome | isolation source: symbiotic tissue sample KVJ10 | place: Norway: Troms, Kvaloya island | reverse complement strand
GGCCAAGCGTGGCGCCTTCCGGTGCGGCGTAGCTGGTCTCGCCGGTGATCGTGCCGGTCTGCAGCTCGACCCATGGACCATCGGAGCCGCGGCGTCGTTCCAGCTTCAGCGTGGCGCTGGGCGTTCCGGTGATCGACCCGCCTGGTGGATTGACCCGCCGGCGCAGGCTGTAGCTGTAGCTGGCGACGACGCTCTTCGGCTTCCCGGTGGTGCCGAACGGGCCAAGTTCAAGCGAGGCGTTGGCGGTGGTCAGCGACGAGGTGACGGCGTTCTTCAGCACGCCGGCCGACAGCGAACCGCCGAAATAGGCGTCTCCGGTGATCGTCTTGTAGCTGATCGCGTTCGCCCGCGTGCAGCTGGTGATCGCCATCGTCGGCCCGAACCATTCGAGCAGATCGCCGTTGGCGCCGAAGGCTACGCCCTGCACCTGCATGTAGGTGCCGTTGTTGAAGATGACGCGGCCGGTGCCCATGCGCAGATCGGTGTTGATCAGGTTGAAGGATGCCGGTCCCGCGTCGGAGCCGATCAGCTGGAAGCCGCTTAGATTGCCGTTCGCGTCGATGGTGACAGTGTAGCGACCCTCGACCTTGCCGAGCCGGGTCGCGACCGCGCTGAATGCCTGCTCGACCCCGACACCGCCCACGCCGTCGATGATCGCTCGCGCTTGCTGGATGGCTGTGGCGTTGGCGCTGTCGCCGTCGATCCGCGCCTGCTGTTCGCTGGCGACAATCGCGCGGGTTGCCGGCAGTCCGGTTTGCGGGTCGTATAGCGCGGCCGAGATCGTCTGGATCTCCTGCGCGTTTGCGGCGTCGCCCTGAGTTCGCGCCGTTCGCTCTTGCGCTAGTCCGGCAGCCGTGGCCGGCAGCCCAGTCTGCGGATCGTTCACCTGCGTGCGCACCTGCTCGACTGCCGAGGCATTGGCGGCATCACCATCGACGCGCGCCTGACGATCCTGCGCAACAGTGGCGCTGATCGCCGCCAGCCCGTCACCTTGCCCTCCGACAGTGGCCTCGATCAGCTCCAGCTGCTGAGCGAAGGCGGCGTTCCGCGAGGCCGTCGCTTCTTCCAGCGCAACAATGCGCGCCCGCGTGGCGAGCAGTCCGGTGGACGCATCATTGAACGCCACCTCCAATGCGCTGACCCGCTGAGCGGTCGCCTGGTTCGCTTCGGCCGCCACCCTCGCCGTGGTGACGATCGCCGCTTCAGCCGCGTTCATCCGTGCGAGCAGTGCCTGACGCGCGACGGCTGCGGCCCGCTCGTTCTCTACCAGCGTAGTCGTGAACTCGGTCTGGATCTGCACCGCCTGCGCGATGCGCGCGCGGTCCGCCTGATCGCCGGCAACGAGTGCGCGCAGCAACGCCTCGTCGCTACTGTCTGCCGCGCCAATCTGCTGCCGGATCGTCATTTGCGCGGAGGCAATGCCGCCGGCATTGTCTAGCGAGACGCGGTCAAGCCGGCCGATCGCGGCGGCCTGGTTGTCGAGCACGCCGCCCTGCGCATCAATCCGCTGCGTCAGCAGGCTGTCGCGCGTGACGCTGGCCTGCGCTTCCGACAGCACCGATGCGCGGATCTGCCCGATCTGGACGGTCAGCGCCGTGCGCGCGATCGCCTCGGCGGTGAAGCCATCGACCAGCTTGGTGGTTAGCTCCTGCCGCGCCTCGGCGATCTGCGACAGCTGGTATCAGCTGGCCACGTCACCGGCGAGCATGCCCCGCAGCGCCGCCTCGGCCGCATCGTCGGCCGTGACGCGCGCCTGGCGCACAGTGACCGAATAGCCCGACACGTCGGGGAGCGCGGACAGCATCTGCTCGGCCGAGCCGACGCGGATGCCGAGCTGGTCGACGGCGGTCGCGCTGGCCTTGCTTTCCAAGACACCCGCGAGCGCGTCCAGCGTCTGCTCGACGTCGGAGGTGCGACCGCCGATCGCCGTCACCTCGACCAGCGACGCCTTCAGCGCCACGGCCGCATTGAGGCCGTCGATCTCGCTTTCGGCCGACGTGAGCCGGGCAATGATCGGCTCCAGCTCGGCAACCTGCGACGGATCCAGCACCGCCTGCGCGATCAGCTCCTGCACCTGGTTGACCGATGCCTTGGTCGACACGACACCTTTGACCGCATCGATCGCGATCTCGGCCGTCGACGTGCGGTCGCGCAGCTGGTCGATGGCGTAGATCCGCACCTGGCCGGTCGCGGGATCCACGACGATGCCGGCATCACGCAGCACATCGCGGGTGCGGGCGCTCTCCATCAGCGCACGCAGCACCGCCTCATCGATGCGGCCGACGTCGCGCGCGATCTGACGCTGGGCGGCGCCTTGGTCGGCGGTGATGTCGTCCAGCTGCGCCAGCGCGTCGTCATGCTCCAGCCGCACATCCTTCAGCGCGCTGATGTCGGACTTGATCGGGCCGAACTCGGCTTCAATCGGCTCGATGCGGTCGAGCTTGGCGATTGCCTCCTTGACCTTACCGTCAGGACCAAACGGCGACTCCGGGTCCGCAGAGTTGGTGGCGTTATCGTCCGGGCGGGTTGGCCCGGTGATCACGCCGTAGTCCAGCGCCTCCCCGGCTGTCACAGCAGGGCCGAGGATGCGCCGGGCGCTCGTCACCCCTTGGCGGCGGTACGCGACCGACACCTCGTATGCAGTGCCGCTGCGTACCGACACGATTTCGCCGCGCGTAGCGTTGGCGGGAAGCAGCCCAGCCGTGACCCACCCGGCATCAACGCCTTGGCCGTTCGCGAATATCCGGTACTCGACCACAATCGCGTCGACCGTGCGCGCGTCGCTCGCCCCGGTTACCACAAGGGCGGGAACTGTCCGCTGTTCCGAGATCAGGCTCGTGGCGCTGATGGCCCAAGCATTTTCGCCCGGGACCGGGACAATTGGGGCACCGGTAACGCCCGGCGTAGGAGGTGGCTCGCTGGTCTGCCCTAGCGCGAACGGGTGCTTGTCGGCCGTTTCACTTCGCGCCGTCATGGTGACGATGCCGGAGCCCGCACCGATGTTGCGGTTCAGCAGGAGAACGTCCTGTCCGTTCAGACCAAGCTCCGGCAACTGCACCGTGACGCAGTCTCCGGGACGGTAGCCCATCCAAACGAGCTTGAGCGGCAGAACGATCGGCCCGAACTCGCGCGCGTTTTCGATGTGGTACCGCACTGCGGTGCCGACCTGCTTGCTGTTCTGGATGAAGGCGTAATCCTGCGCCTTGCTGCGCTTACCCTTGTCCTCGGCTACGTGCTTGGCGACACTGATCGGGGCGCCTGGCAGCAGCTGCCAGTTGTTTTCCTCGAGACGGTAGCGCGGCGTGATCGTGTTGATACGGTCGCGCCGCGGCTGCGTCGCCGACACGCTCGCCTGACCAACGACATCATCGATGCCGATGGTGGCGAGGCTGACCTTCGGCGCATTGACGAGGCAGCTGATCCGCGCGCCGAGCGCCAGAGGCTCGCCCATGCCTGCTTGAAGCAGCTTCTTCAGCGTGTCCCACTTGCCATCACCAGTGTAAGCGACGCCGCCCGCCGTCCAGCCGTTCGCCTTGGCGATGTTGCGGCCTTCCACGAAGGCCGGCACGTCAATCATCGGCCACGGCGCGCCAAGACCCGCCACTCGCTGGTAGGTCGAGTTCGGATCGGTACGATCGCGCTGCCACAGCCCGTGCGCCCAGCGCAGGCCAAGCAGATACGGATCCTCGCTCCACTCCCACGTATCCATGGCGGCGTCGTAGGCCGCCGTGTCGGCGGGATCGGCCATGCGGTGCGGTCCGGAACCGCCCGGATAGGTGCTGTCCTTGGTTGGATCGTAGCAGAGTTGACCGCGCGCCACCCACATCGGCGCAGGCACGCCGTTCTGGTACAGCTTGGCATTGGTGTCGAAGCGCAGCGTCCAGGTGGTCGCGGCCTTGCCCGATAGCTTGTGTGCAGCGCTCCAGCCTGGCGGAGTACCGGCGCCGGCACCGAACGACAGCGCCGCCGCCTCCGGCATGGCACCAAGCTGTGTCATAGACCACATGAAGCCCGCAAAGGCACCGATCGCGGCGCCAGTCGGCGTGAAGGTGACGGGCGAGCGATCCACCGTCATGCCCTCGACTGCAGCGATAGGCCCTAGCGACAGAACAGTGACGAACGCCTGCCGATCGTTGTCACCCTTGTCGTTCGTGTCCCAGCCGCGACGCATGACGATGTTGCCGGCAGTCCCGGTCCTGCCGAGCACGATCGGATTACCGGCATCGGGATCGGCGCTGAACTCAGTTTGGCTGCCTGTCGCCTGTGCGGACGGCTTCTTCGCTGTGAGACCGGCGCCAAGGGAAAGGACGCCAGCAGCGACGCTGGTCACCGAAGCGATGGTCGCTACGCTAGCGATGCCGGCAACTGATGTGGCTGCAGCCGCTGTCGCACCAAGGATTGCGCCAGCGCCAGTAGCTGCGAGAGCAACTGCGCCAACCACGATGGCGGCTGTCTTTAGCACCTTGGATATGGCACCCTCCGCGAATCATGAGAGCAACCGCGCGCATATCCGTCATCGCCGTAGCGTTTTACGCGCTCAGCTTCCCGGGTCTGGCTTGGTCAGAGAAGTACGAGAAGAAGGTTGAGGTTGATGGCTCAACCTATCGGGTCGGGGTTCGCGACGGCGTCGTAACCGTGGCGAAGAAGGCGTTTGTGGTCGCGTTTACGATGGAAGAACGCGACCGGATGCGGCGCGCAGCTACCGAGGCGACGGGCTGTCGCGTGTACGACGAATTTCCGAATGGCGCTAAGCTGAAGGCGAAGCTGGACTGCGCTAGATCAGAACTCCGCTGAGCGCGAACCAACAGCCCACAGTAAACGCGGTAAGGGAGAGCACTGCCAGCCCAAAAGCTACTGCGTATAGGATCAAGAAGCGGCGGTGATGTCGCATCTCGTCCGGCGGCGGATTTTCCCAGGCGCCGGCAGCCATGATGCGCTGGTGACGCCACGCCTCCTTCGCAGAAGCATAGAGGGCCTCCTGCTGAGACAGGAAAGCGAGGGCGTGAGTAAGCAGAGCCAGCACCAGCCCAGCGACAAATGCGCCGAACGACCAACGCAGATATGCGCCATCGAATGCCGGCTGTGTGGCTGTCCGGGTCATCACGTTGCCAACGAAAGTGAATAAGGCGATCATCGCGCCGCCGTTCACCAGCAGCAGCGCCTTCATGGTCGCGTCCGCGATGGACCACTGGATCTTGATCCGCTCCGCAGCGTCTGCCCGCGCTGCGGCGTGATCCTGCTCGGCCACCTTCACCACCATCACCGCATCGATTTGGTCCGTCACAACACCCTCCAGGCAGCTTCATACACGACCGGCTGCAGCACGGTCGCTGTCGCGACCTCTTCATGGTAGCCGACTACTCGCCCGTTCCCCAAGGCGATCACTAGCGCGCCAAGTCGGTCGACGGCGGGCAGCATGAGCACGTCGCCAACGATTGCCGCGGCCGGCGCGATACGCTCCAGGCCCATGTCATCCAGTGCAGCGGCAAGGCTGCTGTAACCACGCTCTTTCAGAGCCTTGAGCGCGCTGTTGACAGTCCGGTAAGAGCCGGAGTTCGGCAGCCTCACCTTGTATCCGAGCAGGCGCAGGTGTGCCGCCGTCATGCGGACGCAGTCCGACGTGCCCAGCTTCATGGGGCGCTGTGACCAGACGTTCAGCGTCTTCTGCGCCGCATCGCGCCGACGGATCAGCGGGTCGGTCATAGCGCCTGGTTCCCGCGGTATCCGCCGCCGGACGAGTAGCCGCGGCCGTAGCTCACAACAGGCGAAGGGTTGCCTGCCACGCCCCAATATACCGGCTCGGCAACGCCGGTGACGAAGTCCATACCTGCCTCGTTGGGGAAGATGCTGCGGTGATGCCCCGGGGAGAGGCGGGAGCTTTCGTCATCCTCGAACAGGCGCTCAAAGACGCTGACCACCTCATAGTCGAGCCGCCGGCCGCTCTCGCCCGAGATCAGCTGTGGCACGTCGAGCTCGCCGACAAAGATCAGATGCGGGTCCGGGATCGGCAGGCCGGACACCTTGTCGACGGCCCCGATCCACACGAAAACGGGCGAGCCCTGCATGGCGGGTGCTGCCAGCGCCGCTGCCGCCGCATCGCCGTTCGGCAGCAGCGTCATGCTGAAAGCCGGGGCATCGTCGCCGCTGCCGTCGGTCAGGTCTTCCACCTCGGACAGCACGCCATAGGTGGCGTCCTCACCAACGAAGGTCCGGCCGCCGAAGGCGAGCACACCGGCTCCGTCGAGAAGGTTCACCTGCGCATCGGGCAGATCGATCGAGATGGCGCCGAACGGCAGCGGCGCATCTCTGCGCAACTCTGCTTCGAGCGCGGGCGTCAGCTGAGTCATTTTGCCTCGGTGATCGTGATCTCGGGCACCATCGCCTTGGCAATGGTGTGCTCGATCGACGCTGCGGTGCGGCCGTCGATGAAACCTTCGATGTACGGCTTCGCGAACTCGCAGATGGCGCCGTTCGCTGGCGAGATGCGCAGCATGGGCGTCACCGCCAGCCGCGCCCAACCAGAACCATCGGCGATCACCTCCGCTCCGGCGGTGTGTAGATAGCGCCGCCCCCCATGGAGGATGCTGAAGAACTGGCCTTCGCGGACGGTGTAGCCGGGCACGAAGCCGCGGATCTCCAGCATGGCTCCAGCCTGACCGCCGCCGTTCACGACCGGGTTGCCGGGCATCCCGAGGTCGACTCCCGGCTGGGGCACCGCGAACAGCGCGCCCTCGGTGACCGCCTGCCGCACGCGCTGCGCCAGGATGCGCCCGTCCGGCTCCGGCCGGAGGCGCGGATAGACGATCGTCAACGCGAATCGATTGCCAAGCCGGTTGAGCCGTTGCGATGCGCCGCCCTGCACCGCGGTGAGCGTTGCGCCGTAGTCGACAAGCTTGGGAACGGCACTCTTCGGAAGCCGAACCTGCGGCAGCTCGACAGCCATCAGCGGGTAATCCGACGACGAGTTGCGCGCGCGTTCTGCATCTTCGACAGCTCCGCGCCGCCGGCCGCGCCGCGGGCCGCCGCCATCTCATTACCGGCGTGGATCATGTCCCAGAACTCGGGCGTGAGCAGATTGCCGGGTGCGATGTGATAGTGGTTCTGCACCGGAACGGAGTTGTCGTTGCCGGCCATCCGCCGCGTGTCACGCGCCGACGAGACGGCGCTGCCACGTGGAAGCCAGACCCGCTCCTTCCCAAACTCGCCGACGTCGGCCCAGCCGCCCGGGGCGTATGCGGTGCCGCTGGCGAAGCGGGGGATGATGATCTGATCGAGCATGGCGTTCGTCTTCGTCATGTCCGGCATCGCGGTTGTGCCACCGCCGAACAGCGTTCCGATCGCGTCAAGGAAGCCACCTGCGGCACCGCCAGCGCCCTTCACGTTTCCGAAAGCCATCCAGCGCGCGAGCAGCTCGCTGATCACCTGCAGCCCCTGCTGACGGAACATGTCCCAAACGCCCTTGGTCCCACCGCTGAAGACGGTGCTCCAGAGGTTGCCCAGATAGCGGAAGTCCTCTTCCTGCTTGTCCAGACGCCGGGCGTTCTCTTCGTTCCAGCGGTCGACCTCTACACGCTGGCGCTGATCGTGCTCGCCGACGATCTTGCCGATCGCGTCGTCGCCGAAATCGGACGCGAAGATGTTCCGCGCGGCATTATTGAAGTCTTCGCGCTGGGCGGTGATGGCTTGGCGCACGCCGACGAGCGACTGCCCAAGCACGTTGCCGCCGGTGAACAGGCGCAGGCTGGTCAGCTCTTCCGCTTCCTCCTTCGCTCGTTTGGCGGCGTCGGTGAAGGCGTCGAGGCTGAGTTTGCCCTTCGTCCAGGCGACGTGGAAGTGATCGCTGTGGTTTTTATCACCGGGCCCGAGCAGTTCGACGATCTCAATGCCGCGGCTCTCGAACAGCTGGCGGACGTCAGCCTTCGTCATCGACGACATGCCACCGGCGGGCACGAAATCGACCGCCTGATTGCGATAGTGGTAGCTGTTCTTGACGTGCTTGCCGCCGGTGGTGCTGGTGATCTGGACGCCAGGGAGGTCGCCACGAAGCATCTTGGCGACCTGCGACGAGGTAAGCGTTTCCGCATCACGCTTGGTGTCGTTGGCGGCCTGCTTCCTCTCCTGCTCGGCCTTCAGCGCCGCTTGCCGGTTGCGCTCGATCTCTTGCCGGGTGCCGGACAGCGCCTTGCTTAGCTCGACGTTGCCGCGGGCCGCGCGGATCGCAGCGTCACGCTGGCGATCGTACTGGTTGTTGATCGCCGCTACGCGGTCGACCAGCTTCTCAGCCTGGGCGCTCTTGTCGACGTACAGGTTGGCAAGGGTCTCGTTGAGGAGCTTGATCCGCTCTTCTTGAGCATCGAGCGCGCCGCCGCCCGCAGCCGCGACCGCGAGCAGCTCACCACCGCCAAGGCCTCGCGCAGCACCTTCGTCCACCAGCGCCTTGTCGATCTGGGCCTTGATGGTCTCGCGAAGCGCTAGTGCTTCTTTCAGCCGCGCCTCAGCCAGACGCAGGCTCTGCTCAACCGCCAAGCTGTCTGTGTCTGCGGCTTTCGCCTTCGCGTCGTTGTACTCCCTGATCGCCTTTGTTGCCTGCTCCGTGCCGAACTTCTCTTTGCTGAGGGCGTCAGTCAGCGAGTTGACCTTGTTCCGCAACTCTTCGCTGGCCTTGCTGCCCTCCATCAGCTTGGAAACGAGCGGCCCCAACGCGAATAGAGCAACTTGAATCGCAAGCCCCCAGCCGCCCATGAAGAAACTGGCAACGGCACCAGCCTTGCCGCCGACATTCTGAAACTGTCCAGCCAGCTGACCGCCCTGCACAACGAGCGCGTTGACGGGGTTTGCGCCCATGCTGACCTGTGTGAAGAAGTCCTGCACCTGATAGGAGGCGCCGGCCATCGCTTGCCGCATGGCGCCGCTCTGCACGCCGGCGCGGCCCTGCGCCTGAGCGACCCGATCCAGTTCAGCCGTCTCGACCTGCAGCTTCTTCTGGTAGATCTCGTGCGAGATGGCACCGGCGGCGAGCAGGGCATTTGCCTCGCGTAGTTCCGCGTCATAGCGAGACTGTGCCGCGTAGAGCGGGTCGAGCGCGGCGGTGAGCGCATGCGCGCGGCGCTCCATCTGCTCCTGCTGCGCAAGCATCTCGGCGAACACGCTCGCCGAACGTCGAGCGCTACCCTCGTACTGTCCGAACCCCGTGCCCGCCGCGCCGTCGACCTGCATCTGCATGGCGGTCTGTGGCATGATGGCGTTGAGCTTGGCCATCTGCCGCTCTCGCCGGGCCATCGCCGCCTCGACCTCGCTCTCAGCCTTGATGAAGGATTTGGCCATGCGCTGCGCGGCCGCATCGCCGGTCTGCCCAATGTCCTCGAGCTTGCGCTTTACCTCCGGGTCACCCGTGATCCCCAGCCGGATTGCCGTGGACGAGGTGCGGGTCTTCACCATGATCACCTCCCTCGTCCAGGCTGGTCAGGATCGCGGCCTCAGCCGCGGGCAGAAGGTCGACAACGATGGTCGGATCGGCGCCGAGCCCGCTGGCCACCAGCATCACCGATGTGAAATCCAGACCCAGCGGATGACCGCTCGGCCCGATACGCAGCTGGTTGCCGCAGCTGCTGATCGCGTCGAAGGCTAGCTCGACTTCTTCGTCTTCGATCGCGCCTTGCCGGTAGGGGCAGGCTTGGCAGCGCTCTTGGCCGGAGCAGGAGAGTCCGCAATAATTGGCGCCGGCATCACCCTGGACGAAGTGCCATCGGATGAGCCGGCCGGCGCGTTTTTTGCCCGCTCCCGCGTGACGAACGGCGCGACATAGGCGGTGTCGAGCGCGTCGAAGATTACCGCATCGGCGAGCAGCAGCGCCTTGTTCTCAGGCGTGCAGTCGAGCTGCCGGTAGCGAACGCCCTCCACCTCAACCGGGGCTTCACATTCCTCGCCATCGGCGAGCGGCAGCGCCACTCCCTCCCATCCGATCAGACCCTCGGTGATCAGCGATTGGCTGACCGCGCTGCCGAACTCGTCGAGCGCATCTTCGCCATCTGCGCCGTCGACGAGCACCGGCCGTGCCGCGCGACGCGCGCGCATGATCATCGGTCGGGTGATCGGGGTGAAGGTGAAGTTCGCGCCCATCACCGCCAGGGTGAAGGGCTGGCCGTCGTTCTTGGACGCGATCAGCATTAGTAGCTGGCCTTGTTGTTCACCAGCGCCGCACGCATCAGCGGCGCGCCGGCGGGAGTAGCCGCCATGCCATCCAGATCGATCTGGATGCCGGCAGGACCGGTGATCGGTCGCTTGCGGCGGGGAAGGAAGACGCGGCCGAGCGTCACGGTGAGCGTACGTGCGGCGGAAGCCCATTGCAGCTGAACAGCCACGGGCGTCTGGCTGGTCGCCTTGTTGAGCAATGCGGTGTCCGCGAACTTGGCCGTCATGCTGATCGAGGCGGAGGGCATGCCAGGGTCGAGACCGCTGATCTCGCTATCGGCGCGGATCGTGGCGACGGGGTCCAGACCGTTCGAATAGTTCAGCTGCGCTGTCAGGATCTCGCCCTGCGGCGTGCCGTCGATCAGGATGGCGCCGGATGCCTGGGCGAACCGGGTCAGCGAAGACGGCGCGATGATCTCCGGCGAGCCGGCCGCGCTCGTGGTGGCGAACGCCGTTTCACCCTTCGCCATCAGGCCGAAGGTGGCGTTGAGCAGGCCGCCGCGCTGCATGGCGATCTGCATCGTGTTCGCCATGACGCCGTAGTTCGTCGAATAGCTGGGGCGGTCGGGGTGACCGATCTCGATCGAGGCCGAGGGAAGGTTCTGCGCGCCGCTCTCGAAGGTGTGGGTGACGGTTCCCGATCCCGACGGCGTCGGCGCGCCAAGCAGGAGGCGGAGCCAATGCCCGATCGCAATCGCATCGACCGGCACGACAACGTCGCCGTTGTTGGTCACCACGTCGTAGGTCGGATCGGCGGGCGATCGCCCAAGTCCAAGCAGATCGCTTTCGATCAGCCCCTGCTCGGCACCGAGGTTGGACGTGACGAATGGCAGCTGCACATAGTCACCCGCTGGCGGGGTGCCGTAGGTGGATTCGAACGCGAGGTTCATCAGCGCGTTCGCGCCGCGAGCTCGTCCCATAGCAATGTCCTTTCGGGAGAGGTGTCAGGAGAGCGGGTCGGGGGTGCCGTAGGTGGCGATGATCGAGAAGTCGGCGCCGCGGGGTGGGCGCGCGCCGGGCACGCGCCGTTCGTCGTCGAGCACGATCACGTCGGAGGTGACGGGCGCCGTCGGCTCAAGCCAGGTGCATAGGCCGCCAAGGATCCGATCGAAGGCGATCGCGACACCGATGAGGCCGAGCATCTCGTCGAGCACCTCCTCGGCAGAGCGCGTGCCGGTGCCAGTGGCCGTCAGCTCGATCGGAAACTCGTGATCGAACCAATAGGTGTGCGGGCTGAACGTTTCTTCGGGTTCGCCGGGATCCCCGGCGCCGATGATGCAGCGGCCATCGGCATCGGCGCGTCGCGGTAAGCTGTCGGCATCGTCGGGACCGATCACCTCGGCATTCGGGAGCGCGAGCGTCAGCATCTCGACGAGAGCCTGGTAAACGTCGCGACGAGTGCTCATTCTGCCTCCAGCCGCTCTGCGAAGCGGTTCGACCAGGCGTCTGCCCACCGCCGCGCCGGACCTTCGAGGTCGAGCAGCTTGGGCTTCGTCACCGATCGGACGAGGGTGAACATGATGACCGATTGCACGGGCCGCGGGTTGCGCGTGTTCCCGGCGCGCTCGCGGTGTGAGGCGGCTCGCCACCGGCCGGTGGCCTTGCGCACCACCAGCCCCTTCAGCACGAGATAGCCGATCGCGGTTGCCTTGCGCGCGCTGGGCGTCTTGAACCCGCCATCGCTGGCCGAGATGAAGATCAGGCGCTTGCCGAAGCGTTCCTCTACCTCGTCGGGGGTGAACGCATTGCCTTGGCGGTGCCGCGGGCAGTCGGACGAGGGAATGGCAAGGAACCTGCGCCCGCCCGTCGCGACGATCGTGGAGCCCTTCTCGTAGCTATCGATGATCTCGGAGGCGCGGGACTGGATGTAGCCGGCCGGCTCGGGGCTATCGCCGGTTTTCGGAAAGACCTTGTCGGTCCAGGTGCGGGCAAGGCGCTCGCCAAGGCCGGCATCCACGATCTGGGCGCGCAGTTCCGCCTTCGCGTCTGGCGTAGTATCGCGCATCGCGCCGGTCGCGGCGTTGGCGATGTGATTGTGCTTGCTTCGGGCCGCCTGAGCGAACCCGCCTGGCTCAATCGTGAGCCGCATCGTCTTTCGCCGACGCGCCGGGCTTCGGCCCCGGAATGCCGGCAGGATCCGATTGGAGGAGGCCGGCATCATGCAGGCGCTTCGCCTCTTCATCGCTGACGGTGAGCGGGTTCTCGTGGATGAACCGCATCTCGCCATTCACCGTCGTCGGGCCGATGATGTTGACCTTCTTCATGAGATGACTCCTCAGTCGCGGCGCGGCTCGGCGCCGATCGTCCAGGTAATGCCCTCGACGTCGAGCATGGGGGTGCCGATCAGCGTAAACGGCTCGCCGCCGATGATCTCGCCATCGATGACCACACCGCCGATCGCAACGACATCGCCGTGCACGGGCTGGGCAACCTCTGACCGGCGCAGGTCGAAGGTGTTGGTCGCCTGCACGGTGTTGCGCGGGCCGAGCTCGTCCGGCTGCGCGCGGATGATGCGGATGGGCACGGGTGCAGTGCCGCTGATGGACTGATAGGCCGCCGCCGCGGAGCCAGGCGCGTTGAAAAGCGCGTCCAGCGCCGCGGCGAACGGGTCGGTCATCAGATGGTCGGGATCAGCTTGACCGCCACTTCGGGATCACCCGAGACGGCGCTCGCGCGGAAAATTCCGATCTTGGTGTTGCCGGCTTCCACGTTGGTGACGACGCGCGCGGTGTCATCCCAGAAGGCAACGGACTTGCGTGCCGGCGCCACCGCCGCCTTCGGCAGGCTGAAGACGCCTTCCGTCACGCCAATGACCTGCTCGCCCTCCAGCGCGTCAACGGACGCGATGCCGAACTCGGCGCCATCGAGCATGCCCTGGCCGCTGGTCACGTCGTAGGGCGCGGTGAAGGGCACATTGACGCCCGGCTGAACGAAGTTCTTCATGGTAGGATCTCCCTTACTGCTCGACCGTCAATCGGTGAGCGCGGATGGCGGAGATGATGTCCGCCTTCTTGGTGGCGGTGCCGAGATCGACCTGTTCGCGCTCGGCGATCGACTTGAGGTCTTCGACCTTCTCGTCATTGAGTCCGTCGTCCTCAACGATGTCGTCCTCGGCAACCTCATCCTCGGCGTCGCCGTCGTGGTCGCCCAGATCGAGGAAGCCGCCATCGAGGAGGCGCTTGGCCTCCGCCTCGGTAACGGGAATGGCGCCTTCGGCGGGGTAGCGGACTGCGCCATTCACGACGGCGGGTCCGTTCAGCTTGATTTCCGGCATTCGGTGTCTCCAGGCCGCGGCGCGGCCGAGTTCGGAAAGGGGACGAGGGCCGGGGCATTCCCGACCCTCAGCCGGCTCAGGCCGGCGCGGCGCCCGGGTTTTTGTAGAGGCCGCGGTGGTCGATCGCCGCCGCGCCGACGTCGAGACGCGCCTTCTCCTCAACGCCATCGACGTCGAAGCCGACCCGCGTTTCGGTGAACAGCTCTTCCTGGCCATCCAGGTGCGCCAGCACGATCGTCTCGAACGCATCCGGTGCGGTAGCAAGGAACCACTGGTAGCCGGTGATACGCGGCTCGACGACGAGCTGCAGGTTGCCAGGGTACGGGTTCACGTCGGCCGTCTTCCCCGCGGTTACCGCGGTGAGGAAGGCCTGCGCGGCCACCTTTTGCAACGGGCCAACGATCAGGAACTCCGGACGCAGGTTCAGGATGTTGTCGTCGTCGTTGCGCTGCTGGAGCATGGCAACTTCGGCCGCCGATACCGAGGTGACGTTGATGGGCGCGCCAACAGGAGCGAGGTTGCCGTGATCGGGGTGGAACAGCGTCTTGCCGTCACCCATCGTCGGGTTGCTCAGCAGGGTGCCGTACACGAGGTCGGATTCGAGGTCCGCGGCCTTGCGCCCGAACATCGTCGGGATGCGACCGAACAGGCCCTTGTCGTCGTTGACGATCGCCTGACGGCTGATCGCGATCACGCGACCATAGGTCTGCAGGCGATAGTTCAGCCCGGTGTCGGTGATCGCACCGCGCTGGAACTCGCCCATCTCGGGCACCAGCAGCAGCGCCGGGGCATCGCCCAGGCTGATGATCTGGTTCGGCTTGAAGTCCGGCAGCGTGTCGGTGCTGATCCAGCTGCGGAAGGTCTGCGGCGCCGCGGCGAACGCCTGACGGACGCGGCGGTTGGCAGCCGCCGCGAGCGCATAGGCGAAGTCGCTGGTGGTCATCGCGCCGAAGCGCTGCATGCCGAGCGCCGCGCCGGCGATCTCCAGCCGGCCGAGGCCGCGGGTGTCCGAACCTTCCCGCCCGAGGTGGAAGCGGGCGAGCTCCATCAGGGTCATCCCGCGGAAGTCACGGGCGGCGGCGATGCGCTGGGCGGCGGGACGGGCGGGATCGTCGTCCAGCGCGTCCGAAGGGTGGGCGCGGAGCGTGACTGCGTCGGCGAGCGCCTGGCGATAGCTCGCCTCATCCGTGCCATGCTGCGCGGCACGCGCATCGATGCTCGGGCGCTGACGCGCGTTGATCAGCCGGTCGGCGATCCGCTCCTGCATGGACGCTTCGGTCAGCGTGCCTGCCTCGCTGTCGCGGATCAGCTCGGACGCGAATGCCGAGCCGAGTTCTTCCGAGCGGCCGCAAAGTTCGAGAATGCGGCTGGCGGCGATGGTCGGCGCTGTGCGCTGCTGCGGCGCGTCGCCGTGCGGCTCGGCGCGGGTGCCGCCGTTGCCATCCACCACGATCGTGGTGTCGGCGGCAGGCTGACCGGCGGGCGGCGCCGCGCCACGGTTGGCGTTCGGGTGGGCGACACCGCCGCCCGGCAGGTTCCGGTTCATATCGTCTTCCTCTTGAGTTCCGTGGGCGGTGGTCCCGGGTGCGGATCGAACCACGGCGTTCGGATCGGCGGGAACAGGTACGAGGCTGGCTTCCAGCAACTCCCAGGCGACAGCGCGCCAGGTCTCGTGATCGGTGTCGTCGGTGGCGGTGATCTGCCAGCGCGTGACGCGGTAGCCGATCGAGATCGCGCGCAGCTCGCCGGCGGCGACGCGCGCTTCGACGGCGCGGCCCGCGTCGGTGTCGTTGAAGTGCAGCGTGCCGATCAGCTCGCCACCCTCGATCGTCACGTCGGTAATGCGGCCGAGCTGCGCGTCGACGGTGTACTGATTGTGGGTGTCGAGAAGCGGGCAGATCCCGGCGGTGACGCGCGACAAGTCGACCGCCTCGGCGCTGATCTCCAGCTCCTCGGTGAAATAGTAGCGCCGCACCGGCGAGCCGGCCGACAGCACGGCGCGCACGGTGCGGGCGGCCGGGTCATAGCTCTCCGGCGTGAGCGCCAGGCTGCGCGCGCCGCGGCCACCGGCCTGGGGCTGCTGGCGCTCGGCGGCGTCACCAGCGGGGGCGCGGGTCATAATCCCCGGAGGGCCGCCAGCGGGACGTTCCGGGGTCCGCACCGGCGTCTCCGGCACACGCGGGGTCGATGCCTCGGTTGGTTCGGCCGGCGGCTGGCTGCGGCGCGCGCGCGCGCCATCGGCCTGCTCGGCAGGCTTGCTCTCGGTCATGTAGCTGCTCCTGTCAGGCGGCGCGGGCGCGCGACCGCTCCATCATGCGCGCGAGCACGCGCACCAGCGCCGCGACGGCGCGGCTATCGTCTGCGGCGGGCAACGGCTCGCCCTCGGTTTGAGCGACCATGTCGCCCTTGAAGCTCAAGCCGTCCGCCTTCTCGCGCCCGGTTTTGATCTGGGCGAGAAGCTCGTCCTGATCGTATCCGCGGCCGGAGAGCAGGTTCTCGCGGCTTTCGAGACCCGCTTCCATTTCCAGAATGTCGGCTTCAACGTCCCCGAGCCGGTCGATCGACTCGATCGGCGGTGGCGTCCAGGTGATTGGCGCGGCCTTGTCCGGCCAGCGGCCGATCTCGACACCCCAGCCGTGAAACCACGCCCACACCCGATCAAGGCAGACCGGGATGAAGGTGAGGAACTGAACCCGGCCGATCGTGCGGTTGAACTCCAGTCGACCAGCCTTGTAGCTGGAGAAATTCACGTTCGAGAGGTCGCCCGTCATCTGCTCGTAGGTGGTGCCGACGCCCGCGGCCGACGCGAGCAGCGCGATGCGCGACAGATCGGCGATGCCGCCCGAGCGCGGCGGGTTCGAAAACGTGATCTGCTCGCCGTCTTCCAGCTGCTCGATCATGCCCGGCACGAACTCTTCGACCGGTGCTCGATCGCCGCTACGCGGCTCGACCGGGAGGCCGATCGTCTGATCGTCCTCGCCATCCTTCAGCGACGGGCGGTAGCGGAAGCCGACCATGCAGGCCGAGATGTTGGCCTTGACCACCTCGGCCTCGATGCCCTCCTCGACGTCGCCGAGGCGCTTGATGACGCTCTCGAAGATCGACACGCCGTCGGTCTGCGCGGCATCTTCAGCATGGAACAGGTCGACGACGTCGGCGGCGTCAAAGGCGACCGTCTCGCCGGTCCACCAGCGCCCACCGGGACGCGTGCGATAGAAGTGATACCGGACGGGGTTCCAGTCTTCGTCGTACTCGATCCCGCCTTCGATCCGATCACCGATCTTGCTGACTGCCAGCATGCCGCGATCGAACGTCTGAAGGCGCAAGGCATTGATGCCGCCGCCTTTGACGAAGCGCTTGACCACGAACACGCGGCCATCGCGAAACATTAGCCGCGCCCACAACTCCTGCAGGCCATACAGGTCGAGCCGGCCCCGAAAGTCGCAGACCTTGACCCACTCCGCCCAGGCGGCCTTGAGCGCCTTCGACCCTTTCGGCACGCCCTTGATGCCCCAGCCAATGAAGCTGTTCAGCAGCGCCGCCATCGCCTTGCGCGCGAAGGGGTTCTCCGCGACCAGCTTCAGGATCGCCTGACGGCTGACGTACCGTTTCGGCCGGGCGTCGTTCGGGTTGCCGGTGTTGATCCCGAAATCGCGGTCAGCGAAGCGGCTGCCGCCGCCGAACCGTCGCGTTCGGCCGGTGGCGCTGGCGTGCGCCGTCGCCGATCGTTCGAGCACGCGCCGCGCCTGCTGGCGACGCATGCCGGCGACCGGATCGACAAAGCCCACGGCGCGATCGATCCAGTTCACAGGCGACCGACCCGACCGACGATGACCCGGCGCTGCCGGCGCGCGGTGCGGTCGACGGGCGCCGCCACTTCGCCGGCGATGAGATCGCGGGCCTTCAGCATGTCGCCGACATTCTGGTATTCGGTGCTGCGGCCATCGGCGAACGTCACCTTTCGCAGGCCGGAGCCGATGGCGGCGTCGATGCGATCGAGGTCGCTCTGCTGGAACGCCATCAGCAAACCCCCGAATTGATCTGCCGGCGGCCAACTCGGCCAAGCACCTTGTCTTGTGCGGCATGAATTAGGCCGCGGAACTCGGCCTGATCGTCGGGATGCTCGATCGGCAGCTTCAAATATGCGTTCCAGGCCGCCGCAAGCGCGTGAACCACGCCGGTCTCGGCGCTGGTCATCACGAACGGATCGTCCATCAGCGCCTCCTCTTCATCCAGCCCTCGCCACGGCGCGCTGCGAACTTCGATGCTGGCCGCGCCGGCTTGGGCGCGGCGCCTTCCTGCGGTGACGATCCTCGTGGCGGACTTGGATCAGGCTTCTCCGGCGCCGCCGACACGGCATCGACCACCAGGTTCAGTTTCATGCCGCGCTGCAGGAGGCCTTGAAGAGCGGCCAAAGCGTACACGCGGCAATCGAGAGCTTCGTTCGCCTTGCCTTTTGGCAGATCCCAAACGGTGAAGCGCCGGCCGGCGGTCACCTTGGTGATGAGCCGCTCCGCGACCAGCTGCACGTACCAGCCGAGATCCCGCTTGGCGGCGAAGTGCATGTATCCCGGGCCGGGCTCTTCAATCCCGAGCCGCCAGCGGATCGAATCCTTTGCGGCGTTGGTGCCGACGATCACCGGCTTGAACTTCGATCGGTTGGCCGCGCTTGGGCGGGTGGTTGGCCAGATCGGCGAGCGCTCGCCGTTGCGCGCGCTCTGACCCTTTACCGCCCAGATGTTGCGCCCCAGCCGAGCCTTGGCGAACGCGTAAACCTTCTGCGTGTGGTGACCGCCGGAATCGATGCACGCCGCGGTGACGGTGAACTCGCGGCCATCAGCGCGCTTGAACCTGCGGAGCAGCTCCTTGTCGACGCGCTGCCATAGCTCCTCGGTAGCCGGATCGCCTTCAACGACGGCGTGATCGAGCGACCAGCTTTCCTCCCCGTGGCCCCAGCCGACGAACTCGAGCTCAACGCGATCGTCCTGCGTGTCGCCGCCCACCGTGATGATGCCGACGCCGTCGGGCACCTCACCGGCCCATTGCTCGGCGCGGCGCATCAGCGTCTCGGCGGCAATATCCTTCGCAGCCTGGCGCTTGTGCGGTCGGCCCAGCTGAGTGTTGTCGAAGGTGACCCGCTTGTCGGGATCATCCTTCGCCGCGATCCACTTGGCAGCGATCTTCGGCGGCGCATCCTTCGGCCAAGGGCTGAACAGCTTTGACGCCGTGAACGAAGCGTGTTCGTTGTCGACTGCCCAGCGGCCGCAATCTGAGCAATGAGCGCGATACACGGCCCACCGATCGGACGCCCACCATGACCAGATGACGCCGACCGGATCAGGCGCATTCTCGCCGGCGGCGGGGTCCGACCATGCTCGCTCGTAGTCGACGAGCGGATCGTGGCGCTTACCGCAGCAGGTGAACGGGCGGGTTTGATGCCAGCGGGTGGTGCGCAGCGCCATAAGGCGCTGCCCCTCGGACCAAGCCGCGCCGCACGCCTCGCAGTGGATCGCCGCGCCGGCGGTATTGTGCTCACCGGTCTCTTCGTCCGTCTCCCAGTGGACGTGCTTGAAGAACTCGAGGAAGTTACGGTGCCCGCAGTGCGGGCATTCGACCGAGGCTTGCCGCTGATCGCCCTCGTTGTAGCTGGCCTCGATCAGGCTCTCGTCAGCGATCGTCGGTGAACATGCCCGAACCGACAGCCAGTTGGCGAAGGTCGCCATGCGCTCGTCGACCAGGTCGAGCGGGTTGCCCTCCTTGGTGATCGGGTACTTATCGACCTCGTCGCACATGCCTACGCGGATCGGTCGGCGGGCAAGGTTGTCGGGACTGCCGGCGCCAGCCAGCGCGGCGAAGCCGCCGGGGAAAGCCTTGTAGAGCAGCGTGTCGTCGGCGTTGCGCGTTCGACCGCCGCCGAAGATCCCTCGCAGCGCTGGGGTGGCGCGGATCAGAGGGGTGATCCGCTCCTTGGAGAACTGCTCGGCCGCATCCTCTTTCGGCTGGACGATGAGCATCGGGCCGGGGTCGAGGTGCGCGAAATAGCCGAAGGTGTTTTCCAGCAGCGCAGTCTTCATCAACTGCGTGCAGACCATGACGCTGATCTTGTGGACGCCTGGCTCGGTGACCGCGAGCATCGCGCCGCGCGCGACCTCCACCGTGCCAGTACGCCACTTGCCCGATGTGCTGCCCGCCTCCTTTGCGAGCCGGCGATAGCGATCAGCCCACTCGGGCACGCTGATCCGCGGCGGCGGTGTCCAGCCCTTCCGCGCAGCAGCGCGGAGCCGGTCAGCCTTCGCGCTTGGCGGTGAAGTCTGCTTCTGGCTCGCCGAGGTTGTCGAGCTGCTGGTGAACGTGGACAGTGAGGGCCTCCACGACCTTGTCCGCGTCCACACCGATCTCCGCCGCCAGCAAAGGTCCGATCCGCGTCGGGAAGTTCATCCAGGCGTCGCGCTGCGATCGCTGCGTCTCGAACAGCACCATCTCGGCCTGTTCGATCTCGACCAGGTGCCCGGCATCGCGCCGAGCAGCGAGCAGATGCTTCGCCGCCAGTGCGTTCTCCTTCACCCGCTCGGCAGTCGCCGTGTCGGCGTAGGTTCCGGCGAGAACGTTATCGAGGAAGCCCTCGATCTCCTCGGAGAAAAGCTCCTCGCTCGCCTGCTCGACCTCGTCCGCCGTGGGCGCGGACACTTTCGCCTTGGTGCGGACACCGGTGCGGACATTTTGCGGCTTGTCCGCACCCGCTGGACCGCGGCGATTAGTTTTGCGCCAGCCTGAGCCGACCAGCGCTCGATCGAGCTTACCATCGCCCGAAATCGGCAGTTTTCCGGCCTTTATGGCGCGTCTGACGAGCTTGTCATCGCACCCGTCGAGGCGGGCAAACTCGCGGACACTTACCAGCTGAGGTGCGGACATTTCGGGTGCGGACACCTTTCACAACCTAGAGCTGGGATCGCGCCGTGCTTTGTTTCCCCGTATTGACCAGATCGCCCGGAAGGACCCGAAGGGGGTCGGGGCGGTGTGGTGGTGCGCTGACACCCCCTCGGGATCGCGGGCAACTCCGAGGGTCGAAAATCGCCTCAGGTGCGAGGGTTAGCCGTCATGGCGGAAATACTCGGGCTGGTCAGCGCCGCGGCGGTGCGCGGTCGCACCCTGGCGTAGCGCCGTTATCGAGGGCGATAGGTGCCACATCATGATCGACAGCGACCCGCTGCACGCCGAACCACTCGGACGCTACCGCCGCGCCATCGCGCGTCTTGGGCGCGACCAACACCTGCGAGCAGCCGGTGATGTAGTCGACGTGCCCGGTCACCACGCCGGTGAAGCCGGTGATGCGATCCGTGACGGTGTGGCCGAGCAACGACATGGTGACGTCCTTTTCCTACTCGATAGCACGAAATGGCTGGATGGTGCGGCGTTCGGTCGCTTTCTCAGTCGTGGCCCGATGCACCCACCGAGTTTGCCCTATGAGGGAGCGACCGCATTCAGCCCGCCGCCGTGGTCGAGCTTGAGAGGCTGGGGCATCGGAGACGAAGGGGTGAGCCTAATCAGCGGTGCGGGCGCTCGGCCGGGCCATCCCCAACCCTTATCCCGTTTATCCGCGAGGAAGCGTTTCGGGTGCGGCTCGACACCAACCGTGCCGTCAGCGGCACCCGCGATGCTGCCCGCCGGCGAGCAGTCTTCAAGCCCGATGCCGAGGCAGAGCGGGAACGTGTCAAATCTTCCATGCCGTAGGACAACGCCGGAAGCACATGCTTCCGCGTTGACACCGGGGAGCGCAAGAGCACGAAGCTCCAGATCGTCTAGCCCCAAGCCGCTTATGGCGGCGGCGCCCTGCATCAGGACTGAGCCGCCTGTACAGGATCGTGAGCCAGTCGCCAAGCCTCGATCTTCATCGTCAGCGACCCGCCGAAATCGACCAACGCCGTGCGGCCATCGCTGCTCACCACCACGCCGGTGACACCGGTGAGGGCAGGGGTGTCATCCACCACCACGCTCTGCCCTTGAGCGAAGTCCCGACGCTCGGCACGCAGCGCCTTCCGTCGTTCAGCCTCGGCCATGCGCTGCGCCTTCATGCGGGCTTGGGCGGTGCGAAGGGCGGCGATACGGATGCGCTCCGCCTCTTCCCGCGTCTCAGCGTTGCGCTGCTCCTCAAGTGCTTTGGCCGCCTCGCGCTCGGCCTCACGCAGTCCCGCGACGTCTATGTCGCTGACCAGGGGGAAGCGGCCGCCGTACTGAAACACCGAGAAGGGCGGGTGAGCCGATGCCGGATCCTTGGACAGGGCCACCAGCGTGCGCAGGTGATGCTCTCGGGCGAACACGAACGTCGGCAGGATCGCCGCGTCGATTTCGACCGTGAACCGGCGGCCGTGCTGGTCGCGCAGCTTGCCCGGCTTCACCCGCTTGAAGGTGCGCTTGGGCGTCCATGCCTCTACTCCCGCAGCCGCCAGTGAGGCTGCGACGGCGAGCGTCCGCGCCCCGCCCGTCCGGAGGATACACCAGCGGCAAATCGTCGACACTTGGCTCTCGTTCATCTTCATTTCCATCATGGCAATTCCACCCGCACCCGAACCTTGCGCCCGCGGCGCCCCTTCACCGGCTTCGCCCTGACCGCCGTGAACCTGTGTCCCTCGCAGCGGCGATTGAGGGACGAAACCGCCATCCCGGTCGTCGCCCGAAAGCTGACGTCGCAGCCGTCTGTGGCGCAGCAGGTTTCCCACAGGAGCAGGCGCGTGGGCTTGCCGTCGGTCTTGCGAGTGTACGGCTCCGTTGCGACCAATTCGTAAGCCTGTTCATCAAGCAGGAGCCGCGTCCCCAGCGGAGGTTCGGTTGCAAACAGCGCGATCATCATTGGCCCGTTCAAATTCGAGATTTCATTGCGCACCCCCCATGGCCGTTGACAGACGGGGTGGGACAGGGGTAAGCGCGTCAGCGCGCAACCCCTGAACCCCTCTACCGGCCTTGCCCCCGTTCACTGCGCGACCCCTTCCACCCACTGCCAGATCGGAACGGCTCCCGCCGCGCGCAGAGCGCGGCGGAATACCGTCGGCTTGCTGTCACGACCGATGTGAGCGGTTTGCGGCTCCAGGCACTGCACCGGGCGCCCGCCGAGCAGGATCACCAGCCCGAGGCGATCGTAGCGGCCCGCTGCCGGGTCGGGATTGACGCCGAACACGTCGAGCGTGCTCCAGCCCATGCGGATCGCGTCATCGCCCCACAGAGCCACGAAGTTCGCGGCGTCGCGGACAACCGTGCGCCAGGGCGAGTGGTACGGCGCTGGCGCTGGCCGGGCGCGCTTCAGCGCTTCGACGCCCGCCATCCAATTTGCGACAGATGCGATAGGTGTGACAGCAGCGCGCGCACCGCCCTCAACCCCGCAGAAATCCGCGACTTCTGCTGTCGCAACGCGTGTCGCAGACACCGCGACATTCGGCTGCGACAGAAGCCTCTCTAGGCGCTTGCCCTCAGTTTCTGCGACACTTGCGACAGCTGCGACACTCCCGCTTAAAAGGTCAGATTTTCCAACCTTTTCGGATGCCGAAATACCGATATCGCCCGTCGCACGAGGTGTCGCAGCGTTTGCGACAGGTGCCTGCGAACTTGCAGAGACGACAAGCGTGGCGACATCGCGCATCGCGCCGGGGCGTGTCGCGACAGCTGTCGCATCGCTTGCGACAGCATCGTCGCCCCAGGCAAAGCCGGTGCTGAACAGATCGTCCATCACTCGGCCTCGAGCGGCACGACGGAGTAGGCGTCCTTGTAGAACTTCGTGCCTCGCCCGTTCAGATCGAGCGACATGCCTCCCTTGACCTTCACGAGGTGGTTGAACTCTTCGAGGATCTCGATTGCGCGGCTCAGGTGCGCTGCGTTCCGGACCTGCGTCGGGCCATGGCGGTTGAGGAATTGCTTGCCGACATGGGTCAGCTCGCGCTTCCTGATCCAGTCGATCAGCGCGGCGGCGTTGGCGGTGTCATCATCCACCGAGGGCGTGCCGTATAGCCGCGATGCCTCGCTGGCGTAGAACTCCACCAGCGCAATGCCACATGATACCGCGCGCTCGCTTAGACCTTCGGTGATCACCGACCGCCCGCCGACGAAGAAGGAGATGACGGCGGCCAGCCGGGCAGCGTTTTCCGTCATCTTGGATGCGAAGTCGCTGATCTGCTCGTACTTGCCGCCGGGGCCGATATGGCGCTCGCAGTGATCGCTGAACGCGATCAGCTTGGCACGCGCCTCCGGCGTGAGGTTGACGATCGCAAGGTCGAGCGCACGCGAGGTGGGGTCGCGATAGTTGAACTCCTGCTCTAACATGCGGCCAAGGCGGCTTTGGTACGCGCGCAGCTGGGTGCGGCGCTCCTCGCTGGGTTCACGGTAGAAGCGCGAGCCCTTCAAGCTCTTCGGGGCGACCGGCAGGATGCGGCTCAACAGCCCCTGACTGCGAACCGCCTTATTGCCCAGCAGTTTGCTAGCGATATCGGGCTGAACCATCAGGTGAAGGGACAGCCGCCGGCCGTACAGGATCTGGGTGCCGTTCTCCTTGTCGGCACGGATGCGCTTGATGGCCGATCCATCCCACAGCTTCGACAGCATGCCGCCGGTCGCCGCCTGGTTCTCTTCCTGCATCGCCCAGCCACCAAGGAAGGTGGCTCCTTCGTCGGAGAACAGCCCCAGCGATGACATCGCCTCGGCAAACAGGCGCTGCAGCCCCGGCCCGGTGGGCTCGTCGGCAGTGAGCAGCGGCTGCACCGGAGGGATCGGCGGCTTGCCGCAATCCTCAAGCGCCTCCTTGATCGCCTGCACGCCTTTGGCCTGCGTCTTGGCCTTCTGCGTCGCCGCCTTATGCGCGGCCTCGGCGATTGAGAAGTTCAGCTTTTCGGTCTCGTACCGCACGGCGAGATGTTCCTCGCGATCCTTCACGGGCTGGATGGCAAGCCGGTCCGAGGTGGACTTGCGATCACCGGACGCGGCGATCGTAAACAGGAACAGCGATACCGGCACGAACTGCCCGGTGATCGTCTCCACGTTGATGAAGCCCTGAGCCGCCAGTGAGGCAGCCGACAAAACCGATTGCGCGGCGAGTGACACCGGCACCTGCGCAATCGCCTCGATGGCCAAGATTGCGTCGCGCAGCAGCGGCGGCAGCGCCTCGACCGGGAACTCCGCAGCGTCAGCGATCGTGGCTTTGATGTCGAGCGGCTGCGGCGCCGCCGGCTCTGCGTCGCCGAATCGATCGTCGAACATGCCGCTCATGACCGGACACCACGCAACTGGTCGTTCCAGTCCTTGAAGCCGTCCGCCGGGAACATCAGGCGCACCGCGATGCCCTGCTCGACGAAGCGCGCGCGAGCGGCTTCGACGGCGGCGCGGCCCGGTCGGTCATTCTGACCAGCGATGGTGATTGCGCGCAGGCTGGGCGGTAGCGCAATCTCCGGCATCATCGCTGTGCCGAGAGCAACCCATACAGTGCAGAGCGGAAGCTCCTGCGCGAGCGAGAGGCCATCCTCCGGCCCCTCGCACATGATCACCTCGCCGCTGCTACCGGCTTGAAGCCGAACGGCGGCACCACGTGGACGGCCGAGGCTCAGTTTCGATCGCTTACCCCAGCGCTTATCGCGCCCGTCATCGCGCAGGAATACGCGCTGAAGCCCCACGACCTCACCGCTGCCGTCGATCACCGACAGCACCAGCGCGGGGTAGGGCCGCTTCCAGTTTCCGTTCTCGTCACGGGACGTCGGCACCCGGCCGAAGCGAACCGCTGGGGGCAAGTCCATGCTGATGCCGCGGCATTGCCGCAGGTATGTCTCCGCGGGCGTGCCGATGGGATCGTCGCAAAGCGCCCACATCATGCGCGCATCTTCGACCGCGGCTGCGCGCTCCGCCGCGTCTTCTGCCGCAGCCTTAACCCGTTCGGCCGGATCAACAGTGGGCAGGTCCGCGGCGCCCAGCCACCGCATGGCCTCCATGAAGCCGAGACCTTCATGCCGCATCACCAGCGTGACGATGTCGCCCGAAGCGCCGCAGCCGAAGCAGTGGAAAGTGCCCTTCGCGTCATTCAGCCGCAGTGATGGCGATCGCTCCTGGTGGAACAGGCACAGCGCCTCGTACTCGCGGCCGACGCGCCGGATCTTCGACCAGCGCGCGACCACGTCGCTGATGTTGTGCTGTTCCTTGGCTTCCTCGACAGCGCGGCGGAACGCAGCGTCATCAACAGCCGATCGGCGCCCCCGGGCCATCGCCTATGCCGCCCGTGCGAGGTAGGCGATCACTTCCGCCGGCAGATCGAGCTTCAGTCGACGCACTGCATCAAGCACGTAAGGCCGCCGCCAATCGGGGATGGACCCGCTCTTCTTCCACGACCACACGGTCGCGTAAGGGGTACGCATCTCCTGCGCGATTGCGGCCACCTGCTTCCGCGGCCCTAGCAGCACATCAACCTCGGTCATCCGTCTCATCTTCGGACAACCGTTACTCGATATCAACCATCTTCTTCGGATTTTCCGAATAGCGCAGCGACTCGGCCGTTGCTAATCCGAGCCATGAGCCGAAACACTCCGTCCGCCGATCTTCTGAAGCGCCTTGAAGACGCTGGTGTGCCCAAGCGGATCATCGCAAGCACGATCCTTGTTCAACCGTCGGCGGTGTCAGACCTCTACGCTGGCAGGCGCCAGTTGAAGCACGATGAGGCGGTGGCGCTGATGAACCTGGTGCCCGCCTCTGCGCGTGGGCGTGAATTGCCGGTCATTGGCATGGCAGGCGCGGGCAATTGGCTTGAGGCGATCGAGCGCGCCGACGATCAGGTCTGGGCTCCTCGCGAGGCCAACGGAAAGTTCGTCGTTGAGGTAGTCGGCCAAAGCATGAACCTGCTCCTGCCAGAGGGCTCTTTCGCCGTCGTCGATCCGGACGACCGCGACCTGTTTGCTGGCAAGCTCTACCTGCTGCGCAACTCCGAAGGCGAGGCGACGATCAAGCGCTATCGCGCCGATCCTGCTCGCTTCGAGCCGGTGTCCGACGACGCGAGTTTCGAACCCTTCTCGATCGGCAGCTTCGACTTCCAGGTGATCGGCCGGGTCACCTTCGGAATGCAGAGGTTCTAAATTTCTTTAACCACCCCTGTTGACGACTTCGGATTTTCCGAACATCTTTAGCGGCGTCGCAGGGTAATGCACCGAAAGGCAGCAGCCCCCTGCGACGACGCAGGATAGGGAAAGCGTGCTCGGCCGCCAGCGATATGGGGCCAGCCTCCGCCAACCGCCTGCACCACCATGCAGGAGGCTGACCAATGGTCACCAATTCATCAAACGCGCCCCTTCGGCGCGAACGGTCGAGCTTTGCCCAAGCCCTAGCGGCTTTCTGGCGCCGGATTGAGCCGGGTTTCGACGCTCACGACAGCTTTGTCGAGAACTGGGCGGCCACAGCGGAGGGGCCGGCCAAGGCAATCGCGTTCGAAGGCTTTGGCATTACCCTGATCCTGTTCATCGGCCGCACGCCGAAGGCGGTGCGCCCGTGATCTCGCGCCACATGAAAGCAGCGCCGCGGCTTGCTGCAGCTGCCGGCAGCCTGGCTGCATTTGCACAGTCTCTCGTTAGTGAGCGCGCCCTTGAAGATCTTTGGAACCAGCGCGCTGCCCTGCGCGGGAACGAGGACTTTGACGAGGTGCTTGCGGTCACTGAGTACGCGATCCTCGGGTCGGAAGTAACCGGGCCACGTGCGGCTGAGATGCGGCTGTGGCTGGCGCTTGTCCATCATCCTGGTGTCGCCGGCGAGGCCGACCAAGCGGCACATGAGCGGGATTTCGAAGCGCTTAAGAAGAACTTCGCCCTGCTCGATTGGGACGTGAAGCTGATCGTCGGCGCGCTCGCCGCCCTGCGCGGGGAGACGGTCCATGTCTGACCCGCGAAAGGAGTCGATCGAGCATCAGCCGCCGATCATCAACGACATCTTCTGCGCATTCGACGACTTCGAGTGCAGCATGGAGCGTGTCGAGGCGCTGTATTCGGAGATCGCCAGCGCGATCTTCGAAGATCTCATTGAGGCCAAGTTGCCAGCGCACCCAGCAGCACGAGCATATCGCATTTCGATGCTGCTGACCGTTGCGAACGAGAAGTTCGCTGAACTCCGCCGCACGTTCGCAGCCATCGACGATGCTGGCGGCCGGCCAAGAACTGGAGCGGCATCATGACCAACCACAAAGCGGCTCAGCCTGATGCGGTCGTCGCGTCCGACGACCCGACGCTGGAAAACTGGCGCGTGAAGCGTGCCAAGCACGTCGAGGCGGTCGAATTGCTCTGCGATTATCGGATCGAGAGCACCACTCCCTTCGGTACGTCGGCTCCCGACCTCGCCGCCGAGGTGATGGGGCAGGCCCATTCGCTGACCATCCTGATCAGCTCCGCCCTGATGAACAACGCTGACGGCGTGGAGACCGACCACGCAGTACGATCCTATCATCTGGGTCGTGCAGTCGATTGCCTTCGGTCGCTCATCGCCCTGGCGTCGTTCGCCAATGACGGACGCCCGTCGTGAGCGGCGCGTCGGACACTTGGGGCGCGGCTTACGAGCCGTGGGCGGCAGCAAAGCGCGAAGAGGAAATCTACGATCGCGACGTCTGGCAGCCAGCATTCGATGAGCACGAAGCGGCCATGTCCGACGACATCAACACCGAGATGGGGCGCCTGATGGATCGGCGTTGCAAGCTCGAAGATGCGGTCTTCGCGCATCCCGCGCTCAACGCCTGCCAGCTCGCGACCAAGATCCTGATCGCCTTCGATAATGGCCGTGACGCAGACGCGTACATGCCGATGATCTTGGCAGACTGCCGCCGCTTTGCCGACGACACGTTGACCCGCGGCGATCTGACCGAAGCGGCAAGCCTTGCTTCGCCGTGGCCCGCTGGGTCGCAACGCGGGCTTCTTGCCGAGCGCAACGCAGCGGCGGCCGCCTCGAACGCGGCGAGGTACGAGTTCGACCAGAACTTCAATCTCGCTCGGTCGCTCGCCGCAGAAAACATGATGATGCGCATGCCGGCGCAGACGTCCGACGACGTGATCGCCCGGCTGGTGCTGATCGCCCAGATTTCGCCGGAAGGTGCCGAGCCCGATCCCGAGTTCTGCGCTGCGGTGATCCGCGAGGCGCAGGCGCACTTCGGCATGGGCGCCCTCGACGCCACCCCCACCAACGACACGGAGGTCACCGATGCCTGACCAGTGCAACCAGTGCCGCTTTTGGAAAGAAGACATGGAGCACCGCGACCCGAACGACGTCGACTTTGGCTATGGCTGGTGTCGTCGCGCGCCGCCGCGGATCGTCGACACGATCGCTGCCGCTATGCTGCCGCCTCTTCGGTACGGTCATCACGTCGATAGCCACCTCGACCCGCTGGACATGCTGGATGCCAGCCGGTTCCCGAGCACCAGTTCGACGGACTGGTGCGGCAAGTTCGAGCCGAGCCGCGCGGTGATCCCATGCTGACCGAGCTCAACTACAGCACGAAGGCGATCAGCGACCTTCTCGCGCACCCGTGTCCCGGCGCGCCTGGCACCCGCGCGGGTCTCCGTTATCTCGCCGGCAAGCTGCGCCAAGCGCAGGTGTTCATGCTCGCCGATCACGGGCAACTGCTCGATCGCAGCAAGCCCCGGCCGGAGGTGCCGGGCCTGCTACTGCGGCCGCCGTACCCGGTGATTGCGCTCGAATATACCGCGCAGGGGCAGGACTGGGACGAAGGTTATTACACGGCCGCGAAGTGCTCCAAGCGCATAGCTTTGGCTTGGGAATGGTCGGACGATCTGCCCCCTGAGTTGCGCGGCTGGTGCTCGCCGTCGCTTGGGCCGGGGGTCGTGATCGCCTCCATACCTTTCCACGACGCTCACGGCATGTGGATGCCGGTGCCAGCGGCCATGCACATCGCCTTCGAAGATCCATGGCAGGCGTCGCCGCCGCCGGGCGCGTCTCCTTTCCGAGATGCGATGCTCGAAAGCGGTCGACTGACCCGATCGCAATTGCAGGCACGAAGCCTGACCGGTTCGACCGTCTGCCTTTCTCCGGAGGCGATGACGCAGCTCGCCATGAGCCTTGGTCCCAGCTTCACCGTCGACACGCTCGCCGCGGATACGATGGACGAGGTCAACGCGTACACCGACCTTTGCTATGCGCTGGCCTGCAAGAACGTCACAACGCGTGAGCAGTCCGCCCCGGCGGCGCTGAACAAGCGACGGATCAAGGCGGGAAAGCTGCCGCTGAAGAGCTTCCACGTGCTGGAGGTGCAAGGCGGCGGCGACATGCCGGGGGCAGGCGCCGCCGCGGCCGATCGTGCGGCGCCAAGATCGCACCTTCGCCGCGGCCATATCCGCCGGCTCGCCGGCGAGCGCGTGACGTGGGTCAACGCTGCGATCGTTCGGGGGCGCGGGTTCATCGACAAGGTGTACGCGGCATGATGCGGCTCGCTGTCGAGAACACGCCGGCTGAGGTTGCTTGGGCGGCGTATGACGCCGCCGCGATCGCGCTCCACGCGCTCTACGCTGCCGCTGCCGACATGGATCGGGAGGACACCTCAGCCGAGCGCGCTGCGCGGATGAAGGCTGGGCAGGAGGTCGTGCGGCTCTGGGATGAGTGGCGCGCGCTGTTCCTTGGAGAACAGAGGCCGCGGGCATGACGGACCTGTTCCGCTACCCGCACCAGCCCGGCGCGCAGGACCGCGACACCTCGCAAGCTGCCGCCGAAGGCGCAGCTCGCACGGCGCCGCTCCTGCGCCAGATGGCCCTCGACGTTCTTGAGCGATCGAACGGCCTCACCGCCGACGAGGTGGCCGGCAAGCTGGGCATCTCAATCCTCTCCATCCGACCCCGGATCACCGAGCTCGCCCGCCTGAACAAGGTGCGCGACGGCGGCGCGCGCCGCCGCAACGCCAGCGGCAAGCGCGCGATCGTCTGGGTGCCGGTCTTCCCTGCTCGACTGAAAGGACAACGCAAGTGACTGCGCTTTGTAAGCCCATGACCGATACCGCGTTCGCCCACCTGTACCGCGTGCAGCGGCAGGGCGGACGGGGGAAAGCGCGCGTACAGCATCCCACATTCGCTGCCGCCGAGAAGGAGGCGCGACGCCTGCTGGGGCTGTTCCCGGAATCCACCTTTTACATTCTGCACGAGGTGGCGCGGGTGCGGATGACACCCGAGCCGCCGCGCCCGAACGACGACAGTCCTGCGCACGTGGTCCAGGCTCACGCAGATTGGGTCAACGCTCATGGTTGACGCCGATCTGATCGAAGCGCGCGAGATCGTGAAGGCGACGCTCACGCCAGAGAACCACAAGCATTGCAACTGCCGCCAAGAGATCGACTCTGGTGCATGGGATGCTGGTCAGAAGGTTCGGGCGGCCGCCGAGGGCATCAGGCGCGGCAGGCTGTTGAGCCAGCCTGCGAGCGACGGCGAGGCGATGATCATCGACGCGCATCTGCCCAGTATGACGGCGCGCTTCCGCATTCCGGAGGGGCTGCCGATGGCAACTGGCATCTACGAGATCCGGCGCGTTCGATCCCCTACCGATGCCGACCAGGCGCGTTGGGCTCATTTGGAAGCGCCGCCTGCCGACGGCTTCGAAGAAAGGGAGGCGGTGGTCGCATGGCTTGACCGATGGGCCACGATCGAGAGCACCCACAATAAGGACTACGCCGCCGGATGGACGATGTGCGCCTTCAACGCGGCTCGCGAGATAGAGCGCGGCGATCATGTTGCCGACGCGGAGGAGGCGGATGGCTGATCCGGTCGACGAGGCGAATGAGGTCGCCGCCGCCCAGCTCGCGCGCAGCATTGCCGCGGCGCGGGCGCCCGTACCGGCCGGTGAGCCGGGCGAATGTGATGACTGCGGCGAAGACATGCCCCGGCTGGTGAACGGCCGGTGCGGCTACTGCCGCGACGGACGGAGACGAGCAGCATGATCGACGGCGAAGCGTCTCCCCTGGCGGTGAACGCGCTGTGGGCGCGATGCCCGGAATGCACCCATGTCTGGCCAGTCGTGACGCTTCCAATGGAAGCGGGCGAGGCTGCCCGGCTAATGATGCGCGCTTTGTGTCCGACGTGTGAGAACGACAGCCCCCAGGTGGCCCTCAGCCGAGACATACTTTCGGCCGCACCGGGCCAGTGGATCATCAAAAAGGCTGGTGAAGCATGACCCAGGACGTGATCCCTGGGCCAGACCCTGCGCCCGCCGAAGAAGCACCTTGGGTAGGAGCGTGGGAGATACGCCCTTCCAGCGCAACAGGTGTTCCGCTGACCGACCGCGCCAAACTAGGTGCGGGCTACAACCGGGCAGCCTCCCGCCTGGCGCTTGAAGCTCGCAACGCCGTTGCCGATCCAAAGCTCGCGGCGTGGTTGCTGATGGTCGGTGCCGCGAAACTGTTGTCTGGGCACCTTACGCCTGACCGAGCCGCCGCTCATTTCGAGCGCATCGCCGCGATTGGCGCCGAAGAGCTGTTCGCGACGCGCGGAGACCTCCCGCCAACAGCAAACACTAGGTGAGCATGATGACACCGCAACCGATTGAAACGGCGCCGAAGGACGGCGGATGGGTGCTTGGATTGGTTCTGCCCAATGGTTGGACAGATCGCGACTGGCAGCCGTGGGTGGCGGTCACTTGGGGGGACAGCGGCTGGGCTGATGACGATGGAAATCGACGGGAGCCTACCGCCTGGGTGCCGCTGCCCGATCCGCAGCCTAGGCCGACCGGATGGAGACCGCCTGAAGGGCGAGTGTTGGTGCAGGAAGTCACCGGCGACGGGTGGACATCGAACGGCAAGCCTATCGACGTGCCGTACCGCTGGGCCATCTCGATCGAGAGAAACGACGGCTCTTACGATGAGTATCGAGAGACGCACTTCAGGGTGACCCGAGAGGAAGCTGAGGCGACCGGCATGCGCTGGTCGCAGGAGTACGGACTGCCAGCCGAGGTGATCCCTCTAGCGGCGCCGGAAAATGTTCTGCCGTTTAGACGCAAGGGTGACGCATGAACGTCGCGAGGATCGCCCCCGTCGCGGCTGCTATCGCGCTCTGGAGCGCCGTCATCTGCTCACCCCTGATTGCGAGTGTGGCCGCGATCGCCGCAATCGCGATCTGCACCAAAGTGCGCAATGAGATGAGACAACAATGACTGACCGCGCGCTCCCGCCATGCTGCCTGTCGTGCCTCTACTTCTACGAGGGGACGTCACCGGCTTTCCCCGAGGCGGAAGGCATGTGCCGCCGCTACGCGCCACAAGGCCCGGCCAGGTCGCGAGAGCATGGATGGCAGGTATTCCCGCCGATGATGAAGCGGCACTGGTGCGGCGACTATCTGGCGAACCCGAAACTGGCGGCCGCCTGGGCCGCGGCTTCAGTGCAAAGGAGCGCGGCGTGAACGATCCTTGGACGATCGCCGGCTCGTTGCTGGTCGCGGCATTGGCCCTCGGGCTGGTGAGCCTTCCGCTGCTTCTCGCGTGGGCCGTGCTCAGCCGCCGCCGCTGGGCAAAGCGCATTCGGCAGCACAACGCACGGTTTGAACAGCACCAGCGCGACATCCGCCGCGGCGGTCGACCACCTTCCGGAAGGTTCAAGCTATGAGCGCACCCGACCGTCGCAAAGATGCGCTGATCCGCTTGCCCGAGGTACGCCGCCGCACGGGGCTTTCCCGACAGACCATCTACCGCAAGATGGAAGCTGGAGCCTTCCCAGCAAAGGTGACGCTCAGCGTGCAGGCTGTCGCCTGGTACGAGAGCGACATTGACCGCTGGGTTGCCGATCCGATGGGGTGGAAGGCAACTGCTTGACCGATCCTCAACAGCCGCACCTATCAACTGACAAGCCGGCTGTACTTAGTTTCGAAGTCTATCATCTGGTCGTAGACAGCCCCAGCGAGAGGAGGATTTCCGATGGCGCGAGTTGCAGCGACAGCGCTCATTAAACACCGATAGCCATAAGTTGGGGCCTGTTCACGGAAGCTGCGAGTGGCGCGCTCGTCGAAGATGCCTGCCAAGTGGTAGCGCGGCGGCGGTCCACTTATCATCGCCATGGTAGGCGATGAGCGGGCGTGTAGGAAATCTGAGAACACCGAGTATAGCTCACGGCCGAGGCTATCAGCGGTACTTGGATCAGCCTGCATCGGGAAAGCACGGTTTACATAGGCCCTTATGTGCTTGCGCTGTACCGCGGCGATCCGTTCGTCCTCGGACCAGAAATGCTCAAGATAGCTGTCGTGACGGTGGTTCCAGTTTCCTGTGGTCAGCCCAACGCTAAGAAACAGTATATCCTCGAAGATCTCGTCGAGCATACGCTGCATCGACCCGCATTCTTGAAGGAGGCCACTATCCAGCAGGACGTCGAGCGCGAGTGTGCTGCTGATCTGTCGTGCGAGCTTTTGCAGGATTGCTTGCTGAGGTAGTTTTTCGACATACTGCCAATTGAAGTTGTCCCGCCACGGTGCCCAACGTGGCGGCGGCACAACAATTTCCAACGCTCGAAACGCCGCTGTCGCTGAGGTAAGCCCCGCGCTGAAAGCTTCGTGCTCAACGCTGCCGCGCCATGCGGCTACGCTACGTTCCCCGATCACCCACCATTCCTACTCGCGGCATTCTGTGCCGAAAGTTCAAGGTGATCACCCGGGGAGCAGAGACCGTCAACCAGCAGCTCCGCCCACTCGTTCGCCAGGGCGCGCCGCCGAGGCATGTGCATCGCTCGATTATAGGCCATCTCCGATCCCGACATGCCGCTCGGCTTGTGCGCGAGCATGGCGTCGATGATCGCGCGATCGTCGGGCCGCTGCTGCTCGACAGCCCGCTCGTTCATCACGGTGGAGAACGTCGAGCGCCAGCCGTGTGGCACATGCCGGCCGCTGTAGCCGTTCCGCGCGTACATGTAGTTGATCGTGTTCTCGCTCATCGGCTGGGCGGTCGAGCGCACGCTGTTGAACAGATACTTGCCCCGGCCGGTCAGGCGATAGACCGCGCGCAGGACGTCCACGGCCGCCGGCGCCAGCGGGACGACGTGCTCGAATGCCTCGTCGCCCTTGTTCTCCAGATCGAGCTTCATGCGATCCGCGCTGATGCGCCAGAGCGCATCGGGGGCAGGGGCGTCCGGATCGACCCAGTCGATCCCCTCGAACTCATTCCATGTCGCGGCGCGCACGACGCCGGGGCGCACTGCGGTGAGCGCCAGCAGGCGCGAGGCGAGCTTCGTCAGCGGCCCGGAGGTGGTGCCCTCGATGTCGATCAGCAGTTGCCTTGCTTCGGCAAGCGTCTTCACGGCTGGCTGCTTCTTGTTGGGCGGGGTCGGCTTGAGCGCCTTCTGGATCATGGACGCCGGATCGATCGTGCAAAGCCCCTCGGCCATCCCGTACTGAAATGCCGCCGATATGTGCTGCCGCAGCCGCTTGGCGGTGTCGATCGCGCCGCGACGCTCCACCTTGCGTAGCAGCTTCAGCACCATCGGCCCGTCAATGTCGATCAGGGGGAGGGCGCCGATCTCCGGATAGACGTCGCGCTCCAGCGCTTGCAGCACCTTGCGCTGGTTCACCGGCGACCAGCGCGGCACCTGGGCGGCGTACCAGTCGCGAGCCACCTTCTCGAAGGTCGCCCCGGCGGCGGCATGCGCAGCCATCTTGCGCTTGCGCTCTTCGATCGACGGATCCTTGTGCTCGCGCAGTTGCCGGCGCGCGGCGTCGCGCTTGTCGCGCGCGGCAGCAAGGCTCACCTCAGGGTATGGGCCGAACGAAAGCAGCTTTTCCTTGCCGGCGAAGCGATATTTCATTCGCCAGCCGCGGTGCCCCTTGGTCGTGACGAACAGGTACAGCCCGCCCGAATCGGCGAGCTTGTAATCCTTCTCGCGCGGAGCGGCCTTTCGGGCCTGAACGTCGGTCAGCGGCATGATACCCCCAAATCGCTTATCGCTACCCCCATCATACCCCCGCAGGTTGTGTGCTTGGGGGTATCTCGATGGACCTGCTTGGACGTCCAGCAAGTGAGGATTTCCGGGCTATATGCAAGCCCTTGGGCGCGTATGGCAGCGGTTGGAAGGGGATGCTGGTGGGTCCGCCGGGGCTCGAACCCGGGACCTCTCGATTAAAAGTCGCTTGCTCTACCGACTGAGCTACGGACCCGCACCAGCGCCGCTGCGCCTAGGCAGAGCGCGGCGGCTGGTCAACCGGGCATTGAGCTGTCGCATGGTCAAACCGCTGATCGGATCGCGCCAGCCGGGCACGATCCGCACCAGCGGGCCCAGAACGAAATCGCGGGTGCGAAGCGCGGCGTGCGGGATGATGAGGCCTGGTTCTGCCCAGCTGCCCCCGCTCCACAACAGGATGTCGAGATCGATCACCCGCGCGCCCCAGCGTTGTCCCCGCCGGCGACCGAAGGCCCGCTCGATCGCCTTAAGGCGGCGGAGG
>NNBT01002236.1_pt1 | contig 35890 bp, 33 predicted proteins | sample 1173831 | NCBI WGS metagenome assembly NNBT01 (sample SAMN07173936, study PRJNA388173) | plant metagenome | isolation source: symbiotic tissue sample KVJ10 | place: Norway: Troms, Kvaloya island | reverse complement strand
GCGCGATCAGGACACGGCGGCCGATCAGCGCGAGCATGGCTTGCTCTTGCTGCGACGCGCGGATGGGCATGTCCCGTCATTGCGAGCGAAGCGAATCAATCCAGTGGCGTAGCGCTCGACGCCCCCCTGGGTTGCTTCGTCGGCTCCGCCTCCTCGCAATGACCGTGAGGGCCGCGGCAAGCCAGGGGCCATCAAGACCGCTTGATCCCCGCCAGCCGGATCATGCCGTCCGGGCTGATCACGAAGCCGCTCATATTGGCGCGCATCGCGAAGAAGACCGTCTGGTTGTAGAGATAGACGATCGGCAGTTCGTCCTGCAGGAAGACCTGCGCGGCGTCGTAGCGCTTCTTGCGCTCGGCCACGTCATATACCGTGCGGGCCTCGTCGAGCAGCCGGTCGACCTCGGCGTTGGAGTAGCGCCCGTCGTTCTGGTTGCCCTTGGTCGTCACGAACTGGTGCAGATTGCCGTCCGGATCGATGCGGCCCGACCAGCCGATGCGGCTCATCTGGAACTTGCCCTGCTGCTGGTCGCGCAGCTGGCTGGCGAATTCCGTCGAGCGGATCTGGATGTCGATGCCGGCCTCCGCCGCCATGGCCTGGATGACCTGGCCAAGCTGGGCGTCGACCGGGTTGTTGGTGACGAAGAGCTCGACCGAGACCTTGGTCACGCCGGCCTCCTTGAGCAGCGCCTTGGCCTTGGCGACATCGCGCGCCGGCACCGGGAACTGGGCGCTGACATAAGGATTGCCCGGGTTGAAGGGCTGGACCATCGGCTCGTAGAGCCCTTCGAACACGACCTGGCTCAGGACCTTGCGGTCGATCGAGAGCGAGAGCGCCTGGCGCACGCGCTTGTCCATGCCCATCGGCTGCTTGGCGGCGTCGCCATGGGCCGTGTTCATGGTGATGCCCTGGTAGCCGAGATTGGCGACGCTCGCGACCTTCAGCGCCTTGTCGGCCTGCGCCGATTTCACGTCGGTCGGGGCCAGCCGCTCCAGCATGTCGAGCTCACCCGAGCGCAGATTGGCCAGACGCACGGTCGTGTCGGGGATCGAGCGGTAGAGCACGCGGTCGAAATGGTAGTTCTGCGCCTCCCAATGCTCCTTGAACCGCTCGAGAACGATGCGGTCGTTCTGCACCCGCTCGACGAATTTGTAGGGGCCCGAGCAGATCGGCTTGGCGCCGACATCGCCGGCCAGGCTCTTGGGCGCCAGCATCATGCCGGCGCGGTCGGTCAGCTGGGCGAGCAGCGTCGCGTCCGGGCGCTTGAGCTTGAGCGAGATCGTGCTGGGATCGACGACCGTGATGCTGTCGACCGAGGCGAGCTCGGATTTGCGCAGCGAGTCGGGCAGGGTGCGGGCGCGCTCCAGATTGGCCTTGGCCGCCTCGGCGTCGAAAGCCTCGCCGTCATGGAACTTGGCGTCGCTGCGCAGCTTCATGGTCAGCGTCAGCCCGTCGGCCGAGAACGACCATTCGGTCGCGAGCCGCGGCACGATCTTGAGATCGGGGGTGATGTCGAGCAGCTTGTCGCAGAGGCCCTTGAAGACGATGCGGCCGACGAAGGTGCGCGCCTTGTGCGGGTCGAGAACGTCGGGGTCTTCCTGCAGGCCGATTCGCAGGGTGGAGGGCGCCTGCGCGACGGCGGGGAGGGCGGCGAGCGTCAGTGCGGTGGCGCAGGCCATGGCGGTGAGAAGCTTCATCGGATGTCCCCTGTTTTTGTGGCGGTCATGATCGCGCAAGATCGTTCCGGTTGGTACCAGCTTGCTGCAAAATCGCGCCGGCGTCGATGTCGCATCGCATGCGCGGCTCATGCCTGCATGCTCTTGCGGAGCGCCATTGCATGCAATTTGACGGCCAGCCGCAGGCCGCCCCAGCGGGAGCGCCGATGCGCGTGATCCGGTCGCCTTGGCGGCCGGGGCTGTCTACAAGACGACGAGGACCAGCGCCCGCACGAGGCGCGCCAGTGGAGGATGCCGATGCTTCTGGGTGTGATCGCCGACGACATGACGGGCGCGACCGATGTGGCGCTGATGCTGAACCGCAGCGGCATGCGCACGGTCCAGCTCATCGGCGCCCCGAGCCCCGGGCAGGCGCTGCCGGAGGCGGATGCCGTCGTGGTCGCCCTGAAATCGCGCACGAATCCGGTGGTCGAAGCCGTGGCGGACTCGCTGGCCGCCTGCGAGGCGCTGCTGGCTGCGGGCGCGCGGCAGATCCTGTTCAAATACTGCTCGACCTTCGATTCCACGCCTGAAGGTAATATCGGCCCGGTGGCGGACGCGCTGGCGCAGCGCCTGGGCGCGGACATCGCCATCGTCTGCCCGGCTTTTCCCGCCAATGGCCGCTCGATCTACCAGGGCTATCTCTTCGTCGGCGCGGTGCCGCTGCATGAGAGCTCGATGAAGGACCACCCGCTGACGCCGATGCGCGACTCCAGCCTGGTGCGCCTGATGGGTGCGCAGACGAAAGCGGCCGTCGGGCTGGTCGATTACGCGACCGTTCTGGCCGGCGTCGCCGCAGTCCAGGCGCGCTTCGAAAAACTGACCGAGGAGGGCGTGCGCTACGTCGTCACCGACGCGCTGACCAATGCCGACCTCATGGTGCTGGGCGAGGCCGTCGCCGGTCACGTTCTGCTGACGGGCGGCTCGGGTATCGCGATGGGGCTGCCGCAGAACTTCCGCAAGGCTGGCCTGCTGCCGGCGCGCGAGATCGCGGCCCGCCTCGAGGCGCCGGAAGGCCGCGCCGGCATCATCTCGGGCAGCTGCTCGACCGCCACCCGCGCGCAGATCGCAGCCGCGATCGAGGCCGGCTATCCCGCGCTGAAGGTCGATCCGCTGGCCCTGGTCTCGGGCGCGCAGGATGCGGGCAAGCTCGCCGCATGGGCGCTGGCGCAATCCCCGGACAAGCCCTTCCTGCTCTATTCCAGCGACGATCCGCGGGAGGTTGCCGCGATCCAGGACAAGCTGGGCCGCGAGAAGGCGGGCGAAACGGTCGAGCACGCCTTCGCGCAGACGGCCGCGCTGCTGGCGAAGGGGGGCGTGTCGCGGCTGCTGGTCGCGGGTGGCGAGACCTCGGGCGCTGTCGTCCAGGGGCTGGGCATCGGCATGCTCGAGATCGGCCCCGAGATCGATCCGGGCGTGCCCTGGACACGTGCAGCCGACGGACAGGACATGGTGATCGCGCTCAAATCGGGCAATTTCGGCGCACCGGACTTCTTCCTGAAGGCCTGGAGCCTGCTGCGCTGAGGCGTCAGTCCGCGAGGGCCGGGGTTGCGCTGAGCCGTCCGCCGGGCATGATGCGGAACAGGAGGACGACATGGCGTTTCTCGGCGAATTGCTGACCAATGTCGCGGACCGGGGCCGGGCCCTGATCGGGTTCGAACGCTTCATCGGACAGCGCAACCGGCCCATCGAACGCCTGTGCGAGGATCTCCTCTCAGGCCGGGGCGAAGCCTCGGGCATGGCGCTGGCCCAGGGCGTGCTGGACGCGTGGGAGCGACTCGACCGGCCCGGCCGCCAGGCCTTCTTCGCGATGCTGCAGGACCGCTTCGGCCCTGATCATGACAGGCTCGGCAAGGCGATCGACGCCTATCGCGAGAATCCCGGTGCTGCCGCCATCTCCGCGCTGCATCTCGCCTCCGAGCCGCGCCGGCAGGAGTTGCTGCGCCGCCTCAACTTGGCGCCCGGCGGCACGCATGTGCTGGTGCGGATGCGCGAAGCGCTGTTCGAGGCGATGGAGGGCGATCGCGACCTGCTCGCGGTCGACGCCGATTTCCGTCACCTCTTCGGCTCCTGGTTCAACCGCGGCTTCCTCGTCCTGCGTCGGATCGACTGGCGTTCGCCCGCCAATGTGCTGGAGAAGATCATTCGCTACGAGGCGGTCCACGAGATCCAAGGCTGGGACGATCTGCGCCGAAGGCTCGAGCCCGCCGACCGCCGCTGCTTCGCCTTCTTCCACCCGCAGCTCGTCGATGAGCCGCTGATCTTCGTCGAGGTCGCCCTGACCGGGGACATTCCGCGCAGCATCGGCGAGGTCCTGAGCGGTGAGCGCGAGGTGCTGCCGGCGCAGGCCGCGACGACGGCGGTGTTCTATTCGATTTCGAACTGCCAGGAAGGCCTGCGCGGGATCTCTTTCGGCAACTTCCTGATCAAGCAGGTCGCCGAGGATTTGAAGCGCGAGCTGCCGGGGCTCGACACCTTCGTCACGCTCTCGCCGGTGCCGGGGTTTGCGCGCTGGCTGGAAGGGATCGTTGCCGATCCCGGCGAATTCGCGCTGACCAATGAGGAGCGTTCGGAACTCGCCCGGCCGGCGGTGGAAACGATCTCGCTTGACGAGCCGACGCGGCAGCGCCGCGACAAGCTGCTCGGCCAGATGATGGCGCAATATCTGCTGCGGGCCCGCACGGCGTCGGGCCGCGTCATCGACCCGGTCGCCCGCTTCCATCTCGGCAACGGCGCCCGGCTCGAGCGCATCAATGTCGGCGGCAACCTGTCATCGCGGGGCCTGCGAGAGTCGCATGGCGTGATGGTCAACTACCGCTACGACCTCGACGACATCGAGACCAATCACGAGTCCTTCGCCACCCGCAACACGGTGGTGGCCTCCTCGGGCGTGCGCAAACTGTTGCGGCCGGCCGCGAGTTGACCCCGGACGCAAGCAACGTTCATGGAAGAGTAAAGTCGTCACACTGAAGCGCGGCACACGCGGCGCTCCTCGGAATTCGTCAGCCGAACTGCACGGACACGCCTGAAAGGACCCGAAATCATGGGCAACCACCTGTTCGATCTCGTCAAGGCGCGCATTCCAGCGCCAGAAGCGCCCTTCGCGGTTCTCGACGACGGCAGGCGCTATAGCTACGCCGACATGGTCGCGGTCTCCGCCCGCTTCGCGAACGCTCTGGTCGATCTGGGCGTCAAGCCAGGCGATCGGGTCGCCGTGCAGGTCGAGAAGAGCATCGAGGCGCTGATGCTGTATCTCGGCACCGTTCGGGCCGGCGCGATCTTTCTGCCGCTCAACACCGCCTATACGCCCGCCGAGATCGAGTATTTCCTCGGCGATGCGCAGCCTGCCGTCTTCGTCTGCGATCCGGCGAAGGCCGAATCCCTGAAGCCCTATGCCGACAAGGCCGGCGCGAAGCTGGAAACGCTCGGCGTCTGGCGCGCGCCGGACGTCTCCGCCGGCACGCTGTCGGACAGGGCGCTGGCCGCATCGACCGCGTTCGCGGATGTCGCGCGCGGTCCCGACGATCTCGCCGCCATCCTCTACACCTCCGGCACGACCGGTCGCTCCAAGGGGGCGATGCTCAGCCACGACAACCTCGCCTCCAACGCGCTGGCGCTGGTCGACTACTGGCGCTTCACCAGGGATGACGTGCTGCTGCACGCGCTGCCGATCTTCCACACGCACGGGCTCTTCGTCGCGACCAACTGCGTGCTCTTCTCCGGCGCGTCGATGATCCTGCTGCCGAAATTCGATCCCGACCAGGTCTTCAGGCACCTGCCGCAGGCGAGCTGCCTCATGGGCGTGCCGACCTTCTATGTCCGGTTGCTGCAGGATGCGCGCCTGACGAAGGAAACGACGAAGCATATGCGCCTCTTCGTCTCCGGCTCGGCGCCGCTGCTGGCCGAGACGCATCGCGAATGGCGGGAGCGGACCGGTCACGCCATCCTTGAGCGCTACGGCATGACCGAGACCAACATGAACACCTCGAACCCCTATGAGGGCGAGCGTGTGGCAGGCACGGTCGGCTTCCCGCTGCCGGGCGTCGCGGCGCGCGTGGTCGATCCCGAGACCGGGAAGCTGCTCGGCTCCGACGAGATCGGCATGATCGAGGTCAAGGGCCCCAATGTCTTCAAGGGCTACTGGCGCAACCCCGAGAAGACCGCGGCCGAGTTCAAGCTGGACGGCTTCTTCATCACCGGCGATCTCGGCAAGATCGATCCTGCCGGCTATGTCCACATCGTCGGGCGCGGCAAGGACCTCATCATCACCGGCGGCTACAACGTCTATCCCAAGGAGGTCGAGACCGAGATCGACGAGATGCCCGGCGTGATCGAGAGCGCCGTCATCGGCTGCCCGCACCCCGATTTCGGCGAGGGCGTCACGGCCGTCGTGGTGCTCAAGCCCGGGGCGACGATCACCGCCGCCTCCATCGCCGCGACGCTGGAGCAGCGGCTGGCCCGGTTCAAGCAGCCCAAGCAGGTCTTTGTCGTCGCTGACCTGCCGCGCAACACCATGGGCAAGGTCCAGAAGAACCTGCTGCGCGAGCAGTACAAGGACATCTACGCCCGGCAGATGAAGGCGGGGGAGTAAGCGTCCGCTCGCTCAGCTCTTCGACTGGGGCTGGGCGAGCAGCCAGTCGTCGCGTCGCGGCTGGGTGCGTTCAACCGTCCGGCTCTGAAGCCGCGTCTCGCTCAATTCTCCGGCCGCCTCGAGGATGGGATAGGCGACCGAGGTGATGTGGCCGTGAATGCGCTTGAGGTCGCGCAGCACGTCGAGATGGATCGAACTCGTTTCGATCGATTCGGGCACGCCGCCCCTCAGACGCTCGTAATGGGCTTCGGTCGCCTCCCGCTCGGCCGCGCGCATCGCCGGCTTTTCGGCGAAGAGCCGGCGCGCCAGCGCGATGTCGCGTGAAGCCAGCACGTTCAGCGCGAGCTGGAGACTGTCCATCACCCGCCCATGGAAGCGACCGATCTCGGCCAGCCCCTCGGGTGAAAAGCGATAGCGCTTGCGGATCTTCTTTTCCGCCAGCTCCCGCAGGTTCTTGTCGATGATATCGCCGATATGCTCCAGATTGGTGTTGAGCGTGATGATCTCGAACAGGCGCCGGCTGTCCTCCTCGCTCAACTCCATCCGGGAGATTCGCACGAGGTAAAGCTTGATCGCCTCGTGGATCGCGTCGACGCCGTCATCCGCCTCGGCGATCTCGCGCGACAGCTTGAGGTGGTCATGCTCCAGCAGAGTCAGGGTCGTCCTGAGCATGTCGCCGACGCGGTCGCCCAGATGCAGCGTCTCGCGCATGGCGCAGGCGAGGGCCTCGGAGGGATTGTCGAGCACGCCGGGGTCGAGATAGAGCGGCCGGGTGACGCGTCCCTTGACCTCGGAATCCGGCATCAGCCGCATCACCAGTGCCGAAATCGGGCCGATGAAGGGCAGGAAGGCGAGGCCGCCGACGACATTCAGCGCGAGGTGAAGCTCCACCGCCAGCCGCACCGGTGAGCCGGACCAGAGCAGCAGCGAGGACCCGATCGGGCCCGCCAGCGGGATCGCGACAGCCGCGACGACGATGCGCGTCAGCAGGTTGGCGACGGCGACCCGCCGTTGCGCAACCGGGGCCCCGAACTGGTCGATGACCGGGATCAGGGCGTTGCCGAGGTTGGCTCCCACGATCAGCGTCACCGCCATGCCCGGCGAGAGCAACCCGCCGGACCACAGCGACGCGATCAGCAGAACGATGGCGAGGCTGGAATGCGCGAGCCAAGTCGCTGCGATCGCAATGGCGACGGCGATGACCGGCTCGCCCGCGAGCGTGGACAGGATCATGCGGAAGGTCGGCGATTGCGCCAGCGGCGCGGCGGCGGACGACAACTCGACGAGCGACAGCAGGATGAGGCCGATGCCGACCAGCACGCGGCCGATGTTGCGGGCGCGGTCCATCGCCTCGTTGGTCAGGTACAGCGCAACCCCCAGCGCCAGGCACAGTCCCCAGACCCAGCCGAGGTCGAGGGAGACGATGTACGCGGCGAGAGCCGTGCCGATATTGGCGCCGAGCAGGACCGCCAGCGCCATCGGCAGCGTGATCAGGGACTGCCCTGCGAAGGAGGACAGCAGCAGGGTCGTCGCGGTCGAGCTCTGCAGGACGAGCGTGACGGCAGCCCCGCTCGTCAGCGCCGCGAACCTGTTGCGCGTCAGCCGCGCCAGAGCCAGCCGCAAGGAGGAGCCGAACGCGCGCATCGCCCCGGTCCTGACCAACCGGACGGCCCAGATTAGAAGCGCGACCGCACCGGCAAGGTGGAGGAGGGTGGACGTGAGGCTGCTGGCGGCGGTCATGTCGTCTGGAATTCTCCGATGCTCCGTCGGCGGCGAATTCCAGTCAGCGTATCCCGAAATTGATTAGCCGTCTTATCAATATCTGCCTAAAAAAGAGGCTGTATTGTGACGGCGGCGGTCGGTTAGCCGGATGTGCGATCGCGCGCCGCCGCCCGGTGCAGACGCTCCAGCGGAAACCGCGCCACATCGGCCAGCAGTTCGACAAAGCCCTTCGTCTGGAGGGCCGCCGTCGCTTCCCCTTTTTCGGCGGAGGCGAGCGAGGCATCGCCCGCGGCGCCCGAGGGGTGAACATCCTGCGCCATCCAGGCCATCGCATGCAGCCCGGTAGGGCGAAGCCAGCTGTAGCCTTCCGCGGCCATGTCGACCGTCAGCGGGTTGAACGGCGCGGCCTGGCTCATGTCGACGAGATCCGGCCGGAAATGCAGCATCAGCGAGGTCTCGATGTCGCCGGCATGGATGCCGTGCTGCGCGTCGAGATCGGCGAAGAGGCCGGGCGGCAGGCCGAAGGCGCGCCATGCGGTCGTCACCGCCAGCATGCCGTGGCGCACCCGCAATTCGCGCGCGACGACCTTCATCGGATCGATATTGCCGCCATGGGAGGTCAGGATCACGAGCTTCTCGATCCCGGCGCGCCTCACACTCTCGCCGATCTCGATCCAGCTTTGCGTCGCGCTCTCCCAGGAGAGCGTCAGCGTGCCCGGGGAGTGGAGATGCTCGTTGGATTTGCACACCGCCAGCGTCGGCAGCACCAGCACATCGAGGCTCTCCGGCACGAGCGGCATCGCCAGCGCCAGCATGGCGTTCATGATCGTGGTGTCGACGCTGACCGGCAGATGCGGCCCGTGCTGCTCGATCGCCGCCAGAGGCAGCACCGCGACGGTGCGCGCGCCGTCGAGGCCGGTAAAGTCGGTGGTCTTCAGATCGCCCCAGAAGCGCGCGCTCATCGTCTCGTCGTCCCCGTCTCGTGAAGTCGAAAACTCTAGATCATCGGCGGCGAAAGTGGATGATGCGATCGCCTGTGGGCAAGGCCCGTCCCGGATGCGATGACGCGGTGTCGCGGTTCCTGCCGACGGTCTGCCATGGCATACAAGTTGCTGGCGCGCAGCAAAGGCAATCGCCAACAGGCACAGGGGAGGTCAAAACCATGACGATGACGAAATATCGCCTGACGCGCCGCAATGCGCTCGGTTTGATCGGCGGCTCGGCGCTGGTGGCTGTCCCCGGCGCACGCGTCAGCGCCCAGACGCTCGACAAGGTGTCCTACCAGACCAATTGGCGCGCCCAGGCCGAGCATGGCGGCTTCTATCTCGCCGCCGCCAACGGCATCTACAAGAAATACGGCATCGACGCCGAGATCCGCCCCGGCGGCCCGCAGCAGAACCCCTCGCAGCTTCTGCTCGGTGGTCGCGTCGACATGATCATGTCGAACTCCTTCGAGGCGATCCGCTATGCCCAGGAGAACATCCCCTTCCTCTGCATTGGCTCGATCTTCCAGAAGGATCCGCAGGTCATCATCTCGCATCCGGGCGTCGGCAACGACTCGCTCGCCGCGCTCAAGGGTAAGCCGATCCTGGTCGGCGCCGCCGGCCGCACCAGCTACTGGCCGTTCCTGAAGGCGAAGTTCGGCTACACCGACGAGCAGATCCGGCCCTACACCTTCAACATGGCGCCCTTCCTGGCCGACAAGACGATCTCACAGCAGGGCTTCCTGTCATCGGAGCCCTTCGCCATCCAGAAGCAGGGCGGCGTCACGCCGGTGGTCCATCTCATCGCCGATGCCGGCTTCGAGAACTACAACACCACGATCAACATTTCGCAGAAAATGGTCGCGGAGAAGAAGGACCTGGTGCAGCGCTTCGTCACCGCCTCGCTCGAGGGATGGGCGGAGTACATGAAGGGCGGGCCGGCGGTCGCCGCCGCCAACGCCCAGATCCTGAAGGACAACCCCGACATGGATCAGGAGAAGATCGACTATGCGGTCAAGGTGATGAACGCCAACGGCATCGTGCTCTCGGGCGACGCGCTGACGCTGGGCATCGGCGCCATGACCGATGCGCGCTGGGGCTCGTTCTACAAGACGATGACGGAGGCGGGCGTCTTCCCGGCCGGCATCGACCTGAAGAAGGCCTACAGCCTGGAGTTCATCAACAAGGGCGTCGGCAAGGCGTGAGCCTCGTCATTCCGGGGGCGGCGCGCCGCGCTGAACCCGGAACCCACGACCGGGTGAGACTTCCCACCCGGTCGCCAGCGCTCGCCCCGTCGTGGGTTCCGGGTTCAAGCCTTTGGCTTGCCCCGGAATGACGGCGGAGGGCGACAATCAACGGATCATCAGGCATTGGACACGGCCTCTCTGAGCACACCCCATGCCGTTCGCCTCGAGGGCCGCAAGCCGCTGGTTTGCGTGCGGCATGTCTCCAAGCAGTTCGGCAACGGCACGCTCGCCGTCCGCGACGTCAATCTGAGCCTGGGGGAGGGCGAGTTCGTCAGCCTGCTCGGCCCCTCGGGCTGCGGGAAGTCGACGTTGCTGCGGATGATAGCCGGGCTCGGCGCGCCCTCCAGCGGCACGATCGAATGGCCGACGACGACCCATGACGCGTCGGGCGAGCCGGAGCGCGATCTCGGTTTCGTCTTCCAGGATCCCACATTGATGCCCTGGGCCAGTGCGCTCGACAACGTCATGCTGCCATTGACCCTGAAGGGCGTGCGCAAGGCTGAGGCCCGCGAACGTGCCGCCGATATGCTGGCGCTCGTCGGCCTCGCCGGTTTCGAAAAATCCTATCCGCGCGAGCTCTCCGGCGGCATGAAGATGCGCGTCTCGATCGCGCGCGGGCTGGTGCTGCGGCCCAAGATCCTGCTGATGGACGAGCCCTTCGCGGCGCTCGACGAGATCACCCGCCACCGCCTCAACGACGACCTGCTGGAGCTCTGGTGGAAGGAGCGTTTCACCGCCGTCTTCGTCACCCACTCGGTCTTCGAATCCGTCTATCTCTCGAAGCGCATCGTGGTGATGGCGGCCCGGCCCGGCCGCGTCATGGCCGATCTCGACGTCGACGCGCCCTATCCACGCGACGACCTCTTCCGCACCTCGCCCGAATACGCGCATCTCTGCCGGGTGGTCTCGGGCAAGCTCAAGGAGGCGATCGGCTCATGAGCTTGCCGTCGATCGAAGCCCCGGCCCCCGCTCATGGCGGCACCGACGAAGAGGCGCGCCCCGTCTTCGTTACCGAGCCGCGCCTGCTGGGCCTGCCGGCCAGTGCCTGGCCGCGCATCCTGGCGCCGATCGCGATCGGCGTTGTCTCGCTGGCGCTCTGGGAATTCGCCGTCCGCTGGAACGCCATCCCGGCCTACATCCTGCCCGGGCCCATCCTGATCGGCCAGACGCTGGTGTCCGACTGGGGCACGCTGTCGGGCTCGCTCTGTATAACGCTGAAGATCACCTTCATGGCGCTGGCCGCCGCCGTGACCGTCGGCGTCACGCTCGCCGTGCTGTTCACCCAGTCGAAATGGCTGGAGATGTCGCTGTTGCCCTATGCCGTGATCCTGCAGGTGACGCCGATCGTCGCGATCGCGCCGTTGATCATCATCTGGGCCGGCGACATCAATCTCGCGCTGCTGATCTGCGCCTGGATCGTCGCCTTCTTCCCGATCCTGTCCAACACGATCCTCGGGCTGAACTCGGCCGACCACAACCTCGTCAACCTGTTCCAGCTCTATGGCGCCAGCCGCTGGCAGACGATGCGCCACCTCAAGCTGCCGGCGGCGTTGCCCTATTTCCTGGCCGGTCTGAAGATTTCGGGCGGGCTGGCGCTGATCGGCGCCGTCGTCGCCGAATTCGTCGCCGGCACGGGCGGCAGCGCCTCGGGCCTGGCCTACCGCATCCTCGAGGCCGGCTATCAGCTGAAGATTCCGCGCGTCTTCGCGGCGCTGCTGATGATATCGCTGTCGGGCATCGCGATCTTCCTCGCGACGAGCTGGATCTCGCATATGCTGCTGAGACGCTGGCACGAGAGCGCCCTGAAACGTGAGAACTGAGATGAGCGCCCTGCCCGAACGCAAGACCAGGTCAGCCCAGCCCTCCCGCTACGACATCGCGGCGCTGAAGGAGGATCTCGACGGCATCGCGCTGATCGACGAGACGCAGGTGGTGCGCAAGCGCTCGCGCGACTTCTTCTGGTACTCGCCGATCCTGAACACGCAGCTCGCCGACAAATCCGCCGACATCATTGCCATGCCCCGCGAAGAGGCCGAGGTCGTCCGCATCGCGGCGGCCTGCGCGCGGCGGCGGATCCCGCTGACGGTGCGGGCCGCGGGCACCGGCAATTACGGCCAGGCCGTGCCGCTCGAAGGCGGCGTCCTGCTCGACATCACCGGCTTGACCGGCATCGAATGGCAGAAGCCCGGGATCATGCGGACCGCTGCCGGTTCGCGCATGCTGGACGTCGACATCGCGTTGCGCGAGACCGGCTTCGAGCAGCGCATGCACCCTTCCACCAAGCGCAGCGCCACCGTCGGCGGTTTTGTTGCCGGCGGGTCGGGCGGGGTCGGCTCGGTCACATATGGCGGCCTGCGCGAGCCCGGCAACATTCTGGCCGCGCGCATCGTCACCGTGGAGGAAGAGCCGCGCATCATCGAGCTGCGCGACGACGCCGCCCAGAAGGTCAACCGCGCCTATGGCACGACCGGCATCATCACCGCGCTGGAAATGCCGCTGGCGCCGGCCTGGCCCTGGATCGACGTCATCGTCGCCTTCGACAGTTATATGGACGCCTTCGAGACGGGCTACGAGGTCGCGCTCGCCGACGGCATCGTCAAGAAGCTGGTCACGCCGATCTCGTCGGTGATCACACCCTATTTCGGCGCGCTCAAGTCTCATTGCCCTGAGGGCAAGAGCATCCTGATCTGCATGATCGCGGAAGGGTCGCTTGGGCCGTTCAAGGCGATCGTCGGCAAGCGCGGCGCGGTCACCTATGAGGCGCCCTCGGAGGAGGGGCCGGGCACGGTGCCGCTCTACGAATACACCTGGAACCATACCACGCTGCAGTGGCTGAAGAGCGACCGCTCGATCACTTATCTGCAGTGCCTCTTCCCGCATGACCGGCTGGTCGAGAGCGCGCGCGAGACGATCGCCGCTTTCGGCGACGAGCTTCTGCCGCATCACGAGTTCATTCGCTTCGGTGGCAAGGTGACGGCGAGCGCGCTGCCGATCCTGCGCTATTCGACGCCGGAGCGGCTCAACGCGGTCATCGCCCAGCACGAGTCGTCCGGCGTCTTCATCGCCAATCCCCACGTCGTCACGCTGGAGGAGGGCAGCCGCCACAAGCGGGCTGATGCCGATCAGCTCGGCTTCAAGCGCGAGGTCGATCCGCAGGGGCTGCTGAACCCCGGCAAGATGGCGAGCTTCGTGCCCGCTGGTCAGGCGAAATAGGCGACTTTCTGGTCCGTCGGCAGCGCGTCGAGAGCCCGCAGCGCCGCCTCGGAGCCCCTGTCCTGCGGGCCGGCGGCCGCGGGCGGCCGATCCCGTAACGCATACGGGGAGGACGAAGCTGCGCTGGCCTGCTTCGCTTCTTCCGACGGCGTTGCCTCGGATACATCGGCGAAGTCGATGTCGTCGTCGAGTTGCTGGATCGAGCCGATGCGCGGCTCCTCGCCCAGCAGATCCGTCATCGACACCTTGCTGGCGACGTTGGGAGCCGGATGGTCGTCGATCTCGATGATCTCGATGTCATCATAGGCGCTCAACGGCGGCGCCATGGTCAGGTACCGGTCCTGCCGCGGCTCGCTCGTTGCGAGGAAAGGCTCGGCATGCGTCTGGGTCGCGATCTCCGGGTCCGCGACGGCGCGCAGGCTGCTCTCGAGCATCGCGATCGTATCGGCGATCTTGTCGATCCGCTGCACCGTGCCTTCGACGATCCCCGTCGCAGCCGAGATCTCGGAGGCGCGCTGGTCGAGCATGTCGCACAGCGCCTCGTCGGCGCCGGCCTCCCGCAGACTCCAGGCGGCCTCCTGAATGCTCTCGGTCGCCTGGACGATCGTGCCCGCGGCCGTCTCGATGCGCGTGGCCAGGCCCGAGGCGCGATCCTCGGCCTTGCCGCTGATGCGCTCGAGATCGATGCGCAGATCGGCGATCAGTGCGGCGGCTTCGCCCATGTCAGGCGCAACCGTCTGTTCCGGCAAGCCGAGGCCGACCACGCGCTCGATGCGGCCGATCGCACCCAGAAGCTGGAGCGTATCGGCCTGGCGATTGCGCTTGGCGAATTCGGCCATGAACCAGCGCCCGCGCGCGGTTTCCATGACGGCGGCCTCGATCGCGACATAGTCGTTTTCGCTCAGCGGTGTCAGTGAACGTGCTTCGCTCATCACCGGTCTGCTTTTGAAAGACTGGACATCGCGCATGCGGTCAGTCGGGAGGCGCCACCGAGAGTTTTGCCACCGCAGTGCTTAACGGCTGGTTACTTTTGGGAAGCCGTGGAGCCGGACATGAGGCGTCACACCTGTTGCATCCTCGCCCTTGCCAAGCATCATTCGGCCAGCGATACACACATCAGGGGTAGGCCGACGCCGGAGAAAGGTGTCGCGGATTGATGACGAGATCGTCGATCGCGGGCGAGGACATCACGCAGACCATGGCGATCCCTGACGCGGCCGAACCACAAGCCGTCTTTCGCGACGAGGCCGATATGCTCACCGTGGCGCTCGCGGGCTCGTGGAGCGCCGACCGCGCGCCGCGAATCGAGAGCCTTGCTGAGGAGATCGGTGAGCGCGTCGGGAAGACCCGGCGAGCGCGGCTCGATCTGACGGCGGTCGATCGGCTCGACACGCTCGGCGCCTATGTCCTCAACCGCCTCAAATATCAGCGCGAGAAGGCCGGCGAGGCCATCGATATCGTCAGCGACCGACCGGAGCACGCGCTGTTGTTGGGCGAGGTCGGCGTCCACGATCATCACCAGCCGGAGCCCGACAACCGCTTCCGCATCGTCGATGTGCTGGTCAATATCGGCGCCGCCGTCGTGCAGTTTGGCCGCGACATGGTCGGCGGCTCGATGTTCCTGGGCGAGGTCGTGGTGGGCTCGGCCGCCGTCGTTCTGGGGCCGCGCAAATTTCGCGGTCCCTCCATGGTCAACCAGATCGAGCTGATCGCCTTCAACGGCGCGCCGATCATCATGCTGATCTCGTTCCTCGTCGGCTGCATCGTGGCGCAGCAGGGTATTTTTCAGCTCCAGCAGTTCGGCGCCACCGCCTTCGTCGTGAATTTGACCGGCATTTTGATCCTGCGCGAACTCGCGGTCCTGCTGACCTCGATCATGATCGCGGGCCGGTCCGGCTCCGCCATCACCGCCGAGATCGGCTCGATGCGCATGCGCGAGGAAATCGACGCCTTGCGGGTGATGGGGCTCGATCCGATCGAGGTGCTGGTCGTCCCGCGCATTCTCGCCCTGGTGATCTCGCTGCCGATCCTGACCTTCATCTCGGCGATGTCGGGTTTGACCGGCGCGGCGCTGGTGTCCTGGCTTTACGGCGGGATCGGCATCGACACCTTTCTCGCCCGCCTGCAATCGGTCATCACCTGGAAGCATTTCGCCGTCGGCCTCATAAAAGCGCCGTTCATGGCCTTTGTGATCGGCCTGATCGCTTCGCTCGAGGGATTGGCCGTCAAGGGCTCGGCCGAATCGCTCGGGCGACAGGTCACGGCCTCGGTCGTGAAGGCGATCTTCATGGTCATCGTCGTCGACGCGCTCTTCGCCATGTTCTTTTCGTCGATCGCGTTTTGAGGACCATCCCGCGGACATGAGTGTGCAGGGCATACAGCAGGCAGAGGCCGCGTCAGGGCATCGCGACGCACCGCGCGCCGCGCCGGCGGCTGCGGAGGGCGAGGTCGTCATCCGCGTGAAGGATCTGAGGGTCGCGTTCGGCGAGAAGGTCATCATGGATGGCCTCGACCTCGACGTGATGCGCGGCGAGATCCTCGGCTTCGTCGGCGGTTCGGGGCAGGGCAAATCCGTGCTGACGCGCACGATCCTGGGCCTCGTCGAGAAGTCGCGCGGCACCATTGAGGTCTTCGGCGAGGATGTGGACACCCTGAATCCGGTTCAGCGCCGCGCCCTGGAGAGGCGCTTCGGCGTCATGTTCCAGCAGGGGGCGCTGTTTTCGGCGCTCAGCGTCAAACAGAACATCCAGTTGCCGATGCGCGAATATCTTGACCTGTCGCCGGGCCTTCTCGACGAGATGGCGATGGTCAAGCTCGAGCTGGTCGGCCTGCCGGCCGATGCCGCGGACAAGGCGCCATCCGAACTCTCAGGCGGCATGATCAAGCGCGCCGCGCTGGCGCGTGCGCTGGCGCTCGACCCCGATATCGTCTTCCTCGACGAGCCGACCTCGGGGCTCGACCCCATCGGCGCCGCCGAGTTCGACCAGCTGATCGTCACGCTCAAGCAGACTTTGGGGCTGACGGTGTTCATGGTAACCCACGACCTCGACAGCCTTTATTCCGCCTGTGACCGAATCGGCGCACTCGCGGACAAGCGGGTCATCGCCGTCGGTACGCTGGATACGATGCTGGCATCCAACCATCCATGGCTCAAAGCCTATTTCGGCGGCGAGCGGGCGCGCGCCCGCATGTCGCCGGAGCAACGGGAACATATCGGTTAGACCATGGAATCGCGAGCAAACTATGCGCTGGTCGGGCTTTTCACCTTGGCTGTCCTCGCCGCGCTGTTCGGCTTCGTCTACTGGTTCAACAGCGGCAACGCCGGCGGCCGGCAGGACGTCCGCGTCATCTTCAGCGGCACGGTGACGGGCCTCGGCCGCGGCTCCAGCGTGCTCTTCAACGGCCTGCGCGTCGGCGAGGTGACGAAGATCGAGCTGCAGCCCGACGACCCGAGCCGGATCAACGCCGTGATCTCGGTCGACGCGAACACGCCGCTGCGGGTCGACACGCGGGCGCGGTTGGAAACCGTCGGCCTCGCCACCGGCATCGTCGCGGTTCAGCTCGTCGGCGGCGACCCTAAATCGCCGGCGCTCAAGCCGCCGGAAGGGCAGAGCCTGCCCGTGATCGTCGCCGAGCGGTCCGAACTGCAGGACATCGTCGAGACCGTCCGCAACATCGCCTCAAAGGCTGATGCGACGCTGACCGGCCTCAACAATCTCGTCCAGAACAACGCGGGTTCGATCGGCAACACGGTCCAGAATATCGAGAAATTCTCCGCCGCGCTCGGCAACAATTCGGACGGCATCGACAAGCTGATGCAGAGCTTCGGCACGATCGCCGAGACCATAGCGCCGCTCTCGCAGAAGCTCGGCGTGCTCAGCGAGGAACTGACGCAGATCGTGCGCTCGGTGGATCAGAAGAAGGTCACCGAGATCATCGGCAACGTCGACCGGTTCACGGCGGCGCTGGGCGGCTCCAGCGAGGATGTCGGCAAGGCGGTCAAGGATGTCGCCTCGATCACCGGCAAGCTCAACACGGCGGCCGACCAGGTCGAGGGCGTGCTGAAGAGCGCGCAGGCCTTCCTCAACACGGCTGCAGGCCAGGATGGCCGCAGCACCTTCACCGAGATCAGCGACGCCGCCAAGTCGATCCGGGCGCTGGCCGACAACCTCGACAAGCGCACCGCCGAGATCACCACCGGCATCAGCCGCTTCACCGGTCCGGGCCTGCGCGACATCGAGGCGCTGGCCAGCGACGGCCGGCGCACGCTGACGGACCTAAACCGCACCTTGCGGAGTTTGGAACGCAACCCGCAGCAGTTCATCTTCGGCGGCAAGCCCCCGCTCCCTCAATATGGTGGATCCCGCTAAGCCATGACGACCCCGGCAAAGCCTTCAACCCTGACCCCTCGCTACGCCCGCGTGGCCGCTCTCCTGCTTGCAACGGGCCTGTTCTCGGCCGGTTGCGCTGGCAGCGCCCCCACGACCTATGACCTCTCCGCGCCGCGCGATGTCGGCCGCAGCGGCGGTTCGCGCGCGACACTGGTCGTGCAGGAGCCGACGACCGTCCAGGCGATCGATTCCGACCGGGTCATCGTGCGCGATTCCACCGGCGCGCTGTCCTTCGTGGGCGGCGCGCAATGGGCCGATCGCGTGCCCAAGCTGGTCCAGGTTCGCCTGATCCAGACCTTCGAGAACGCCAATCGGTTGGGATCGGTCGGCCGTCCGGGCGATCGCATCACGCCGGAAGTTCAGTTGCTGACCGACATCCGCAGCTTCAACATCGACGCCGCCAGCGGCATGGCGGTGGTCGAGATCAGCGCCAAGCTGGTCGGGGATCGCACCGGCGACATCCGCCGCGCGCGCCTGTTCTCCGCCCGTGTGCCTGCCGGCGCGGTCGATGGCGCCGGCGCGACGCAGGCGCTCGATCAGGCGCTGTCGCAGGTGCTGGTCGAGATCGTGCGCTGGGCGCGCTGAGGCGGCCGCCGGTTCATCGAGGCCGTTTTCGAAGGGCTTGACTTCGAGTGCGCTCGAAGAGGTACCTGTTCCGGCGTCGAGAACGGAAGAGGCCGTGATGAAGATCGGCGAACTGGCCAGACGCAGCGGCATGACCGCCCATACCATCCGCTATTACGAGCGGATCGGGCTTTTGCCCTATGCGCATCGGGATGGTGGGCAGCAGCGCGAGTACGATGCCTCCATCCTTGTCTGGATCGAATTCCTCCATCGCCTGAAAACGACGGGGATGCCGATCCGCGACATGCTGCGCTATGCGCAGCTGCGCGGCGCAGGCGACGCGACCAATCGCGAACGTCGCCTGTTGCTGGAAGCGCATCGTGCGGCCGTCGCCGCCCGCATCGCCGGTCTTCGTGAATCCCTCTCCGCCCTCGACGCCAAGATCGCCGGCTATGGCGAAGCGGAACGAAGGCTCTCCTCTCATGCTCCATTCAACCCACCCGAAACCGGACGACCGTTACGCGCGCGGACAGCGCGCGCTCGCTGACATCGACGGCGCGGCCGGCCAGGCCGTCATCGACGCGCTGGCCGACATCGCGCCCGATTTCGCGCGATATGTGATCGAGTTCCCGTTCGGCGACATCTACTCGCGACCGGGGCTTGATCTGCGCAGCCGCGAGATCGCGACCATCGCCGCTCTGGCCGCGTTGGGCCATGCGGCGCCGCAGCTCAAGGTGCACATCCGCGCCGGGCTGAATGTCGGTCTCACGCAGGCGGAGATCGTCGAAATCCTCATGCAGATGGCCGTCTACGCTGGCTTTCCCGCCGCGCTGAACGGCCTCTTCGCCGCGCGCGAGGTTTTCGCAGGCGAAGCGGCCTGAGACCGGCCCCCCAAAGCAGAAGGGCCGCCCCTCCCGGGCGGCCCTTTTGTCGTCTGATCGCGTCGGCGCGCGGTGCTTAGTCCAGCCGCCCGCGTCGTGCCTGTACTTTCGGCGCATCTCGTCGAGGGTCTGCTGGTCCTGCAGCGAGTAAAGGCGAGAGGCGCGGGTGAGCGGTGCTGGGCGCGCTGAGGCGGCCGCGCGCCAGCGCCTTACCTGCGCGCGCCAATGGGGTCTCGGCCTGGATCGCGGGCGTTCGCCGCGGTGAGAAGCAGCCACATCAGATGGCCCATCTGACGTTCATCGACCTTGGCCGTATCGGTCTGGTGGACGACGACGAGGTCGTTCACGGGGTCGATGATGATGAACTGTCCATAGTTTCCATCAGCCCAGTAGCCGCCGGGAGACAGGTTCATGATCGCGACGCGCCGGTCGGGGAAGCCGGTCCACCACATATAGCCATAGCCCGAGTGAAGTTGGGTTTCTGACCACGCGGTCGTGCTGTCCTTGACCCAGGACGGAGAGACGACTGCCCTGTCGCGCCAGCGTCCCGAGCGCAGATACAGGAGTCCGAACCGGGCCAGATCCCGTGCGCTGGCATGGAAGGGGTAGGCGGGATGCAGCGAGACCTCGCCCCTGATGTAGCGACCGTCCCGCGGGCGATAGTCCTGCATACCGATGACGGTGCCGATGCGTTGCTGGAACATCGCGAAGATCGACGCGCCGACTGCGCGTTCGTAGATCGTCCCGAGGACGTTGAAGTCCCAATTGTTGTAATACCAGAATGTACCGGGTGGATGGCTGCCGCGAGCGGGACGGCGCGCGATCTGGCTCGGCATCTCGACGAGGGCGGGGCGATAGACGCCCGATCGAGACTGCAGCAACTGTCGCACGGTTGCCTGCTTCTCGATCTCGGTGAGGGCGGGCGGGACATCATCGATGCCAAGCGAGCCCAGCGTCGCGTCGAGGTCGATCTTGCCTTCCGAGACGGCGATGCCGATCAGGGCACTGAGAAGACTCTTCCGTACCGAATAGAGTTGTAGCCGGCGGCTGATGTCGCCCCAGCTGTCGATGATGCGCCCGTGCTGCACGACGATGAAGCTCGCCGTGCCGATGGACAGCGAATAGTCCCGCGCCCGGGCCAGGATGTCTGAGTTCCACCCCGCTTGCTCGGGCGATGTGCGACCCCACTCGGCCCCAGGCCAATCAACGACATCCGACAAGGGCTCCGCGAGTAGCGGTGGGCTTCGCAAGGTCAGATGTGCGAGGGGCAGCGCAAGGAAGCTGCGGCGGTTGACGGACACGAGGTCGTTCTCCAGCAGGTTCGTCCGTTCGGCGGCGAATGCGACGCTGCGTTCAAACGAAAAGACCGCCCTTACGGGCGGTCTTTTGAGTTGTGGCCGGCTGGCGCATGCCTATTCGAAGCGCCCGCTCGCATGGGCGAGCATCGTGTAGACCTTGCCGGTCTCCGACGTCAGGTAGGTCTTGGCGACCATCGAGTCGCGGTCGTCCTTGGCGGCTTCGGCCAGCAGGCGCTCGAACTCGTCGATATAGCGGTCGACGGTCTCCTTGAACTCGGCGTCGCGCCGATACTTGCGCCGGATCTCGTCGAAGGTCTGCTGGCCCTGCAGCGTGTAGAGGCGGCGCGTGAAGACGTTGCGCTCGCCGCGCTTGTAGCGGTCCCACAACTCGACCGCCGCGTCATGGTCGATCATCCGGGCGATGTCGACCGAGAGTGAATCGAGCCGCTCGATCGAATGCGCCGTCGGCTTGGGCGCCTCGGGCGCCTTCTCCTCGCGCGAGGCGCGGTTGAGCAGGTCCGAAAGCCAGCCGCTCTTGGCCACGGGCGGGGTCTCCGGCGCCGGCTGGCGGCGCGGGGCCTCCGCCGTTGCGGCCGGCGCTGCGGCCGGACGCGGCGCGGGGGCGACCGCAACCGGTTTCGGCTCGACCAGCGGCGGCATGGCGGCCGGTTCGGGCGTCGCATCGAGCGAGGGGCGCAGCAGCGGTTCCGCCACCGGCAGGCGGGCCTGCGTCACCGTCGCGACATAGGCCGGCTCCTGCCGGGGCAGGGCGCTCGTGGTCGAGCGACGGCTCTGGCCGGCGTCGACCGGCAGGGAGACGTCGCTGCGCCGGCCCGAGCGCGTGACGATCTCGGTCAACTCGTTGAGCGCCTTGATCTGCTCGGCGACGACGCGGCGCATGGCCGAGGTCGATTCCTGCGTTTCGCGCGGCAGGTCGAGCACGCCGCGCTTTAGCTCCGCCCGCGTCTCTTCCAGCTCGCGCTGGATTTCGGCGGCGACGCCGCGCATGTCCTGGGCCGCGCCCTGGAACCGCTCGGTGACCTTGGCGAGCTCCTCGCCGACTTCGCTCGAAACCTGCTCGTAAGCCTGGCGCAAGGCATGGGCCGTACGATCGCGTTCCTTGCCGGTTGTGCTCCGGATCAGCTCGAACTGCTCCGAGATCGCAGTCGTCGTGGACTCGGCGGAATCGCTGAGGACGCTGCCGATCTGCCGTGCGCGGGCTTCCGCGGTGCTGAGCGACTCGTCCATCAGCGCGGCGAAGGAGCGCGTGATCGACTCGACGTCGTCGGTGCGGGTCGAAATCAACCCGTGCAGCTCCTCGAGCGAGCCCTTGCGCTCGACGAGCGCCTTGCCGACGCGGGCCTCGACCTGCTCCAGCCGGGCCGCCACGGAATGCAGGGCGGCGGTGCTGGCCTGGGTGACTTCGCCCAGGGAGTGGCCCTTCTCGTCGAGCTGGCCGACCAGCGTCGCGGTCTCGCGCAGCGTTCCCTCGGAGAAGGTCTTCAGCTCGGCGACCTGGGCCGCGATCTGCTGCGAGGCCTTGCCGGTTTCAGCCATCACCGTGGCGATGACGCTCTGGAGGTCGCCGACGCGGGCCGAAAGCCCGCCCTCGACGGCGGCGAGGTTCTTGTTCGCGCCGTTGACGATCTGCTGCATGAGCTTGTTGGCCTCGCCGAGCCGGCCGAGCATGCCGCCCAGTTCGCCGCGAAGCTGTTCGTTGGTGCTGACCAGCGCATCGACCGACTGCCGGGTGCCGTGTTCCAGCGTCTCGCGCAGGCCGTTCGACGAGGTGTCCAGCGCCGTCGTGATCGCGCTGCCGCGCTCGCGCAGCCCCTCGATGATCGACGAGCCGCGGCTCTCGATCGCCCGCACCACGGTTTCGCCGACCATGGCGACCTCGTTGGCGATGGCCTCGCCGCGCTGGCCGAGCGCCGACACCATGCCGCCGCCCTTGTCGTCGAACAGGATGCGCAGAGCCTCCGCCCGGTCGGTGAGAGCTGCCGCGATCGCGTCTCCGCGCTGTCCGAGCGCAGTGACCATGCCGACGCCCTTGTGGTCGAACAGGACGCGCAGCTCCTCGGTGCGCTCGCCCAGCGAGGCCGCAATCGCGTCGGACTTGCTCTGCAGCGTATCGGCGATCTCCTGGCCGCGCGTATCGAGCGTGCCTGACACGCTGTCGAGCCGGTTGACCACGCGCTCCTCGAAGCGCGCGACGCTGCGGTCGAGCGTGTCGGCGATCTGCAGCGCCCGCCCGCCGAGCGTGGCATTGATGGTGTCCGCCTTGTCGCTGAGCGTGCGCGTGAGCGACTCGCTCTTGGAGGTGACGACCTCGCCGATCTCGTCGGCCTTGGCCGCCAGAGCGCGGGTAACCTCGCGGCCGCCCTCCGCCAGGACCCGGGCGATGTCGACCGTGCGCTCGACCAGCGCCTCGTTCAGCGCGGTGGCGCGCGAGCCGAGATTGCCGTCGATCCGTGCGATCAGGCCGTCCAGCGAAGCCGCGATCTCGGCGCTCTTGGCGCCCGAACGCTCCTCGAACAGCTGGATCTGGCTTTCCATCGCCTCGGTGGCCTCGCGGGTGCGCTCGGCCAGGATGCCGGCTGCTTCCGCGGCGCGGCTGCCGACCCGGTCGGCCAGCGCCATGCCGTCCTCGCCGATCAGCTTCTCCACGCCGGCGATTCCGCTGGTCACGGCCAGCGTCAGCGCCTGCGTATCGTCGGACAGCCGGTTCGTGAGAGCGCCGCCCTTGTGGATGATGACGTCCTCGAAGGCAGCCAGACGCGCGCCGAGCGCGGTATCGACATGGCGGCCCTGGTTGTCGAACAGCTCCGCGAAGGCGCTGAGGCGTTCGCCCATGGTGGTCTCGATCTCGCGGCCCTGCTCGTCGAAGAGCTTGTTCAGCGCATCGTGACGGGTGGCGAGAGCCTCCGTCAGCGCCTGGGCGCGACCCTCGACCGACCGCAGCATCGATTCGGCATTGGCCGAGAGCGCCTCGTTCACGCGCCCGCCCTGCTGGGTCAGCGCCAGGACGATCTCCTTGCCGGTGCCTGCCAGCAGCGTGCGTGCCTCTTCGGCATGGACCGTGAAGGTGTCGCGCAGGCCCTGCGTCGCCTCGACGACCCGGTTGGCGACATCGCGGCCGTCGACATTGATGGTCTCGGTCAGGGAGCGGGTGGCGTCGTTCATCCGGCGCGCCAGCTCTTCGCTCTGCTCGCCGAGCAGCGTGTGGACTTCGTGGCCGGCGCTGACGAGATCGCGCAACAGCGTCTCGCGCTGGTCGCCGAGCAGTGTGCCGACCTGATCGCCGGTTTCGCTCAAGCGGGTCAGGAAGCCGCTCTGCTGAGTTTCGAGAGCCGCCAGCGCGGTCTCGCTGGCATCCGTGAGACGGGCCGCAAGCGCTGCGCCGCGCTCGTCGAGACGCTGGTCGAGGCTGTCGCCGGTCTCGGCCAGACGGGTGATCAGGGCTCCGCTACGCTCCGCCAGAACGCCATGCACCGAGCGGCCGACATCGGCCACGCGGGTGACCAGCGCCTGGCTCTCCTGGCCCAGCAGGTCCTTCATCTCAAGCCCGGCCTGCGACAGCTTCACCGTGAGGGCGGCCGCCTGCTCGTCGAGGAGGGCGCCGACGCGGACGCCGGTCTCCGACAGGCTCGAGGCGAGCGCATCGCTCTGTGCGCCGATGAGGCCGCGCGCCTGCTCGCCGGCCTCGCCCAGCCGCGTCACGAGCATGTCGCTCTGGCTGTCGATGACCTTCGCAACGTCGGTTCCGGCCCCGGACACGCGTGAAACCAGCGCCTCGCTCTGGCCCGCCAGCAGGCTGGCGACATTGGCGCCGGTGCCCGAGACATGCGCGACAAGAGCTTCGCTCTGGTCGGAAAGCAGCTTCGCCACGTCGGTGCCGGTCCCGGAGACACGCGAAACGAGGGTGTCGGCTTGCTGGGCGAGCATCGCATTGACGGTCTCGCCCGTCTCCGACAGGCGGGTGACCAACAGGCCGCCGCGATCGTCGAGTACGCTCTGGAGCCCTTCGGTGACCGCGGCCACACGCGTCGCCAGCGTCTCGCCATGTCGCCCGACCGATTCGCCGAGGGACTGGCCGGCCTGGTCGACGCGCAGGATGATGGCGTCGCTGCGCTCGCGCAGGACATCGTCCACCGTGCGGGCGGTGTCGTTGAGGCGCGCCAGCAGGGTGTCGCCTTGCGTCCCGATCAGGGTGTTGACGCTCTCGCCCACCTCGGTCAGGCGCGAGGCGATGATCTCGTTCTGGCGCGACAGCAGCCCGTTGACGCCGCGGCCGACCTCGGCGAGGCGGGTCGTGACGCTCTCGCCCTCGTCGGCGAGCGACGCGCGCAGGGTCTCGCCGGTCTCCGCCAGCCGGACCCGCAGGGCCTCGCTCTGGTTCTCGATCAGCGCGACCATGCTGCGGCTGCTGGTCTCGAAGCGTTCCGCAGCTTCGCTGCCGCGCGCCGAGATGTCCTGCGCCAGCGTCTCGCCGGTGGCCCTCAGGGTGGCGTTGACGGTTTCGACGCGGGCGGCGAGCGTGTCGACCACCTGCGAGCCGGTCTCCGTGATCGCGCGGGTGACGTCGCGAGCGCCGGTGGCGAGCCCCTCGGTCAGCACCGCGCCGGTGCGCTCAAGCGACGAGGCGATGTCGCGGGCGCGGCCGTCGAGCAGGGTGGACAGGCTGTCGCTGGCGCCCGAGAGACGCTCGCTGACCTCTCCCGATGTCACCTGAAGCCGCTCGACCAGCTCGCCGCCGCGGCCGCTGATCTCGTCGATCATGCGCTCGCCGGCACGGCCCAGCGCCAGCGTGATCTGGTCGCCCTTCTCGCCGAGCGAACCGGTGACGCGGTCGCCGGCCTGGGCGACCGCCTCGGCGATCGTGCGGCTGGCGTTGTCGAGATCCTTCGACAGGTTCTCATGCGCGCCGCTGATGGCGAATTTCACGCGCTCGGCATTGCCGACCACGGCTTCGCGCTGTGTCACCAACTCGTCGATCAGGGAGCGCAGGCGGATTTCGTTGTCGGCATAGGCACGTTCGAGCGTCGCGATCTCGCCGCGCACGATCGTCTCCAGCTCACCGGCCCGGGCGACCGCGCGCTCGATGCCGTCACCCATGGCCGCGACCTCGCGGCGGATGGTCTGGCTCAGCGACAACACCGTGTCGGCGCCGGCGATCTCGGGCTCGGCCAGGCGCAGGGCGACTTCCGTCATCGCCCGCGACACCAGGCGCATTTCCTGGGTGCGGCGATAGAGCGCCGCCAGGACAAAGAAGAACACGATCGGCGCGCCGACGACCAGCGCCAGCAGCGTCCATTCGCCGACGCCGAAGCTGGCGAATCGCTCCGTCAGGCCGGCTTCGAGCGAGCCGAGACGGTTGAAGGCGACGAAGCCCGCGCCGCACAGCCAGATCAGCGAGGCGCCGGCGGCGAGCCAGGACGGCTTGGAAGAGGGGCGAACCGAAAAGGCCTGGACGAGCGAGCTCGAATCGCGCCGGTCGTCATTGGCGACGCGGCTGGTGTCGGGCGCGATGGTGGGGCGCGCGGGCGCCGGGCGGGCCGCCGCAGTGGCCTGCGGCGCGGCGGGCTCGACGCGCGGCAGTTCGAGCTTGAGGTCGTTCTCGGTGGTGGCGGGCATCTTCGGTTCGGCGCCCGAGGCGCCGTCCGCATCGGCATTCGGCTGGTCGAGCCGGAGAGCCTCCTCGATCGCCGACATGGCGGCCTCGGTCGGATCCTGTAGCTTGTTTTGCCGATTCATGGTGTGCCGCCTCGCCACGCTACCTGGATGGGAGCCAAAGCCTGTTTGCCGCGCCTGCGAGGACCGCCTCTGGTCCACGGCAAGGGGGGAAACACTGCGCCCATCATTTACCAATTGGTAGGGTAGTGGAGGCTCTAAGCCTTGGGAACCCGTTTGAGGCCGCGATTCACAAACGTCGTTAACGCCTCGTTCACCATGATGGCGCTTCTTGGAGGGTGGCGACGCCGCCCCCGCAGCGCCCGCCGACCCGTCAATTCCGAGCCGACTTCATGTCCCAGAGCGCCATCGATCTCAACCATCTCGCCCGCCAGACCGGGGGCGATCTCGCTCTGGAACGCGAGCTCCTCGCCCTCTTCGCCCAGCAATGCGTCCTGCATCTGCGCACGATCCATCAGGCGCAGGATGCCCGCACCCGGATGGACGCCGCCCATACCCTCAAGGGCGCGGCGCAGGCCATCGGTGCCTGGCAAGTCGCCGACGCCGCCGACGTGATCGAGCGCCAGTGCACGCAGGCCGACCCGCGCGGCGCCGACGCCGCCATGGATACGCTCGCGCTGGCCGCGGCCGAAGCGCGCGCGGTCATTTCGAGGCATGACTGCGCCGCGTGATGATGTCGCTGGCGACCCATCCAGCCCCATCTGCGGCGGTCAAAGGCCTTTTCCCGGCCGGTTGGAAATGATCTAAGGCGGAACGTTCGTCGCCACGCCCTGGAGTTCCCGATGCCGCAGATCACCTTCATCGACTCTCGTGGAGAGAGCCGGACCGTCGAAGGCGAGTCCGGCTCGACGGTGATGGAAGTCGCCATTCGCAACGGCGTGCCCGGCATCGAGGCCGAATGCGGCGGCGCCTGCGCCTGCGCGACCTGCCATGTCTATGTCGACGAAGCCTGGACGGCGAAAACCGGCAGCCCCGAGTCGATGGAGGAGGACATGCTCGACTTCGCTTTCGAGGTGAAGCCCACGTCGCGTCTCTCCTGCCAGATCAAGCTGCGCGACGAACTCGACGGGCTCGTCGTCCGGACGCCGGCCCGGCAGGGCTGACGCGCCTCGGCGGGATTCGGCATCGAGGGGATCGTTCTCGGCCGCGGCGCCGGGTTTGCGCTGGATCATCGCGGCAGGACGGATGGGCCGTAGGGTGTCTGTCGTCACGCAACGAGGAGAGCACGATGTACAAGTCGATTCTGGTTCCCGTCGATCTCGCCGAACCCGAGATGGCGGCCCCCGCGATCGCAGCCGCCGTCTCCTTCGCCAGGATCTCGGGCGGCGCCGTGCGGCTGGTCTATGTCCGCTCGCTGGTCCCGGTCACGTACATGGAATTCGTGCCGGCCGATTTCGACGCCGAGCAGCAGGAGGATGCGGAGGCGAGACTCGCCGCCATCGCCGCCAAGGTCGATCTGCCGGAAGCGCAGGTCTCGGCCAAGGTGCTGGTCGGCTCCGTCCATGGCGAGGTGCTGGCCGAGGCCGATGCGAGCGGCGCCGACCTGGTCGTCATCGGCTCTCATGAGCCCGGCATGCTCGCCTTCGTCATCGGCTCGAACGCCTCGGCGATCGTGCGGCGCGCCAAATGCTCGGTTCTGGTCGTCCGCTAAGTCGCTTCAGGCGGCCGCGCGGCCCGGCACGAGTTCGTCGGGGACTTCGCCATTGGCGAGTTCGCGCGGCCGGTTGAGCACCACCATCGGCTTGACCTGCCAGAACGAGGCCGCCGTCAGCAGCACACCGAGCAGGGTCGTGGAGTGCGAGGCCTGCAGCACCGCGCGGCCGGTGAAGAAGACCAGCATCAGCAGCGACAGGGCGCTGACGACGGCCAGCGCCAGCCAGAAGCCATAGGGCTTGCCGGCGACGAAGCGGGCGCGGGGATTGGCCCGCGCGATCGCGGCCGCCAGAGCCGAGACGAAGGCGTGGTAGCCGGCATCGTCCCGGTCCATGTCGGTCAACGAGCGCCAGGACAGATTGCCGAAGGTGATGCTCTTGCCGTCGCTGAGCCGCAGCTGCGTCTTGAACCCCTTCGAACTGATATTGCTCGGCGCATAGACGAAGCGGACCTGCTCGACCGCTGAAAGCCTGACGCGGTCGACCTTGCGGGTGGTGTCGATCTCGAGCGTATCGCCATCGAGCGTGTAGGCGATCTCGAAGCCGACGGGCTTGGGCCGCTGGCGCCAGGTCGGGGGAGGGGTGTCGTCTGCGTGATGGGGCTGCATGCGGGGAGCCATAGACGCTCGGGGCGCGATTGTCGCCGGTCTCAAAAACTGAGATTGAATCCATAGGCCATGTCGGACGAGACGGAACCACGATGGGCGACGGCAATGATGATCGTCTGGACGAGCAAGCCTTACTGCACCTGCTGAAAGCGCAGGAGGAAGAGCTTCTCGCTGCGGATCATCGCGCTTCGCCCGACAAGATTGGCCAGCTGCTTGCGCCTGATTTCATCGAGTTCACGCGGTCCGGCCATGTCTGTGATCGCAGAGAAACGATTGCTGCCCTCACCAGGGAAAGGGCGGTGTTGGCCAGGCGAGCGTTCAATTTTCGGATCAGCTTGCTTGGAGAAGCGGCGGCGCTGCTCACGTATCGGTCGGCTCGCCGATCGACATCTGATCCGAAGGAAGAGCATTCACTGAGGAGTTCGATATGGGTTCGACATCAGGGACGCTGGCGGCTGCGATTTCACCAAGGCACACCCGCCTGAGGTTCGGACAACGAGCCCGTCTTGCCTTGCTCCAATCGACACACGCCTGCTACCGCGCCAGCACCTTCATCGCCCCATCCAGCCCGTCGAGCGTCAGCGGGAACATCCGCCCGCCCATCAGTGTGCCGATCTGGCGGATCGACTGGGTGTAGCTCCACAGATGCTGCTGCACCGGGTTGAGCCAGACCGATTTCGCGAAGCGCCCGGTCAGCCGCTCCATCCAGACCGCGCCGGCCTCCTCGTTCCAGTGCTCGACCGAGCCGCCGGGCATCGCGATCTCATAGGGGCTCATCGAGGCGTCGCCGACGAAGACCACGCGGTAGTCGGCGGGGTAGGTCCGCAGCAGCTCGAGCGTGGGAATCGTCTGGTCGTGACGGCGGCGATTCTCGCGCCAGACCCGCTCATAGGGGCAGTTGTGGAAGTAGAAATGCTCGAAATGCTTGAACTCGGCCCGCGCCGCGGAGAACAGCTCCTCGGCCAGCTCGACATGCCAGTCCATCGAGCCGCCGACATCGAGGAAGAGCAGCACCTTGACCGCGTTGCGCCGCTCGGGCCGCAGCTTCACGTCGAGATAGCCGTGCCGCGCCGTCTCGCTGATCGTGGAGTCGAGATCGAGTTCCTCGGCCGCACCCGTGCGGGCGAACTTGCGCAGGCGCCGCAGCGCGATGCGCAGATTGCGCACGCCGAGCTCGCGCGTATCGTCGAAATCCTTGAAGTCGCGCTTGTCCCAGACCTTCACCGCGCTGAAATTGCGGTTGCCGTCCTGGCCGATCCGGACGCCTTCCGGATTGTAGCCATAGGCGCCATAGGGCGAGGTGCCGGCCGTGCCGATCCATTTCGAGCCGCCCTGATGGCGGCCCTTCTGTTCGGCGAGGCGCTGTTTCAGCGTCTCGAACAGCTTGTCCCAGCCAAGCGATTCGATCTGGGCCTTTTCGGCGTCGGTCAGGTATTTCTCGGCGAGCTTGCGCAGCCACTCGTCGGGAATGGCGGTCTGTTCGAACGCCTGTCCGAGCGTCTCCAGACCCTTGAAGACCTGCGCGAAGACCTGATCGAAACGGTCGAGATGGCGCTCGTCCTTCACCAGGCAACAGCGCGCGAGATAATAGAACTCGTCGACCCGGTATTCGGCCAGGTCGGCCTCGACGCCCTCGAGCAGCGCGAGATACTCGCGCAGCGTGACGGGCACCTTGGCGGCGCGCAGATCGGTGAAGAGGCGCAGGAACATCGCGCTACTCTGGCGCTGGGCGCGCCGCGGTCAAGTCAAACCCCGCTGGTCACCCCAGCCCTCGGAGAGGTGCTGGAGCGACCGCGGGGCTTTGGAAATCACGCTACGGCGTCGGCGAGATCCTTGGTCACCTTGAACTTGACCACGGTCTTGGCCGGAACCTTGATGGTGGCGCCGGTCGAGGGGTTGCGGGCCTCGCGGGCTTCGCGCTTGGCCGCCGAAAGCTTGCCGACGCCGCCGAGCGTGATGTCGTCGCCCGACTTCAGGGTCTTGGCGACGACCGTACCGAGCGAGGCGAGGATGGCGGACACGTCCGTCTTCGACTTGCCGGTCTCTTCGGCGATGGCGGCAATCAGTTCATTCTTGGTCATCAGATCCTCCTTGGGGAGAGTGTTGTAGGGCGTCATGCCCGGGTTCGCCGGTCACGGCAGCGTGTTGTCAGATGCACGGCCGCCGCAAACCGCATGGCGCGACTGCGGCAGTTGCCACGACCACCGGCGAAAGGCGATGCCCGCGCCGTGAGATACGCACAGAAATCGTGTTCGTTCCCGCGAACCGGCCGCGGGATGCAACCGTTTGGCGGCTCCGGCCGCACGATTGACAAAGAACGCCCGGTTATTTCAAGCTTGAAACAATTCGGCTGTGCTGGGGGATCGGCATGAGAGTGATCATCGTCGGTGGTGGGATCGGCGGCTTGACGCTGGCGCTGATGCTGCATGCGCGCGGGATCGCCGCAACCGTCTATGAGCAGTCCGCAGACATCCGCGAGGTCGGCGTCGGTATCAACACGCTGCCCCACGCCATCCGAGAACTGGCGGAGATCGGCCTGCTCCCGGCGCTGGACGCCGTCGCGATCCGCACCCGCGAACTCGTCTACATGAACCGCTTCGGCCAGACCGTCTGGCGCGAGCCGCGCGGGCTACATGCGGGCTCGCCGATGCCGCAGTTCTCGATCCATCGCGGGCGGCTGCAGGGCGTGATCCGCGATGCCGTGGTCGCGCGGCTGGGCGAGGGGGCGATCCGCACCGGCCGCAGGCTCCAGGGATTCGTCCAGGACGAGGGCGGCGTGACCGCTCATTTCACCGATTCCCGCCGTGGTGAGGACGGCGAGACGGCGCGTGCCGACATCCTCGTCGCCGCCGACGGCATCCATTCGATGGTGCGGTCGCATTTTTTCCCCGACCAGGGACCACCGCGCTGGAACGGCGTGCAGATGTGGCGCGGCGCCTGCGACTGGCCGGTCTTCCTCGACGGGGAGAGCATGATCGTCGCCGGCGGCATGAAGGGAAAGCTGGTGCTTTACCCGATCGCCAAGGGCGCGACGCAACAGACGCGGCTGACCAACTGGGTCGTCAACATCCGCACCGGCGATCCGGCCAAGCCGCCGCCGAAGGAAGCCTGGTCGAAGCCCGGGCGGCTGGAGGACGTGCTGCCCTTCGCGCGCCGCTTCACCGTGCCCGGCGTCGACATCCTCGCGCTGATCCAGGCGACGCCCGGCTTCTGGGACTACCCGATGTGCGACCGCGACCCGCTGCCGCGCTGGACCCATGGCCGCGTTACCCTGCTCGGCGACGCCGCCCATCCGATGTATCCGGTCGGCTCCAACGGGGCGTCGCAGGCGATCCTCGATGCGCGGTGCCTGGCCGACCTGCTGGCCGCCTCCGAGCATCCACGCCACGCGCTGTCGGCCTATGAGGCGCAGCGTCTTCCGGCGACGGCTGACATCGTCGCGCTGAACCGCCATGGCGGCCCCGAGCGCGTCATCGACGCTGTCGAGCAACTGGCGCCCAACGGCTTCGACGATGTCGAGCGCGTGCTCAGCTATGCGCGGCGCGAGGCGATCGTGAAGTCCTATGCCGGCAAGGCGGGGTTTTCGCCCGAGCAGTTGGCCAAGCGCGGCTGACGCGCCTCAGCCCGCCTCGGTGAGTTGCCGGATCCGGCTCTTCAGACGGGCGTTGTCCTGCTCGCAGTGTTTGAGCCGGCGCGCCATGTCGAGCGGCACGATCTCGCTGCTGGGCTGCGTTTCGAAGGCGACACCGACACGTTCGCCCTCGCGCCAGCGGATGCGCGCAACATAAGAGCGCTGATGACGGGCAACCTCGAGATCGAAGGCGTTCGGCAGCGCGATGGAGTCGGAGATCATTAGCAACGCTCCATCTTCCGAGACATTGCGGACGACGCAATCGAGTGTGCAGTTCTTCTGATTGAAACTGACGCGCCCTCCGAGCAGAGATCGCAGGCGTTGTTTCTTTCGTCGTTCGGCAATCATAGTATTAGTTTCCCTAAAGTCATGATGATTACTGAGATAAACAGTAACAGCGACGAGGGAATGAAGCCGGCTTAACCTTTGATTAACGTTAACAGGTCCGTGCCGGGCGTTTCGAGGATTCGCGCTCTCGGCGCGGCGGCGCTCCCAGACGTCGCGGTCAACCGGCTTCGGTCAGTTGCTCGATCCGGCTCTTCATGCGGGCATTGTCCCGCTCCGCCATGCGCAGACGCATCGCGACATCGGCTCCTGCCGCTTCCGCCGTCGGCGCGACGGCGTCCCGCTCGAAGGAGACGCCGATCCGCGTACCGGTGCGCCAGCGGACATGGGCATGGTAGGAGCACTGGCGCTGGGTGATTTCCAGCTCGAAATCAGCGGGCAGCAGCACCGTATCGGGCACGATGATCAGCGCGCCGCCATCCGAGATGTTGCGCACCACGCAATCCAGCGTCGCACGACGCTGGTTGTAGCAGGCTCTCGCTCCCAGGAGAGAGCGCAGCCTCGGCGTTTGGCGCCGCTCCGTCGTCATCACGCGATCCCGGCCGATCTCGGTCCAGGGCGGCCCCATGCCGCCATGGGAGGACGATGCCAGAGATCGCGCTGCGATGCAGCAAGCGCATCGTTCAGTGTTTAACGATCGGTCGCCATGATCCGCGAAAGGGCAGGGGACGTTGCGGCCGGCACAAAGTGCGTGGCGCGGTCAGGCCCGTTGCGCGCGGGCCTGCGCCAGCGAAACCACGGAGCAGGGCGCCTCGTCAGCAGCATTCACGAATGCCACGCCGACATCGTCGCCGCGCCGCCAACACTGGCGCACGCGCAGGGTTTCTCCCCTGTCCGTGACGGCCAGTTCGAAGGTGTCGGGCAGGGCGATCCAGTCGCTCATGCGAACCAGCGCACCCGTCTGCGACCAGTTGCGGATCGTGCAGGCCATCACCGACTGGCGTCCGTTGAACACGGCGCTGCCGTGGTGAAACACGCGGGTCCGGACCTCGTTGCGACGGTTGGCGATCATTGTTCGCTCCCCTCGACCGGCGGGCGCCTTGGCCCGTTGCGTCGTTGCGTGGGAAGCAAACTGCCGCATAAGGCGATCGGGCGCAGCCTTTACCTCGGCTTAACCTTACCCCGGCCGCGTCAGGCGCCGTCCGGCGGCGGCGGCAGGAAATCGACCTCGTGCTTGGCCGACAGCGCCACGACATCGGCCGGGTTCTGCTGGGCCATCGAGTGGATGCCCCAGAACAGGTCGTAGAGCCGCGCCGTCGGCGACACCCAGAACAGGCACTTCACCGGGGCGTCGCTCTTGTTGAACAGGCCATGGGGCACATTGCGCGGCAGGCGGATCAGGTCGCCGGGCGAGGCATGGCTCTCGGTGCCGTCGAGCACCAGGTCGAGCCGCCCTTCGAGCATGTAGATGAACTCGTCCTGCGTGGTGTGGATGTGCGGCGGCACGAAGGTGCCGGGCGGGAAGGTCGCGTGCCAGGAGAAGGAATCCGCGCTCAGCGACTTCGGCACATAGGTCTGGCCGAGGATGTTCCAGGAAATGGATTCCAGCCCTTCATTAGCCCGGGTCACGCCGGCGGTCAGTGGCTTCATCATGGCAACCTCGCTTGTCAGAAATGCAGGAAGCGGTCCTTGACCGCGCTGTCGCTGCGCAGATCGTCACTGGTGCCGCGCCAGACGACGCGGCCCTTCTCCAGCACGATATGACGGTCGGCGATCTTTGCCAGCGCGTCGACGTTCTTGTCGATGACCAGGATCGACTCGCCCTCGGCCTTGAGCGCGGCGAGGCAGGCCCAGATCTCCTGCCGGATGATCGGCGCCAGCCCCTCCGTCGCCTCGTCGAGGATGATCAGGCGCGGGTTGGTCATCAGCGCCCGGCCGATCGCCAGCATCTGCTGCTCGCCGCCCGAGAGCTGGTTGCCGCGGTTGGCGCGGCGCTCCTTCAGCCGCGGGAAGAAGGCGTAGATTCGCTCGATGTCCCAGCGGGCCTTGCCGAAACGGCTGGCGGCCGTGGCGATCAGGTTCTCCTCGACAGAAAGCGTCGGGAAGATCATCCGCCCCTCCGGCACCAGACCGATGCCGGCCTGCGCGATCCTGAAGGACGCCGCACCGGTCAGGTCCCGGCCAGCGACGCTGACCCGGCCGCCCTTGGGCTTGATCATGCCCATGATCGCCCGGATTGTCGTGGTCTTGCCCATGCCGTTGCGGCCGAGCAGCGTCACGACCTCGCCTTCGCCGATCGCGAGATCGACCCCGAACAGGATCTGCGCCTCGCCATAGCCGGCATCGAGCCCCTCGACGATCAGCATAAACGGGACTCCCCCGCTGTCTTTCCGGGGCGCGCCGTAGGCGCGAACCCGGAACCCACGACCGGGTGAGACAATTCGGCGGCGCCATGACGGGTATACCCAGTCGTGGGTTCCGGGTTCTTCGCTGCGCGAAGCCCCGGAATGACAGAGGAGAGCGCGCGGACAGCCATCACCCCTCCTCGCCGAGATAAGCTTCGCGCACCGCCGGGTCGGCCCGCACGGTCGCAGGATCGCCCGAGGCGATGACGCGGCCATAGACCAGCACGCTGACGGTGTCGGCCAGCGCAAACACAGCCTCCATGTCATGCTCGACCAGCAGCATGGCGTAGCGACCCTTGAGGCTCGAAAGCAGCGCGATCAGGCGTTCCCCCTCCTCGCGCCCGACGCCGGCGAGCGGCTCGTCGAGCAGGATCGCGGCGGGCTCCAGCGTCAGCGCCATGGCGATCTCGAGCGCGCGCTTCTCGCCATGCGACAGCCGCCCTGCCAGCACATGGGCGCGCTCGGTGAGGCCGACGGCCTCGATCGCCGCCCAGGCTGGCGCATTCAGGGCCTCGTCGCGGGCGGCGTTGCGAAACAGCGCCAGCGGATGCGCCGCGCGCGCCTGCACGCCGAGCGCGACATTCTCCAGCACGGAGAGCGACGGAATCGTCGAGGTGATCTGGAAGGTGCGCGCGAGACCGGCCCGCGACCGCTGTTCCGGCGGCAGCCCCGTGATGTCCTGGCCCCGGAAGCGGATGCTGCCGGTGTCGGGCCGCAGCATGCCGGAGATCTGGTGGACCAGCGTGGTCTTGCCGGCGCCGTTGGGGCCGATCAGCGCGTGCAGCTCGCCGGGCGCCACCGCGAGGTCGACCCCGTCAGTGACCTTCAGCGCCCCGAAAGCCTTGCGCACGCCGGAGAGGATGAGCACCGGCTCAGTCATGGCGACCGGCCCCGAGCTTGCGCATAAGACCGACGATGCCGCCGCGCGTGAACAGCACGAACAGCACGATCATCGGGCCGAAGATGACCTTCCAGTGCTCGGTCCAGCCCGMCAGCACGTCTTCGGCGAGGAG
>NNBT01002166.1_pt1 | contig 37968 bp, 37 predicted proteins | sample 1173831 | NCBI WGS metagenome assembly NNBT01 (sample SAMN07173936, study PRJNA388173) | plant metagenome | isolation source: symbiotic tissue sample KVJ10 | place: Norway: Troms, Kvaloya island | reverse complement strand
GCTGCTGGCCGCGCGTCAGGATAAGGTCGGTGCGACGATCCTTGCCCGGCTGCAGCTGTCGGGCTTCGCCGCCGTCGAGCCGGCGGCCTACCGCGTGCTGGTCGAAGAGGCGGACGCGGCCGACCGCGCAGGTTACCTCCAGCCGGGCTGAGACAGTCGATGGTTGCGGAACCTCTCCGTCATCCCGGACAAGCCGCGTAGCGGCGCAGATCCGGGATTCATCGGAGAGCGCAGCGCCCTCGATGGATCCCGGCACTCCGCTTCGCTTCGGCCGGGATGACGGCGAGGGTGTGACTCAGGACAATGTCGTTCCCGCACTGCGTGCCCGGATGCCCGCGAGCGTGATTTGGCCGAGCGCTGCGCCGTCCTCGCGAACGATCGTCGCCGCCTCGCGGCCTTCGGCCAGCAACGCCGACAGCACCTCGCGCAACGAGAGCGTGCCCGGCAGCGCCAACCCGTCGGCAGCCTCGCCGGGCTCGACGGCTTCAGTCGCACGCACCAGCGAGAGCCGGCGCAAAGCCCGGTCTGCGCCGACGAAATCCGCGACGAAATCATTCGCCGGCGCCGCCAGCAGCCGGTCCGGCGTGTCGCATTGCACCAGCCGCCCGTCCTTCAGGATGGCGACGACGTCGCCCATGCGGATCGCTTCGTCGATGTCGTGGGTGACGAGGATCACCGTCTTCTTCAGCCGCTTCAGGATGGCGAGGAACTCCTCCTGCAGCCGCCCGCGCACGATCGGATCGACCGCGCCGAAGGGCTCATCCATCAGCATCACCGGCGGATCGGCGGCGAGCGCCCGCGCCACGCCGACGCGCTGGCGCTGCCCGCCCGAGAGATGGCGCGGATAGCGCGAGAGATACTGCGCCGGATCGAGCCCCACCAACTCCAGCATCTCGGCGACGCGCGCCCTGATCCGCGAGGCCTCCCAGCCGAGCAGCTTTGGCACGGTCGCCACGTTCTGCGCGATGGTCATGTGGGGAAACAGGCCGATCTGCTGGATCACGTAGCCGATATGACGCCGCAGCTCGACCGGATCGGCCTTGGTGACGTCGCGGTCGCCGACGAAGATCTGCCCCGAGCTCGGCTCGATCAGCCGGTTGACCATCCGCATCGTCGTGGTCTTGCCACAGCCCGAGGGGCCGATCAGCACGCAGACGCTGCCGGTCTCGATCGTCAGGTCGAGCGCGTCCACCGCCGGCTTGGCGACGCCGGGAAACAGCTTGGTGACCTTCTCCAGCCGGATCGTCATGAGGCTCCCATCCGCAACTGGCGTGTCATCAGGCGTTCGATTCCCGCAAAACCGATCTCCACCGCGAGCGCGAGCCCGGCGACCGCGACGGCGCCGGCGATCAGCTGCGGAAAGTTGAAATTCGCCATGCCGGCGGTGATCAGCTCGCCCAAGCCGCCGCCGCCGATGAAGGCGGCCAGCGTCGCGGCTGAGACGATCTGGACGGCCGCCGTGCGGATGCCGGCGAAGATCACCGGCAAGGCGAGCGGGATCTCGATGCGCGTCATCACCTGCGAGTCCGAGAAGCCCTGACCGCGCGCGGCATCGACGATGTCGGCATCGACCTCGGTCAGGCCGGTATATGTGTTCAGCAGCAGCGCCGGCAGCCCATAGAGCGTCAGCGCCACCACCGAGGGCAGGAAGCCGGTGCCCAGCAGCGGCAGCATGATGACCAGCAGCGCCAGCGACGGCACCGTCCGCAGGATGTTGACCACCGCGATGGCCGCGTTGGCGAAGCCCCGGTGGCGCGTCAGCAGCAGCCCGAGCGGTAGCGCGACCAACAGCACCGCGGCGAGCGCGACACCGGTCAGCCAGAGATGGTTGTGCAGCGCGCCGATGAAGATCTGGGGATTGGCGGCGATCCAGCCCGACATCAGGCGGCCTCCGCCTGGTTGGCGCGCAGGCGCAATTCGACCCGGCGCAGGCTTTCGTCGCAGAGGATCGCCAGCGCCGAGGTCACGATGGCGCCCGCCACGACCTTCTCGCCGAAATCCTGCGTGATGCCCTGGAAGATGATGTCGCCGAGCCCGCCCGCGTTGATGAAGGCAGCCACCGTTGCCACCGACACCTGCGTGACAACCGTGATACGGATGCCGGCGATGATAACGGGGAGCGCCAACGGCAGCTCGATGGCGAAGAGCCGGCGCCATTTGCCATAGCCGATGCCGTCGGCGGCATCGAGGATGTCGGGCGCGATCTCCTGCAGCCCGGTCGCGACATTGCGGATGATGATCAGGAGCGCATAGGCGACGAGCGCGACGATCGCCGGCCAGAAACCGAGACCCAGATAGGGGATCAGCAGCGCGAAGATCGCCAGCGCCGGCACCGTGTAGAGCGCGCCCGAGACGAGCAGAACGACGAGCGCGAAAGCCGGCCGCCGCGCCGAGAGCACGCCGAGCGGCAGGCCGATGGCGAGCGCGATCAGAAGGCCGACGCCGACGAGCTGGATATGCTCCCACAGCGCGATCAGCAGCCGGTCCCAGTTCTCGATCGTCCAGGTCATGGCTCGATCCCGACTGGCCCGGCCATCTCGGCCCGCATGAGATCACCGGCCTCGATTGCGAGCGCCAGCGCCTCATACTCGCGCCCCATCGGGCGGTCGTCGTCGAGCCGGGCGACATGGCCGCGCACGAATTCATGCGCGACGGCGGTTCCACGGCCGAGCGTGATCTCCCCGCGCAGATCCACGGCTTCGGCCGCCACGACGAGTTCGACCGCCGCCAACCGGGTCAGGCGCCTGGCGATGGCATGCGTCTTCTCGACGATGGCCGGCGTCATCGGCGCGTAATCCTCGACGCCGTCGGCGACGGACAGCGTCATGGCCCCCAGCGGCAGGGCGAGATGCCGGATCTCGGCCTCCAGCGCTGCGGCGGTTTTCTGCGAGGTGGCGAAACCCGAATGCGAGCCGCCATGCCGCGTCAGGAAGCGCGGCAGGTCGCTCATGCCGGCGTTCATCAGCTTGACGATGCGCGCCGCGGAGGTCGCCGCCAGATGGGAAAGCGCAAGACCGGCGGCCTCGAAGGTCAAAGCGAGTTCGGTCGTATCAAAATTGACGCTGGAGAGCAGGAGATCGCGCTCGACCAGCACGGCCGGGCTGTCGGCCGCGCTGGCGAGTTCATTCTCGACGGCATGACTGGCTGCTGCGACGGCGTTGCGCGCATGGCCGGCGACGGGGGCGAGGCAGCGGAAGGACAAGGGGTCCTGCAGCCGCCGCGCCGTACCGGGTTTGAACAGGTCGCTGCCGGCCAGCAGGCCGCGCAGCCAAGCGACCCCGACGCGGTGGCCGAGAAGCGGCCGCATGTCCGCCAGCCCCTCGTCGAGCGGCGAGAGATTGGCGCGGAAGGCTTCGAGCGAGAGCGCACCAGCCATGAAGCCCGCGTCGAGCGCCTTGTTCATCGCATCGACCGCCAGCGCGGCCAGCCCCACGCTCTGGGCATTGGCGTTGAGCAGAGCGAGCCCGTCCTTGGGCCCGAGCAAGGGCAGCGCGATCCCGGCCGCCGCCATCGCGTCGCTGCCGGGCAGGAGTACGCCCCGGAACTCGGCCTCGCCCTCACCAATCAGCGACAGGAAGGCCTGCGCCAGTGGGCTGAGATCGGCCTCACCGAGCGAGCCGATCCGACGCACCACGGGGTGGACGCCCGCGTTCAGCATCGCGACGATCGTCTCCGCCAGCGCAGGCGAGAGACCCGACGCACTATGACAGATCGCGACGAGCCGGGCCGCCAGCAGGGCCCGGACCTCGACCGTCGAGAGGGGCTCACCGACGCCAACGGCCCGTGCGCGGATAGCACGCGCCTGGAAGGCGGGGATGGCGGCCGCGTCGAGGCGGGTATCGACAGCCGCTCCCAGCCCGGTCGTCAGCCCGTAGACACTGTCGCCCCGTTCGAGCGCCCGCAGCACGACCGCCCGCGCCGCCTCCAGCCGCGGACGCAGGCCCAGATGCAGCCGAACCGGGGCGCGCTCCTGCGCGATGGCGAGGATCGCCGCGGACTTGACCGGTTCGCCGCCGAGGATGATGGCGGCGGGAGGCTCGTCGGCGCCGACCGCAGGCACGGCGCTCAGTTCACCAGCCCCTTGGCCTTGAGGAAGGCGGCCGCGACCGTGCGCGGCTCCTTCTTGTCGACTTCGACCTGGCGGTTGAGTTCCTGCATCGTCGGGTTGTCGAGCGCGGCGCCGACCTTCTCCAGGATGTCGACGATCTTGGCGTTGGCGGCGATCTCGGGTCGCACGACCGGCGCCAGGAAATAGGGTGGGAACAGCGCCTTGTCGTCGTCGAGCGCGACGAACTTGTCGGCCGCGATCTGCCAGTCGGTCGAGAAGCCGTTGGCGACCTCGATCTGCTTCTGGTTCAGCGCCTCGTAGCGAAGGCGCAGCGCCGCGAACTGCTTGAACTCGGCGAATTCGGCCCCGTAGACCTCCTTCAGCCCCTTGATGCCGTCACGGCGATCGACGAATTCCGTGCCGGCGCCGAGCCGCAGCTTGGACGAGGCCTTGCCGAGATCGCTCAAGGTCTTGAGGTTGAACTCCTTGGCCGTCTCCGGACGGACAACGATCGCATAGCCGTTGTTGATGTTCGACGGCTTCAGCCAGGTCAGGTTGAACTCCTTCTCATAGAAAGCCTTCACCATGCCGCGGACCTTCTCGGGGTCGGTCTCGGTCACGCCTTGCGCCTTCATCACGGCGTTGAGACCGGTGCCGGTGTATTCGGGATAGAGATCGATCGCGCCGCTTTTCAGCGCTTCATGCGCCACCAGCGTGCCGCCGAGATTGATCTTGCGCTCGACCTTGAAGCCGGCCGCCTCCAGCGCGGCGCCATAGAGTTCGGCGACGACGAACTGCTCGGTGAAGTTCTTCGAGCCGATCTTGATGGTCTGGGCCGAGGCTGAGGACAACCCCGCCGCCAGCAGGGCCGCAGCCCCCAAAAGCGTTCTGAAAAGGCGCATGGCTGAATTCCTTCCGAGGGCTCGTGAGATCAGGCTAGCAAGCGGGGGGCGCGATGCAAGGATCGGGCGAGACAAAGACGCGTGATCCCGGCCAACGGTGGGGCCGCGCCCTGTCGCATGAACGGCTTCGCGCCCGTTCAGCGGATGGCATCGCGCTCGCCGCCGCGGATCGCGACCGGCAACCGGTTCTCGATCGGCGACAGCGGGCAGACCCAGGCCTCGGAATAGGCGCAGGACGGGTAGTAGGCGAAGTTGAAATCGAGGATCAGCCGGCCTTCGCCGTCGCTGCCGAGATCGGCGCTCTTGATCGTGTCCAGCAGGTAGCGTCCGCCGGCGAAGCTTTCCTGGCCGTTGGTCGCGTCGCCAAAGGGCAGGAACACGCCGCCGCCATAACCCTCGATCCAGTAGAGCGTCAGCTCCTTGCCGAGGCGATCTTCGAGCCCCACCGTCAGGGCGAAGGGCAGGAGGGTCATCATGCCGTCCTTGCCCGCCTCGACGCGGATCACCTCGCGGCCCGTCGCAGGCGCTAAGCCGACGCTGAACCTAAGATCGGGATCATAGCCGAAGCAGTCGATGCCGCGGAACTGCGCCCGCCGCGTCGCCGCCAGCGGCGACTGCGGGTGCTCGCGGAACAGCCGGTCGCGGACGTTGCGCCAGTGCGCCCAGCCCTCCGGTCCGCGCTTGGTGCGGACCGTCGCATAGAGATCCGCCATCTGGCGGCGCCAGTCATGCAGGCTGGAGAAGCGCTCCAGCATGCCCGAGGCCGCCGTGCTGCCGGCCGTGTCGAGGAGAGCGCCCATGATGTCCAACCCGCAAACCCATGCTTACGCCGAAGCGGCGATCGCGGATCAACGCGCATAAGCCGGTCGGGTTTCACGAGGCTCAGATTGGGCCCGGGCGCTGTCAGCTTCCGTCAGGGGCGGCCCTGCAACCTCAGGTCAGCCGGCGCTTTTCCAGCTTCCGCGCCAGCGTGCGCCGGTGCATGCCCAGCCGCCGCGCCGTCTCGGAGATGTTGAAGTCGCTCTCCACCAGCGTCTCGTGGATGCGCTCCCATTCCAGATTCTTGAGCGAGGTCTGGCGTTGGGTGAGGGGGACCTCGGCGTCGCCGTCGACCTTGTCGAAAGCGGCCTCGATATCGTCGGTGTTGGCGGGCTTGGCGAGGTAGTGGCAGGCGCCGAGCTTGATCGCCTCCACGGCGGTCGCGATGCTGGCGAAACCCGTCAGCACGACGATCTTCATCGCCGGCGAGCGGCCATGCAGCAGCCGCACGCATTCCAGCCCCGACCCGCCGACGACCTTGAGATCGACCACGGCATAGCCCGGCGTCACCGTCTCGATCAGCGCCGCGAGGCTCTCGACGCCGTCGCAGGCATGGACCACGTAGCCGCGTCGCTCGAAGGAGCGGCGCAGCACCGGCGCGAAGGCCGGGTCGTCCTCGACGATCAGCAGCGTCCTGTCATCCGTCATGGCGGCTCTCCCTGGGAGCCTTTACGGACGAGAGCGAAGCCAGCGGCAGGGTCACGGTGACGCAGGCGCCGCCGCCCGCACGGTTTCGCGCCGTCAGGCTGCCGCCGAGCTTGCGCATGACGTTGCTGACGAGGAAGAGGCCAAGCCCGCCGCCCGGCCGTCCCTTGGTCGAGCGGTAGGGCTTGCCGAGTGTGGCGAGGATGTCCGGTTGAAAGCCGGGGCCCTCGTCGGAGACGGCGATCACGAGATCGTCCTCGTCGCGCCAGACCCGCACGCCGACATGGTCGGGCGACGCCTCCTGCGCATTGTCGAAGATGTTGCAGATCACCTGCTTGAGCGCGGGATCGGAGACGATGGTCGCATCGGGCGCGAAGGCGTTGACGTAGTCGAGCTGTATCGGCGCCTGATGCGAACGCCACTGCGTCACGAGCTCGTCGACGAAGCGGCGCACGCTCGTGCGGCCGGGGTTCTCGGCCCGTGTCTCGCCCGACGACATCAGGATGCCCGAGACAATCGTCTTGCAGCGGTCGAGCTGGACCTGCATCTCGCCGATTTCGGCGATCAGCTCGGGCTGCGCCTTGATCACCTGCATCCGGCGCCAGTCGTTGAGGATGACCGAGAGGGTCGAAAGCGGCGTGCCGAGCTCATGGGCGGCGCCCGAGGCGAGCAGACCCATCCGCACGATATGGTCCTCTTCGACCGCGCGCTGGCGCAGATCGGCGAGCTTTTCGTCGCGGTTGCGCAGATTGCGGCTGATCCGCTGCAGGAACAGCACCAAAAGCGCCGCGCCGATCAGGAAGCAGATGAAGACGCCCTGGAGATAAAGCCGGGGCACCCCGTCATCGAGTTCGAGGGGCAGCGCGAGCGGCCGGTGGTCGTACATCAGGCCGATGAAGCACAGGCTCGCCAGGGCCACCAGAACCCAGGTCGACCAGCGCTCGAGCAGCACCGCGGCAAGCCCGACCTGCAGGAGATAGAGCGAGATGAAGGGGTTGCTGGCGCCGCCACTGAGATAGAGCTGCGTCGTCAGCGCGCCGAGGTCGAACAGCAGCGCCCCGAACAGCTCGGCATTGCGGACATCGGCCGCGACGCGCTGGTGCCGCACGAGGCTGGCGAGGTTGAGCACGACCAGCAGCATCAGAACCAGCGCCATCTCGCCCAGCGGCAGCGGAATGCCGATGCCCCAATGCACGATCGCGATGGTGACGACCTGCCCGATGACGGCCAGCCAGCGCAGCTGGACGAGCAGCAGCAGGTTCTTCTGGTTGGTAATGTCCTGGAGACTAATCAGTCCGCTCCCCGGCACGCTTGTCCCTGGCCCGCCGCAGCCTGGCCTCGTCGCGTAGCACGAAGGCCAGCCCGCCGGCGAGCATCAGCGCCAGGGTGAACCAGGTCAGGGCGTAGACCAGATGGTTGTTTGGAAAACGCAGCACCGTGAGCCCACCGACGGGAAAGCTGCCGGGATGGGGCGTGGCGTCCGCATCGACGAAATAGGGCGCCACCGGCGTCAGCCCGCGCGCGAGGGCGATCGCCGCGACATCGCGCGAGTGCCAGCGGTCTTCCGCGGGCGCATTGGCGCGCAGGAAGCCGCCGCCGGGCTCGCTGAGGCGCAGGAGTCCGGTTACGGTGACGGGGCCCGCGGGCAGCGCCGGCGCCCGGCTGCCGCGATCGCGCCGCTCGGGCGGAACGAAGCCGCGATTGACGAGGACAGTGAAGCCTTCCTCCGTCGCCAGCGGCGTCATCACCCAGAAGCCGCCGCCACGCTCCGTCACCGCCTGGACCAGCGCCTCGCCATCGTGCCGGAAGCGCCCGGTCAGGGTGACGCGGGTGTATTCCTCCGCGTCCGTCACCGGCCATTGCGCCGGTCCCGGCGCGGGGATGGGCGCGGCCGCGATGCGGCTCTCGACCTGCGCGATCAGCGCGCGCTTCCAGGACAGCCGCTGGACCTGCCAGAGTCCGAGCCCGGCCAGCCCGGCGATGCCGGCGAGCGCCAGCAGCGTGATCAGCGTCAGGACCGTCGGAGACCGCGGCGCGCGCGCCGCGGCGGGCTTGATCACGGCATCTGCCTCATGTCGTGGACGGGCATCATGTTGGTGTTGAGGTGGTACATCACCCACAGCGACCCGGCGAGCGTGATCACCACGATGATGACGGTGAAGACCAGCGCCAGCATCGTCCAGCCGCCTTCCGAGCGGCCGTTCATGTGCAGGAAGTAGACCATGTGGACGATGATCTGCACCACGGCGAAGCCCATGACGATGAACCCGGTGAGCTGGTTGTTGCCGAGCGCGCCCGACATCACCAGCCAGAACGGGGTCGCGGTCAGCACGACCGAGAGCCCGAAGCCGATCATATAGTCGCGGTAGGAGCCGTGCGCCTGCTCCTCCTCATGCGGGGTCTGGTAGTCCGCCTGATGCTGGGCGTTGGTTTCCGAGCTCATCGCAGCATCCCCATCAGATAGACGAAGGTGAAGACGCCGATCCAGATGACGTCGAGGAAGTGCCAGAACATGCTCAGGCACAGAAGCCGGCGCCGGTTCGCCGCGATCAGCCCGTGCCGGCCGACCTGCGCCATCAGGACGACCAGCCAGACCAGCCCGAAGGTGACGTGCAGCCCGTGCGTGCCCACCAGCGTGAAGAAGGCCGACAGGAAGGCGCTGCGCTGTGGCGTCGCGCCCATCTCGATCAGGTGGTGGAATTCGTAGAGCTCGATGCCGAGGAAGGCGAGACCGAACAGGCCCGTCACCGCCAGCCAGGCTTGCGTGCGGGCGACCTTGCCCTGCGCCATCGAGAGCATGGCGAAGCCGAAGGTGATCGAGGACAACAGCAGCATCGCGGTGTTGAGCGCGACGAGGTTGAGGTCGAACAAATCCTTCGGCGCGGGACCCGCCGCATAGTTGGAGCCCAGGACCCCGTAGATCGCGAACAGGATCGCGAAGATCAGGCAGTCGCTCATTAGATAGAGCCAGAAGCCCAGCGGCGTGCTGTGGCCTTCCGGATGCGGGTGCTCGTCCTTCAGGTAGAAGACGGGCGCGTCGCCGCTTGGCGCGGCAGCAATCGAACTTGCCATGGTCGTCAGGCCCTCGATCCGGCGAGCAGGCGGGTGCGGGCGTCTTCGGCTGCGACGACCTCCTCTGCGGGAATGTGGAAGTCGCGGTGGTAGTTGAAGCTGTGGGCGATCGCGACCACGAGGAGGCCCGCAAACGACGCCGCGGCCAGCCACCAGATGTGCCAGATCAGTGCGAAGCCGAGCGCCACCGAGAGGCCGGCCAGAACGATTCCGGTCGGCGTGTTGCTGGGCATATGGATCGGCTTGAACCCCTCCAGCGGCCGCACATAGCCGCGCTGCTTCATGTCGGTCCAGGCGTCGTTGTCATGCACGACCGGCGTGAAGGCGAAGTTGTAGGCCGGCGGCGGCGAGGAGGTCGCCCATTCCAGCGTGCGCCCGTCCCAGGGGTCGCCGGTGACGTCGCGCAGCTCGTCGCGCTTCCAGATGCTGTAGGCGATCTGGGCGAGGAAGCTGAGGATCCCGAGCAGGATCAGGAAGGCGCCGAAGCCCGCGATCACGAACCAGATCTGCAGCGACGGGTCGTCGAACACCCGCATCCGCCGCGTCACGCCCATCAGGCCAAGCACATAGAGCGGCATGAAGGCGAACAGGAAGCCGATCGTCCAGAACCAGAAGGAGAACTTGCCGAGCAGCGGGTGCAGGCGGAAGCCGAAGGCCTTGGGCCACCAGTAGATCATGCCGGCGAAGAGCCCGTAGAGCACGCCGCCGATGATGACGTTGTGGAAATGCGCCACCAGAAACAGGCTGTTGTGCAGCACGAAATCGGCGGGCGGGACAGCCAGCAGCACGCCAGTCATGCCGCCGACGACGAAGGTCAGCATAAAGGCGATCGTCCACATCATCGGCAATTCGAAGCGGATGCGGCCGCGATACATCGTGAACAGCCAGTTGAAGATCTTCGCCCCGGTCGGGATCGAAATGATCATCGTCGTGATGCCGAAGAAGGAATTCACGCTCGCGCCCGAGCCCATCGTGAAGAAATGGTGCAGCCAGACGAGGTAGGACAGGATGGTGATGACGATGGTCGCGTAGACCATCGAGGTGTAGCCGAAGAGCCGCTTGCCCGAGAAGGTCGAGGTGACCTCCGAGAAGATGCCGAAGGCCGGCAGGATCAGGATGTAGACCTCCGGGTGACCCCAGATCCAGATCAGGTTCACGTACATCATCGGGTTGCCGCCGAAGTCGTTCGTGAAGAAGTTGGTGCCGACATAGCGGTCGAGCGTCAAAAGCGCGAGCACCGCCGTCAGAACCGGGAAGGTCGCGACGATCAGCACGTTGGTGCACAGCGAGGTCCAGGTGAAGACCGGCATCTTCATCAGGGACATGCCGGGGCAGCGCATCTTCACGATCGTGCAGATCAGGTTGATGCCCGATAACGTCGTGCCCACGCCCGCGATCTGCAGCGCCCAGATGTAATAGTCGACGCCGACCTCGGGACTGTAGGAAATCCCCGACAGCGGCGGATAGGCGAGCCAGCCCGTGCGGGCGAATTCGCCGACGAACAGCGAGATCATCACCAGCACCGCGCCGGCGGTCGTCATCCAGAAGCTGAAATTGTTCAGGAAGGGGAAAGAGACGTCGCGCGCGCCGATCTGCAGCGGCACGACATAGTTCATCAGCCCCGTCACCATCGGCATGGCGACGAAGAAGATCATGATCACGCCATGGACGGTGAAGAGCTGGTCGTAGTGATGGGCGTTGAGGTAGCCCTCGGAGCCGTTGAAGGCCATCGCCTGCTGGAGGCGCATCATCACCGCATCGGCAAAGCCGCGCAGCAGCATCACCAGCCCGAGGATCATGTACATGATCCCGATCTTTTTGTGGTCGACGCTGGTCAGCCAGTCGCGCCAGAGCCAGCCCCAGAGCCTGAAATAGGTCAGGCCTGCCACCACCGTGATGCCGCCGAGCGCGACGACGATGAAGGTCGCGATCAGGATCGGCTCGTGGAGCGGGAAGGAGGCGAGCGTCAGCTTGCCGAAGAGCAGGGAGGTCGCGGTGGGAGCGTCTGTCACGGAGGTTCTCGCGTCAGGACTGGGACGGCCGGGCCAGGCCAAGCAGTTCGGTAAAGGTCTGCGGCCGGCGGGGCGTCAGGGCAGGGGGCGTCAGGGCAAGAGGCGTCAGCGAAGGAAGTGGCAGGCCGAGACCGCGGATCGGCGTCAGGTCGCGCGGCGTGGTGTCGGGCGGGGCCATCGCCATCATCGCCTTGGCCTCCTCGACCGTGCAGATCGAGGCGATGTAGCTCGGCTGCGCGCCGAAGGGCGCCGCGTTGCCGCCGCGGCGGGCATACTTGTCATAGGAAAGCGGCAGGGTGGTGTGGAGGCCGGCCAGACCCAGCCCGCCCTTGGCGTCGAGCGCCATCATCTCGCTCATGCACATCTTGCCGGGCTGGACGCAGAGATTGCGGATCGCGTCGAACAGCTTGGGCTCGGCACTGGCAAAGCGCGTCACCGGCACGTTCTCGCTCGGCCGCTCCAGCTCGAGATAGGCCGCGCGGTCGAGCTTGCCCCCGGCCTCCTTCGCCTTGGCGACCCAGGCGTCGAAATCGGCGTCGGACAGGCCAAGGAAGCCGAAGCGCATGCCGGAGAAGCCGGCGCCGCTGTAATTGGCCGAGAAGCCCTGATAGCGGCCGGGATGGTTGATCACGGCATGGAGCCGCGTCTGCATCGCCGGCATCGCGTAGATCTGCCCGGCCAGCGCCGGGATGTAGAAGGAGTTCATCACCGAGGAGGCGGTGATCTTGAAATGGATCGGCCGGTCGACCAGCGCGGCGAGCTCGTTGACGGTCGCGATGCCCTGCTCGGGGTAGATGAACAGCCACTTCCAGTCGAGCGCGACGACCTCGACCTCGAGCGGCCTGACGGTCGCGGGCACGGGCTTGCCGACGGCGATCCGGTCGAGCTTGCGGTAGGGGTCGAGCAGATGCGTGCCCATCCAGGTCAGCGCACCCAGGCAGATGATGATCAGGAGCGGCGCCGCCCAGATCACCAGCTCGAGCCCGGTCGAATGGTTCCAGTCGGGCTTGTAGGTCGCCTCTTTGTTGGAGGCCCGGTAGCGCCAGGCGAAGAACACCGTCAGTGCCATCACCGGTACGATGATCAGCAGCATGAGGAGCGTCGAGATCACCACCAGGTCGCGCTGTTGCGCGGCGATGTCGCCCGCCGGCGCCATGACCACGAGGTTGCAGCCGCCGAGGACGGCGAGCAGCGGAAGCAGGATGGCGATGCGCAGGGGGCTCAAGGCACGGACCTTTTGCTGATCGGACGAAGCCAGACAGCTAGCTGCACTGCAGCATGGGCGACATTGGACAATCTGCCCAATGCCGCCACAGGCCCTGATGGGGCACTAGAACGGGTGCTGTGACATGGTGCGATGCACCATGTCATCCCTTGACCGATGCGCGACGGAACCGACCATGGCCCAGATGCCGACCACCGCTGAAGGCGATGCCAGCCATCTCAGCGAAAGCCATGGCGAGGTGAATCCGGGCGAGATGGCGATCGGCGTCATCATCGGCCGCAGCTCCGAATTCTTCGACTTCTTCGTCTATGCGATCGCCTCGGTGATCGTGTTCCCCAAGCTGGTCTTCTCCTTCGCCGACCCGCTGACGGGCACGCTCTACTCCTTCGCGATCTTCGCGCTCGCCTTCATCGCGCGCCCCTTCGGCACGGTCATCTTCACGGCGATCGACCGCAAGGTCGGCAAGAGCGCCAAGCTGACGATCGCCCTGTTCCTGCTGGGCACCTCGACCTGCGCGATCGGCTTCCTGCCGTCCTATGACCGCATCGGCGCAGCCGCGATCTGGCTGCTCGCGCTCGCGCGCATCGGCCAGGGCATCGCGCTCGGCGGCACCTGGGACGGGCTGGCCTCGCTGCTGGCGCTCAACGCGCCGCAGCGCCATCGCGGCTGGTATGCGATGATCCCGCAGCTCGGCGCGCCGTTCGGGCTGATCGTCGCGAGCGGGCTCTTCGCCTTCTTCGTCGGCAACCTCTCGGCCGAGGATTTCTACGACTGGGGCTGGCGCTACCCCTTCTTCGTGGCCTTCGCGATCAATGTCGTGGCGCTCTTCGCCCGCCTGCGCATGGTGGTGACGCCGGACTACCAGAACCTGTTCGAGACGCGCGAGCTGCAGCCGGCGAAGATCGTCGACACGCTCCGCACCGAGGGCCGCCATGTCGTGATCGGCGCCTTCACGCCGCTGGCGAGCTTCGCCATGTTCCACATGGTCACGGTGTTCCCGCTCTCCTGGGTCTTCCTGTTCACGCGGGAGGGGCCGGCGCGCTTCCTGGTCATCGAGGCAGTCGGCGCGGTCTTCGGCGCGCTCGCCATTGTTGCCTCGGGCCTGATCGCCGACAGGATCGGCCGGCGCGCGCTGCTCGGCGGCTGCGCCATCGCCATCGCCGTCTTCAGCGGCTTTGCGCCGCAGCTCCTCAATGGCGGCATCGCCGGCGAACTCGTCTTCATGATCGGCGGCTTCATTCTGCTGGGCCTGTCCTTCGGCCAGTCCTCGGGCGCCGTCGCCTCGGCCTTCTCACCGGCCTATCGCTATACCGGCTCGGCCCTGACCTCGGACCTCGCCTGGCTCTTCGGCGCCGGCTTCGCCCCGCTCGCCGCACTCCTGCTCTCGACCCAGTTCGGCCTGATCTCGGCCGGCGCCTATCTGCTCTCCGGCGCCGTCGTGACGCTGCTCGCCCTGCGCCTCAACCGGCAATGGGAGCTGCGCCGCGCTGACGAGGGACGGGGGTGAAGCCGCCACGCGCCGCGAGGGGGCGACGCGTGTGAGCTAGTCTTTGCTTCGATCAGCGCATGACATTAAGGTGAGCAGTAGCTTGCTTGAGGGTCAATGCGATGGCGATCGTTGATTTTGTCTGGCAGCCCAACGCGTCCCGCGACTTCACCTATGTCACGGGCCGGCAGTATATGACGGTCGCCGAGGGCACCGGCGTCTCGAACGCGATCCCGCTGACCTTCACGATTTCGGCCGCACAGGCCACGGACACGGTGGTCAGGTTCGGGCTCGGCAGGGCCTCCTACAGCGATGTCGATCTGCTGAATACGCAAAACAGGCACGACTTCAGCCCCGACGTGCCGAATACAGGCCGCGTCGACGAGCAATATGACATCGGCGAAATGGTTGCCGTCATTCCCGCAGGGCAGACGAGTGTCATCTATTATCTTCCCGTCTCGGGCGACAATCAGCCAGAGGGTGACGAGTATTTCAACCTCTACATTTCGTCGGTGTCCGGAGGGCACACGATCGAGGCATCCGACCTGCAGGCCAACCAGAGCACATTCTTCTTCACGTCCCCGACGAGCCTCATCGCGGTCAACAACAGCGTCGGCTACAACACGATCGCGATCCTCGACGATGACGGCCCCAACGGCTCCAACATCCTGACCTCGGGAAACGATGTCTATGTGATCCCGGACGGCGTACCGGCTGCCATCTTCGCGGGAGCCGGGGACGACCGGATCATCGGCTCGAGCGGCGCCGACACGATCCTCGGTCATGACGGCAACGACACCATCTTCGGCAATGGCGGCAATGACGCCATCCATGGCGGGGACGGGGTCGACACGATCCATGGCGATGGCGGATCGGACGTGATCTTCGGAGGGCTTGGAGCCGACATGCTCTACGGCGATGACGGCGATGACGTGATCTGGGGCGACGGCCAAACCGACAATGTCCTGCCCTTCGGGGATGGGAGCGAACTCAATTTTTCGCGCGACCTGATCTATGGCGGCGCCGGCAACGACACGATCCTCGGCCAGGGCGCGGACGATCTGCTTTACGGCGACGGCGGCAATGACGCGATTTCCGGCGGAAACGGCAACGATACCGTTACAGGCGGGGACGGCAGCGATGTCGTCTTTGGCGGCGCGGGTGCCGATACGATCTTCGGCGGCGTCGGCCACGATGTTCTGTGGGGCGAGGACGATGTCGGTTCCGCCCCTGGCAATGACGGCATCGACGGTGGCGCCGGCAACGACACCATCCTCGGCCAAGGCGGGGTCGATACGTTGTTTGGCGGCGCCGGCAATGACGCCATCTCCGGCGGAGACGATCAGGATTACCTTCTGGGCGGCAGCGGCGCAGACATCCTCGCGGGCGGCAACGGTGCCGACACCTTTGCCTTCGGGCTGGGCGATGGCGGCGACATCGTGATCGATCTGAACGCGGGTGGCGTGCGCGACGTCTTCGACCTGCGCGCCTATTTCGACGCGATTGGCTACGGCGGCAATAATCCGCGCGGCGATGGCCTGCTGGCGGTCTACCAATATGGCTCCGACACCCACGTCTATCTGCAGGACGAGCTCTTCCTGACGCTGCAGGGCGTCACGGCTGCCGCCATTGACGACGGATATTTCCTGATCCAGTAGCCAGGCCCGCAGCGCTTGCCGCGCTCGTGCTCGCGACCCGATTCTGCCTGATCTCGACGGGCGTCCATCTGCTGTCGGGAGCCGTCGTCGAGCCGCGGGTCTAACCGTTCAACAGCGAGACGGTGCGTGCGTCAGGCTGGCCGTGGCAGAGGCGCGCGATGGCGAGGTCGAACAGGTTGCGGCCGTCATCCGCCGCCGCCGCGTGGAACAGCGTCATGCTGGACACGAATTTGAGATCGTCGGGTGAGCCGAAGATGTCGTGCAGCGTTCGCCCCTCGACCGCCAGGACCGCCTCGACGCTGGCCCGCAAATGCGGGCCGATCAGCGGTTGGGCCAGATAGGCGCGCGCTTCCTCAACGCCTGACAACCCGAAATGCTGTGCCGTTTGCGACAGCCCGAGCCCGCGCAGCTGCGGAAAGATAAACCACATCCAGTGGCTGCGCTTCCGGCCCTCGAGCAGTTCGCCGAGCGCCTGGGCGTAAGCCATGGCCTGGGCGGAGACGAAGCGGTCGAGGTCGAAGGGATCGCTCATTCAAAAGAGGTGGTGCAGGATGGCGCGGATGCAACCCGAGGCGACGCCATCGGTCTTCGAGCTTCGCCAGCCATTCTCAAGCGAACGGCATGACCACCGACCCATTTGCCAAGCGCCGCCGGCAGTTTCCGAAGTTGAAGGGCTGGCGCCGGAACCGTAGCGGCAACTGGCAGATCGAGATCCGGCAATTCCGCGTGACAATGTTCGAGAACGCGCTCGGCTGGGGCGCCGTCATCAGCCATCCGCGCCGGCCCGAAGGCACCTTCACCCCGGGGCGATGCGCCAGCTTCGTCGAGGCACAGGCGGCAGCATTTGAGCTGCTGGTGATGCTCGAGAGGCAGCTCGCCGACGCTTAAGGCGCGAGAGCGCACGGAACGTGCGGCAGAGCGGGCCAAAGCGATGATCGGAGAAAAATGGTGGGCGACACAGGGATCGAACCTGTGACCACTCCCGTGTGAAGGGAGTGCTCTACCGCTGAGCTAGTCGCCCGCACCGGCGCTTCTCCTAGTCGGCGCGCGCCGCGCCGTCAAGAATGGCAGCGGACTCGGTGTCGTTCCTGGAGGATAGCGCGCCCAGCACCTGCCGCACGGCCGCCGGCAGGGCGTCGAAATGCTGGATCACGACATCGGGCTCCAGCGTCTCGATCGCGACATCGGTATAGCCGAAGGGCACGCAGATCGTCGGGATTCCGGCCGCCTTGGCGGTCGAGATGTCGGTGCGCGAATCGCCGATCATCACGGCGCGAGCGGGATCGCCCCCGGCGGCCTCGATCGTCAGCGTCAGATGCCGCGGGTCGGGCTTGTGGAAGGGGAAGCTGTCGCGCCCGGCCACCGCCGCGAAGCGCTGCGCGATCTTGAAATGGTCGAGGATCAGCCGCGTGTGCAGGATCGGCTTGTTGGTGCAGACGGCCAGCAGGTAGCCTTCGCCGGCCAGGGTCTCGAGCGCGTCCAGCACGCCGTCGAAGAGATGGCTGTCGGAGGCGACGTCGTCTGCATAGATCAGCAGGAAATCCTCGAACAGCCGCTCCAGCGTCTCCTCGTCGAGCGGGCGGCCCGAGACCTTGAAGCCGCGCGAGATCAGCGCGCGTGCCCCCGCGCCGACCAGTTCGCGCGCCCGCTCCAGCGGCAGCGCCGGCAACCCCTCGCGCACCAGGATGACGTTGAGCACGCGCATGATGTCGGGCGCCGTCTCGGCGAGCGTGCCGTCGAGATCGAAGACGACGATGGGGGGCAGGCTCATGAGAGGCGTTCCTGTCGGCGGGAGGCTTGCTTAAAGGCAGTTCGCGGCGGCTTGGCAAGCGCTGGCCTCGGCCGCGGCAGCGGGCCCGTGCGCCGGTCGGGAAGCGTCATCTTCGCCTCCGGCAATGATGCTATCGTGCCGCCGATTCGCGAGAAGGAAGAGTGTCGTGTCGAAACCCCTTGGACGTCTTGTCGCTCTGGCTCTCGGCGTCTGGCTGGCCCTGGCTGGCGCCGCGCAGGCGGCGCCCTTCGATTTCGCGCCCGCGCCGCAGACCGATCTCAACCGCGTCTACCGCATCGACAAGGCCACCGGCGAGGTCGCCGCCTGCCAGTTCCAGCTCAAGGAGGGCGGCGTCGGCGTCACCGTCTGCTTCCCCCCGGGCGAGGGCGCCGGCCCGCAGGCGCCCAGCGACTACACGCTGATGCCGTCGCGCCACGAGCGCGAGGGCGGCATCTTCCGCGTCAATATCCGCACCGGCGAGATGAGCATCTGCTACGTCTTCGACGACAAGACCGTCTGCACGGCGCAGGCGAAGTAACGCGCCGGAATAATCCACCGCCGCGGCGGGCCAAAAGCGCAGGACCTGTGGCCGTCATGCGCCGCCGGCCGGTCGTCAGCTCTCGCGCCGCCATGCTAGAGCTGGCGCGTCGCCTTTTCGCGTCCGCGTTCTTTTCTTGAGAGTCACTGAGGCTGCCATGCTGAAGCTGAACGATCCGTCCCTCCTGAAGTCGCAGTGCCATGTCGATGGCGCCTGGATCGGCGAGGGCGTCGATGTCGTCGACAACCCCGCCACCGGTGACGTGCTGGCGACGGTGCCGCGTTTCGGTGCGGACGAGACGACGGCCGCCGTCGAGGCCGCCTCGCGCGCCTTCAAGCCCTGGGCCAGGAAGAGCGCCAAGGAGCGTTCGCAAATCCTGCGCAAATGGTTCGACCTGATCATGGCGAACCAGGAGGACTTGGCGCAGATCATGACCGCCGAGCAGGGCAAGCCGCTGACGGAATCGCGCGGCGAGGTCGCCTATGCCGCCTCCTTCGTCGAGTTCTATGCCGAGGAAGCCAAGCGCATCTATGGCGAGACGATTCCCTCGCCCTTCCCGAATTCGCGCATCATCGTCCAGAAGCAGCCCGTCGGCGTCTGCGCCGCGATCACGCCCTGGAACTTCCCGGCCGCGATGATCACCCGCAAATGCTCGCCCGGTCTCGCCGCCGGCTGCACCTTCGTGGTCAAGCCCGCGCCCGACACCCCGCTGACGGCGTTTGCCCTGATCGAACTCGCCATCCGCGCCGGCTTCCCCAAGGGCGTGCTCAACATCGTCACGGGCGATGCGGTCGCGATCGGCAAGGTCATGACGACGCACCCCGCCGTGCGCTTCATCGGCTTTACCGGCTCCACGCCGGTCGGCAAGCTCCTGATGCAGCAGGCGGCTTCGACCGTGAAGAAGGTCGGGCTGGAGCTCGGCGGCAACGCGCCCTTCATCGTCTTCGACGACGCCGATGTCGACGCCGCCGTGCAGGGCGCGATCGCGGCCAAGTTCCGCAACATGGGCCAGACCTGCGTCTGCACCAACCGGCTCTTCGTGCAGGACGGCATCCATGACGAATTTGTCGCGAAGTTCGCCGGCGAGGTCGCGAAGATGAAGGTCGGCAACGGCACGGAGGTCGGCGTCGTCCAGGGCCCGCTGATCAACGAGCGTGCGGTCGAGAAGGTCGAGCGCCATGTGGCCGACGCCGTCGCCAACGGCGCGAAGGTGATGGTCGGCGGCAAGCGTCATGCGCTCGGCCGCACCTTCTACGAGCCCACCGTGATCTCCGGCGTCACCACGAAGATGCTGGTGACCAATGAGGAGACCTTCGGCCCCGTCGCCCCGGTCTATCGCTTCAAGACAGAGGACGAAGTCGTGGCGATGGCCAACGATACCCCCTTCGGCCTGGCCGCCTATTTCTACACCCGTGATCTCGGCCGCGCCTTCCGCGTCGCCGAGGAACTCGAATACGGCATGGTCGGCATCAACTCGGCGATGCTCGGCACCGAGGTCGCGCCCTTCGGAGGCGTCAAGGAATCGGGGCTGGGCCGCGAGGGCTCGCTGCACGGCATGGATGAGTTCGTCGAGATCAAATACATGCTGATGGGCGGGCTCGGCGCGTGAACCCCGACGATCTGAAGAAGCGCGCGGCCGCGCGGGCGCTCGAACTGGTGACGCCGGGCATGCGGCTGGGCCTCGGCACCGGCTCGACCGCGAAGCATTTCGTCGACCTTTTGGGCGTGCGGGTCGCGGCTGGGCTCGACGTGCTCTGCGTCTCGACCTCGGAGGTGACGGAGGCGCAGGCTCGCGCGCTCGGAATCCCGATGTCGACGCTGGACGAGACGCCTGAGCTCGATCTCACCATCGACGGGGCTGACGAGGTCGATTCGCAGCTGCGCCTGATCAAGGGCGGCGGCGCTGCCCTGCTGCGCGAGAAGATCGTCGCTGCGGCGTCCGCGCGCATGGTCGTGATCGCCGACGACAGCAAGCTTGTTTCGACGCTCGGGCGCTTCCCCCTGCCGATTGAGGTCGTCCCCTTCGGCCTTGAGGCCACGCGTCGCGCCGTCGTCGCTGCGATCGCCTCCGTTGGCGCTGCGGGCGAGATCGTTCTGCGGCGCAAGTCCGATGGCAGCGTGCTTCTCACCGACGGCGGCCACTACATTCTGGACGCGCATCTCGGCGAAATCGCCCGGCCCGAGGCGCTGGCGGCGGCGCTGTGCGGGATCCCCGGTGTCGTCGAGCACGGGCTCTTTCTGGGACTGGCGAGCGCTGCGATCCTCGCCGGCGGCGCGGGTCTGACCGTTCTGGGAACGCTGGACTAGGAGACACGCGGGCTGCGTCGGCCGTCCGCGAGCCGGCCTGCGGCCGGCAGCAGCGACATCGCGTCGTCGTAAAACCGCTTCCCAGCCGGCCCGCTGATGCTCTAAGGAAACCCCAGATGCGCGGTCCGGCATCTGGATCGCCTGTGAGTCGCATCCCTGCCGGGCAAGACAGAAAACGACGATGCGGCCGGTGCGCCAAAAGCTGTGCGGGTCGCGATTTGATGATGAATGCGCGCAAGCGGCGCATGATGAAGGGGCTCAGCATGATCCGTCACCATTTCGCCGGCGCGGCCGTCAGCCTGGCGATTATCTTCGCCGTGCCGGTCGACGCCCAGACGGCCGCCCCGCCGGCGCAGGCCGATGTGCCGCAGAGCTGGCTGGAGGCCGGTCGCGACGTCGTCATCCAGTCGGGTTTGGCCGAGTCGTTCGAGGCGATCTATCTGGAGTTCCGCGAGCGCGTCACACAGACGGTCGCCACGACGCGCCCCGAAATCCGCAAGGATATGGAGCAGGTCATCGAGGCGCTTCGGCCCGAGGCCGAGAAGAAGCGCCAGGAGATCATCGCCTCGGCGGCCTATATCTTTGCCAAGCGCATGAGCGAGGCCGATCTTAAGGAGGTCGCGGCCTTCTTCAAGTCCCCGGTCGGGCAGCGCTACAACGCCATGCGCCCGCGCGCGATCGACGAGATCTTCGCACTGCTCCAGCCCTGGAGCTTGCAGACCAGCAATTTCCTGTTCGACCGCTTCAGCGAGGAAATGCGCAAGCGCGGCCATCAGCTGTAACTGGGGCGACAGTTGCCCTCACATCCCCGCGCCGCCGGCCATGTGCCGGCGGCGTTTGCGTATGGGGAAGGCTTCAGCGCGCGACGCGACGTAGGGCTGCAAGGGCTTCGCGCTAGTTCTTGGGGCCGGTCCGGACATGGGCCTCGTTGTCCGGCGTCGCCTCTGGCCGCGTTCCCGCGGCGCGATTGACCATCACGGTCACCACCCACAGCACCACACCAATGGCGATCAGCACGCCTGCGATCTCGTACTGGACGAGATCGCGGCCCGTCCACGGCCCGGCGAAGAAGGCGCAGGCGAGTGCCCCCGCCACCGGCAAGGCCGTGGGCGTCCGGAAATGGTCGTGTTCGACTTGGTCCTTGCGCAGCACCAGGACGGCGATGTTGACGACGGTGAAGACGCACAGCAGCAGCAGCGCCGTGGTGCCGCCCAGCGCGGGGACTTCGCCGACGAAGGTGATCAGCCCGAAGGCGAGCAGCGTGGTGAAGCCGATCGCGACATAGGGCGTGCGGCGCGTCTCGTGCACCTTGCCCAGAAGCGGCGGCAGCACGTGCTCGCGGCTCATGCCGTAGACCAGCCGGCTCGCCATAAGCATGTTGATCAGCGCGCTGTTGGCGACGGCGAACATGGTGATGATGCCGAAGATCCAGAGCGGAAAGTTAGGGGCGCCCGCCTGCACCACCTTGAGTAGCGGCGTCTCCCCTTCGCCGAGTTGCTCCGGCGCCACCAGCGTGATCGCCGAGATCGAGACCAGGACATAGATCACGCCGGTGATCACGAGTCCGGCCAGCAGCACCTTCGGGAAGATGCGGCTGGGGTCCTTGCATTCCTCGGCCATGTTCACCGAATCCTCGAAGCCCACCATTGCGAAGAAGGCGAGCGTGGTCGCCGCGATCACCGGCCAGAAGACGCCGCCATCGCTCTTGGTCTTGAAGTCGAGCACGCGCGAGACATCGCCTTGGCCGGCCGAGATCGCCATCAGGCCGATGCCGATGATGATCAGCAGGCCGGTCAGTTCCACGCAGGTCAGCACGACATTGGCCTTCACGCTCTCGCCGACGCCGCGCAGATTGACCGCCGCGACCAGCGCCATGAAGCCAAGCCCGATCGCCGTGATCCCGTAACCGCCGGAAAGCCCGAGGCCGAAGGCGCTGGACAGGTTTGCCGCGAAGGCGCGCGAGGCGGTCGAGGCCGAGGTGATGCCCGAGCACATCACCGCGAAGGCGACGATGAAGGTGATGAAATGGATGCCGAAGGCCTTGTGCGTATACAGCGCCGCGCCCGCTGCCTTCGGATATTTGGTGACCAGTTCGAGATAGCTAAAGGCGGTCACCATCGCGACGACGAAGGCGATGAGGAACGGTAGCCAGACCACGCCGCCGACCTGTTTGGCGACCTGGCCCGTCAACGCGTAGATGCCGGTGCCGAGAATGTCGCCGACGATAAAGAGCAGGAGCAGCCAGGGGCCCATCACCCGCTTGAGACCGGGCTGGGCTGTGACGGCGGGTGAGACGGTGGCGTCGCTCATGATGGTTCGGTCTCCGGCCGCAGGCAGAACACGGCATGCTACGAACACAGTCGTGCCGCAATTGTTCACTGGCTGCGAGCGCATCTGCAGGCGTCCTCATGCGATCTCGCCCCCGCGATACCTGACAGTGAAGGGATGCGTCTGCCATGAATGAAAACCCCGTCCTCGTGACCGGAGGCTCCGGCTTCCTCGCCGGACATTGCATCCTGGCCTTGCTGGCGGCGGGACACGAAATCCGCACCACGCTGCGCTCGCCGGCCCGCGAGGCTGCGTTGCGCACCGCGCTGGCGGCGGCCGGAATCGATCCGGGTCGACGCTTGCGGAGCATCCAGGCCGATCTGACCCGGGACGCCGGCTGGGCCGAGGCCGTGGCGGGCTGCCGCCATGTCCTGCATGTCGCCTCGCCGGTGGCGGTGGCCGAGCCGAAAGATGAAAACGAACTGATCGTTCCGGCGCGGGAGGGCACGCTGCGTGTCCTGCGCGCGGCCCATTCGGCCGGCGTCCTGCGGGTCGTCCTGACCTCGTCCTTCGCCGCGATCGGTTATGGCCGGTATCTGACCCGTCCCTATGCTGAGAGCGACTGGACGGACGCATCCGCCCCCGGCCTGGCCGCCTATCCAAAATCCAAGACGCTGGCCGAGCGTGCGGCCTGGGACTTCGTCGATGGGCCGGGCAGGGGCCTCGAACTGGCCGTGATCAACCCGGTCGGCATCTTCGGCCCGTTGCTCGGCCGCGACCTCTCGGCGTCGATCCTGCTCATCAAGAGCATGCTGGAAGGCAGGTTGCCTGCCCTGCCGCGGCTCATGTTCGGCGTCGTCGATGTCCGCGACGTCGCGGATCTGCATCTGCGCGCCATGACGCACCCGGCCGCCGCCAATGAGCGCTTCATCGCCACGGCGGGCGACTTCATGACCATGCAGGAGATCGCGCTCGCCCTGCGCGAGCGGCTCGGCCCGGCCGCTGCCCGCGTCTCGACCCGGGTTCTGCCGGACTGGCTGGTGCGGCTCGTCGCCGTCTTCAGCGCCGCCGCCCGGCAGGCCGCGACGCCCGAACTCGGCCGCAGCAAGACCGCCACCAGCGCCAAGGCGCGGGCCATGCTGGGCTGGGAGCCGCTCTCGGCGGCCGACGCGCTGGCAGCGACGGCTGAGAGCCTGATCCGGCTGGGATTGGTCGGCGCGGGCCGTTGAGCGGCGTTCAGTCCTCGCTCGCCTTGAAGCGGTTCAGCCCCTTCATCACGAAGGGCGCCACCAGCGCGATGAAAGCGAGCCCGAGCAGCGTCGCCGAGATCGGGTTCTCCAGCAGGATCATCGGGTCGCCGAGACTGATCTGCAGAGCCCGGCGCAATTGCGCCTCCGCCATCGGCCCCAGGATCAGCCCGACCACCATCGGCGCGACCGGATAGTCGTAACGCCGCATCAGATAGCCGAGATAGCCGAACAGGAAGAGCATGCTGAGCTCGACCGGCGAGGCGTTGACGGCCAGCGTGCCCATCGTCGCGAAGACGAGGATGCCGGCATAGAGCCAGGGCTGCGGCACGGCGAGCAGCTTCACCCAGAGCCCGATCAGCGGCAGGTTCAGGATCACCAGCATGACGTTGGCGATGAAGAGCGAGGCGATCAGGCCCCAGACCAGGTCGGGCTTCTCGGCAAACAGCAGCGGCCCGGGGTTCAGCCCATATTGCTGGAAGCCCGCCAGCATGATCGCCGCCGTCGCCGATGTCGGCAGGCCGAGCGTCAGCAGCGGCACGAGCGTGCCGGCCGCCGAGGCGTTGTTGGCCGCTTCCGGCCCCGCGACGCCCTCGATCGCGCCCTTGCCGAACTCGTCGGGGTATTTGCAGAGCCGCTTCTCGGTCGAATAGCTCAGGAAGGTCGGCACCTCCGCGCCGCCGGCCGGCAGCGCGCCGATCGGGAAGCCATAGGCGGTGCCGCGAAGCCAGGGCGCCCAGGAGCGCTTCCAGTCCTGCTTGCTCATCCACAGCGAGCCCTTGATCGGGATGATCTCCTCGGGGTCGCGGAAACGCTTGGAGGCGACATAGAGCGCCTCGCCGACGGCGAACAGGCCGACCGCCAGCGTCGTCACCTCGATGCCGTTGAGCAGCTCCGGCACGCCGAAGGTCAGCCGCGCCTGGCCGGTCAGCTTGTCGATGCCGACGATGCCGAGCGTGATGCCGAGGAACAGGCTGGTCAGCCCGCGGAGGGGGGAATCACCGAAGGTCGCGGAGACCGTGACGAAGGCGACGATCATCAGCGCGAAATAGTCCCAGGGCCCGAACTTGATCGCGACCTCGACGAGCCAGGGCGCGAGGAAGGCCAGTCCGATCGTGGCGATCAGTCCGGCGACGAAGGAGCCGATCGCGGCAGTCGCCAGCGCCGGGCCGCCGCGCCCGGCCTTGGCCATCTTCGAGCCTTCGAGCGCTGTAGCCAGCGAGGCGCTTTCACCCGGCGCGTTGAGCAGGATGGCCGTGGTCGATCCGCCATACATGCCGCCGTAATAGATGCCGGCGAACATGATCAGCGAACCGGCGGGATCGAGCTTGAAGGTGACCGGCAGCAGCAGCGCGACCGTCAGCGCCGGCCCGATGCCCGGCAGCACGCCGACGGCGGTGCCGAGGAACACGCCGATCAGGCAGAACATCAGCTTTGACGGCTCGAGCGCGACGCTGAAGCCGTTGAGGAGCGAGAGCGTGGTTTCCATGGCCGGCGATCCTCAGAGGAACAGGCGTTCGAGAGGCCCGGCCGGCAACAGCAGGGTCAGGAGCTTGGCGAAGACGAGGAAGATCGTGAGCCCCAGCCCGAAGCCGATGGCGGCGTCGATGGCGAGCGCGCGACGGCCAAAGCCGCGGGCGGTGAACGAAAACAGGATGGTGATGGCGATGGTGAAACCGCCGCCGGCGGCGATGCAGGCGATGAGGCCGGCGAGGCCGCCGATGATCCAGAGCAGGGCGCCGCGATCGGCCTCCTCGGGCTTGGGCAGGCCGCCGCGGAACGCGACGAAGAGATGCGCCAGGCCGAGCAGGACGAGGCCCACGCAGGCGACATAGGGCATGGCCGTCGGCCCGATGCCGTAGTTCGAGGTGATCGTCTGCTTCGAGGCGTCGTAATAGACGACACCCGCCAGGGCCAGCAGCAGAAGGCCAACGATGAGGGCGGGCCGGTCGGCTCCCCGCGCCAGTTTTTCGTTCGTCATGGCGGTCCCGTCGTCGTGCGATGCGTGTCGGAAGTGGGGTGCGGAGGCGCAAAGGGGGCCGATTGCGCGGCCCCCTCGAACCGTCTGCGGACGTCGGACGCCTTACTTCACCAGACCCACATCCGTCATCACCTTGGCGACGCGGGTCTGCTCGGCCTTCATGAAGGCGTCGAACTCGGCGCCGCCGAGATAGGCGTCGTCCCAGCCGCGGGCTTTCAGGATTTCAGCCCATTCCTTGGACTTTACCAGCTTGGCGATGGCATCCGACAGGGTCTTGGTCTGCTCGGCCGAGAGGCCGGGAGGGGCGACGACCGAGCGCCAGTTCATCAGCTCGAGATTGACGCCACCCTCCTTGAGGGTCGGGGCGTCGGGCGCATTGTCCAGGCGCTTCGGCGAGGAAACGCCCACGACGCGCAGCTTGCCCGCCTTGATCTGGCCCTCGAATTCGCCATAGCCGGAGATGCCGGCGGTCACGCGGCCGCCGAGCATGGCCGCGAGCGCCTCGCCGCCGCCCGAGAACGGGATGTAGTTGATCTTCTTGGGGTCGCCGCCCGCCGCTTCGGCGAAGAGGGCCGCCAGGATGTGGTCGGCGCCGCCCGCCGAGCCGCCGGCCCAGGTCACCTTGGCCGGGTCGGCCTTGACGCGCTCGGCAAGGTCCTTGGCGGTCTTGATCGGTGAATCCGTCGGCACCACGATGACCAGCGCCTCGGCGGTCAGACGCGCGATCGGCGTCGTCTGCGACAGGTTGACGGGCGACTTGTTGAGCAGGATCGCGCCGACCATGACGAAGCCGTTGACCATGAGCTGGCTGCCGTCGCCCTTGGCGTTGATAAGCTGCGACAGGCCGATGGTGCCGCCCGCGCCGGTGACGTTGGTCACCTGAACGCTCTTGGCGATGCCGGACGCGGTCAGCGCCTGCTGCATCGAGCGCGCCGTGCCGTCCCAGCCGCCGCCGGGCGAAGCCGGCGCCATGATCTTCAGTTCGAGCTGGGCAAACGCCGCCGTCGAAAGGCCGGCGACCGCGACCGCCACGATGGCGCCGCGCTTCAGGATGGATGTGAGCATGGTGTTCCTCCGCTCGCGGATTGGACCGCGTGATTATTGGATGACGTCGCCTGTGACACTTTGGCGTCGTGGGCGTCAATTGCGCCCGATCGAACAATCGCGAGTCAAGATAAATCGATGCGTGCCGGGCCGCCGGGGCTGCAGCAGACTGGGATGGGGACGAAGGGGCTAGCCGCCCAAAGCGGGATGGCGTAAGCGCAGCGTCATGGAGATGATCGTCCCTTCCCGGCCAGCTTCGGGGGCCGGCCACGCGTCGGTCTCGGCGCGGCTGGCGACGCTGGGTGGCGTTCTTCTGGTGGCGTTGCCGCTGGCCATGTGGATCGCCAACCGGTCGGCGCCGCTTGTTCTCGCCCTGTCTGCACTCTCCTTCGGCGCCGCCTGCATCCTCGCCGAGGGCTGGCGTGCCCCGGCGCGGCGGCTGCTCCTTTTCTTGCGCGGCCCGGTCGGGCTTTCGCTGGTCGCCTTCCTGTGCTGGTCGCTGGTGACGCTGACCTGGAGCCATCGACTGTTCCCGGGCCTGGCCGCCTTGGGCGAACTGGCGTTGCCGCTCGCCTGTGGGGCCGTCATCGCCACCAGCCGCCTGCTGCAGCCGAGCCTTTCACTCAACCGGGCGCTGGCGTTGAGCATCTGTGCCGCCGCCATGCTGATGACGGCGGAACTGGCGACCCATCTGTCGGTGAGGACGATGCTCGACATCGGCAGGCAACAGGGCTTCATCATCAATCGCCCGATCCTGACCTGCCTCATCCTCTCGTCGCCTGCGCTGGTGATGCTTCTGGCCGGGCCGGGGACGCGCCGTCTTGATGTCCTGCTCGTTGGGCTCGTTGTCCTGGCCGTCGGCTGGATCTGCTTCGGCGCGGACAGCGGTGCGGCCGGGCTCGGCTTCATCCTGATGGCGCTCGTCTGGATCGCCGCCCGGGTTCTGCCGCGCCTGACGCTCTGGGCCGTCATGGCGGGCTTTGCCGCGACGATGGCTTTTGCGCCTGTGATTGGCCGCATCGTCGATGCCGCCCTGCCGCCATCCCTGCACGAGCGCCTGGCGAATTCGCATTCGCGTGAGCGGGCCGACATCTGGCTCAGCTTCGGCGAGGCCGCGATGGCCCGCCCGCTGTTCGGCGCCGGCTTCGCAACGACGCCGACGCTCGATCGGCATCCAGTCGCGCGCGCCGTGTCGGAGCCGCACCGCCTGCTGCTGGCCGTCGGCCATCCCCATAACGCGCCGCTGCAGGCCTGGGTCGAGACGGGGGCGATCGGCGCAGGCCTGCTCGCATTCGCCGGGCTGGCGCTGCTGTCCCGCCTGAGGCGGTTGCGCGCGCGCGACCTCGCGCCGCGACTGGCGCTGTTCTCGGCGGCCTTCGGCATCGCATCGGTGGCTCATGGTGCCTGGCAGGGCTGGTGGATCGCGGCGCTCACCGTGGCCGCCCTCTGGCTGATGGCGCCGCTGCCGTTGGAACCCGCGCGGGCGAGCGCACCCATACCGGGCGCATAAGAGGGCATCATGGCTGAATTCGACGTCGATCTCTTCGTCATCGGGGCTGGCTCCGGCGGCACCCGCGCCGCCCGCATCGCGGCAAGCCATGGCGCCCGCGTCATGATCGCGGAGGAGGACCGCATCGGCGGCACCTGCGTCATTCGCGGCTGCGTGCCCAAGAAGCTCTTCGTCTACGCCAGCCGCTTCGCCGAGGAGGTCGAGGACGCCGCCGGTTTCGGCTGGACCGTGCCGAAGCCGAGCTTCGACTGGTCGGTCCTGCGCGACGCCGTCGCCAACGAGGTTACCCGCCTCTCGGGGCTCTACCGCAAGGGGCTCGACGTTGCCGGCGTCAGCATCCGCGAGGAGCGCGCCACCGTCGTCGACGCCCATACCGTGCGTCTGGCCACAAACGGCGAGACGATCCGCGCTCGTAAAATCCTGATCGCGACCGGCGGCTGGCCGGCCTTCGACCCGCCGATCCCGGGCGGCGAGCTCGGCATCTCCTCCAACGAGATCTTCCATCTGCCGAGCCTACCGAAGCGGATGCTGGTCGTCGGCGGCGGCTATATCGCGCTCGAATTCGCCAGCCTCTTCGTGCGGTTCGGCGTCGACGTCACGGTGCTCCACCGCGGCGACAGCGTGCTGCGCGGCTTCGACGAGGACATCCGCAACCGCCTGAAAGACGCGCTCGAACACGCCGGCATCAAGTTCCGGCTGGGCTGCACCGTCCAGCGTATCGAGTTGCTGCCTGACGGCGTACGCCGCGCCCATTGCGCTAGCGGTGAGCCGATCGACGCAGAGGTCGTACTGGTGGCGACCGGTCGTCGGCCCAACACGAAGGGTCTCGGTCTCGCCGAGGCCGGGGTCGAACTGGGTCCGGTCGGCGAGGTGATCGTCGATGCCGATGCCGCCAGCAGCGTGCCCTCGATCCACGCCGTCGGCGACGTCACCAACCGGGTCAACCTGACCCCTGTCGCCATCCGCGAGGGCCACGCTTTCGCGGATACGCATTTCGGCGGCAAGCCCTGTCAGATGGACCACGGCCTGATCGCCTCGGCCGTTTTCACCACGCCGGAGATCGGCACGATCGGCCTGTCGGAGGTTCAGGCGGCGGCCGGCGGGCGCGAGCTGCGCATCTTCGAATCCGCTTTCCGGCCGATGAAGGCGACGATCTCGGGCCGTCAGGAGCGCATCTACATGAAGCTTGTCGTCGATGCGCAGACCGACAAGGTGCTCGGCGTCCACATCCTCGGCCATGACGCCGGCGAGATCATCCAGGCGGTCGCGATCGCCGTGACGATGGGCGCGACCAAAGCCGATTTCGACCGCACCATCGCGCTGCACCCGAGCGCGGCCGAGGAACTGGTGACGATGCGGACGCCGCGGGCGGGTTGATTGCGTCCAGGCGGCATCAAGCCTATTCTAGAACGCTGGAGAGCTGTTCTAGAATAGGAACGTCGCCATGGGCATCAGCATTAAGAACGATGAGGTCGAAGCGCTCGCCCGCCGGCTCGCCATCAAGCACGGCAAGGGCCTGACCGAGATCGTCCACGAGGCGCTGCGCGAGAAAGCCGAGCGCGAGGCCGCCGAGCCGACCCTGTGGGAGAAGCTCGCGCCTATTCGCGAGCGTTTGGCGAAGGCCGGCAAGACCGGTTTGCAGGCCGACAAGGCATTCTACGACGAGATCAACGGTGAATCGGAGCGCCTGTGATCGTCATCGACGCTGCTGCCATCATCGGCATCATGGCCGAAGAGCACGACAGTGAGGCATTGGCTGCGCGGCTCAATGCGCTGCCGACAGGCCCCGGTTGTCGCTACGCTTCGACCGTTACCCTATGGGAAGCCGCCAGTGCTCTTGCCCGCATCTGGAAAATCGATCGCCAACAATCCTTCGACGAGATCACCGAGTTCGCCGCCACGGCCGCCATCGATCCCATTGCGCCCGACATGGCGATCACAGCGCTCGCGGTCGAGGCCGCCGAGCGCTACGGCCTGGGTGGCGGTCGCCCCGGCATCCTGAACATGGGGGACTGCTTCTCCTACGCCACGGCCCGGCATCTGAAGGCTCGGCTGCTGTTCAAGGGCGATGATTTCAGCCGGACCGACATCGAGCCGGCCTGAGCGCCGGGGCAGGGCGCCGCGCGCTCCTCCCGGGATCGCGAAGACGGTCGTCTCGCCGCGGTTCGCCGCATTGTTGAGGCAGGCCGGCTTCGGCTCCACGATTGTCTCCCGTGGCGCCGTCTCGCGGTCAGACCTGATCTGTCCCCACCAGCATCTCGGCGAATGTCGACTGGAAACTCGGCCGCGCGCGGAGCCCTTCGAGCCATGCGGCCAGTCTGGGACGCTCCGCGACCAAAGCCCTGCCGGCACGCGTCCGCGCGACATAGTCGATCATGATCCCGCAATAGATATCCGCAAGCGACAGCGCGTCCCCGGTCAGGAAAGCTCCCCCAAGCGCCTGATCCACCAGATCGAAATGTAGAGTTGTCGGGCCCAGCGCAGCCTCCGCAACCGCTGGGTCGGACTTCATGCCGAATGTGAGCGCGAGGACGCTGTGCAGGTAATGCTGCATGACGCCGACCGCATAGAGGTGGTTGTGCGCAAGGCCGACGAACTGCCACATCCGCGCGCGTGCCAGCGCACCGGACGGCTCAAGAACAGGCCCCGTGCCGATGCCGTCTGCATAGATCATCAGGGCTGCCGTCTCGTGCAGCGTGACGGGGCCATGGGTGAGCGCCGGCATCTTCCGCAGCGGGTTGATGCGGACATAGGCGTCACTGTTGACCTCGCTCGGCAGGACCTGCGCGAATGCGACGGTGACGCCCTTCTCGACGAAGGCAGCGCGTGCCGCGCGGACATGGGGACTGACCGCGAAACCATGGATCGTGATGTCTGTCATGGAATGACGTCCTTTCAGCAGGAGGGGAGGCCGTGACGCGTCTTGAGTCGGATGGCGCGGGCGACGGGAGGGCTTGGCGAAGCGCGGTGGGCGATCGACGCCTAACGGTAGAAGTCGACGATGCGGGTGAGGTGGTCGGGGCCGAAGCCGGCTCCCAGCGCGTCGGCGAAGATCGCATGCGCCGACCGCGTCATCGGCACTGCGGCGCCCAGCGCATCGGCTTGGGCGAGCGCGTAGCCGAAGTCCTTCTCGACCAGTTCGACCGGGAAGAGCGGCGCGAAGGCGCGCGCCAGCATCGATGCGGCCGCGCCCTTCGCAGCCGGGCTGCAGACCGGCGTGGCGGCGATGACGTCGATGGCGTTGCCGATATCGAGGCCAGCGCGCGCAAGCGAGCCGATCATTTCGGCCATGGCCGCGACCTGGATGCCCAACAGCGCGTTAACCGCGAGCTTGACGGCCGCGCCATCGCCGACCTTGCCGACATGGTGCACGGCGCCGCCGATGGCGCTGAGGACGGGCATTGCGGTTGCAAGCGTCGCTGCGTCGCCACCGACGAAGTGGATCAGGTGGCCGGCCTCCGCCTGCGGGCGTGAGCCCGCGACAGGAGCGTCGAGCAAGGACGCGCCGGCCCCTGCGACATGGCCGCCCAGTTCGCGGAGCCAGGACGGCGTCAGCGTGGAGCTTTCGATGGCCACCGCGCCCTTGGCGAGCCCACGCACGGCCCCGCCGACGGGATCGAGCCAGACGGCACGCGAGGCCTCCTCGTCGCGCACCATCGCGATCACGAAGTCCGCCCCGGTCGCGGCCTCACGTGGCGTTCCCGCGATCGAGGCGCCCCCCGCCACCAATGGGGCTGCCCTGGCGACCGTGCGGTTCCAGACCGTCACCGCGTGGCCGGATATGAGGAGATTGCGGGCCAGGCGCGATCCCATCGCGCCGAGGCCGAGAACCGCGACTTTGGCCATATGCGTCCCCCGTATCCCGAAAGCCCGGAGCGGCTCGATCGACAGGGAAAGGCTACTGATGCACGTCATCCTGAAACAGGATTGATCAAGCACATAACTCATGCTGATCTGGCATCAATGGATGTCTCTGCGCTCAGGCTCTTTGTCGAGGTCGCGCGCCAACGCAGTTTCGCTGCCGTGGCCCGCGACAGGGGCATCGACCCATCCCTCGTGTCGCGCAGTATTGCCGCGCTGGAAGCACAACTGGGCGTGCGCTTGTTTCAGCGCACCACGCGCGCGATGGAATTGACCGAAGCCGGCGCTCATTACTTCGCGAGGCTGCCGGCCCTGGTCGAGGAACTCGACCGCCTTCGCGATGAGGCGGCCGCCTTGCGCGCCGAGCCTGTCGGCGTCCTGCGCCTGACGGCGTCGGTCGCGTTCGGTCAGACGCGGCTCGTGCCGTTGCTGCCGCTGTTTCAGGAGAGCTTCCCGCGGCTGACGCTCGAACTCATCCTGACCGATGCCAATCTCGATCTCATCGCCGACAGGATCGATCTGGCGATCCGGCTCGGGCCCAGCCTGAGGGCCGACCTCGTCGCGACGCGCCTGTTTGCGACCCGCTACCATGTGGTGGCGAGCCCGGCTTATCTGGCCAGCCATGGCCGACCGGAAGCGCCCGACGAACTGGCCGGCCACAAATGCCTGCTGCTATCGCTGCCGGACTATCGATCCCGATGGCTGTTTCGCGGCGGTGGAGTGGGGCGCGACGTTCAGGTCGGCGGCACGATCGTGATCTCGACCGTTCTGGCGCTGCGGTCGGCGGCCCTTGCCGGGCTGGGCCCGGCCTTGCTGCCGAGTTGGCTTGTCGGCCGCGACATGACCGACGGCCAGTTGATTGATCTGTTCCCGGAGCATGAGGTCGCCGGGACGTCGTTCGAGACGGCGGCCTGGTTGCTCTATCCGAGCGCCCGCTATCTGCCGCGCAAGACGCGCAGCGCGATCGCGTTTCTCAAACAGAACCTCCACGGGCAAGCCTGAGCCTGGCCAGGGCAAATGGTCGCCTGCGCCGCTGCCGGCGCGCCTCGCCGCGCTTGATTCAAGCACCGAACGGCTTGAATCGCCGTCTCATCGCCTTCATGCGGTTTGTCACTTACCGGAATCGATCTGCGAACCAACTCCCGCAGCCCGCTGAATTGATTGAGGTTTCGCTAACCATGTAGGCCACACGACGGCCATAGCCGCGCTTGACCGGCGCAGTGGCCTTCGCGCGCCCATGGGTGTATAGGCCCGCCTTCGCGCTTCAACGAGGTTAACCGGCGCGGATTGATGTCAGGAGCAGGACCATGTCGGAGCGTTGGACGCCCGAGAGCTGGAGGGCCAAGCCCGTCCAGCAGATTCCGGACTATCCGGACCAGGCAGCCCTGAGGGCGGTCGAGCAGCAGCTCGCCGGCTTTCCGCCGCTGGTTTTTGCCGGTGAGGCGCGCAAGCTGAAGAAGGCCCTCGCGAAAGTCGCAAGCGGCGAGGCCTTCCTGCTCCAGGGCGGAGACTGCGCCGAGAGCTTCGGCGAGCATTCGGCCGACAACATCCGCGATTTCTTCCGGCTCTTCCTGCAGATGGCGGTGGTGCTGACCTTCGCCGGCGGCTCGCCCGTGGTGAAGGTCGGGCGCATCGCCGGCCAGTTCGCCAAGCCGCGCTCGGCCCCCACCGAGACGATCGATGGCGTCGAGCTGCCGAGCTATAAGGGCGACATCGTCAACGACAACGCCTTCACGCCGGAAGCCCGCATCCCCGATCCGCGCCGCCAGCTCGAGGCCTACAGGCAGTCGGCTGCGACGCTGAACCTGATCCGCGCCTTCGCCACCGGCGGCTATGCCAACCTCGACAACGCCCATCGCTGGATGCTCGGCTTCGTCAAGGATGCGCCGGCCTCCTCGCGCTACAACGAGGTCGCAGAGCGCATCACCGAGGCGCTCGACTTCATGCGCGCTATCGGCATCGATCCCGAGACGCATCCCGAGATGCGCACCACGGATTTCTACACCAGCCACGAGGCGCTGCTGCTCGGCTACGAGCAGGCCATGACGCGCACCGACTCGACAACGGGCGACTGGTACGACACCTCCGGCCACATGGTCTGGATCGGTGACCGCACGCGCCAGCTCGACCATGCCCATGTCGAGTTCTTCCGCGGGATCAAGAACCCGATCGGTCTGAAATGCGGACCGTCAATGACCGTCAACGGTCTGATGAAGCTGATCGAGGTGCTCGATCCCCACAACCAGGCCGGTCGCCTGACGCTGATCGCCCGCTTCGGCGCCGACAAGGTCTTCGACAACCTGCCGGCCCTGGTGCGCGCCACCAAGCGGGAAGGGCGCAACGTCGTCTGGTCCTGTGACCCGATGCACGGCAACACCGTCAAGGCCGGCAACTACAAGACCCGGCCCTTCGACCTGATCATGACCGAGGTGAAGAACTTCTTCGCCGTGCACCAGGCGGAAGGCACCCATGCCGGCGGCCTGCATCTGGAGATGACGGGCAAGAACGTCACCGAATGCACCGGCGGCGCACGCGGCATGACCGATGCGGATCTGAACGACCGCTACCACACGGTCTGCGATCCGCGCCTCAATGCCGAGCAGGCGCTGGAACTCGCCTTCCTCGTGGCCGAACTCGTCAAGCGCGAGCGGGCCGGGCGCGTCCGTCCGGAGGTCGAGGCGGCGGAGTAGTCGTCCACCTGTGGCGCCGAACGATTAATGCAAAAAGCCGGGGCCTGCGCCCCGGCTTTTTGGTTTGACGTGAGGCGGGAGCGGTCAGAACTTGATGCCGGCGCCGACGCGGGCCGTGGTGGTTTCCACGACGACGTTGCCCTGCGCCTCCATGCGCACATATTGCACTTCGGCTCGCAACAGGAGGCCACCGAAGATCGCATCGATACCGGCGCCGACCGTGCCGCCGAGCATGGTCGAGTTCTTGCGGCTCGAAACCAGCAGGCCGGAGGCCGACGAATAGGACTGCAGAACATTGTCGTCGGACGGGTCCGCATCCACACCGACGACTCGGACGGTCGCACGGCTGGTGACCGTCCCATTGCCGACCGCCAGACCGCCGGTGATGAACGGCATGAACGAGCCCATCGCGTAACCGGCACGCATGCGCAGGGTGCCGACGTCGGTGAGTTCGGCCTGTGTCTCGCCGGTCAGGCTGACACTGGTGGCGTAGCCGTCGCTGAGGGTGCGGCTCCGGCCGATCGCATCCGACGACGAACCCTTGGCGCCGTACCGCGTATAGTCGGCTTCCAGACCGAGGACGACGTCGCCGAACTGAAGGTTATATCCGGCGAAGCCACCGAAGGTGGATGATCTCTTGCTGAAATTCGGCATGTTCAGCAGCGACGAGGCCTGCATCTCGGACTCGACCGTCGTCGATCTCAGATAGTTCGCGACGATGTTGGCGGCGCCGCGGCCGACATCGAAATTGGTGTCGCTATAGCCGGCGTAGCCGCCGAAATAGAAGCCGGTCCAGTTCGTCGACCCGGAGCCGAAGTCTGAGGGCGGCGGCGGGGCGTCGTCGATTTGCGACCCCCGCAGGACGGGGTAGTCGGCGGCTGTGGCCGCCGTCGCGGCGCAAAGCGCACAGGCGACGAGGGCGGTGGCGAGGGAGGCTTTGCCCATCGCGATGATCTGGCGGGTACGCATGATCGCTTCTCCGAACGGCGGCCCGCAGTCGTGCAAGAGCGGCTCGTACGCAATTCATGCCGGATTAACCCTAACGTCGGGTTAAGCGCCGATCACGATCTGCAGGCGCGGGCATGATCGGCCGCGTTGCCCGCCCGCTCTCCCCGCGCTACAGCCCGGCCATGACCGCGACCTCCTTCCGCCTCGCGCTTGCGCAATTGAACCCGACCGTCGGCGACATTACCGGCAACGCCGCCCGCGTGCGGGAAACGAGGCGCCGGGCCGGGGAGGCGGGCGCCGATCTCGTCATGTTCCCCGAGCTCTTCCTCTGCGGCTATCCGCCGGAGGATCTCGTGCTGAAGCCGGCGTTCCAGGATGCCTGCCGCAGGGCCTGCGAGGATCTGGCGCGCGAGACGGGCGATGGTGGCCCGGCCGTGCTGCTCGGCCTGCCCTGGCTGGAGGAGGGGAGGCTCTACAACGCCTGTGCGCTGCTCGATGGCGGCGTGGTCCAGGCGGTGCGCTTCAAGGTGGCGCTGCCGGACTATGGCGTGTTCGACGAGGCCCGGATCTTCGCGCCCGGGTCGCTGCCCGGCCCCGTGCCGTTCCGCGGCATCGTACGCCTCGGTCTGCCCATCTGCGAGGATATCTGGAGCGAGGAGGTCGCCGAGTGCCTCGCCGAAACCGGCGCGGAGATCCTGCTCTCACCCAATGGCTCGCCCTTCCGGCGCGGCGTCGCCGACGAGCGCCTCAACGTCGCGGTGGCGCGCGTCGTCGAGACCGGCCTGCCGCTGGTCTATCTCAACCAGGTCGGCGGGCAGGACGAGCTCGTCTTCGACGGCGCCTCCTTCGTGCTCGAGGCGGATCGAACCCTCTCCCACCAGTTCCCGGCGTTCCGCGAGGCGCTGGTCGTCACGGACTGGCGGCGCGAGGGCGGCCGCTGGCGCAGCGGGACGGGCGAGGCGGCCGCCGTGGCGACCGGCGACGAGGCCGACTATGCGGCCTGCGTGCTGGGCCTGCGCGACTATGTCGGCAAGACCGGCTTTCCCGGCGTCGTGCTCGGCCTGTCCGGCGGGATCGATTCCGCGCTCTGCGCGGCGATAGCCGTCGATGCGCTGGGGGCGGACCGCGTCACCTGCGTGATGATGCCATCGCGCTTCACGGCTGCACAAAGCCTCGCCGATGCGCAGGCCTGCGCGCAGGCGCTTGGCGTCCGCTACGAGACCATTCCGATTACGGACACGGTCGCGTCCTTTGAAGCCGCGCTCGCCGCACTGTTTGCCGGTCGCGCGCCCGGCCTCACTCAGGAAAACCTGCAGAGCCGCGCGCGGGGCACGCTGCTGATGGCGCTCTCCAACCAGTTCGGCTGGTTGCTGGTGACGACCGGCAACAAGTCGGAGATGTCCTGCGGCTACGCCACGCTCTATGGCGACATGAATGGCGGCTTCAATCCGATCAAGGACCTCTACAAGACCAACGTCTTTCGCCTCGCCGCCCTGCGCAACCGCTGGAAGCCGGACGGCGCGCTTGGCCCCGACGGCATCGTCATCCCCGAGGCGATCCTGATCCGGCCGCCCAGCGCCGAACTGCGCGAGGACCAGACCGACCAGGATTCGCTGCCGCCCTATGAGGTGCTCGACGCCATCCTGATCGCGCTGATCGAACGCGAGGAGCGCGTCGCCGACATCGTCGCAGGCGGCCAGGATCGCGAGACGGTTCTGGCGGTCGAGCGGCTGCTGCATCGCGCCGAATACAAGCGCCGCCAGGCCGCGCCGGGCGTCAAGATCACCCGCCGCAACCTCGGCCGCGACCGGCGCTACCCGATCGTCAATGGCTTCGCCGATACAGGCGAGCCGGTTCATGTGCCGGATGCCGCGCTGGTCCGGGGCGTCGGGCGCAGCGGCGGCGAAAGCATCGACTTTTGAGCGCTGGTCTGCGC
>NNBT01002503.1_pt1 | contig 37969 bp, 39 predicted proteins | sample 1173831 | NCBI WGS metagenome assembly NNBT01 (sample SAMN07173936, study PRJNA388173) | plant metagenome | isolation source: symbiotic tissue sample KVJ10 | place: Norway: Troms, Kvaloya island | reverse complement strand
TTCCCAATCTAGTTGGGAATGACGATGCCCCGCAGACTATTTCTTTCCAGCTTTACTTTTCTTCGGAGTTTTGACTTTGGCCTCCGGACTTCCGACTTCGGACTGTGGATTCCATTCCATTTCCTTTTTCAAAAACTTTCCGGTTAAACTAATTGGATTCTGGATTAAACCTTCTGGTGTACCTTCAAATAAAATCCTTCCGCCACCAGCACCGCCTTCTTCTCCTAAATCTATCACCCAATCGGCAACTTTAACCACGTCTAAATTATGTTCGATCACCAAAATGGTATTTCCTTTATCAACCAGCTCCTGCAATACGCCCAAAAGCACGTTAATATCTTCGAAATGAAGTCCTGTTGTAGGCTCATCTAAAATATAAAAGGTTTTTCCAGTATCTTTTTTCGAAAGCTCCGTCGCCAGTTTTACACGCTGCGCCTCCCCTCCAGATAAAGTTACCGACGATTGACCTAAAGTAATATAACCTAAGCCTACATCTTTTAAAGTTTTGATTTTTCTGTAGATGATCGGAATATTTTCGAAGAAAGTACAGGCATCTTCGATACTCATATCCAATACATCACTAATCGATTTTCCACGGAAACGTACTTCTAAAGTTTCCCTGTTGTATCTTCTTCCGCCACATTCTTCGCAAGGCACCTGCACATCAGGCAAAAAGTTCATTTCGATCACCTTCAAACCTGCTCCCTGACAGGTTTCGCAACGCCCGCCTTTAACATTGAAAGAGAAACGGCCGGGTTTGTAGCCACGGATTTTCGCTTCGGGCAACTGAACAAACAGATTCCTGATATCAGAGAAAACACCGGTATAGGTAGAAGGATTAGAACGTGGTGTTCTACCAATTGGTGCCTGATCAATCTCGATTACCTTATCAATTTCTTTTAAACCATTGATTTTCTCGTAAGGTAAAGGTGTTTTTTTGGCCCTGAAGAAGTGGTGATTTAAAATCGGATATAAAGTTTCGGTAATTAAACTCGATTTACCACTACCTGAAACTCCGGTTACGGCAATAAATTTACCTAAAGGAAAATCTACTGAAACCTCTTTTAAATTATGTCCGGTTGCTTTAACAATTGATAATTTATGTCCGTTGCCTTTTCTTCGGATTTTTGGTGTTTTGATCTGCCTTTTGCCATTCAAATAATCGGCGGTTAAGGTATTCGATTTCAGGATCTGCGCAGCGGTTCCTTCGGCTACTACAGTACCACCATGGATACCAGCGCCAGGACCAACATCAATTACCCAATCAGCTTCCAAAATCATATCCTTATCATGTTCTACCACCAAAACGGTGTTTCCCAGATCGCGGAGATTTTTAAGTGCATTGATTAAACGTTCGTTATCACGCTGGTGCAAACCGATACTTGGCTCATCGAGGATGTACATTACGTTCATCAGCTGCGAACCAATCTGTGTGGCCAAACGGATACGTTGCGCCTCACCACCCGAAAGTGTACGTGCAGTCCGGTCTAAAGTTAAATAAGTTAAACCTACATCTGTTAAAAAACCGATTCTGGCTTTAATCTCTTTTAAAATTTCTTTGGCAATAATATTCTGACGGTCTGACAAACGTTCATCAACTTTTTCGAACCACTGATGAAGGTTGTTGATATCCATCGATGAAAGTTCGAAAATGTTTTTGCCATCAACTTTAAAATGCAGACTTTCTTTTTTCAAACGGGCACCATGGCACTCCGGACAGGTTTTCAGTTTCCTGAACTCGTCCATATCGTCGGATGCTGACTCGCTTCTTTTTTCGTTCTGCTCTTCAAGCATTTTAATTATGCCATCGAAAGTGATATTATAATTCTGAACGTTCCATTTATTGTATTCTACCTCAACCTTGATCAGGTCAGGCGAACCGTTTAAAATGATATTGATGACTTCATCGCTTAATTTTTCGATGGGTGTAGAAAGCGAGAAAGTGTATTTTTTAGCCAAAGCTTTTAACACCTGGAACATCCAGATATCGCGGTATTCGCCCAATGGGGCTAAACCGCCATTTAAAATGCTCAGTTTTGGATTCGGAATAACCGATTCTTTATCGACTACAAAAATATAACCCAAACCATCACAACGTTCGCAGGCGCCATAAGGCGAGTTGAACGAAAAACTATTGGGTTGAGGCTCGTCATAAGAAATACCCGTGGTTGGGCACATCAAAAACTTACTAAAGTGCGCTACGTTATTATCTTTATCGCTGATTTTGATTACTCCTTTACCCATTTTCATTGCAATCTGCAGTGAATCGAGCAGGCGTTTTTTATCTTTCACGTCAATAATGAGGCGATCGATCACTACTTCAATATCGTGGATTTTATAACGATCGACCTGCATTTTAGCGGTAATATCTTTAATCTCTCCATCTACGCGCACTTTTACATAACCCTGTTTACGGATTTGCTCAAAAAGCTCACGGTAATGTCCCTTTCTACCTTTAACTACAGGAGCTAAGATATTTACAGCAAGCCCATCAAACTTATTAAAAATGTTCTGCAGGATTTGATCTTCGCTCATGCGTTCCATTTTCTCGCCGGTATTATACGAATAAGCATCGGCTACTCGGGCGTAAAGCAAACGCATAAAATCGTAAATTTCGGTAATGGTACCTACAGTAGAGCGCGGATTTTTACTGGTGGTTTTCTGCTCAATGGCAATAACCGGACTCAAACCTGAAACTTTATCCACATCAGGGCGCTCCATCCCGCCCATAAACTGGCGGCTATAGGCACTAAATGTTTCCATATAACGGCGCTGTCCTTCCGCATATATGGTATCAAAAGCCAACGAAGATTTACCGCTGCCACTCAAACCAGTAATTACAACCAGCTGGTTGCGCGGAAAACTAACATCTATATTCTTTAAATTATGTACCCTCGCACCATATACTTCTACATCTTTTTGCTCGCCGAGGTCGATAGATTTATTGCTCATATTTTATTTAAAGTTGGGGCCAAAACCGGGTCTTAAAAAAGACCGGATTTCAATCCGCAAAAATGCTAAAAATTTTATCAAAAAGAAAGTCAAAACCAATCTGTATTACCTATTAATTGTCATAATGTCGGCTTCTATTTCTAAGGAAACCAGATGATAAGCCAAAGCGCACATAACTGTAATGATCCTGAAAATAGATATTATAATTATCTTCGCCATAATAGCCTACCGCCGCCATCAAAAACACATTGTTCATAAACGGAAAGCTGTAATTGAAATTTATTTCAGCATTTAACCGCTTCTGGATATTGGCAAAATTTTTCGATGGAATTTTATTTACGGCATAAGATAACTCGGTATTTAAACGCCAGGTTTCCTTTTCGCTTTTAACTTTCTGCTTATTCCTGGCTTTTTTTTCGATTTCATCATACCTGCGCCAGGAAAAACCATACAACACTCTAGTAAATCCAAAACCTTCATTAAGTGCAGGCTCATACCTAAAGAATTTATACCATTGCAAGCCAAGCCGATAATTGAAGGAATAATAGCTTTCATCGGCACTAATTGGTGTAAAATTTCCAAAACGGTAAGAAAGCGTTAAATAATTTGCGTTAAAATTTCCTGTACGGGTATTAATTGTACCATCCGGATTAAATGCGCTCTGATCCTGACCGTTTGAATGATGTGTAAAAGCCAGTTCAGCATATTTATAATGTTCTGGATCGGGATTTAGCCTCGCATAAAGCGCTCCGCCCAAACGGTAACTCGGAGTCCGTACAGCAGCAGAAAATTCTGTCCGCACACGTACCGTAAAATCAGGAATAATGGCAAAGGCAATGGGCGATTTATAACTACCCAAAAGCATATATGTAGTGGTAAGCCGACCGTTGATTACATATTTTGAAGGCGCGCCCAATTCTCCACCCGGTGCCGTATAAGCTAAATCAGCATTTTCTTTGTACAGATGAATATATTCTTTGTTGGCAAACTCTCTTTTTACCGCTATTGAATCTTGAGCAAAGGATTGTAAACAGATGAGGCAGATAATAAGCGTAAAAAAAGTTTTTATCATACCAGATAAACGCTGTAAATGAGGCAACGGTTTTGTATTTTTAGAGAAAATAACGATTGCTAATCAAATGATACATCAACTCAAAATACTCGGGAGGCTGAATATTACCATCCTTTTAATTGCCATGACTTTATTTTGCTTTGGAATATCTGTAACCAGATCTTTAATTACAGACACAAAGGTCTTCCTGTTTTTGAACTGGAATTTATTTCTGGCCACTATTCCCTGGGCCATTAGCTCTTTGATGTTAATCTATAACCTAAACAAAAAACTGCCACTGGTTTTGTTAATTATATCATGGATATTGTTTTTCCCAAATTCACCATATATCCTAACTGATTTGTTTCATCTCCGTTTAAACGGATCGGCACCAATATGGTTTGATTTAGTGCTTATATTGTCATTTGCATGGACAGGATTGATGTATGGCCTAATCAGCCTGATGGATATTGAAAGGCAGTTATCAATTTATCTAACCCAAAAGTGGGTTAATGCGATCATTATTTCATTTTTATTCTTAGCAAGCTTTGGCATTTATCTGGGGCGCTATTTAAGGTGGAACAGCTGGGACATTATTCAAAATCCACTCGGATTAGCTGGCGATATTATAGACCGGTTTATCAATCCCTTCAACCATCCAAAAACCTGGGGAATGACCTTGCTGATGGTAATATTGCTGAATATGATTTATTTTTCGATAAAATTCATAAAAGCTAAACCCGAATTAAAAAGGATTTGATTAAAAACTGCTATTAATCTATTTTTTCTAACGCCCTCAATCTCACAAAATGGCATTGATACATTTTATCTTTGAATTATTTAAAATCTCAATTCAAAGTGCAATCTATTCTTCAGTAATATTTTTCACTGTATTGAGTATCCTAAAACCAAAGCCAGGCGGTTTACTCTATTTTTTCAAGAAAAGACAAGCATTAACATGGATATCAAGCTGGGTGATTATTTCTCTTGGATTATTTTTCTTCATGTTTTCTTACAAGGGAGATCATGGACTGGGAGATAGCGCCAGAATTCCAATAGGTCATCATAGAGAAATCCATCAAATTGATCTTCTTTCATACGTCAAACCAAAAAATAATGGCGCGATCTATATATATGAATTTATCATCACTGATGATTACGTTTACGGTAAATTGGATAAATACAATATAGAACTAAATCAAAATTATTTTGTTTATGACCTAAAATCAAACGCTATTCAGCTTTTTGATCAGGCAACATCCTTTAAATACTTTTTAACTTCAAAAAATCTAGATCAGGAATCTCCATACCAAACTTTTGATGACCATTACAACCGATACTGGAACGGATGGCGGTTTTGGTTGTTACCATAAGCACATTTCAAAGATCTCTCGGCTTCGTTACTCTCCGCTCGAGATGACGATGCTACTATAAACGCCACGTTAACTCAATGAACCTGTGAACGATTTAACCAAGACCAATGAACAAATGACTAATGAACAAATGACCAATTAACGATTGAACTAACCTACCACTCTATCGTCGTTCCATTTTCAGTTGGGTGACCCGTACAAACCAGCACCCTGCCCCTTTCAATTTCATCATCGGTAAGCACTTCGTTATAATCCATCCTTACCCCACCTTTGGTACAATTGGCTACACAAGTGCTGCATACCCCTCCACGGCAACTATAAGGAAGTTTAATTTTATTTTCGAGTGCTACATCTAAAATCCGCTTTGGCCAGGGCACTTCAAGATTGTACAATTCTCCTTTGAAATTTAAAATAACCGAATAGGTATTTTTATCGACTACTTTTTCAGAACTATCGTCTTCATCAACCTCATCTTCTGGCAGCACAAAAGTCTCCCTTTTAATCTGTTTGATATCGAAACCCATGCCTAATAAGGTAATCCGGCATAAATCCATATAAATTATAGGCCCGCAGCTGTAAAACAGCGCATTATCCTGATCGAAATGTAAATATTCTTTGATTAATTTCTCGATGTAGAATTTATTCAGCCTGGCCGTCATTAAGTTTTTGCTGTTGCTAAAAATCCAGACAATTTTTAACCTATCAGGGTATTGCTGTTGCCATTCGATCAGTTCATCGTAAAACAAAGTTTCTTCTTTCGATCTGTTACTATATACTAATGTAATCAACGATTTTTTCTCGCGCACCAATGCCGTTTTCATAATCGAGAACAAAGGCGTAATGCCAACCCCTGCAGCAAAAAGAAAAAGATCGCGCTCTAAGTTTTCTTCAGGCAAATAACTAAATAAACCCTGCGGCTCCTGAGCCAAAAGGATATCATTTACAGCAGTTTTATGATGCAAAAACCTCGAAATTTCTCCATTCTCCACCCGTTTTACTGTAATGGCCAAAGGTTCATTTACATCCGGCGAACTGTTAAAAGAATACGACCTTCTTACCTCTTTATGTTTTCCCTGAAAAACCAACGATAAAAACTGTCCCGCCAAATATTTTGGGTATTCATCTACCTCTTCAAATTGAAAAGTAATATTATCGCCCGGTTGATTAATGATTTTATTGATCCGCAGTTTGAACATAATGCAAAGAAAGGAAATTGGTTTATTAGTTCAATCGTTCATTAGTCATTAGTTCATTGGTAACTGCAAATTGCCAACTGAAAACTGTTCATTAGTTAATTGGCCACTGGTTCATTGGTTTAGCATAATGCAGAAAATATTTCCGTGTCAATCCGTGCATCCGTGGCTAAATGTTCATTAGCTCATTGGCCACTGGTTCACTGGTTAGCATAATGCATAAAATATTTCCGTGTCAATCCGTGCATCCGTGGCTAAATGTTCATTAGCTCATTGGCCACTGGTTCACTGGTTCACTGGTTAGCATGACGCATAAAATACCTCCGTGCCTTTGCGACCTTTTGGTAAACAAACATTGATCCGTAAACAAATCGGTGTAATCCAATAATTTGTGAAATCACCCTAAATAAAAAGCGTCCCAGTCGAAAAACCGGAACGCCTTACCAAATGCTTGTCTTTATCTTAATTATATTATTCGGCGTTGTAGGCCAATAATACGCGCGGTTTTGCGTAACCGTAACGTTTCGGATGTTCCATAATCTGTTTCATAGAAATTACTTTATAAACATAGCCACCGGTTTCGCGGTTAAGCCTCATTTTGTAGTAATTATCCTGATTTTGATTATCGATCTGCTTGCGTAAGCGTCCGTCGCCAACATTGTAAGCCGCAGCTACCAATGTCCAGCTTTCTAAACCTTTATACATTTCTTTAATGTATTTACAGGCTGCAATGGTTGATTTGCGCAGATTATAGCGCTCATCAACATTCCCATTTACTCTTAATCCATAGGTACGGGCAGTTCCGGGCATAAACTGCCAGATTCCGGCTGCACCTTTTGGAGAAACCCCTTCCGCCATTCCAGATTCGACCAATGCCAAATACTTAAAATCGTTCGGGATTCCATAAGCAGCGAGAATGGGTTCAATTACAGGAAACCATTTTGCTGCTTTTGCATGCAGGCGGTTGGTTTGGGTATTTCCGTAAGTGTGTGCTGCAAGAATTTTTTTCATTTTGCGTTCTACCTTTTTATCGCCTAATGGCAGGGTTTCTTCCGCAAAATTCAACTGTGCCATTAAAGATTGAGGAGCTTCCTCATTTTGTACTTCAAGGCTATCAGATTTGGGTATTGTAGTGTTTAATTTTTCTTCTTTTAAAAGACTTTTTTGTGCTAAGGGCATTTGGTAAGCGAACACTTTTGCCAAGATAAATAGTGTTGCCACTACCGCAAATGGTACGATGTGTTTCTTTAACATTTTCCTCCTTTTTTTGGTGAACTTATATAAAAACGTTGGCAAAGGTAAAAAATAATAAGCACATTATCAAACAGTTACAGAAATAAGCCCCAAAACCGGCCTTTAAAGTGCTTTAAACGTGGATTTTAAATTTTGATTTTCAGACAAATTTCCCTACATTAGAGGCTATTTTTTTATCTAATTTTTCAGCTCTTAAAATTGTTATGTTCATCATTTTTTCATAAATTTGCAGCCCGCATTTTTAATGCGTTAAAAGCGTATCATGATAAATAAAAACAACAGGAACAGTCGGGATGACAAGTCCAAACCAGGCAGTCGGAGGACAGAAGGCAGAAGTAGTTCGGCCGGGTCTGACAGAAAAAGATCAGACGACAAAGACAGCAAATTCAAAAAATCATCCGATTCAAAAGAAGGCTTCAGACCTAGAAGCGCAGACAGTAAAGATTTCAAATCAAAATCTTTCGGAGACAAAAAAGATTTCAAACCAAGATCAGGCGGACGTGATTTCAAATCGAAAGATTCGGAACCACAGAGTTTCAAATTCGGCGATCGCGAGTTTAAATCAAAAGATGCAGCATCAGAAGACCGTGGCTTTAAACCGAGAGAAGGTAAATCGAGAGATTACAAGCCGAGAACCAGCGACCGTGATTTCAAACCGAGAGAAGGTGGTGCAAGAGATTATAAGCCAAGAACAGGAGAACGCGATTTCAAATCTAAGGATGGAGATTCGAGAGATTTTAAACCGAGAACTGGCGACCGCGACTTTAAACCTAGAGAAGGCGGATCGAGAGATTACAAACCAAGAACGGGCGACCGTGATTTCAAATCGAAAGATGGTGGATCGAGAGATTTCAAACCTAGAGAGGGTGGCTACAAAGATTACAAATCAAGAGGTAAATCAGATGATTTCAAGCCAAGTGCTGGAAGTTCAAGAGATGTAAAACCCCGAGAACCAAAGGAAGGCGACACCCGTCCGTTTAGAAAACGCGAGGATGCACAGCCAAGAGATACAGAATTTAACCGCCCGGAGCGCACTGTAATTACCCAAGGCCGTAAAACAAATGAAGATAAAGGCTTAATCCGCCTAAACAGATATATTTCAAATGCAGGCATCTGCTCTCGTCGAAAAGCCGATGAGCTAATTATTGCCGGTATTATTACCGTAAACGGCGAAGCTGTTACCGAACTGGGACATAAAGTTGACCCTGCAAAGGATTTGGTTCGTTACAATGGCGAATTATTAAAACGCGAGAAAAAAGTTTACGTTTTATTAAACAAACCAAAAGATTACATCACCACTACCGACGATCCACAGGAACGCCGTACGGTAATGCAATTGGTTGATAAAGCGAGTCGTGAGCGTATTTACCCGGTTGGACGTTTAGACCGCAATACCACAGGTTTGTTGTTAATGACAAATGATGGTGATTTAGCCGATAAATTATCACATCCTAAAAACGGTATCACTAAAATTTACAATGTTGAATTGGATAAATCTTTATCACAAGGCGATTTAAACAAAATTGCTTTTGGTTTAGAATTAGAAGATGGCCTGATCAAACCTGATAACATTTCTTACGTTGCAGGTGGAACCAAGAAAGAAATCGGTATCCAGATCCACAGTGGAAAAAACAGGATTGTTCGTCGTATTTTTGAACACTTAGGTTACAATGTAGAAAAATTAGACCGTGTTGTTTATGGCAATTTAACCAAGAAAGATCTACCACGCGGTAGATGGCGCTATCTTGAAGAGCATGAACTGATTCAGATTAAACATTTAATTAAATAATATATAAGGCAGCCGATTGGCTGCCTTTTTTGTTGTTACTAATTTTTACCACAAGGCGCACAGAGAAAAATCACGAAGGTCACAGAGTTAAGTATCCGTTGAATCAGTCTCTAATAATTAGAAACATCTTCCGTATTTTCTGTGCATCCTTGGCAAAATTCTTTCCATCTATTTTTTCACAAAACGGGGATTAAAAGGATACGAATAAACAGATAAGATCTCCACAGCATCTACTTTCGGTGGCTAATTATATTTTATTTCCCATATTTGTTAAAATCAATACCATATTTTCATGAAAAAATTCAGTTCATTGCTTATACTTTCTATACTTTCGACCCTTACTTTTGCCCAGAAAAAGAATTACAACTTGATTGTAGGCACTTACACTGCACCAGGAAAAAGCGAAGGAATTTATACCTATAACTTTGATGCTGCAACAGCTGCAACAAGCATAAAAAGCATTACAAAAAACACTGCTAATCCAAGTTACGTAGCCGTTTCACCTGATAACAAATTTGTTTATGCCGTAAACGAAACCGGAGCGACCAGTACGGTAAGCGCATTTAAATATGATGCAAAAACAGGCGATTTAACCTTTTTAAATAAAGTTGACAGTCACGGTGCCGATCCTTGTTTTATTACAGTTGATGCAAAAAATGTAATTGTAGCCAATTATAGTGGTGGTAGTTTAGCTGTATTTTCACGAAAAACTGACGGGTCTTTAACAGATGCTTTGCAGATAATCAAACATACCGGAAAAAGCATCGATCCTAAAGGCAGACAAGAAAGCGCTCATGTGCACATGACTAAATTTACGCCAGATCATAAATACTTAATTGTTAACGACCTGGGCGAAGATCAAACCTATATTTACAAATATAACCCAACCTCGAAAGAAAAAATATTAACGGTAAAATCGGTACTTAAAACCAATGCAGGTACTGGACCAAGGCACATTACTTTTAGTCCAAATGGTAAGTTTGCGTATTTGGCACACGAATTTAATGGCAGCATAACTGCTTTTGCTTATGCAAATGGAAACTTAACCAAAATCCAGGAAATTGGTACTACCCCAAAAGATTTTAACGGCAAGGTTGACGGTGCAGATATCCACGTTTCGGCAGATGGAAAATTCCTATACGAAACCAATCGTGGCGATGCCAATAGCATTTCTGCATTCTCTATTTTATCTACCGGAAAATTGAAATTTATTGAAACGGTAAGTACCTTGGGCAAGGGACCAAGAAACTTTGCGATTGATCCGACCGGAAAATTCTTATTGATCGGACATCAGTACACTAATAACATTGTTATTTTTAACCGCAACAAAACAACGGGTAAATTAACCGATAGCGGCAAAAGGATCGATGTTGGTGCGCCGGTTTGTTTAGTATTTAATTAATCACTCAAAATTTAGCCAATGGAAAACTTCGATTGGACCAAATTCACGATCAGGATTGCCATTAAAGCAAAGCTTGAGGACATATACAATGCCTGGACAAGAGTTAGCGAAATTGAAAAATGGTTTTTAAGCGATGCATCTTTCACTGACGAGAATAAAGTATTGCTCAGTAAAACGCAGAATGCGCTTAAAGGCGATCGGTATAAATGGATCTGGTACCTGTATGATGATATCGAAAACGGAATGGTAACCGAAGCAAATGGCACGGATTATTTTCAGTTTACCTTTGCCGGAGATTGTCTGGTTGAAATTAAACTCCGTGAAGAATTTGAATACACCGTTGTAGAATTGACCCAAAAGAATATCCCTGAAGATGATCATTCAAAACGGAACATCCGCCTGGGTTGCCACAATGGCTGGAGTTTTTACCTGATTAACTTAAAATCCGTTTACGAAGGTGGTTTAGATTTAAGAAATAAAGATAACCGGTTTAAGCCAATGCTGAACAATTAGGTATGGATTTAGATGTAAATGAGCATGAAATTCGGAGAAATGGCTTTTCTGTAATTGAAGATGTATTTACCGACACAGAGGTTGAAACCATCCTAACTGCAATCAATAATACCAACCCAAAAAACGAAACGTTTAGAAAATCGAATGACCTTTTTGCAATCCGCCAGTTTTTAAAAGAAGTTCCAGATGCCATCGGCATTGTTTTTAAAGAAAAGCTAAAAAAAATCATTAAAAGGCTTTTTGGAGAAGATTATTTTCTCGTTAAATCAATTTATTTCGACAAACCAGCAACTTCAAACTGGTTTGTTTCCTATCATCAGGATTTAACCATTTCTGTTGATCAAAAAGTTGAAATAGCCGGATTCGGCCCCTATACCAATAAACATAATCAGTTCTCCGTACAGCCACCCTTAAATATCCTTGAAAGCAATTTTACCATCCGCATCCACCTTGATGATACCAATGAAGAGAATGGTGCACTAAAAGTAATTCCAAATTCGCACAGTAAGGGCATGTACCGTCCAGAAACCATTAATTGGGATGTAGAGCAGGAGGTGAGCTGTAACGTAGCACGGGGAGCTGTAATGATCATGAAACCACTGCTGCTGCACAGTTCAAGCCGGACAACCAATAACAAAAAAAGAAGGGTTATCCATTTAGAATTTAGCAACCAGCTATTACCCAAAGCAATACAATGGTCGGAATATTTAAATTTTGAGCAGCAAGCAAAAACGAATTAACAACCTATATATTAGACTACTTTAAATAATTTTCCGTTAGAACAACAATGAATAAAAAATTATTGATACTCCCGCTTCTGGCATTAATCGGACTGGAGGCCTGCCAAAATAAAACCAAACAAAGTGATGCTGAAAATGGAGAACAGGCTACCGTAAAATTATCATCCCCCGATTTTAATGCGGATAGTGCCTATGCCTACACAAAAACGCAAGTTGATTTCGGTCCGCGGATTCCGGGTACATCAGCACATCAAAAATGCGCAGATTATTTAGTTGCCAAATTAAAATCGTTCGGTGCTAGTGTAAGTATACAAGGTGAGAAAACGCAGACTTATGATGGCAAAAGCTTTCAGCTAAAAAACATTGTTGCCACTTTTAATCCAGATAAAAAGGAAAGGGTTTTAATTACAGCCCATTGGGATGCCCGTCCCTTTTCAGATCAGGATGCTGATCCGGCAAACCATACCAAATCATTTGATGCGGCTAACGACGGTGCAAGCGGCGTAGCGGTAATTTTAGAAATGGCACACCAGATTCAACAAAAACAGCCTAATGTTGGCGTAGATTTCGTGCTATGGGATTTAGAAGATTATGGCAAGGCAAACGATGAAACGCCTGATGAAACCACCTGGTGTTTAGGTTCGCAATACTGGGCAAAAAAAGCAATGGCTTCCGGATATAAAGCGCTATATGGCATTAATCTGGATATGGTTGGCGGTGGTAATGCACAGTTTACTCAGGATGAAATTTCGCGCCAGGCTGCTCCAACTGTGGCCGATAAGGTTTGGGACATCGGGAATGAGATTGGTTACTCCTCTTATTTTACCAAAATTCCGAGCGGAAAACTGGTAGATGATCATTTTTGGATGAACAAGGCAGGCGTTCCTTCTATCGATATTATCCATTATAATGATAACAGTGGTTTTTACATCAACTGGCATACCCAACTGGATAATTTAGCGAATATTGACAAAAATACGTTAAAAGCAACCGGACAAACGGTTTTAGAAACCATTTACAGGGAAAAATAAATGGCAACAATGTGTAATTGTTAATTATTTTTAAGACCATACACCAAAGAAACTTTTATATTCGCCAAATAAATTATCTAAAATAGTAATGAAACAATTATTTTCAACCGCAATAGCTTCGCTTTTAGCCTTAGGCGCTTTTGCCCAAAAGAGTGACGGGACAACCAAATCTTTAGTAAATGCTGAAAAGGATTTCGCTAAGTCGATTGCCAAAAATGGAGATAAAGACGCATATCTGGATTATTCATCCCCTAATACTTTAGTATTCAGACCAAACCCAGTTAACGCCAAAACTTTTTATGCCGGAAAGGCAAATGCTGAAAGCGATGTAACCTGGACGCCAAATTTGGCAAAAGTATCACGTAGTGGCGATTTAGGTTTTACTACAGGCCCTTACGAAATCGGAACTTCGGAAAAAAAATATGGTCAATACCTTTCAATCTGGAAATCAGAAAACGGCAGATGGAAATTAGCGATCGATTTAGGAACAGAAAGCAACAAACCTTTGGCTAATGTTACACCTTCTTTTGTAGAGCCAAAAGACCACGTTGCACCAAAATTCTTAAATGAAAGAGAGATTAAGGCCGGTAAAGACATCATCTTAACTACCGAAAAAACATTAAATACGCTTTTAAAAACCCATGGAATTGCAGCATTTGGCGGCTTTTTAACCAACGATGCACGTTTACTTTTCCCAGGTAACGAAGCCATTGATGGAAAAGGAAAAATTATTACGTTTTATAACGGCATGATCAGTAAAATCAATTTAAAAACCACGGGCGTAGATAAAGCAATCGGTAGCGATTTAGCTTATACCTATGGTGTGGCAACAATTGATTATAAAGCAGATCTGCGCGAAAGTTTTAACTATGTTTTCGTTTACGAAAAAGCAGCAGATGCAAGCTGGAACTTAATAGTACAGGCTTTTATACCTGCAGAAAGATAAAATTTAAATGTGAATTAAAGAGGGCTATCCATAAAAAGAGGCCCTTTTTTTATTTTATAGATTTGTCTTTGTATACGGTTACGTCTAGGCTTGTTAAACACTTTATCCTAATTCGAGAGTTGACAACTTTCTTTCGGGTTGGTTATTAAAGTTGTCAACTCACTAATAAAATGGTTCATTTTACGTTTAAAAATCATGCATAAAAATCTACTTCTATTCTCCGTTCTTATTATATTTTGTTTTAACGTTTCTGCACAAAAGAAAAAATTCGATTTGCAGGGCAAAGCCGGCGCACGTGGCATTATGCCCGAGAACACCATCGAAGGAATGCTAAAGGCATTAGATTTAGGCGTTACTACCTTAGAAATGGACGCCGTTATTTCGAAAGATAAACAGGTGGTACTTTCGCAGGAACCTTATTTTAACAACGAAATTTCATTGCAACCCAATGGAAAAGCGATTACCTTAAAAGACCAGAAGAATTTCAATATCTACAAAATGGATTATGAGCAGGTTAAAAAGTTCGATGTAGGTAGTAAAGTGCACAGCCGTTTTCCGGGACAGATGAAATTTAAGGCTTACAAACCCCTGCTTTCTGAAACAATAGATGCAACAGAGGCTTATGTGAAAGAACACAAACTGGCTAAACCAGTGTACAGTATCGAAACAAAAACCATTAAAAATGGAGATAACGAATTCCACCCTGAGCCTGCAGAGTTTGTAGACCTGATTATGGAGGTCATCAACGCCAAAAAATTAAGCAAAAGGGTAATTATCGAATCGTTTGATATGCGTACACTTCAGTACCTGCATGAGAAATACCCTAAAATACAAACTTCGTTACTGATTGACGAGAAAGAACCTTTTGAAGATTATATTGAGAAATTAGGATTCAAACCAACCATTTATAGTCCTTATTCGGTATTGGTTGGTAAAGGCCTGGTAGACCGCTGTCATGCGATGGGTATCAAAATTATTCCCTGGACGGTAAATACAGTAAAGGAGCTTAAATATTTTATGGATTTAGGTGTAGATGGCGTGCTTACTGATTACCCTAATATTATGGGGCAGTTGAATAACTAACCAATCATTGGTGTCTCATCGACCGAAATAAAATAGCATTTAAAATGCCTTGCTATTACATGCTCGTTTGGAAACGAGCGCGAGCAACTCAAATAAAAAAAGCGCTGGTTTCAGCGCTTTTTTTATTGATCTTTACTAATGCCTAGTGGTGCGATTCAGGCGCTTCTGTGTGGTGTGCTTCAGTTTTCTCGTGCGAAGAAGTTTCTTCACCATGGTGGAAAATTGGTCTTGTGAAAGCCACAAGCAGGATTAAAACAATAATCCAAGCCGTTAATGGTAGTGCCCAAATGCCTTTAGTTTGCTGAACTGGCGCGTGTGAATCGTGAGCTGACATATCGAATATTTTTGATTTAAGAATTTATGCTTTGTAATTGTGTGGTAAAGATAATAACAAAATTAAAATAAAAAGATAAAATGGCGATTTGTATGTAAAAGCATAGGGATAAAGGCTAGCCCTTTATCCCTGTAAATCGTAAACCATTTTTTTTGTACTGTTCATTTTGCTTTTAATGCGGTTCTGATGCTCAAGTAAAGCACTATGTTCATCCTGAACGGCATTAAACAGTTCTGCTTTTTTGAAATAGTTTGCTGCTTCTGCAAAATTTTGCTGTTGTTCTGCATGCAAACCTAAACTTTCATAAATGTGGGCTTCGCAAACGCCTGCAACACTTAAAGCTTTATCGGCAATCTGTTTTACCAGCTTATGCATTTTAAGCGTAATTACGAGCTTTAAATAAGGTTCGTACACTTCCGGAAAATCAGCATCGAGTTCGGTGCAGCGTTTATAGTAATAACCAGCGGTTTTGTAATCCTTAAAACGCTCATGATATATATCTCCCAACTGAAAATAACCCCTGGCGTAATCAGGATCGAAGGCAATAAGCTCATTAAAATACTGAAGTGCTTTGGGCAGCTCGCCCCAGTGCAATTCTTCAATGGCCTGTAGATATTTTTCCTCTACAGTAGTATAAATGTCCATAACGGATATTATTAATTTTGTTAAGCGGTATTTTGCTTAGCAAATGGGTAATTAAATTGATTTTTAAATTTTGGTTTATGCTATGATGGCAAAAACGCTAAGGGTTGGGAAGGAAATTTAAGTCAATACCCAAACCCTTTATGCCACAAGACGGGCTAAAGTGCATTTTTTGGATATGTATTTGACGTAGCATTTCTGTAAATTTGATGCAAAGATATTTATTTTCAATGAATTGCAAATTATTTTTTTTCTATTGATCAGCTTTTCATGTTGACCAGTGCATTTTTAATCTGCCGCCTGTGCCTTAAAATATGAACGATGGCGTGTTCGAGCATCTGTTCTACATCGTATTGTTGCCCCCACCTTGTATTGATCTTTTTGGCTTGATCAAACTCTTCCATTTTAATGTTGGTGTTTCTGATGAAAAAATCCTGATTATAATTAAATGCTTCCTTTAGCCTTAAAATATAGGGCGCTACCTGATCAAATTGCAGCCGTTCCGGCCTGGTAGTCTCCAATCCGATGGAGTTTTCGATGTAAACCGCATAACTGAACATTGAGGCGCATACATGCGTTAAAATGGTTTGGATGGAGATGCAATCGGAATTTAAACTTTTTGGCTCGATGGTTTGAAGCAACTGCTGCTGGTTGATTGGATTAATTACTTCAATCAGCTCATCAACTGCTTTTTTATATTCGTCCATTAGTGCGGCAATTGCACCAGTAAGATTATTGGCTTCCATCGTTAAAACAAATATAACGGTTTGCCTGGGATTTTATGTTTTCGGGATTTGTAATCCCGACTAGTAAGGCAATTCATTTGCTTAAGTGAGCATATCAATTACCCCTATTAAAATTGGCAAAGGAATTATTGCTAATATCACACCAAATTCCTTTCTGGATTGGCCTTTGCTGATCAATGTTAGAACAAGAAAACTGACCACATAGATAAATGTCAGAAATATAATGATTACCACCATGCCAAAATCAGGCATACCGCATCTTGGTCTTGTGATTACTGGTATTGTATGAAAAAATGTGAAGCAGAATATCCAGCTTCTGATATAAAAGCCAAGGATATCAATGATATAATCCTACGCCATATCAATTCAAATATAGGCTTTGCGATTCCCATTTAATTCTTTTACCCTTAATACATGCAATTAAAAAAGGTAACCAATTATTATGCTATCATAGTTTGTTGGTCGTGATTGCAAATCCCGACTAACACATTAAATCTTGATCATTACGCTACCTGAAGCTAAATCGTGAATTGCTCTTCGTCGTAAATTAGAATTGATGGTTAAAAATGAGATAAAACCTAAGGAAAGTTTTATGGGATACCTAATTATAGATTGACCAATATTGATTTTCTGATTAATATCTTCGTTTTTCCTTACCCTGATTCCTTTAATATAATTGCCAACTGTACATCCAAATGTCATGAGTACTGGTTCATAAACAACAAATAAAAACACAAATAATAAAATTCGGATCCATTCAGGTACATTATTGAATCCTTCCAGTACATTGGAAAAAACTACCATTAAAATCACGATGATTATTGTATCAATAAAGGTAGATTGTAATCTTTCTACCAAACTTGGGTATTTTTCTTCCATTTGAGTGCGGTAATTAGTTATTGAATGTTGGATAAAATTAATAATTTTTATGAATAATAAAATTGACGTAGCTGGTTAACTTATGCAACTACATCTACAACAGCTATCAATAAAGGTAAATAGGTGAGTAAAAGTATAGTAGTAAAGTCTTTGCGTTCTTGCCCTTTGTTTACATGAATAAGTACAAGAAATGTTATAGTGGTAAATGCCATCGCCAGGATCATTAGAATAAGCATCCCGGCATTTGCAGCTCCACAGCTTCTTTTTGAAGGGTCTACAGGCATAAAAAAAAGGCCCCAAACGGCAAAATATGGTAATAATGAAATAAGTGGAATATACTGTCTTTTAATAAAATCGAAAATCATATTTGGAACCTCCATATTTGAACGGAGATTACAAACTTTAATACACTATTTTATAAAAGGTAACCATTTTTCTTGAGACGGGATTACAAATCCCGACTAACTAAGCCTATGCTACAATAAATCTTTGATAATTTTTTCGATCGATAAACCTTCAGCTTCGGCGCGGTAATTACGCACAATACGGTGACGTAAAATAGGCTCTGCTACGGCTTTCACATCTTCAATATCAGGAGAATATTTTCCGGTTACTGCGGCGTGGCATTTAGCACCCAGCACTAAAAACTGCGATGCACGTGGACCAGCACCCCAGCTAATGTATTTATTCACGGCCTCGGTAGCGAATTCGCTATTTGGACGGGTTTTAGCAGCCAGCTTAACAGCATACTCCAAAACATTGTCAGTAATAGGAATATCGCGGATCAGTTTCTGGAAATATTGGATATCATCTGCGTGGATAATTTTCTGCAGTTGAATGGTTTTATTACTGGTGGTGTTTTTAACGATGTTCAGTTCATCTGCAAAAGCAGGATAGTTTAACTGAATATTGAACATGAAACGATCTAACTGAGCCTCTGGCAATGGATAAGTTCCTTCCTGCTCAATCGGGTTTTGTGTAGCCAAAACAAAGAATGGTTTTGGCAAAGTATGGGTTTGACCAGCGGCGGTAACCGATTTCTCCTGCATGGCTTCTAATAAAGCAGCCTGCGTTTTTGGAGGGGTACGGTTAATCTCATCAGCGAGGATAATATTAGAAAAAACAGGCCCTTTTATAAATTTAAAGTGCCTGTCTTCTCCTAAAATTTCTGCGCCAATAATATCGCTTGGCATTAAATCTGGTGTAAACTGGATCCTGTTGAAATCGAGGTCTAAAACAGATGCCACAGTTTGTACAAGTAAAGTTTTAGCCAATCCGGGTACGCCAACCAACAGACAATGTCCGTTACTAAAAATGGCGATTAAAACAGATTTTATGATGTCATCCTGTCCAACTACTACTTTGCTTATTTCAGCTTTAATGTTGTTGAAAGATTGATGAAGTGCATCAACAGCTTCTACTTCGTTCTTATACTGCATTGGTGTTATTTTGCGGCTGTGGTTTTAGTCCAGATTTTTAACTCATCACAGGTATTAAATTCGTCGTCGATTTTAATGTAAGTGCTTTCACGACGTTTTTGAAACCATTCGCTTAAAGTACGATTAATTTTATCACTTTGTGCAGCATCCCTGATTTTTGGAAAATCCTGTTTCAGATTTGCTTTGTGAGGAGGTATTTTCGATTTTAAATATAAAATGCGGTAACCTTGTTTTCCATCAGGTGCAGTAAATAAATCAGGTTTAGAAATACCGCCAATTTTCATGCTATCGATTACCAAAAATACCGTTGGATCTAATTTATCAACCGGAATAAAAGTACTTCTTGCCTGAACATTTTCAGCATTAAGCATCATACCACCGTTATATTTGGTTTCTTTATTATCTGAATAAAGGTTTGCAGCTGCCGCAAAGCTTATTTTTTTACCGATAATGTTATGGTAAATACTATCAGCATGCAGTTTTAAACGTGTTAAACTTTCTGGTGTGGTTTTAGGCATAATTAAAATGTGCCTCACGTGTACCTGCTCACCCCTGCGCTCTAATACCTGTAAAAAGTGGAAACCATAATCTGTTTCGAAAACCGGAGAAATTTCACCTGCTTTTAATTTAAAAGCCCAGGCGGTAAACTCTTTAACCATGGTATTTCTGTCGATAAAACCATAATCACCACCATCGGCAGCAGAACCCGGATCTTCAGAATAGGTTTTTGCCAACACGCCCATATCTTCACCTGCTTTAACCCTTAAACGAAGGGCTTCGATTTTATCACGGAATTTTTGTTTTTCGGCCCGGGTTAACTGAGGGTTTAAAATTACCTCACCAACTTCTACCTCGGTATTAAACTCCGGAATGCTATCGCCTAAAGACTTGAAATATTTTTCAACCTCCATTGGGGTAACATTGATGTTTTCTGTGATTTTTTGCTGCATTTTCTGCGCAATCAATTCATCTTTTACCGATGGCCTGATTTCATCTTTATACTGAAGCACGGATTTGTTCAAAAACTGTTCTAAACGCTCCTGGCCACCCGCACGTTGCATGCTATAACGCATACGTTTATTTACCTCATCATCAACTGCACCATCTTCAACCATTACCGAATCAATTTCAGCCTGTTGTTTAAGCAGTTTCTGGGTTAAGGTCTGTTGTAAAATTTTACATTTAATATCATCATTGGCCGGGTTGCCCTGGTAAAGATATTGAGTGTATTGTTGGTTTAAATCTGATAGCAGGATAATATTATTTCCTACAACAGCAGCAACTTTATCTACAGTATGCTTTTGCGCATAACTGTTTAAAAACAGGCAAATTAAAGCGGTTGCTACTAAAAAAACTTTCTTCATTCTATTTGTTATATTTTGCAAATTTAATATTTATGCTCACTCTACATCAATTCCGGTTATAGCTTAGCAAGCTTTTTAAGCTCATTATCGTTAATCCTGACCTGATATTTTTGTTTGAGGCTTTTTAGCCATTTATCCTCCAAACTTAGCTGATAATCGGCAATCACCTCTCCCCTCACTTCATTTAAGGGTTTATTATAATTTTGACGGTTTTTATTGTAAAAATCATTTATTGCCTGCTCATCTTCCTGTGCTTTGTTCCAGATTTTTTGTTCCGAAACATTGAACATCAAAACACCTTCGCGGTATTCATTCAATAAAAAATCGCGGTCTTTAGTACCGCCACCAATTTTTTTATGCGCGATCAACGCATCCTCATAAGTTTTGATTTCTTCCTGGTAACTGGCACTTTTATCCAGTCCCATATCACGGGCATCCAAAACTTTAAGTTTAAAATTTATATACAGGTTTAAATAAGCTTGTAAGGTATCGTAAGCAACATTGATGCTTCCATTATGGCTCTTTTTATATGCCCACATAAACTCCCTGACACTTATGGATTTACCATTTACAACAGCCACGTTTTGTGCAAACGAAATGCTATAAATAAAGCTAAAAACAAATAGGCAGTAAGTTTTCCTCACACAGAGCACTCTATAAATTTTAAGGGATAAAAGTAACAATTAGCGACGCTATTATAAGATATTTAACTAATTTTAACAGAAATTATTATCCAACAAAAATACGAATGGAAAACCAGGTTACCAACAATGCGAACGCTTTACGTTTATTTTTTACCGACGAAGTTTTCGTGGTGAAGGATGAAAGTGTAGAAATTCGGCCTTTGGGTAATCCTGAGCCAGTTTTTGTCCCTGAAAATGTTTCAGCTGCTGAAGAAAAAGAAACGGTTTTAAAGGCAGAAACTATCCAAATCCCAGCAATTAAAACTACACAAACACCAAAAATTTATCCACAAGCACCTGAAATTCCGCATATTGTGGCCGAACCACTACCCGAAAAAGCATTTAAATTTTTAGGTGGAAATAAAAAATCAGTGCTGATATTGGTGAATGATCAACAGCATGATGTGAGTACCGAACAAGGCAGGGAACTGCTCCGTAAAATTGTAAAAGCAGTTGATCTGGGTACACCCGATTTTGCAGTATTGAACTATGCAAATTACAGGGGAACTGATTATATAGAACTGCAACGCTTTTTTAAACCGGTTATCATGTTATCTTTTGGGGTAGAAATTGCAGAGCTCAAATTAAACCTGACCTGGCAGAACGAAATCATCATTCATGAAAACACCAAAATCATCTTTGCACCAAATCTTCATCATCTGGATAGTGATTTAACAGCAAAGAAAACACTTTGGGGGCATCTTCAGAAAATTAAATAGCTTGGGAGTGTGAAGTGTTTAGTATCAAGTTATTAGTATTGAGTATCAAGTATCAGGATGGCATTATAGCCTTAATCTGGAAACCTTAACCTTTCAACATTCCAACTTTTTAACCTTTCAAATTTTCCCCAATGAAAAAACTCGTTTTTGCCACCAATAATCAACATAAAACAGAAGAAATACGCGCAGCACTTGAAGGTAAATATGAAGTACTGAACCTGGAAGACATTGGTTGTTTTGTGGATATCCCTGAAACGGCCGACACTTTTGAAGGTAATGCAAGTCTGAAGAGTGCGTATGTGGTAGAACATTTTAATTTAGACTGTTTTGCAGATGATAGCGGCTTAGAAGTAATGGCCTTAAATAACGAACCAGGTGTTTACTCAGCAAGGTATTCGGGAAGCCGTGATAGTACAGAGAACATTCAGCTGGTTTTGAAGAAACTTGAAGGAAACAGCAATAGAAAAGCCAGATTTAAAACAGTAATCTCACTGATGCAAAATGGCGAGAACCATATTTTTGAAGGAATAATTGAAGGGACAATCAGAGCAGCATTATCCGGCTCGAAGGGTTTCGGTTACGACCCTATTTTTCAGCCAGATGGTTATGAAATTACCTTTGCTGAAATGGATATGGCAGAGAAGAATAAAATCAGCCACAGGGCTATTGCCTTGAAGAAGATGATTGATTTTTTGAGGGGGACAGATTTATAGAAATCTTTTTTTCTTTTTTCCACTTTGCCGATTGTCAATAAACGTAACAATCTCTAAAGTTTTTATTTTAGGTTTAATCCGGTATACAACAGATATATGTGGAATGATAATGCCTATGTGGGTATTCTTTGTCTTATATGTTTTTCTAGAAATAAAAGGTTCTTTGGATAGCGTTTCAAGATAAGTAAATACCCTAGTGATAAACTTTTTCACCTCAATCTCCGTCCAATTTTCTTTTAGGTAATCTATGTTTTTCTTGAAAGTTTCACCTGCTCTTTTAGACCATATAATATTCATTACATGCCAAATCTGTTTTTTGCTTCTTCATGACTGAAACTTTCACCACGATCGAGTTGATTAATTCCTTCCAAAACATCATTTTGTTGATTGCTATTTAAGCCATCAAACCAATCAAAATCCCGTGCAGTGATTAATGATTTAATGTCTCTGATCAAACCCTCATCATTAGAGTTGATAATCTGCTGGAGTACACTTAATTTTTCTGATTGTAAATCCATAACTAAATTTAAACATTTATTTGCCGAATAACAAACTACATTTTACCAGCTGGCTTTTTTACCTGTAAAGTATCCTTTTTCACCTGAACACTATCTTTTTTTGGTAAAATGGGTTTAATGCCGAAGTTGGCAGTATCTGCAGTTTTTTTGACTGGCAATTTCTTATCCACGCTTAAACTGTCTTTTCCCGATACAATTTTAGGTTTAGCTGTAGGAACAATACTTGAAGATTTGCCTGCCGGAACAGCTGTTTTTGCACCTGCTGCAACAGGCTTACCTGCTACGGTTTTTGCCTTTGCTTTGGGCTTAGGTTTGCCAGAGGAACCAATGGCATCCTTCTTCGATTTTGGCCGCTCACTAGGCTTCCATGAAAAACCCTTTAAAGCATGATCTTTTGCAATAGTATTTTCGGGATTTAAAGCACCTTCTACACCTTTGATGTACACGATATCTTCAATTGCATTTTCCTTATTCTTAAAAATGAACTTGATCCTGCTGCTTAGCGTCTGGTTCATTTCTTTATAAACCTTGGTACTGTCATCCTGGGTATAATAAATACTTTCGGCGTTACCATCAACATAGAGATTCTTCAATTTTCCATTATAAAAGAAACCTGTCATTAAGCGGCCTTTAATCTGGTTAAACCTTAACGAATCGGCTGGGGTATTTACCAAAAATGCATTTTTAATGGCTTGTAAATTATTCAGCTTTTTGTTTTTGAACTGCACATAAATGGTATCGCCAACCTGCTGCGAGCCTTCCGACCAGATAATCGGGTTGCTGTAGCAACGTAAAGTAGAATCGGCACTGGTGTAAAAAAGACTATCTGTTTTGGCCTGAATATTCGTTTTAAAGATTTTCACTCCATGGTAAGCCTTAATAATACGCGTTTGAACAGTATCAGCCGGGTTAAACTTGGCGGTATCATTAGCTTTATTAAATTTTAAATTTCCTATAACTTTTGTTAAACTATCTTTAATACCAGATTTAGAGACCTTTTTTTGCAGACTATCAATTTTTGTTTTTGATACCTCTTTAACAATCGGTGCTGCTTTATCCACTACTTTCTTTTGCAGACTATCGATCTTCGTTTTTGAAAGGTCTTTTACAGCTTTATCCGTTATTTTCTTTTGCAGGCTATCTGTTTTAAGTTTAGGCAAATTTTTGATCAAAGAATCAGCCTTGCTTTTTAAAACATTATCCTTCTGCAAACTATCGGGATTAATTTTGGGAAGTCCTTTGCTCAGCGAATCTATTTTCGACTTTAAGCTATCGGTACTTTTATCCTTCAGATTCAGTAAATCCTCGGTTTTATCATCACCCTTGCTTTTTTTCCTCTTGTCAGCCTTCCTTTTACTCCTGTCTTCTTTTTGGGTAGATTGGATTTCAGGTTTTACTTTGGGCTCAGCGTTCCCTTTTTTTCCGCCGTCTTCATCATCCTCACCAACCTGATTATCGGCTTTGATCGAAATTTTAGGGATCAGTTTTAAGTTTTTTTGCAGCACCATCTGTGTCTCCAAAGTATCGGCACCCATCCATAAACTATCAGGCCTTTTTTTGTTCTTAACCATTACCGAATCTTCTGTGCCAATACCCATATATGCATTCCGGGTTACGAGTGTACGCTGATCTATTTTATAATAATAGCCTAAATCACCAAACATTTTCATTTTATCCTTGGTATCAGAAAAAACGATGTTTTTTACCGCTTTACCAACTCCCTGCTTGCCAAAATAATATAAACTATCTCCCTTTAAAGATCGTGTACCTTGTGTATAAAGATTTTTCTTTCCAAAAAAGGCATCCTCCGTCATGGTGTTGTACTGGCCATTTTCGGTATAAAGGTTATCATCTTTCCCCTTAATATTGGTTGGCCCATAAAAGTAGGTCCATTTATCCTGTGTATTGTAACTCATCGTATCCGATTTGATAACCGATTGAGGCGTGACTACTACAACACCATATCTAAAATAGGCGACGTTTCTTTGACTAAAATAATAACCATTTTTACTCGTTAGTGTTACTTCTTTATTTACAATTTTACCACCACTGGTATAAGTGCCTATTTTTGTGAGTGTATTGTAATCTAAAATATTGGTGGTTAAGACCGATGTTGGATCGATCATCTTTACGTTCCCCGTTAAATGCGCCTGCTTTTTATTTCCGTCGTATTCCAGTTGATCTGAATAGATATCGGTAGTAACCTGATTAATATGTACGTTTTTATAAGCTTCAAAATAGTTCCGCTCGCTGTAAAAAACAGCACTATCGCATGCTAAGGTGGCATTATCCTGTTGAAAAACAACAAAATTAAGATAAGTTGCTTTTTTCTTCATATCACCTGCGATATGTTGATAAGAAACAATCTTAATCTTCGAAGCGGGCTGCTGACCGAATAAAAATACCGGACTGATTAGAAGAAATAAAAAGACAAATAGTTTTTGCACACTACAAAGTTAGTTTTTTGTTCCGAACGTTCGGAATACCAGTTAAAATTAAATATTTTTGATGGATGTTACCCGTACAGCAATTTCAGGATTTTATTGAACAGCAACAGCTGTTTGTTCAGGGTAACAGGATTCTTTTGGCCGTAAGTGGCGGAAAAGATTCGGTATTAATGTTGCATCTGTTTAAAGCAATAGGCGTTGATGTTGGTGTAGCACATTGTAACTTTAGTTTAAGGGCTGATGAGGCGCAACGCGATGAAAGTTTTGTTGCATTACTGGCCAGAAATTTAGGGTTACCTTTTTATGTAACGCATTTTGACACCAAAAAATATGCTGCAGAAAATAAAATTTCGACGCAGATGGCTGCACGTGATCTTCGATATCAGTGGTTTGAAGAAATCAGGCTTTCTGAGCAATACGATTACATTGCCCTGGCACAACACCAGAACGATGCAGTTGAAACGGTATTGATTAACCTTACCCGGGGCACAGGAATAAGCGGATTGCATGGCATTCTACCTAAACGCGATCGATTGATCAGGCCATTGTTATTTTTAAAACGGCAGCAGATTGAGGAACTGGTAAAAGCCAATAACATCGATTTTGTGGAGGATAGCTCGAATGCCAGCACCCACTATACCCGCAATAAGATCAGGTTACAAGTTATACCACATTTGCAGGAGATTAACCGTAATCTCGAAAAAACCTTTGCCGAAAATATTTCACGTTTTGCGGAACTGGAGACTCTTTTAAATGTACAGGTTCAAAAACTGGCTACTAAAATTTTAAATAAAAGGTCCGATGGAGTTTATATCCCTTTAGAAGAAATTACACGGTTAAATCCACAAAAACTATTGCTTTACGAATTATTGAAGCCTTTTGGTTTTGGTGAACATGTGATACAAGAAATTTTGGATTGTTTAAAAGCACTAAGCGGAACACATTTTTTTAGCGCAACACATCAGGCGATTATCAATAGAAATGATTTGGTTATCGTTGAGAAAAACGTTTCAGTTACGGCCAATCAGTTTATCCACCCGGCTACCAAGAGTATTATTTTTGCAGCTCACGAAATGGCATTAACGTTTACGGAAGAAATAAAATTCGAATCCGATGCAAATAAAGCTTTTGTAAATGCTGGTAAGCTGATTTTTCCATTGGTATTGAGGAATTGGCAAAATGGAGATAAATTTGTCCCCCTGGGCATGCGTAGCCTGAAAAAGGTGAGCGATTATTTTATTGACGAGAAAGTTCCGCTACATTTGAAAAACACCACCCCTATTTTAGTAAACGGAAATGGCGAAATTGTTTGGATTGCAGGTATGCGACAGGATAACCGATATAAATTAACTACTGCAACAAAAAAAGTTGCTATATTCGAACTCAAAATTAAATAAGTGGAAAGCAGATACGCCTATATCGAAAAACAATACATTGGCCGCGATTACGTCCGCATTTTTATTCGGTTGATTATGGCAGCTTTCTGTTTTGCAGCCTATGTTTATGAACGCGACCGCGACAATACGCAAGATCTGTTCCTGGTAGTGGGTTTCGGGATTATTGGTGTTTCTATGCTCCTGTTATTTCTGATCCAGTATAAAATTATTGTAGATAATGGCAGCATGGTTTTAGATGGACTTTGGACAACAAAACGTGTTAAAATAGATTTAAACAGTATTGTTGACGTACGCAAAGCGACTTACAGCCGTTATTTTTTCAATAATCCGGTATATAATCTTCATACCAAAGGTACAATCCGTTTCTATTCATCAGGTAAAGATGCGGTTGTATTAACCGATCGTGATGGTTTAGAATACTTTATTGGAACACAAAGACCTAATGAACTGTTTTTGGTGATAAAAGAGGAAATGAGAAACCTCAAATAACCACCTCAGTTCCCCAAAGAAATCTCTACTTATTATCTAGTCTTTATTATTGCAATAGGCCGACACGCATTATAGATTAAAATCGGGTACATTTGCGATAACAACAATACGTTTATAATGAAGATAGGAATTGTTTGCTACCCCACTTTTGGCGGTAGTGGAGTAGTTGCAACAGAACTTGGTAAGGCACTTGCTAACGAGGGTCATCAGGTTCACTTTATCACATATAGTCAGCCTGCAAGGCTCGATTTCTTTTCTGCCAACCTTTTTTATCATGAGGTTTCGGTAAGAAATTATCCGCTTTTTGATTATGCGCCTTACGAATCGGCATTGGCCAGCAAACTGGTAGATGTTGTCCGTTTTGAGCAACTGGATGTATTGCACGTTCATTATGCCATTCCGCATGCTTCCGCCGCTTTTATGGCCAAGCAGATTCTGGCCAGTTATGGCCTTCATATTCCGGTGGTAACTACTTTGCACGGTACCGATATTACCCTGGTGGGTAAAGATCCAACCTATAAACCAGTGGTAACTTTCTCTATTAACCAAAGCGACGGAGTAACTACTGTTTCGGAAGATTTAAAAGAAGATACCTATCGCCACTTCGAAATCACAAAAGAAATTAAAGTCATCCCTAACTTTATCGATTTTAGCAGGTTTAGTTTACAGGCAAAAGATCACTTTAAAAAAGCAATTGCCCCAAATAACGAACGGATTTTAATCCACACCAGTAACTTCAGAAAGGTAAAACGGACTGAAGATGTAATCAAAATTTTCGAAAAGGTGCAGGCGGTAATTCCATCAAAACTCTTAATGGTTGGCGATGGACCAGAACGTGTTTATAACGAACAACTTTGCCGGTCGCTCAACATCTGCGAAAGTGTACGGTTTTTAGGCAAACAAGATGCCGTAGAAGAAATTTTATCGGTTTCCGATCTTTTCCTAATGCCTTCAGAATCTGAAAGTTTCGGTTTAGCAGCATTAGAGGCCATGGCTTGTAAAGTTCCTATCATTACCACAAATGCCGGAGGTTTACCAGAGCTTAATGTAGATGGATTTTGTGGCTACATGAGCAATGTTGGCGATGTGGATGCAATGGCCGCGCATGCTATTGAAATCCTAAAAGATGATGAAACGCTGAACCGTTTTAAAGAAAATGCCTTCACAAGGGCACAGGATTTCGATCTGAAAAAAATCCTTCCGGAGTATATCAATTATTATAAAGAAGTAATAGAAAACTCGTTACAAGTTAAATACTAAAGGCTTATTGCCCTTTATTAATATGAAGTTTTGCAGTATAAATGCTGCAAAACTTTTTTTTGCCCAATTTTACCATTAGGTTAGGTAATTGTTAATATTTGAAAAAACAAAACTTTCTCTAAATCAAATGATTATAAATCGTATCTTTGCGGCCTTGAAACGGTTTGGCGGATAGAAATTTCTAAAGTCGTTTCACCAAAATTAAAAAAGAGGTTAGCCCAAATGAAAAAAATAGTTGATTACAGAAAGCTTTTGAACGTAGATAAAAATGCTGAGTTAAAAGAGCTTAAATCGGTGTACCGTACATTGATGAAAGATTGTCACCCTGATAAATTTCAGCAGGAAGAAGAGAAATTGGATGCAGAAGCAAGAAGTAAAGAAATTATCGAAGCCTACCATTTCTTAGTGAGCATTGCGCCAGAAACACGCGAGCAGAATATCGAAACTTACACACAAACCACCACTTTATCTAATATTCAGGACTTCGAATACAAACAACAGGTTTTAAATATCCAGTTTTTTGATGGAAGTGCTTACGAATATTTCGATGTGCCAAAAGCAATTTATGTGAAACTGGTAAATGCCGATTCTCCGGGACGTTTTGCCCGCAGACACATTTTTAATGAATTCCCTTACCGTAATGTTGCAAGGGTAGCAGAACCAGCATAATATTGATTAAATGATAATATTTGGAAAAGTCCCGACGAAAATCGGGGCTTTTTTTATTTCTTAAAATCAGCTACCATTAATTTTTCGCCCTCCTCCGCATCTTTTAAGGCTACTTTTATTTCGATGTGATTTTCTTTTCTGTTAGATGGAGGAATTGGAACGCCCCCGCCAAGTCCGATAGAAGCTATAAAGATCAGTAGTACCAATCCCATTAGCCTTATGGCTTTCTTGAAATATTTCATTTTAAATCAATGGTGACTTCCTGATTGAATAATCAGTAGATCTGTAAAACAATAATTGAATGGCCTTTTTGGATATCAGGCCAAAACCGGTATTAGTTTATGTGATCTTTTTCTGTAGGGTATTGCGAGATCGCTTCCTGAACAAATAAGCGCGAAATGCGGGGATTGGATAGGTGAGTAAGGCTGAGTTTGGCCAATTTTACGGCGAGTAACCTGTTAAAGGTGAAAATCTGTAAAAGGTATTCGCCGATCGAGGCACTAGTTTTAATTATAGCCTTCCTGATTAGAGTTGGGGTGGTAAAATGCTTACGTTTATGAGATACCCATTCCGTTTGAAAAGATGGACTATATTGAAAAGCAACCGAACCTGCGCTGTTGTTGGAAAAAGTAAGCAAACTCCAAAACAGGATAAATAAAGTTATCCCTTTCGAGTACATTTTTCCTGAATATATTGATTTACAGTCCATTTACTTTTGCTAAAGGTAGCATTATTGCTGCAAAAGAAAAATAGCGCTATTTTGAATTTAAACTGATATTCTCCTCTTCTAGGATAATATATAATCTACAATGGCCTGGCAATGAATTTTAGTGGTGTCGAATATGGGGATTTCAAAATCATCCTGATTGATGAGCATTGGGATTTCTGTACATCCCAAAATAATGCCTTCCGCTCCATCTGCAATCAGGTCATTAATTATTTTGAGGTACTGCGCCCTGGTTTCTTCCAGTATCACTCCTCTACCCAGTTCTTCTTTAAGCGTAAACTGTATATAATCGCGGGTTTCTTTTTGGGCAGGTACTAAAATATTTAATCCATGGTCTTCGAGTTTTTTGATGTAAAAATCTTTCTCCATGGTAAATACGGTACCCAATAGTCCTACCTTTTTAATTCCGGTAGCATTTATGGCTTTAGCCGTTTCGGTACCGATGTGGATGATTGGCAAAGCAATTTCCTCCTGAAGCTGATCAGCAAAAAGATGAGCCGTATTGGCGCAAAGTACGATGGCTTCTACACCACTCCGCCTTAAATTTTGGCAGGCATGGAGTAAAAGATCAAACGAGCCTTCCCAGGTTTGATCCTGCACATCACCAAAATTAAGAGAGTAAATAATACATTCAGCGAAATTTAATCCACCCAACCGCTCATTTACACCCTCATTTATAAACCGGTAATAATCTATTGTCGATACCCAGCTAATGCCTCCTACTAAACCAATTTTTCTCATTATTTAAATCGACTCATGACTTTGGACTATAGACTCATGACTAATTAAGCCTTACTCCACGTTGTTCCCTCTTTTCCGTCTTTAAGCTGAATACCCAACTCCTGCAATCCGATACGGATACGGTCTGAGGTTGCATAATCTTTATTGACTTTTGCTTCAGTCCTTAAGTTAATCACCATATCTAAAACGCCATTTAAGTCGTTTCCTCCGGCATCTTCATCTTTCAGACCTAAAATATCGAATACGAAATCGTTGATCAGTTGTTTTAGTTTTTCTAAGGCTTCTGCTGAGATTTTCCCTTTACCATCATAAACAGTATTAATAATACGAACGGCCTCAAATAACTCAGCAACTAAAATCGGACTGTTAAAATCGTCATTCATCGCATTAATGCATTTTTCTTTCAATGCATCAATATCGAAATCGTTTTGTTCAGAAACCGATAATTTATCCAATAAACCAATTGCCGACATTAAACGACGGAATCCTTTTTCCGAAGCATCCAAGGCATCGTTAGAGAAATCCAAAGTACTGCGGTAATGCGCCTGCAACATGAAAAACTTCACCGTCATCGGGCTATAACCTTTTTTCAGCAAGGGGTGATTGCCTGTAAACAACTCCAGAGGAAGAAAACCATTTCCGGCCGATTTAGACATGCGTGTGCCATTTACTGTAAGCATATTGGTATGCATCCAGTAGCGCGCAGGCTGTTTATGGCTGCAAGCTTCCGATTGTGCAATTTCGTTGGTATGGTGCGTGGCCGCTAAATCCATTCCACCCCCATGGATATCAAACTCTGCACCCAGATATTTAGCACTCATGGCCGAACATTCGATATGCCAGCCCGGAAAACCCATGCCCCATGGCGATTGCCATTGCATCAGTGTTTCAGGCTTTGCTTTTATCCAAAGTGCAAAATCCAACCTTCCGCGTTTCTCATCCTGTCCACCCAGTTCGCGGGTATTGTTCAGCATGTCTTCCAGGTTACGGTTGGTTAAAATCGTATAATTATATTCTTTACTATATTTTTCTACATCAAAATATACGTTGCCAGCCACTTCATAACCATAACCATTGGCAATAATCACCTTGATCATTTCAATTTGCTCAATAATATGGCCCGTTGCGGTAGGCTCGATACTGGGTGGCTGGGTATTAAACATGCGCAATACGTCATGGAAACCTAAAGTATATTTCTGTACAATTTCCATGGGTTCCAGTTGCTCTAACTTTGCACGTTTTGCAAATTTATCATCGCCTTCATCTCTATCGCCTTCCAAATGGCCTGCATCCGTAATATTACGCACATAACGTACCTTATAACCAGCATATTTAAGGTACCTGAAAATTAAATCAAAAGAAATAAATGTGCGACAATTACCCAGGTGCACATCGCTATAAACAGTAGGACCGCAAACATACATCCCAACATTGGGTGCATTTAAGGGTTGAAAAAGTTCTTTTTTGCGTGAAAGCGTATTGTAAAGCTGTAAGCCAGTATCCATATTGCAAATGTAAGATTTAGTTAGAAAGTTAAAACGTTTAAAGTTGCAATGTTTAGCTTATGATTTTTAACTAACATTTGAAATGCAATATCGATCATCACTTGCAAATAGCAAATGCTCACAAATATTTTAATTATTATTTGGAAAGGTGCAGTAGTGCTTATCGGTAACAGCAGTCCCTCTTTCCGCTGTAGCTTCGCCGAAGGGGCTCAGGCTGCCGCTTCAATAGGGTTTAGGTGGCAGGGTTTGATGATTTTATGATCGTAAAATTACGCAGTTAGCCAGTGCTGGCCTCTGTGGGGAATTTCATTAAGTTAAGGTTTTTAACCACAGATAAACGCGGATTTTTATATCTGTGTTATCCTTTTTATCTGTGGTTAAATTATTTTCACCTGTGCCATTGGCTTAACTTAGTGACATTATAGCGATTAGCCAGCACCAGGTATCCGTGCCGTCAGATGTTACCATCTGACATTAGAATAATTTTTTAATCTTAATTTAGTTTAACATAATAACCCTATTAACAATGGTCGAAATTAGAGCGATAACCGAAAAAGATGCAGAGAGTGTAGCCGGGCTATCCACACAATTGGGTTACGAAAGCAATGTTGATCAAATACTGTTCAGGATCAGGCAGATTAACAACAGCAGGGAAAACTGCGCTTATGTTGCCATATTTGAAAACAAGGTTGTGGGCTGGCTCCATGGTTTTTACACTTTAAGGGTAGAATCAGATGCTTTTGTTGAAATTGGCGGGTTGGTTGTTGATGCTGCTTACCGTAACCTAAAAATCGGAAAAAAATTAATTGATTGTGTAAAACTTTGGGCAAAACAGCATCAGGTGAAAAAACTAAAGGTGAGGTGCAACACCAAACGTACCGAAAGTCATCAATTTTACGCGCGGGTTGGTTTTAAAGAGAATAAACGGCAGATTGCTTTTGAAATGGATCTGGATTAATTTTTCAGTATCAGATAGAAATATTTTATATCACGATGAAAATTAGGCTTATACCCAGTTAACTGTTTTAAACAATTAATCAGTTAACCAAACTATTATTACAACCCTCAAACATTTCGGCATTGCAACAATTCAATCCTATTCATTAACTTTGTACCATGATTGATTTACCGGTAGTACCTGCTGTAACTGAAGTTAAACGCAAACCTGATTGGTTACGCGTAAAATTGCCCGTTGGTAAAGAATATGCACAAGTTCGCAGTTTAGTAGACACGCACAAGCTGCATACTATCTGCGAAAGCGGTAATTGCCCTAATATGGGTGAGTGCTGGGGTGCAGGTACGGCAACTTTCATGATTTTAGGTAACATCTGTACCCGGAGCTGCTCTTTCTGTGCAGTTGCAACCGGCAGGCCCCTGGCTGTTGATGTTGACGAACCTAACCGTATTGCCGATTCGGTAAGGTTGATGGGCGTTAAACATTGCGTAATCACTTCGGTAGACCGTGATGATTTAAAAGATGGCGGTTCAATTATCTGGGCTGAAACCTTACAGGCCATCCGCAGGGAAAGTCCGATCACTACTTTAGAAACTTTAATCCCCGATTTTAAAGGTCAGTGGGATAATTTATACCGCGTTTTAGAAGAACGCCCGGAAGTGGTTTCACACAATATGGAAACCGTTAAGCGTTTAACCAAACAGGTACGTATCCAGGCTAAGTACGACAGAAGTTTAGAAGCTTTAAAAAGAATTTCGGAATTTGGTTTAAGAACTAAAACAGGCATTATGCTTGGTTTGGGCGAAACTGAAGAAGATATTTTCGAAGCCATGGACGATTTAGTAGCTAATGGCGTTCACATCCTAACCTTAGGACAATATTTACAGCCAACCCGCAACCACCACCCTGTGGTTGATTGGATCCACCCTGATACTTTTGCCATGTACAAAGAAGCTGGTTTGGCAAAAGGCTTAAAGTATGTAGAAAGTGGCCCGCTGGTACGCTCATCTTATCACGCAGAAAAACACCTTTTCCCTATTGAGGGAATAGCATAATCCAGATTTTTTAAAGATTTAAAAGATTGTAACTCGCTTCAATGAAACGAGTTACAATCTTTTTAGTTTTTTCCAAGCGCCGTATCAAGTTCATTTTTCCCGGTTGCTTCTGGTAGTTCATACATGCGTGGTGCATTATTATTGGCCATAGTGCCATCTTTATTAATAATTACGTAATGAGGGATCCCGCTAACTCCATAGGTTTTACAAACCGGGTTTTTGGTCCAGCCTTCGGCAATTAAGTTTATACCTGTTAATTTGTATTCTTTTATCGCATTTTTCCAGGCTTTTTCTCCACTATCCACACAAATATTAATAAAAACAACATCTTTATCTTTATAACCCTCATGCAGTTTTGCTTCATAGTTCTCAATATCATAAATACAAGGTCCGCAACCTACTCCCCAAAAATCGATATACACCACTTTACCTTTAAAATCGCTCAGCGAAACGCTTTTTCCATTATCATCAGGCAATGAGAAATTAGGTGCCTGTAAACCCGGTTTTAAGTTTTTGGCCAAATCGTATTTTTCTGCCAGGACTTTTTTAAAATAGGGCGTTTTTGCCTGGGGTAAATAATGATTGTATACTTCCTCAACATCTTTAAATGGATAGTAGTCGAAACCAAACATAAGGCAGTTGGTGATAAACCAGTCTTCCACAAACGTCGATCGCAAAGCTGCTTTGGCCATATAATAATCTTTAAAACTAAAATTAGTCGGGCTGCTTTTTCGGGTTTCTTCCACGTACCTGGTAACCGGAGAGGCAAACCGGATATAATTGAACATAAAGTCCCTGTACTCTGGCAGTTCTATTAGATACCTTTCATTAGAAGTTTTATAATTATCGCTACCATCCAGAATACCATATTTTAAAAATTTTGAAAGCTTACCGTTTACTTTTCCTTCAAGCATTGGCAGTTTAAAAACACTATCTTCTACTACCTTGAGGGAAAACCGGTCCAATAATTTAGCATCTCTAAGCCAGGATGCATAAGAAAAATAGTTGTTAGAAAGCAAATATGATGTAGATGAATTGGTATGGTCCGCATCTTTAGACAAAATGAACTTTACTTTTTTACTGTACAGATTATTCAGCAGATCAAATTTTGCCTTCGCAGACAAAGTTTCACGTTCTTTATAAAACTGATCTCTAAGCTCTGTTTCAGGCTTTCTAAAATTTTTATAGATTTCCCACTCAGTTTCCAAAGTAGTTGTTCTGCCTGCATTATTTGATTTTAAAGTAAATGATTTCTCAAAATTCTTTTCATCCCAGTTCAACAAAATGGTGTCGCCGTCGGCAACAGTAATGGTTACCGCATCATCATTTAAATAAAGATACAACTGCTGACTATTGATAATTGGAAAAGATTTTTCAAATGATCCATCTTTGTTAAAATCTACAAAATAACTTTCATTATTGTGCAAATAGGTGGTCATGCCAAATTCAAAGAATTTATCTTTTAAATTTTTCGCTTTACCTTTTAATACGAAAGTTCCCTGTTTACCAAAACTGGCCAACATGTCTTCTTCGCTTTTTGGATTGCTGTTTTTTTGGGCAAAAACCGGTTTACCGAAAAGTAGGGTAATTATAAGTACCCCATATTTAAGCGCTGTATTCATTTAGATGTTATATTTAGTTAAACTAAAATAGTACAATCTGATGTAAACAGAAGTTAAAAATCGTTAAACTTTTTCAAGCTTAAGGCTTCAGAATAAATGATTAAAAAAAATAAATGTTAAACCATTAAAGCTTATTGGAAAACAAATTAATTAATCGCACTCCTAACCGGAATGCATTTTTAAAACATTTTTTTGCTTTTAGTGTTCTGTATTGTATCTTAGTGACCAATAGTGACTGCATTAAAAAAATTAACCCTAACCGAGCCTGAACTTGTTCAAGCACTGCAATCGAAAGATCCTGCGGTACTAAAAACACTGTACAGCATGTATTCGTCAGCGCTTTACGGCGTTATTTCACGCATTATTACTCACACGGAGCTTGCAGAAGATGTTTTACAAGAAACTTTTGTAAAAATCTGGCAGTCTGCAGCACACTATGATCATACAAAAGGACGTTTGTTTACGTGGATGATGAATATTGCCCGCAATTTATCGATCGATAAACTACGTTCTAAAGATTTTAAGAATTCACTCAAAAACCAAGATATAGAAAATAACGTAAGTTTCGTTGATGAACAAAACAAGGTTACGTTTAATCCTGATGTTCTTGGTGTTAAGCAACTTGTAGAAAACCTTAAACCGGATTTACAAGCAGTTCTTGATTTAGTTTATTACAAGGGTTTCACGCATGTGGAAGCCGCAGAAAAGTTAGATCTGCCATTAGGTACGGTGAAAACCCGGATCCGGTTGGCTATTATTGAATTGAGAAGGAATTTTAATTGAGCGTGGAAAATTTAAAAGCATATATCGAATCTGGAGTACTCGAACTGTACGTTTTAGGTGATTTATCACCTGAAGAAACGTTGCAGGTTGAGGAAATGGCATCTCAAAACCCTGAGGTAAGAGATGAAATAGCGGCCATTGAGCAAGCTATGGAGCAATATGCTATGCAAAATGCTGTAGAACCATCTGCAGATGTAGAAACAAGATTATTCGAAAAGTTGGGGTTAAGTGAGGTTGAAGAGAATGTGAATGTTCAACCCGAACCAATTTATGCTGAAGAACCAAGAATTATACGTTTGGATGGAAGTGATGCTAAAGTGAGAACTTTACGTTACGCCTTAGTTGCTTGTATAGCTTTATTGGTAGTAAGTACCGCGGCATTGTTTATTACTTATAATAAACTGAATGCTGCGCACGACCAGATTGCCAGTTTAAACCTGGATAAACAAAAATTTGCCGGTGTGGTAAGCAAACTGGAATTTGAGAACCAGGGATTAGATAATATGGCAGCCATGGCCGATAGCAAAGAATGGGCAACCATCAGAATGGCAGGACAGGCTTTTAGTCCAACTTCTAAAATGAAGGTGTACTGGAATAAAAAAGATAAAAGCGTGCTGATTAACTATGTGGCAATGGATTTACCAAAAACCGATGCCGAACATGAATATCAGTTATGGGCTTTGGTAAATGGAAAACCGGTAAGTTTAGGTGTTTTCGGAAAAACAGATTCGACTAATAACGAAGCCCTGGTGAAAATGCAAACCATTCAGGAAGCACAGGCATTTGCCGTAACCTTAGAGCCTATGGGCGGAAGTGTTAACCCAACCATGGACAAATTAACCGTAATGGGTGGTGTTTAACTAGAAATTATTTAGTCAAAATATTAAATCCCGACATTTATCAATGTCGGGATTTTTGCTTTTTGCAAGCAGTACACAGTCATTCCCGCGCAGTC